>Ga0209127_100060_pt1 | contig 153004 bp, 126 predicted proteins | sample LakSupMetagenome_FD_187469 | JGI IMG/M metagenome (GOLD analysis project Ga0209127, IMG submission 187469) | Freshwater microbial communities from Lake Superior, Canada - Sta WM archaea (SPAdes) (version 2) | ecosystem: Environmental > Aquatic > Freshwater > Lake | place: Lake Superior, Canada... | reverse complement strand
GAGGTCGACAGGCTGTTGATGCTGCTGGTGGCAGTGCTCAGGCCCGACGAAGTAGAAGTCGAGAGGCTGTTGATGCTGCTGGTCGCCGTGCTCAGGCCGGACGAGGTCGAAGTCGACAGGCTGTTGATGCTGCTGGAAGCTGTGCTCAAGCCCGACGAAGTCGAGGTCGACAGACTGCTGACGCTGCTGTTTGTCGTGCTCAGGCCGATCGACAAGCTCGATACGCCGCTGCCGACGGTGCTCAGGCCGGTAGACAGGCTGGCGATGCCACTGGTCGCGGTGCTCAGGCCGCTCGACGTGGAGGTCGACAGGCTGTCGATGCTGCTCGTGGCAGTGCTCAGACCAGACGACGTCGACGTGGACAGACTGCTGATGCTGCTGGTCGCAGTGCTCAGGCCGGACGAGGTCGATGTCGACAGGCTGTCGATGCTGCTCGTAGCCGTGCTCAAGCCGCTCGAAGTCGAGGTCGACAGGCTGCCGATGCTGCTGGTCGCAGTACTCAGGCCACTCGACGTGGACGTCGAGAGGCTGTTCACGCTGCTGTTCGTGGTGCTCAATCCAGTGGACAGGCTCGAGATCCCGCTGGTGGCAGTACTCAGACCGGACGATGTGGAAGTCGACAAGCTGTCGATACTGCTCGTGGCGGTGCTCAGACCAGAAGACGTCGAGGTCGACAGGCTGCTCACGCTGCTGTTCGTGGTGCTCAGGCCAGTCGACAGGCTCGAGATGCCGCTGGTCGCGGTGCTCAGACCGCTCGACGTGGAGGTCGACAGACTGTCGATGCTGCTCGTGGCGGTGCTGAGGCCGCTCGACGTCGAAGTCGACAAGCTGTCGATGCTGCTAGTCGCGGTGCTCAGACCAGAAGATGTCGAGGTCGATAGGCTGCTGACGTTGCTGTTGGTCGTGCTCAGGCCTGTAGACAGGCTGGAGATGCCGCTGGTCGCAGTGCTCAAGCCACTCGAAGTAGACGTAGACAAGCTGCTGATGCTGCTGGTCGCCGTGCTCAGACCACTGGACGTAGACGTCGACAGACTGTCTATGCTGCTCGTCGCCGTGCTCAAGCCAGAGGAGGTCGAGGTCGACAAGCTGCCGATGCTGCTGGTCACAGTACTCAGGCCACTCGATGTGGACGTCGACAAACTGCTGACATTGCTGTTGGTCGTGCTCAGGCCGGTGGACAGGCTCGAGATACCACTGGTCGCCGTGCTCAAGCCGGAAGAGGTCGAAGTCGACAAGCTGTCGATACTGCTCGTGGCCGTGCTCAGACCAGAAGACGTCGACGTGGACAGACTGCTCACACTGCTGTTGGTCGTACTCAACCCCGTCGACAGGCTGGTGATGCCCGTCGAGGTCGAAGTGGACAAGCTATCGATGCTGCTGGTAGCAGTGCTCAAGCCACTCGAAGTCGACGTCGACAAGCTGCTGATGCTGCTCGTCGCCGTGCTCAATCCGCTCGAAGTCGAAGTCGACAGACTGCTCACGCTGCTGTTCGTGGTGCTCAGGCCCGTGGACAGGCTGGAGATACCACTGGTGGCCGTGCTCAAGCCGGACGAGGTCGACGTCGACAAGCTGTCGATGCTGCTGGTGGCAGTGCTCAGACCACTCGAAGTAGACGTGGACAGACTGCTGATGCTGCTGGTCGCGGTGCTCAGGCCGGACGATGTGGAAGTCGACAAGCTACCGATGCTGCTGGTCGCCGTGCTCAAGCCAGAGGAGGTCGATGTCGACAGGCTGCTTACGCTGCTGTTCGTGGTGCTCAGGCCCGTGGACAGACTCGAGATCCCGCTGGTCGCAGTGCTCAAGCCGGACGACGTGGAGGTCGACAGGCTGTCGATGCTGCTCGTGGCCGTGCTCAGACCAGAAGACGTCGACGTGGACAGACTGCTGATGCTGCTGGTCGCGGTGCTCAGGCCGGACGAGGTGGACGTCGACAGGCTGCTGACGTTGCTGTTGGTCGTGCTCAGGCCAGTAGACAGGCTCGAAATGCCGCTGGTTGCCGTGCTCAGGCCCGACGACGTGGAGGTCGACAGGCTGTCGATGCTGCTGGTTGCGGTGCTCAGGCCGGAGGAAGTCGAAGTCGACAAGCTGCTGATGCTGCTGGTCGCCGTGCTCAGGCCACTTGAGGTTGACGTCGAGAGGCTGCCGATGCTGCTCGTAGCAGTGCTCAAACCCGACGACGTGGAGGTCGACAAGCTGCCGATGCTGCTGGTCGCAGTGCTCAGGCCAGACGACGTGGAAGTCGACAGACTGCCAATACTGCTGGTTGCCGTGCTCAGGCCACTCGAGGTCGAGGTCGAGAGGCTGCCGATGCTGCTCGTAGCAGTGCTCAAACCCGACGACGTGGAGGTCGACAAGCTGCCGATGCTGCTGGTCGCAGTGCTCAGGCCAGACGACGTGGAAGTCGACAGACTACCGATGCTGCTGGTCGCCGTGCTCAAACCGGACGAGGTCGAAGTTGACAGGCTATCAATGCTGCTTGTAGCGGTGCTCAGGCCAGACGATGTCGAGGTCGACAGGCTGCTAATGCCGCTGGTTGCGGTGCTCAACCCGGAGGAGGTCGAGGTCGAAAGACTGCCGATGCTGCTGGTCGCCGTGCTCAGACCGGACGACGTCGAGGTCGACAGGCTGCTAATGCTGCTGGTAGCAGTGCTCAGACCGGACGACGTCGAAGTCGACAGACTGCTGATGCTGCTCGTCGCCGTGCTCAAACCAGACGATGTCGAAGTCGACAAGCTGCTGATGCTGCTGGTAGCCGTGCTCAGACCGCTCGACGTGGAAGTCGACAAACTGCCGATACTGCTCTGCGTCGTGCTGGTAACGCTGAACAACTGGCTGCCGTTGATCGCATCGGTACTCGCAGCGCTCACCAGTCCTGCGGCAACGTTCTGGACCCGACGCTCCTGTCCTGCACGACCGACGCTGAACACCCCGGTCGGCGTGGCGCCGGCGAAGCCGCCGAATGTGGTGCCTCCCACCGTGGCATTGCTTACCGCTCCGGTTCCACCGGTACTGGACGACGCTCCCGCGCTGGTAGTCGCTGCATTGCCCACCGCTACGCTGTTGGCGACGGTAGCGGCCGCGCCGGTGCCGATCGCGATGCCGTTGGTGGTGGTAGCGCTCGTTCCAGTGCCGATTGCGACCGCGTTGTCACCAGAGACAGTGCTGCCGCCGGTGCCGATCACCACGGAGCTCGCACCAGATGCTGTGACATTGACGCCCAGCGCAACGGCCTGGCTTGCGGCGGTCGTGGTAGCCGCACCAGCACCGAACGCCGCAGAGAAGCTTCCGGCGGCATTGGAATTGAAACCGACGGCTGTGCTCTGGGCGTTGTTTGCCTTTGCCGAGGCACCAATGGCCGTGCCGGTGGAAGAGGTCGCCTGGGCGCCCACACCTATCGCGACCGACGATCCCCCGTTTGTCACGGTGTTCGCGCCGATGCTGATGCCCGAGCCCGCCGCGGCGTTGGCACCGTGGCCGATGGCAATAGCGTCGCCAATTGACGATGTGCTCCCCGTGCCGATGGCGATGGCGTCGGTTCCCAGCGCATTCGCGCCGGAACCGAAGGCACTGCTTCCACTGGCGCTTGCGGTTGCCGCCTGCCCGAATGCCATCGCGTTGGCTGCCAGGGCATTCGATTGCGCACCGAGCGCGATGGCATTCGCCCCCGTTGCCCGAGCGGCGGTGGTCAGGCCGAAGGTGTTGATCCCGATGGCGATCGCACCTGCGCCGGTGGCCTGCCCACCGGAAATTCCGACAGCGCCGAAGCCCGAGGCATTCGCCACCAGCCCCAGCGCCGTGCCCTGCGCACCCGCGATGGCACCGGAACCCAGCGCCAGCGAATCCGCGCCCGTCGCGCTGGTGAAGCGCCCCGAATTACCGGGGCCGCCGATGGCGACAGCCCCCGACCCCGAGGCATTCGCACTCGGGCCCATCGCGATCGATCCACCATTGGAATTGACCGCGCTCGCACCGATCGCGATGCCATTCGCTGAACTGGAATTGGCCCCGGTGCCGATGGCCACCGCGTTGGTGGCGTTGGTGACGGCCGCCCCGATGGCCACGCTGAACGCGCCATTCGTGGTCGCATTGACGCCCAATGCCGTGCCCGCTTGCGCGGTCGATCTGGCGGCATTGCCGACGACCACCGAATCGGGGGCCGCCGCCGTGCAGGTGGCCGTTGCGCCGAATGTGCCACTTGCGCCGATCACGACACAGCCGGTGCCGGTGGCGGTCGCCGAACCGATCGAGAACTGCTGGTTGTTCCCCGCAAGGGCCGGTTGCCCAAAAGCATGTGGTGTCATCAACGCAGGCAACACGAACCCGCACACCCATGCGATCGGCCGCAGTTTCGCGATCTTGAATCCGCTGGCAACGACGCGCGTGCCGCCCGAGCTCCCGCACTTCACCAGCTCGGACACGGCCACCCAGGTACCGAGCGCTTCACTCCAGATCACACGACAGATTTTGTTCACGCCCCGGCCCTTTCAGATGGATTGACTGCTGTGCTCGCCTCTCAGGCCAGGCACAGGCAGCCGACTTCCATCGACGCCTCAGGCACTCTCCCTTGAACTCGCGGGGCGATCCTAGGTTTGCCCCTTCCCATGCCTCATTCCCGAAGATGCAAAGTGCGATAACCAAACGGAACTCCGACGGAAATCGGCCCCGGCGTGTGATCTAGTTCCTATGATTTGCGCAGGTGACAACCCTTTCATCGAACGGACCGACGCATGGACATCACACCCCGCGACGTGACCTACTTTCTTGCAGTCGCCAAACACGGGCGACTCGCGAAGGCGGCCGAGGCTTGTCACGTGACCCAACCGGCGATCACCAAGGCCATCCAGCGGCTGGAGGCCGAGTGCGGCCTGACGCTGTTCGAGCGCGATGCGCGCGGCACGCGGCTCACGGCCGAAGGTGAACGCTTCAGGGAAGTCGCCGAATCGCTGGCCAGGAGTTACGAGGAGGCCATGCGCGTGGCCGCCAACGTGCGCGCGCAGCAGTCAGGTCTCCTGCGCCTGGGCACCACCGATTCCACGCGCGCGGGGCTCGTTCCGCTCACGCTGTCGGCCCTGCTGCGCCAGCGACCGGGACTCCGCGCCACGCTGCAGATCGGGCAGTCGGACCTGCTGGTGCGCGCCATCGTCGAGGGGCATCTCGACATCGCGGTCGTGCCCACGTACGGTCCTCCGCCGGAGGGCTGCGACCATGTGAATGTCGGCGCAGACCCGCACCTTCCGGTGATGAGCGCGAAGCATCCGCTGGCCGGGCGTTCGCGCCTGGTGCCTGCCGACCTCATGCCTTACAGCTGGATCAACACGGCGCAGGACAAGACGGGATTCCAGAGCCTGAGCGCGTTGTTCGCTCGCTACCGGCTCCCTGCGCCCACGGTCGCGGTCGAGATCGAATACGCATCGGAGGCTGTGTTGTCACTCGTTCGAACCTCCGACCTTCTGGCGATGATTCCGCGCTCGCTGTTTCGCGAGACCGATCGGCTCGATCTTCATCAGGTCGCGATTCCGGAGTTCTTCATCGACCGCTCGGTGATGTGCCTCACGCGTTCGGGCGTGGAGCGCTCGCCATTGACCGCTGCGTTCTGCGATCTGTTGATGCTGCAGGCCGAAGCCCGGCGAGGCGGCGCTTCCGCTTAGGTGCAGGCGCCCCGGGCCAGGCGAATGTCGCGAACCTGGTCGCTTCGCGCAGAGGCGCGGTGGTCGCTCTTGCGCAATTCGACGATCACGCGGCTCGCCTGCGAATATCCGGTGCTCATTGCCTGCAGCGCGGCAACGAACCTCTCTCCCTCCCGGGTCATGCACGCAGTTCGCGCGTGCCGCACCACGAGCGCGAGACCGAACTCCATTTCCACCCGCTGGATGGCCCGGTTCAGCGCCGAAAGCGTCACGCCCAGCAACGCTGCAGCCTCGAGCCTGTTCGCCGAACTGGAGAACGCCAGGAAATAGTCGATGTCTCTGAAAGAGAGGCGCATGAAGTGGATGTAGATGCCGGAAGCCGGGCATGAATTGAAAGTCGGAACCTCCATCGCGCGGCGGACATGCCCATGAAATCGCCGGTCTGCTGTTGGCGATGGCCGCTTGTGCCGCCTCGCTTTCATGCAGACAGGCTTCGATTCTCCGGCGACCCGATGCGTCGATTCGCCCATGGCAATCAACTTCGATGCCAGAACGATCAACATCGGATCGGCCATGCACAACGACAGGAAACCGCTTGCGGAAGTGCATAGACTGCACGGCCCTGTTGTGCTCGAAGGAGATTCCCAGTGAGTTTCGTGCTCGGTGACGTCGATCATTTTCTGGCCGTCGTTGCGGCCGGCAGCCTGTCGGAAGCCGCAGTGGCAACCGCGCTTCCGCTGGCGACGTTGAGCAGGGCGGTGCAGCGCCTCGAGGATGAATTCGGCCTGCAACTGTTCGAGCCCAACTCCCGCAAGAAGCGTCTCACCACGGCGGGCCTGCGTTTTCTCGGGGCGGCGCGAAACCTGAGCGCCGGGCATGGCGACGCCATTCGCGTGACCTCCGAAATGCTGTACGAGAAAGGCGGACTGCTTCGCATCGGTTTTGCGGACATGACGCGGGCCCAGGCAGTCTCCGATGCCCTGGCCGGCTTGCTGCGCAGCCACCCGAAACTGCATGTGCGACTGCGCGTGGGCCAGCCCGACCGGCTCATGATCCAGGCCGTGCGAAGCGGCGAGCTGGACATCGCGGTGCTGTCGACCAACGTGGAAGACGCCGAAGGATGCGACTGCATCGTGTTCGGCATCGATCGCTGCCGGCCCGTCGTGCGGACGGGCCATCCGCTCTCCCTGCTCACCGAGGTGAAGCTCGCCGACCTGCAAGGCTACGAGTGGATCTTTGCGACACCGCCATCGAGCTTCAGGCGCGCGCTGAATGCCGTGTTCGCAAGCCACAAGCTCAAGCTTCCGAAGGTGAGGGTCGAAGCCGAGGCGTATTCGGATTTCCATCTCTCGCTGGTTCGGTCCACGGACCTGATCACGCTGGTCCCTCAGGCATCGCTGCAGGCGGTCGGCAGCGACGGTTTGCACGTGCTGGATCTGCCGGTATTGCATTTGCCGAGGACCGGCGTCGCCATGACGCGCGCTGGCGCAGCGTCATCACCGCTTCTCGTCGCTTTCAGGGACGCCTTCGTAAGTGCCAGCGCCGCTTCCGTCTGGCACTAGCCCGCGGGGCCATCGCGGCGGTGGCCGCGCACCGCCGACGGCGCCAGGTCGAAGCGAGCTCGGAACCTGGCGGCGAAACGCGAGGCCGAGGCATAGCCGCTGTCCAGCGCGATGCGGGAGACGGGGAGATCCGTCGATTGCAGCAACGCCAGCGCGCGCCACATCCTGGCGTCGGATATCAACTGCTTGGCCGATATCCCTTCCGCACCAAGACGACGGCGCAGGGTTGCCTCGCTCGTCGAGAAAGCGGCCGCCAGCGAGGCAACGCTCCAATCGGCCGCGGGATCGTCCGTCACCATCTCGCGGATCTGGTCGCCGAGCGACTTCTTGCCCGGCGACGCGAGGCGCAATCCTTGCGCTTGCAGCCAGATCAGCACCTCCAGCACGCGGTGCTTCACGATCGGGCGCGGCAACTGGTCGCTGGTCTCGAGGGCCTTGCAGGCGGTCGTGAACGCGTCTTCGAAGGAGGCATCGACCGACGGCAGCCGCCTCGCGCCCTCGATCGGCGCCGGCTCCGCTGGCTCGGCCTCTTCAGGCGGGATGACCAGGTCCGTGTCCCAGGCCAGCCAGTCCGAACGGTAGGGCTCGTCGCCGCCGTCCGGGGAGTTGGTCACGTCGTAGACGCCGGGCGCCATCAGGATGCCTTCGCCGGGTCCCGCTGTGCAAACGGCCGCGCCGCGCCGGACGGTTCTCCTGCCGCGGCGCACGAGCACCAGGAGAAAGTAGTCGGTGGACAGCTCCCGCAGGACGGCGTCGCTGGTCTGGATCGTCGTGCCCGCCGCTGCAAGGTGCGGCACCCGGAATATCTGGCGATGCAGGCCGGCTGGCTGTTTTCCCATATGGCTGTCTCCTTCTTTTCCCCGGCTGGAGGCGATCTGTTGCCATTCGCGGGACATCTTATGCGTCTGCCTCGGCCCTCGAAAAGCACGACCGTTCAGTTCCCGGTTGGCTGTGAACCGGAAGCCGACCGCCGCCCCTGACCTTGAAAGGTCACGGATTGCCCTTATGATTAGCACTCGCTGATGATGAGTGCTAACAGCCCTCGCTCCCCAGTCGATGGGTCGCCAACCTCCGGGTCCGGCGCCCGACCACCAACCCGTTTCTTATCCATATCCAGGAGATGCAATGAAACTTCGTCCTTTGGCCGATCGCGTGATCGTCAAGCGTATCGACAGCGAAACCAAGACCGCCTCCGGCATCGTCATCCCCGACGCAGCCGCTGAAAAGCCCGATCAGGGTGAAGTCCTGGCCGTGGGCCCGGGCAAGCGCACCGACAAGGGCGAACTGACCGCACTGACCGTCAAGGTCGGCGACCGCGTCCTGTTCGGCAAGTACAGCGGCCAGACCGTCAAGGTCGACGGTGACGAATTGCTCGTCATGAAGGAAGACGATCTGTTCGCAGTCGTCGAGAAGTAATCCATTCCATCCATTCGGAGTAAATAAACATGGCAGCAAAAGACGTAGTCTTCGGCGGAGAAGCCCGCGCACGCATGGTCGAGGGTGTCAACATCCTGGCCAATGCAGTCAAAGTGACCCTGGGCCCCAAGGGCCGCAACGTGGTGCTCGAACGCTCGTTCGGCGCCCCCACCGTGACCAAGGACGGTGTGTCGGTCGCCAAGGAAATCGAACTCAAGGACAAGCTGCAGAACATGGGCGCCCAGCTCGTGAAGGAAGTGGCTTCCAAGACGTCGGACAACGCCGGTGACGGCACCACCACCGCGACCGTGCTGGCACAAGCCATCGTTCGCGAAGGTTTCAAGCTGGTGGCTGCCGGCATGAACCCGATGGACCTGAAGCGCGGCATCGACAAGGCCGTGACGGCCCTGGTCGCCGAGCTGAAGAAGGCTTCCAAGCCCACCACCACGTCGAAGGAAATCGCTCAAGTCGGCTCGATCTCGGCCAACAGCGACGAAACCATCGGCAAGCTCATCGCTGACGCGATGGACAAGGTCGGCAAGGAAGGCGTGATCACCGTCGAAGACGGCAAGTCGCTGGACAGCGAACTCGACGTCGTCGAAGGCATGCAGTTCGACCGCGGCTACCTGTCGCCCTACTTCATCAACAATCCCGAGAAGCAATCGGCGCTGCTCGACAACCCCTTCGTGCTGCTGTTCGACAAGAAGATCAGCAACATCCGTGACCTGCTGCCGGTGCTGGAGCAAGTCGCCAAGGCTGGCCGTCCGCTCTTGATCATTGCCGAAGAAGTCGAAGGCGAAGCCCTGGCTACGCTGGTCGTGAACACGATCCGCGGCATCCTGAAGGTCGTGGCTGTGAAGGCTCCTGGCTTCGGCGATCGCCGCAAGGCCATGCTGGAAGACATCGCCATCCTGACGGGCGGCAAGGTCATCGCTGAAGAAGTGGGCCTGACGCTCGAGAAGGTGACGCTGGCCGACCTGGGTCAAGCCAAGCGCATCGAAGTGGGCAAGGAAAACACGATCATCATCGACGGCGCCGGCGCTGCCGGTGACATCGAAGCCCGCGTGAAGCAAGTGCGCGTTCAGATCGAAGAAGCGACCAGCGACTACGACCGTGAAAAGCTGCAAGAGCGCGTGGCCAAGCTGGCCGGCGGCGTTGCAGTGATCAAGGTCGGCGCTGCCACCGAAGTCGAAATGAAGGAAAAGAAGGCTCGCGTCGAAGACGCCCTGCACGCCACCCGCGCTGCAGTGGAAGAAGGCGTCGTGGCTGGCGGCGGCGTGGCTCTGCTGCGTGCCAAGCAAGCTGTGGGCGACTCGGTCAAGGGCGACAACGCTGACCAGGAAGCCGGCATCAAGCTGGTGCTCAAGGCCATCGAAGCGCCCCTGCGCGAAATCGTGAACAACGCCGGCGGCGAAGCCTCGGTGGTGGTGAACGCTGTGCTGGCCGGCAAGGGCAACTACGGCTTCAACGCTGCGAACGACACGTACGGCGACATGCTCGAACTGGGCATCCTGGACCCGACGAAGGTCACCCGCACCGCACTGCAGAACGCCGCATCGGTGTCCTCGCTGCTGCTGACGACCGAAGCCATGGTTGCTGATGCACCCAAGGACGAGTCCGGCGCCGGCGGCGGCATGCCCGACATGGGTGGCATGGGCGGCATGGGCGGCATGGGCATGTAATGCCCGGCTGAGCACTGCTCACCAAAACAAAAAGGGCCGCGCAAGCGGCCCTTTTTCATTGCGCGTTCGACTCAACGAAACTGATCGCGCAGCGCCATGTACAGCACCTGGAAGCGCGCATGCCGCGTCCTGTGCCCATCGGCCCCTTCGGATGAAGGCACCAGTTGCTGCTTCACCGGCGGCAGCGTGCACACCTCGGCCACCGCACCGCCATCGGCCAGCCATGCCAGGCGAGCCGCACCGAGCGCGCCGCCCGTCTCGCTGCCCGCATACAACGTGAGCGGCACCTGGAAGATGTCGGCCAGCAATTGGCCCCACCAGATGCTGCGCGCGCCACCGCCCACCAGCGCGACTTCGCGCAGCGGCATGTCGGCCGGCAGGCGCAGCGTGTCGAAACCGTCGCGCAGGCCGAAGCTCACGCCCTCGACCACCGCATAGGCGATCTCCGCGGGGCCGTGCGCATGCGTCAGGCCGAACAGCGCGCCCTGGGCATTCGGGTTGTTGTGCGGCGAGCGTTCGCCGGACAGGTAGGGCAGGAACAGCGGGCAGCGTGCTCGGTCCTCCAGCGCGACCGATGCCGCCGCCGCGAGCAGCGCGGATTCGTCGGCGAACTTGAATGCCTTGGCGGCCCAGCTCACTGCACTCGCGGCCGAGAGCATCACCGACATCTGGTGCCACCGTTTCGGCAGCGCATGGCAGAAGGCATGCATCGCCTGCGCGGGATTGGGCAGGAAGCGGTCGGTCGAGACGAACACCACGCCCGACGTGCCGAGCGACACGAAGCCCTGTCCCGGCTCCACCAGCCCCATGCCGACTGCACTCGCCGCGTTGTCGCCGGCACCGCCAGCGATCTTCACGCCTTCGTGCAATCCCCAGCGCGCCGCAAGTTCGGGCTTGAGCAGCGCGGAGACTTCGCTGCCCTCGACCAGCCGCGGCATGTGATCGCGCGTGAGCCCCGTGGCTGCGAGCAGTTCGTCGGACCAGTCGCGCGCGCCCACGTCGAGCCACAGCGTGCCGGCTGCATCCGACATCTCGCTGACCGCCTCGCCGCTGAGCATGAAGCGCAGCCAGTCCTTGGGCAGCAGCACGCGCGCCGTGCGCTTGAAGATTCCCGGCTCGTGCTCGCGCACCCATAGGAGCTTGGGCGCGGTGAACCCGGGCATCGCGAGGTTGCCCGCGATCTCGCCCAGGCGCGGCACGGCGCGCGTGAGCGCCTCGCACTGCGCGCCGCTGCGTCCGTCGTTCCAGAGGATGGCCGGGCGCAGCACCTCGCCCGCCGCGTCGAGCAGCGTGGCGCCGTGCATCTGGCCCGACAGGCCGATGGCCCGCACGGCAGCCAGTGCGTCCCCATGCGAGCCCCGCAGCGCCGCCATGATTTCTTCCAGCGCCTGCCACCATTGGCTCGGCGCCTGCTCCGACCAGAGCGGTTGCGGCCGTTTGACCGTGAGTGCTGCGCGCGCCACGCCGACGATGCGGTGATCGTCGGCGAGCAACAGCGCCTTGAGCTCGGACGTGCCGAGGTCGAGTCCCAGATACAAGATGAACTCCCTGCTTTTCTGACTACGAAGAAGAAATGCCCGAGCCGAAGCGCGTGTCGGCCTGGCGCCTGAATTCGCTGGGCGTCATGCCCTTGATCTCCAGGAAGCGCCGGTTGAAATTCGCCACGTTGTTGAAGCCGACCTGATAGCAGATGTCCGTCACGTAGTGGTCGGTCTGCATCAGCAGGTGGCAGGCGCTGTTGATGCGCACGCGGTTCACGAAATCGGTGAAGCTGTTGCCGGTGGAGCGCCGGAAGAAGCGGCTGAAGCGGCTCTCGCTCATGCCCAGTTCGGCCGCCACATCCGACATCGCGATCGGCTCGGCCATGTTGTTGGTGATGCGGTTGACGACCTCGTTGATCTGGTCGACCTGCGCGTCGCCGTCGCTGCCCTGCACGCCTTGCATCTGCACGCTCGACAGCAGCCGGTAGTCGGTGCACTGCGCGAGGTCGGCCATGAACTCGAGGAACAGGCCGAGCCGGCGCACGCCGCGCGCGGCCTTGATGTTGTCCCAGTGCGTCTGCGCCTGCTGCGACATGCCGAAGAACTCGATGCCGTGGCGCGCGCGCTCGAGCAGCTGCATCACTTCGCGCAATTCGGGAATCTCGGCCGCGGCCCGTTCGATCGGCTCATGGCGAAACTGGATCACCCGGTCGCGCCCCGCGGCACCGCCTTCGGGCACGTCGAGCGAGATCCAGTTGTGCGGCAGCCGCGGCCCGCAGAGCACCAGGTGCCCGGGCTGGAACGGCCCGATCCAGTCGCCGATGAAGGCCTTGCCCGAGGTCTCGGTGATCAGGTGCAGCTCGTAGTCTTCATGGAAGTGCCATCGCACCAGCGGGCTCGGAAAACCGTGCGCGAGGCAGCGCACGAGACCGGTTTCCTCGGCCGCCTCGTAGCCCAGCGAGGGCGAGCGCGCAAAGTCGCGCTCCAGCTCGGGTTGGCGCTGACGGGGGACCGAACGTTTGCGTGTGGACGTCGTCATGGCAGCAGAAAGGCAAGACCTGGAAGCGCTCTCAATTGTCCGCCTGGGCGAGCGCGTTGTGAACGGCTTCCAGGGTGGGTGGATCTGCGCCTTCGCGGGTGCAGTTCAGGGCGGCGGCGGTGGCGGCGAAGCGCATCACTTCGCCCCAGGCCTCGTCGCTGAGTTCGCCGAGTTGCGCCGGGTGCTCGACGCCGTGCGCGAGCAGCGACACCGAGAGCCCGGCCGTGAAGGTGTCGCCCGCACCGATGGTGTCGACCACGGTGATGCGCGGCGCGGCCACGGTCAGCGGTTCGTGCCCCATGCGCCAGAGCGTGGCGCCCGCACCGCCGCGGGTGACGATCACGGCGCGCGCACCCGCCTTCAGGCAGTCGGCCGCCAGCGCATCCACCGGCTGGCCGGGTGCGAGCAGTTCGGCGTCTTCGTCGCTGAGCTTGACGAGGTCGGCCATCGCCAGCCAGTTCGTCACGCGGTCGCGAAAGGCGGCCATGTCGGGGATGAGGCTCGGCCGCACGTTCGGGTCGAACACGATCACGCAGCGCCCGGCGTTCGCGGTGATGAGGTCGGCGATGCGCGTCGACGCCGGCTCCTGCAGCAGCGAGATCGAGCCGAAGTGCAGGAAGCGGCACTCCGCCGGCAACTGCGGCAGCGGCTCGGGCGACCAGGTCGCATCGGCGCTGCCGCGCGTGTAGAACGCATAGCGGTTGGTCTCCGGCGTGCGCTCGACGAAGGCCAGCGTCGAAGGCGCATTGCTGCGCAGGATGAAACTGGTGTCCACGCCGTTGCCGGCCAGGAAGCCCATCAGCCGCTCGCCGAACAGGTCGGTCGACAGCTGCGTGAGAAACCCCGTGTGCACACCGAGGCGCGCGCAGGCCACGGCCGTGTTGAGCGGCGAGCCGCCCTCATGGCCGAGGAACGCCAGGGTGCCCGCCTCGCTGGCGGTGAAATCGATCAGGGCTTCGCCCGTGAGTGCAATTCGCATGGTGCTTGAATGTCGTTGGATCAAGTCAGGTCGTTGGCATCGGCCAGGAAGCCGCGTTCGGCGGCCAGCGTGGCGGGATGGTCCAGCAGTTCGGCAAAGAGGCGCGGCGGGATCGTGATGGCGCCCACGCCCAGGGCGAGCAGAGAAAGATACGCCTCGCGCGATCGGATGCTTGCCACCAGCAGGCGCGTGCGGGGCGAAGGCCGCTGCGCGACCAGCGACTGCATCTGCGCGATCAACGCGAGCCCGTCGACGCCCGAGTCTTCGAGCCGGCCCAGATACGGCGCTGCATAGGCCCCGCCCAGCTGCGCCGCGAAATGCGCCTGCTCGGGCGCATACACGGCCGTCCACGTCACCGGCACGCCCTCGGCAATGAGCCGCGCGCCGGCATCGAAGCCCTGGCGCGTGGCGGGAATCTTCACGACCAGCTGGCCGCGGTCGAAATGCGAGAGCAATGCCCGCGCATCTTCGAGCATGCCGTCGACCTCGCTCGAATATACCTGCGCCTGCACCTGCCGCGCGCCGAGGTCGAGGCAGCGCTTGAGCAGGCCGGGCACCTCGCCGCGACCGACACCCGCGCGCTTGAGCAGCGTCGGGTTGGTCGTCACGCCGTGGACCACCGGATGCGGCAGGCAGGTCCGCAGTTCGGAGAGGTCGGCGCTGTCGAGGTAGAGATGGAAATCTTCGTTCATGGACCGCGTGCTGCAAAGGAAACGGATCTTCTCACCGAGCCGGGTGCGATTCACCGCGCAAAAGGGATTCGTCCCGATACTTTCTTATCCGGCTTCATCTCGGCTCAGCTCATGACGTTGCCGCCATCGACGTTCAACGTCTGCGCCGTGATGTAGCGCGCCTCGTCGCTGGCCAGAAAAACGGCGGCGCCCGCGATGTCGCCGGGCACACCCATGCGGCCCAGCGGCACTTCGAGCCCCACGCGCCGCTTCTTCTCGCCGGGCGGCAGCCCTTCGGCCTTGGCGAACAGGCTGTCGACATGGTCCCACATCGGCGTATCGACCACGCCCGGCGCGATGCCGTTGACGCGGATGCCGTGCGGCGCCATGGCGAGCGCGGCGCTCTGGGTGTAGCTGATGACGGCCGCCTTGGTCGCGCAGTAGTGCGACACCAGCCCCTCGCCGCGGCGCCCGGCCTGCGAAGCCATGTTGATGACCGACGCGCCCTGCGTGCCCGCCTCGACCATGTGCCGCAGCACCGCCTGCATCACGAAGAACATGCCCTTCACGTTGACGGCGAAGAGCTTGTCGAACGAGGCCTCGTCGCTTTCGAGCAGCGGTGCGAGGTCGAACACGGCTGCGTTGTTGAAGAGTGTGTGAACCGGTCCGAAGGCGGCAATCGCCTCGGCCAGCAAACGTTGAATGTCTTGCGCGTTCGTCACGTCGGCCGCGATGTAGACAAGGCGGTCGGGATGGCGCTGCTGCACCGCACGCACCGCATCCGGCGCACCGGCCGCACGGTCGATCACGCTGCAGCGCGCACCTTCGGCGATGCAGGCCTCGGCCACCGCAAGACCAATGCCGCCGCCCGCACCGGTCAGCAGCACATGGCGGTCTTGCAGGCGGCCGCTCATTTCACGTCGCCTTCGACGAAGCGCACCACGCGCGTACAGGCCTTGCGCACCGCCTCGACCAGCCGCGCATCGCCCGCGAGGTTGCCCCACAGGCCCGCGTCGGCGCACAGCGCCGCGACCGGATCGGCCGCATCGCAGATCGCGTGCGCCACTGTCTCGTCCATCCCCTGGTCCTGGTAGGCGTAGGGCAGCGCGCCGCGGTGCCAGCGCTGCAGGAAGGCGAGGAACAGCGCCGGCAGCATCGCCACGCTGTCGATGCCCTGCCCCGCGGCCAGGCGCTCGCGCACGGTCGGTGCGATGAAGCCCGGGATCTTCGAGAAGCCGTCCGCCGCCACGCGCTGGTTGGTGTCGCGGATCGCGGGGTTGCCGAAGCGGTCGAGCACCACGTCGCGGTAGGCCGCCAGGTCGATGGGACTCGGGCTCAGGCACGGGATCACGTCGTCGGTCACGTAGTCGTGGGCCATCTTGCGGATGGCGGCATCGTGCGTGCCTTCGTGGATGAACGTCAGGCCGATCAGGGTGCCGGCCCAGGCGATGCAGCTGTGCGTCGCGTTGAGGATGCGGATCTTGGCCTCTTCGTACGGCTGCACCGACTCGACCAGTTCCACGCCCACGCGCCCCCAGTCGGGCCGGCCGGCGATGAAGTTGTCTTCGATGACCCACTGGATGAAGCTCTCGCCCGTGATCGGCGCGGCGTCGTCGCGGCCGGTGGCGGCGAGGACGCGCGCGCGCAGCTCGGGCGGTGGCCGCGGCGTGATGCGGTCGACCATCGCGTTCGGGCACCGGGTGTTGGCGACGGTCCAGGCCAGCAGGTCGGCATCGCCCGCGCGTTCGATGAACTCCAGCAGCCCGCCATGGAAGCGATCGCCGTTGTGGCGCAGGTTGTCGCAGTTCAGGAGCGTGACCGGCCCTGCGCCCGCCGCCTTGCGCGCGCGAAGGATCGCGCACACCGCGCCGTAAATCGTCTCTCCCGCCTCGCCGCGCCGCGCGCGTTCGATGTCGGCGGCGAGGTCGGCGAACGACAGGTCGAGCTTGTTGTCCTTCGCGTCGAGGTAGTAGCCCGCCTCGGTCACGGTGAACGAGACGATGCGCGTGGACGGCGCCGCGCCGCGCGCGATCACCGCGGCGAGCGAGGCCTCGTACGGCAGCACCTCGCGGATCGCCTCGATCTGCTCGTAGCGGTACTCGCCCGCGGGCGACACGGTCTCGAGCGTGTAGCGCCCGCCCTGCGCCCGCAGGGCAGCGACGACCTCGGCCATGTCGGGCCGGATGTTGGCGCCCGACAGCGACCAGCGGGCGTCGCCCGCCTCGATCAGCCGCTGCAGGTAGACGGCCTGGTGGGCGCGGTGGAACGAACCCAGGCCCAGGTGAAGCACCGTGAACTCCGAAGGAGCCGGTGGTGTGTGCGCGGTAGACGCTGCTGCGAGAGTCACGGGGAAATGTCCGGAAAAGAAGAAGAAATCAGACGGAGACCGAGCGGCCTTCGCGGTTGAAGAGATGCAGCACCGACGGGTCGAGCTCGACGGCCACGTCGTCGCCTGCCTGCAGTGGCGTGCGGTCGTTCTGCCGCGCGATGAGCGGCACGCCGCCCACGTCGACGTGGATCAGCGTGTCGGCGCCGAGCGCTTCGATCAGCTCCACGCGGCCCAGCACGTCCGACACCGGCGCGCCCTGCTTCGCGTGCACGCGCAGGCCCTCGGGGCGAACGCCCAGAAAGCCGTCGTTCGGCAGGCGCCCACCGGTGGCGGCCGAGAAACTCGGAATCGCGCTCGCCGACACCATGTTCATCGACGGCATGCCGATGAACTGCGCGACGAACTGGTTGGCCGGGTGGTCGTAGAGCTCCAGGGGCGTGCCGACCTGCTCGATCAACCCGTCCTTGAGCACCACCACGCGGTCGGCCAGCGTCATGGCTTCGACCTGGTCGTGCGTCACGTAGATCGTGGTCGCGCCGAGCGCGCGGTGCAGCTTGTGGATTTCGACGCGGGTGTTGCCGCGCAGCGCCGCATCGAGGTTCGACAGCGGCTCGTCGAAGAGAAACACCTTCGGCGCGCGCACGATCGCACGGCCGATGGCCACGCGCTGGCGCTGGCCGCCCGACAGGTCCTTCGGCGTGCGGTCGAGGTACTGCGTGAGGTTCAGCGTCTTGGCCGCGTACTCGACCTTGGTCTTGATCTCGTCCTTGGCCACGCCCGCGAGCTTCAGCGCGAAGGACATGTTGTCGTACACGCTCATGTGCGGATAGAGCGCATAGCTCTGGAACACCATCGCCAGGTCGCGCTTGCCCGAAGGCGTCCAGGTGATGTCCTTGCCGTCGAGCAGCAGGTTGCCGCTGGTGATCGGCTCCAGGCCCGCGATCAGCCGCAGCAGCGTCGACTTGCCGCAGCCCGAGGGCCCGACGAAGACGATGAATTCGCCCTTCCGGATTTCGAGGTCGACGCCCTTGATGATGTTGACGTCACCAAAGCTCTTCTTGATGTTCTTGAGTTCGAGGTAGGCCATGAGATGTCTCCCTTTCTTTACTTGACGGCGCCGAAGGTCAGGCCTTGGACGAGCTGCTTCTGGCTGAACCAGCCGAACACGACGATGGGCGCGATGGCCATCAGCGACGCGGCCGACAACTTGGCCCAGAACAGGCCCTCGGGGCTGGAGTACGAAGCGATCAGCGTGGCCAGCGTGCCGGCCTTTGCGGAGGTGAGGTTGAGCGCCCAGAAGGCCTCGTTCCAGCTCAGCACCAGGCACAGGAGGCCGGTCGATGCGAGCCCGCCGACCGACAGCGGCATCACGACATGGCGGAACTCGGTCCACAGGCTCGCGCCGTCCATGCGCGCGGCTTCCAGGATCTCGTTGGGAATGTCCTTGTAGGCGCTGTAGAGCATCCACACCATGATCGGCAGGTTCGACAGCGTGAACACGATGGTGAGCGCGGTCAGCGAATCCAGCATGCCCGCGGTCTGCGCGAGCACGTAGATCGGCACCAGCGCGCCCACGGCCGGCATCATCTTGGTGGAGAGCATCCACATCAGGATGTCGCGCGTCTTCTTTGTGCGGAAGAACGCCATCGAGTAGGCAGCGGGCGCCGCGATCAGCAAGCCGAGGATGGTCGAGCCCAGGCTGGTGATGAGCGAGTTGCGCGCATACAGCAGGTAGTCGCTGCGGCGCTGCACTTCGCCGAAGTTGTCGAGCGTGGGCTCGAAGATGAACAGCGGCGGCACATGGATCGCCTGCAGTTCCGTCTTGAAGGCCGTGAGAAACAGCCAGCCGAGCGGAAAGAACAGAAGCAGCGCCACGGCCCACGCACCGACGGTGCGCAGCAGTTGGGGAAGGAAGTTGCTGGGTTGCATGGTCGTTCCTTCAGTCGAGGTTCTTGCCGATGATTCGGATGAGGAACACGGCCACGATGTTCGCCAGCACCACCGCGAACAGCGCACCGGCGGAGGCCACGCCCACGTCGAAATTCATCAGCGACTGCTTGAAGATCAGGTAGGTCATGTTCGTGCTCTCGTTGCCCGGACCGCCATTGGTGGTGATGGCGATCTCGGCGAACACGCTGAGCAGAAAGATCATCTCGATCATGATCACCACGGCCATCGGGCGGCCGAGGTGCGGAATGGTGAGATAGAAGAAGCGCTGGAACGAACTCGCGCCGTCCATGCGCGCGGCTTCCATCTGTTCGCGGTCAAGCGACTGCAGCGAGGTGATGAAGATGAGGCAGGCGAAGGGCAGCCACTGCCAGGCCACCATGATGATCACCGAGAGCAGCGGCACGTCGGTGAGCCAGTCCACGGGCTGCGCGCCGAAGAAGCGCCACACGTCGGCCAGGATGCCGTAGATGGGGTTCATCATCATGTGCTTCCACAGCAGCGCGTTGACTGCCGGCATGACGAAGAACGGAGAGATCAGCAGCACCCGCACGATGCCGCGGCCCGGGAAGGGCTCGTTCACCAGGAGCGCGAGCAGCACGCCGAACACCACCGTGATGACGATGACGCTGCCGATGAGCAGCAGCGTGTTCCAGGTGGCGGGCCAGAAGTCCGGATCGGTGACGAAGTAGCGAAAGTTCTCGATGCCAGCGAACGTGCGTTCGCCGGGCTGCATGAGGTTGTAGTTCACGAAGGAGAAGTACAACGTCATCAACAGCGGCACGATCATCCAGAGGAAGAGCGTGAGCACGGCGGGCGCCATGAGGGCCCGGGGCAGGAGTCTTTTCATGAGGAGGTCCCTTCTTGTTGTCTCTGGCTCCTTCCCCCTCTGGGGGAAGGCGGGGATGGGGGCTCCCTGATCGACCACCGCGGCGGTTCGATGCGCCGCGTGCCCCCACCCCTACCCTCCCCCGGAAGGGGAGGGAGTCAAGCCCGGGCTTACTTGTACTGGCCCGACTTCTTGATCTCGCGCTCAGCCAAGGTCTGCGAGGTCTTCAGCGCCTGGTCGACCGTGACCTTGCCCGACAGCGCCGCGCTCATCTGCTGGCCCACGCCGGTGCCGATGGCCTGGAACTCGGGAATGGCCGCGTACTGCACGCCGACGTACGGCGACTTGGGCAGCGTGCTGTCGCTCAGGTTCGCGCTGTCGATGGCCTTCTTCTCGGCGGCGGCGAACTTGGCCACCTTCTGGAACTCGGGGTTCGCATAGGTCGACTTGCGCGTGCCGGTGGGCACCGCGCCCCATCCGGCTTCCTTGGCGACGAGGTTCACGTACTCCTTGGAGGTCGCCCACTTCACGAAGGTCTGCGCGGCAGCGCCCTTGGTCGAGCTGGAGGGAATCGCCAGGTTCCAGGTCCACAGCCAGTTGGCGCCCTTGGGCGTCACGGCCACGGGAGCCTGTGCGAACGCGACCTTGTCGGCCACCTTCGACTGCTTCGGATCGCTGATGAACGAGGCCGCGATGGTCGCGTCCACCCACATGCCGCACTTGCCTTCGTTGAACAGCGCCAGGTTCTCGTTGAAGCTGTTGGCCGAGGCGCCCGGCGGGCCGTAGGCCTTCATCAGGTCGACGTAGAAGGTGATCGCGTCCTTCCAGGGCTTGGTGTCGATCTGCGGCTTCCACTGCATGTCGAACCACTGGCCGCCGTTGGTGTTGACCAGCGTCGTGAGGAAGGCCATGTTGTCGCCCCAGCCCGGCTTGCCGCGCAGGCACATGCCGTACACGCCGGCCTTCGGGTCATGGATCTTGCCGGCCAGCTCCTTCACCTGCACCCAGGTGGGCTGCTCGGGCATCTTGAAGCCGACCTTGTCGGCCAGGTCCTTGCGGTACATGAGCATCGAGCTCTCGCCGTAGAAGGGCGCGGCGTAGAGCTTGCCTTCGTACGACAGGCCCGCGCGGATGGCGGGCAGCAGGTCGTCCGCGTCATAGGCGGCGTCGGTGGCGATGGGCTGCAGCCAGCCCTTCTTCGACCAGATCGGCGCTTCGTACAGGCCGATGGTCATCACGTCGAACTGGCCGCCCTTGGTGGCGATGTCGGTGGTCACGCGCTGGCGCAGCGTGCCTTCTTCCAGCGTCACCCACTTGAGCTTGATGTCGGGGTTGGCCTTCTCGAAGAAGGGCGTGAGCTTCTGCATCTCGATCATGTGGCCGTTGTTCACGGTCGCGATCACGAGTTCGGTGGCGGCCTGGGACACGAGCCCCGTGCCGAGGAGTGCGAGGACGAGGCCCGCTTTCAGAAAACGCTTCATGTTGTCTCCTAGAGGTGAGCGACGCCCTCCTGTTGTCGGGTCGCCGTGGGGGGATTCTGGAGAAACTCAGTTGCGGTTTTGGTACTTCGACGGTTACCTCCAGTACTTTCATGCACTGGTTGGCTAGTGAATTCCCTAATTGGTGCAACACAGCATGGAAAACCGCAAGCCAAAGGCCTCAGGCGAACTTCAGGTACCGCCGCCCAGCAGCTGGCGCCGGAATTGCGCGGCCGCCGGCGAGAGCGCCCGGTCTTCGCGGGTGATGAGGCAGATGGGCGGCACCCGCACCGGCAGTTCCACCGGCACGGTGCGCAGCACGCCCAGCCGGGCGTAGTGGCTGGCCTGCGAGGCCGGCATCACGGCCGCCATGTCGGAGTTTTCGAGCAGCGCCGTGATGGCGATGGGCGATGCCGTTTCGATGATGTCCAGCCGCGCCTGGATGCCCGCCTCCCGCATCGCCGCCTCGAAGCGCCCGCGCTGCGGCGAGCCGGGCGGCTGCAGCACCCACGACCAGCCCGCCATCTCGGCCAGCGTGACCGTGGCGGTGCGCTCGAACACCGGGTGGGCGGCGCGCACCACCACCACCTGCGATTCGCCCAGGAGCGGCACGCTCGCGTACTTGGCCTCGTCGTGGCCGTCGGTGAGCCGGCCCAGCACGAGGTCGACATCGCCCTGCTCCAGCTGCGCCTGCATCACGTCGCTGGTCTCGACCACCACCGAGACGGCCACCTGCGGATGGCGGCGGTGGTATTCCACCAGCGCCGGCGCCAGCAGCTCGGGCACGGCGCCCGGCACGCTGCCCACGCGCAGGGCGCCGCTCAGGCCGGAGCGCAGCGCGAGCATTTCCTCGCGGGCGGTGCCGAAGTCGCTGAGCACGCGGCGGGCGTAGCGGATCAGGATCTCGCCATAAGGCGTGGGCTCCATGCCGCGCGCGAGGCGCTCGAAGAGCTTTTCGCCCAGCGAGTCTTCCAGCTGCTGCAGCAGCTTGGTGGCCGCGGGCTGGCTGATGTTCATGGCTTCAGCCGCGCGGCCGAGGTGGCGGTGGGCGTCGAGCCGGGCCAGCAGGAGCAGCTGGCGGGGCCGCACATGGAGCATCAGCGAGGCATCGGTCAGGCCCTGGGTCGCATCGGTCATGCACAAAAGTATATGGAGCTTCGGACTTTTACGATTGGATTGCGAGGGTGAAGCTCCGTAGGCTCGGGCTCAACAACAAGGAGACAACCCGATGAGTCTTTCTTCCCTGGCCCGCGCGGCAGGCATTGCCGCACTGGCGCTGGCCGCGGCGACCACCGGCGCCCAGCCCCACTACCCCGACAAGCCCCTGCGCATCATGGTCGGCGCCTCGCCCGGCGGCGGCACCGACATCCTCGCGCGCGTGCTGGCCGACAAGTTCTCGCCGGTGCTCAAGCAACCCGTGACGGTGGAGAACCGCCCCGGCGCCTCCAACACCATCGCCGGCGAACTCACCGCGCGCGCGCCGGCCGACGGCGCCACGCTGCTGCTGGCCACCAACACCGCGCAGGCGGTGGCGCCGCACATCCTCAAGCTCAAGTACGACCCGCTCAAGGACCTGACGCCCATCGGCCTCGTGGCCGTGATGCCCAACGTGCTGGTGGTGTCGGCCAACTCGCCCTACAAGTCGGTGAAGGAGCTCGTGGCCGCCATGGCCGCGAAGCCCGGCGGCTTCAAGTACGCGTCGTCGGGCATCGGCAGCACGCAGCACGTGGGCGGCGAGGCCTTCAACCTGGCCACGGGCATGAAGTCGATCCATGTGCCCTACAAGGGCAGCTCGCAGGCGCATATCGACATCATCTCGGGCGAGGTCGACATGATGTTCGACAGCACCTCCTCGGCCATGGGCCAGATCAAGGCCGGCAAGTTCCGCGCGCTGGCGGTGAGCGCGCCGCAGCGCTCGCCCGAGTTGCCCGACGTGCCCACGCTCGCCGAGCAGGGCATCAAGGGCGCCGACGTGTCCACCTGGTACGGCCTCTACGTGACGGCCGGCACACCGCGCCCCGCGGTCGACAAGCTGAACGCCGAACTCGTGCGCACGCTGAAGCTGGCCGACGTGCAGGCGCGCATCAAGGCCCTGGGCGGCGAGCCCGGCACGCTGACCGGCGAACCCTTCGCGGCAATGAACAGGCAGGAGTTCGACCACTACGGCCAACTCGTGCGCGACGCCAACATCAAGGCCGAATGAGGCCGCCTTCCACCCCACTCACTTCAACCTCCAGACCCATGTCAACGCCAATGAAAAACCCGAGCGTGATCTCCGCCAAGCCCCGCATCGTCGTGCTGCTGGGCGACCCCAGCGGCGTCGGCCCCGAGATGGCCGTGAAGCTGCTCGCGCGCCAGCGCAACCTCGATGCCGCGCGCGTGCTGCTGATCGCCGACCCGGCCGTGCTGGCCGAAGGCGAGCGCGTGGCCGGCGTGAAGCTGGCCCCGCTGCAGGTCGGCAGCCTCGACGAACTGCGCTTCGAGGACGGCCGGCTCAGCCTGTACCTGCGCGACTGGATGGAGGGCGAGGCGCCGGTGCTCGGCGAGTCGAACGAGCGCTCGGGCCGAGCCTCGTTCGAGGCGCTCGAATACGCGACCGTGGTGGTGCGGCGCGGCCAGGCCGATGCGATCGTCTTCGCGCCGCTCAACAAGCATTCGCTGCGCCTGGGCGGCCTCACGCACGAGGACGAGCTGCGCTACATGCAGGAGTGCTTCGCGGTCGCGGGCTTCGTCTGCGAGTTCAACCTGACCGGTTCGCTCTGGACCTCGCGCGTGACCTCGCACATCCCGCTGAAGGACGTGGCGAGCCACATCACGGTGCAAGGCGTGGGCGATGCGGTGAAGATCATCGCGCAGGCGCTGCGCCGCGCGGGCGTGGCGCAGCCGCGCATCGCGGTGACGGGGCTCAACCCGCACGCGGGCGACGGCGGCTCCATCGGCATGGAGGAGATCGAGATCATCGCGCCGGCCATCGCGCAGCTGCGCGCCGAAGGCTACGACGCACGCGGCCCGTTCTCGCCCGACACGGTGTTCATCGGCGCGCGCCGCGGCGACGTGGATGCGGTGGTGTCGATGTACCACGACCAGGGCCAGATCGCGATGAAGCTCATGGGCTTCGAACAGGGCGTGACGCTGCATGGCGGGCTGCCCGTGCCCGTGGCCACGTCGGCCAGCGGCAGCGCCTTCGACATTGCCGGCAAGGGCATCGCGCAGATCGAAGGGCTGCAGCAGGCCTTCGACCTGTGCGTGCGGATGGCGAGCGGCGGTGCGCCCTTGAAGGCGCCCGCCGAGACCGCTACGGCCTGAGCCTGAGGTTCCTCAGGAACTCAGGCGCTTGAGCAGGCCGGCCGTCGAAGCATCGAGCCCCGTGACATCGCCCGAGGCGAGTCGCGGCTCGATGTCCTTCGCGAGCACCTTGCCCAGCTCCACGCCCCACTGGTCGAAGCTGTTGATGCCCCACAGCGCACCGCTGGTGAACACGCGGTGCTCGTACAGCGCGAGGAAGGCGCCGAGTGCTTCGGGCGTGAGCTTCTCGAACACGAAGAAGGTGCTCGGCCGGTTGCCCGGAAAGTTCTTGTGGCCGCCGTCGTCCAGCTTGCCCACCATCAGCGCCTGCGCCTGCGCAAGCGCGTTGGCCAGCAACTTGGGGTGGTGACCTTCGAGGTCGTGCGCCGCATCACGCACCGCCACGAACTCGAGCGGGATCACGTCGGTGCCCTGGTGCAGCATCTGGAAGTAGGCGTGCTGGCCGTTGGTGCCGGGCTCGCCCCAGAGCACCGGCGAAGTGCCGAAGGCCACGGGCTTGCCGCTCGCGTCGACCTGCTTGCCGTTGCTCTCCATCTCGAGCTGCTGCAGGTAGGCCGGCACGCGCTTCAAGGCGCTGTGGTACGGCGCAATGCTGCGGCTCGTGAACTTGTGGAAGTTGCGATACCAGACGTCGAGCAGTCCGAGCCGCACCGGCAGGTTCTGCGCGAGCGGCGCGGTGCGGAAGTGCTCGTCCATCGCATGCGCGCCCGCGAGCAGCCGGCGAAAGCCGTCAGCGCCGATGGCCAGCGCGATCGGCAGGCCGATGGCCGACCACAGCGAATAGCGGCCGCCCACCCAGTCCCAGAAGCCAAAGGTGGTGTCGATGCCGAACTTGTTTGCCGCTTCGACATTCGTCGTGAGCGCGGCGAAATGGCCGGCGATGTCGTTGCCACCCGACTGCTCATACCAGCGCTTGGCCGAGAGCGCATTGGTCATCGTCTCGGTGGTGGTGAAGGTCTTCGAGGCGATCAGGAACAGCGTGTGCTCCGGCGCCAGGTCGCGCAGCACGCCCGCGAGTTCGTGGCCGTCGACGTTCGAGACGAAGTGGAAGCGCTTGCCCGGCGCCGCGAACTCCGCGAGTGCCAGCACCGCCATCTGCGGGCCGAGGTCGGAGCCGCCGATGCCGATGTTGACCACGTCGGTGATCGTGTGGTCGCCGCGCACCTTCTCGGCATAGGCCAGCATCGCGTCGAGCGTCTCGTGCACCTCGCGCAGCTTGTCGGCCGTCTTGCCCACCTTGGCATCGGCGGGCGCACGCAGCAGCGTGTGCAGCACGGCGCGGTCTTCGGTGTTGTTGATGTGCTCGCCCGCGAACATCGCGTCGCGGTGCGCTTCGAGGCCGCACTCGCGGGCCAGCGTGAGCAGCAGCTCCTCGGTACGCGCGTCGATCAGGTTCTTGGACAGGTCGGCGAACACAAAGGGCGCCTCCTGGCTGAAGCGCTCGAAGCGCCCCGCGTCGTCCACGAAGGCATGGCGCACGTCGAACTGGCGGCCCGCCGTCTCGAAGTACGACTGCAGTTGCGCCCAGGCCGGCGCACGGTCGCAGCGTTGGGTCACGTGGGTCACGGCCATGTTTACTTGCCGCTTTCCTGCATGAGCTTCTCGAGCTTCACCGCATCGGCCGCGAAGGCGCGGATGCCTTCGGCGAGCTTCTCGGTGGCCATCGCGTCTTCGTTGAGCGCGAAGCGGAAGCCGGCTTCGTCGTAGCTCACCTGCTTCGCGTCGCCCTTGGCGGCGGCCTTGGCGTCGAGCGCGTGTTCGAGCGGCTCGTTGCTCGCGGCCAGCTCGGCCAGCAGCTCGGGGCTGATGGTCAGCAGGTCGCAGCCGGCCAGCGCCTGGATCTGTCCCACATTGCGGAAGCTCGCGCCCATCACCTCGGTCTTGATGCTGTGCTGCTTGTAGTAGTTGAAGATCTCGCGCACCGACTTCACGCCCGGGTCGTTGGCGCCGGCGCTCGCGGCTTCGTCCCACTTGGCGCCGGCCGACTTCTTGTACCAGTCGTAGATGCGGCCCACGAAGGGCGAGATCAGCTGCACCTTCGCGGCGCCGCAGGCCACGGCCTGCGCGAACGAGAACAGCAGCGTGAGGTTGGTGCGGATGCCCTTCAGCTCGAGCTGGCGCGCGGCCTCGATGCCTTCCCAGGTGGAGGCCACCTTGATGAGCAGGCGCTTCTCGGTGTCGATGCCTTCGGCCTTGTAGAGCGCCACGATGCGCTCGCCGCGGGCGATGGTGGCGGCGGTGTCGAACGACAGGCGCGCATCGACTTCGGTCGAGACGCGGCCCGGGATGATCTGGAGGATTTCGGTGCCGAAGTTGACCAGCAGGCGGTCGATGACTTCATCGAGCGGCTTGCCCGCGTATTTCTTGACGGTCTCGTCGAGCAGGGGGCGGTATTCGGGCTTCTGAACGGCCTTGAGGATCAGCGACGGGTTGGTGGTCGCGTCCTGCGGCTTGGAAACGCTGAGCTGCTTGAAGTCACCGGTGTCTGCGACGACGGTGGTCCACTGGCGGAGGGCATCGAGTTGGTTCATGAAATCATTATCCTGTGCGGGTTGTGACAAGTCCTGCACGCAGTTGCGCGTCGGCCGATGTTTTCATGCGCACCGTAGCACGGGTTTTCGCGGGGTTCCATCGGCCTTCTGCCCGCAGGGTTGTCGGCCGCCCTGCCCTACAGGGGCTGTGGTCCGTGACTGACGGCATGCGGCCCCGGCCGCGGGCTACGCTGGACGTTGTCCGCGATCTACGCCGAACGTCTTACCCTCAGGAGCCCCCCATGTCCCAACGCCCCCGACACCCCGCAGAAGCCCCCGCCGGCCGGGTTTTCGACGACCGCCGCACCAGCCAGGCGATCGGCGCCATGGCGACGGCTTTCGTCGTGGGCGGCATCGCGACTTGGCTCGCACTGGGTGCGGCGCGCACTGCCCGCGCACAGGTGGCCGGCCCGGCCGATGGCGCACCGCTGATGCGCGCCCCGTTGCAGGTGGTGGCGCCCGTGGACCTGCAGCGTTATGCCGGCATCTGGCACGAGCAGGCCCGGCTGCCCAACCGCTTCCAGAAGTCCTGTTCGGGCCCCGTCACCGCCGAGTACACCCCCCAACCCGACGGCACGGTGCAGGTGATCAACCGCTGTGTGCGCGCCGACGGCAATTTCAACGAAGCCATCGGCACGGCGCGCGTGGTGTCCGTGGCCGGCCAGCCCGGTGCGGGCCGCCTCGAGGTGCGCTTTGCGCCCGCGTGGCTCGGCTGGCTGCCAATGGTGTGGGGCGACTACTGGATCCTGAAGCTCGACCGCGACTACCAGGTGGCGCTGGTCGGCACGCCCGACCGCGAATACCTCTGGGTGCTGTCGCGCGCGCCGCGCCTGGACGACGCAACGCTCCAGATCGAACTGGACTACGCGCGCAGCCTGGGCTTCGACGCCGACAAGGTCGTGTTGACCGGCAGATAGCGCGAGAGCTGCGCCGGCAGCATGTCCGGCGCGGTGCAGTGGATGGCCTGCCAGCCGAAGGCGCGTGCCGCCTCGACGTTGGCCGCCGAGTCGTCGATGAACACCGTCTCCGCCGGATCGAGCGCGTAACGCACCGCCAGCACTTCGAAGATTTCACGATCCGGTTTGATGAACTTCACATCCCCCGAGAACACACCGCCATCGAAGCGACGCATGAAAGCATGTCGGCGCTCGAGCGCGCGCGCATACGGCCCGGGCATGTTCGAGAGGTAGTAGAGCCGCAGCGGCTGCCCAGCTTCGCGGTGAGCGAAGAGCTGTTCGAGCATGTCGACGGTCACCTCGATGGCTTCGAGCCGCTCTCCCATGTCATCGAGCATTGCGTGAAGCCGCTCCGCCGGCAGCGACAACCGCGCCGCCATGCGGGCGATGGCGTCGTCCAGCGTGCGGGTGCCGCAGTCGAAACCGGTCCAGTCGTCATGGTGGAAAAGCGCCCTGCCGAGCGCCGCCGCGGCAGCCTCAGTGGGCGCGTGTTGGGCGAGATGGGCCTGCACCAGCCGCGTGGGCTCCCATGCGATCAGCACGGCGCCAAGATCGAAAACCACATTCATGGCGCCATTGTTTCATGCGCCCGGTACCACGCTCACGCCATGGGCTCGCAGCGACAGCGTGGTCTGCGCGCCCGCGGCCAGAGGCTGCGACAGATCGGTTGAAACCACGAAGACCGGGCCCAGCGTCGTGTCGAAGCCGTATTCGTAGAAGCTGCCGAGGTAGGCGGCCTTGCGCAAGGTTGCGGGCAAGCCATCGGCCGCGCCGATCTCCCAGGCTTCGGGCCGCACCGCCACCTTCACAGTGCCGGGGGCGACCGCGTAGCGCGGCTGCAGGCGCAGCGGGCCCAGCGTGACGCTGCCGTCGGCCTGCGCCACCGCGGGGAACACCATCGCCTCGCCCATGAAGCCGGCGACGAACTCGCTCTCGGGCCGGCCGTAGAGCTGCTCGGGTGTGCCGCGCTGGGCGATCACGCCGTGGTCCATCACGATGATCTGGTCGCTCACGGCCAGCGCCTCGCTCTGGTCGTGCGTGACGTAGGCCACGGTGAGCTTCAGCCGCTGCTGCAGCACGCGGATTTCCTCGCGCATCTCGCGGCGCAGGCGCGCGTCGAGGTTGGAGAGCGGCTCGTCGAACAGCAGCACCGCGGGCTCGAGCACCAGCGCACGCGCGAGCGCCACGCGTTGCTGCTGGCCGCCCGAGAGCTCACTGGGCAACCGCTCGTCGAAACCGACCAGGCCCACGCCCCGGAGCGCTTCACGCGCCCGCGAGGTGGCCTCGTCCTTCTTCACGCCGCTCATGCGCAGGCCATAGCCCACGTTCTCGATCACGTTCATGTGCGGGAACAGCGCGTAGCTCTGGAACATCATGCTCACGTTGCGCTCGGCCGGGCCGAGCGTGGTCACATCGCGTCCACCCATGAAGATCGAGCCGGAGGTCGGCGATTCGAGCCCCGCGATCATGCGCAGCGTGGTCGTCTTGCCGCAGCCCGAGGGGCCGAGGATGGTGGTGAGCGTTCCGACCGGCACTTCGAAGCTGATGCCCTTGACGGCCATCGGCCCGTTTTTATCGGCGCCGTAGCGCTTGGTGACGTTGCGGAATTCGATGCCGTTCATACGGAGAGGCTTTCCATTTTGTGATGTCCCTGGTGCGGCGGCGTAGCGCCTCGCCGCCCCAGCTTGCGCTCCCCGACCACGAACTGCACCAGCGCAATCGCCAGCGACATCAGGATCATGAGCACCGTGCAGTACGCGAGCGCAATGCCGTAGTCGCCATTGCCGACGCGGCCGATGATGTAGATGGTGGCGAGTTCGTTCTCGGCGGTGACCAGGAAGATCACCGCGCTCACCGTCGTCATCGCGCGCACGAAGCTGTAGACCAGCGCGGCCACCAGCGCCGGCTTGAGCAGCGGCAGCACCACCTTGAACAGGGTCTGCGAGGTCGATGCGCGCAGCATCAGCGAGGCTTCGTCGAGCGAGCGGTCCAGTTGCTTGAAGGCGGCCGTGCCGGCCCGCACGCCCACCGGCAGGTTCCGGAACATGAAGCACAGCACGATGATGAGCCCGGTGCCCGTGAGCTCCAGCGGGGGCACGTTGAAGGCCAGGATGTAGCTCACGCCGAGCACGGTGCCCGGAATGGCGAAGGCCAGCAGCGCGCCGAATTCGAAGATGCCCTGCCCCTTGAACTCGTTGCGCGCCAGCAGCCAGGCGATCAGCAAGCCGAGCGCCGCGGTGATCGGCGCCGAGATGCTCGCGAGCTTGAGCGTGGTGATCAGCGAGTTCCACGCCGTGCCCGCCCACACCAGTCCGAACTGGCCCCACTCCAGCGCGAACGCATTCTTGAAGTGGTTGAGCGTGAAGCTGTAGTCGCGGCCCCAGGTCTGCACGAAGCCGCCCGCGAAGGCGAAGAGGTAGACCACCGCGGTGAACGCGATCCACGGCAGCGCGATGCAATAGATGGTGCGGCGCACGCCGTCAGGCAGCGCCATCGCGATGCCGGCGTCGCCCTTGCCGCTCACGGTCGTGTAGTTCTGCTTGCCCAGCAGCCCGCGCTGCAGCGCGAACACGCCGAGCGCGAACAGCGTGAGCACCCAGGCGAGCGAGGCCGCGCGGCCCTGGTCGTACTGCGCGCCAACGATGGCGAAGAAGATGTCGGTCGAGAGCACCGAGAACTGGCCGCCCACCACCACCGGGTTGCCGAAGTCGGCAATGCTCTCGATGAAGCCGACCAGGAAGGCGTTGGCGAGCCCGGGCTTCAGCAGCGGCAGCGTGATGGTGAAGAAGGTGCGGCGCCGGTCGGCGCGCAGCATCTGCGCGGCTTCTTCCAGGCTGGGCGCGATGCCCTGCACCACGCCGCGCATGATCATGAAGGCAATGGGCGTGAAGGCGAAGAGCTGCGCCACCAGCACGCCCGGCATGCCGTAGAACCAGCGCGTCGGCTCGATGCCGAACACGTTCTCCAGCAGCTGGTTGACGATGCCCGCGCGGCCAAAGAGCAGGATGAGGCCGAGCCCCACCACGAACGGCGGCGTGATGATCGGCAGCAGCGCCAGCACCCGCAGCACGCCCTGCCCGCGCTTGCTCCCGCGCTCGGCCATCAGCGCCATCAGCGTGCCGAGGAAGGTGGTGCCGGCGGCAGTGAGCAAGGCCAGCACCAGCGTGTTCCACGCCACGCCGCAGCGCACCCCGCCCGCGAGGCACCCCAGGCCCCAGATGCGCTCGGTGAACACGCGCGCGACGAAGGCGCCGATCGACCATTGCCCGTCTTCGTTGAAGAACGCGCCCGAGAGCGCCTTGCTCACCGGATAGGCGATGAACAGCGCCATCAGCACGCCGCAGCCGATGACCGCGGCCGCCACGAAGAGGTCGCCCTTGAAGAGACCGAGCCGCGCAATGCCGAAGGCGGCCAACAGCACGAGCGCGGTGAGCGCCACGAAGCCGCCCGCGCCGATGCCGAACTGGTTGATCGCCAGCTCGCCGAACTGGGTGTTGAGCGCCGCGACGCTCCAGCCGCGCGCGCCGATGGTGAAGCCCGCGACCGACAGGCCGATGGCGCCGATCGCACCGCCTGCCAGCAGCCATCGCCCCTGCGCACGGCCGGCAGGCAGCCACGCGCCGATCGCGCACATCAACAGGCCCGCCAGGCCGATGAAGAGCCAACTGCGCCCCTGCGTCGCGGCCTGCATCAGGCCGTTGGCGCCCTCCGCCTGCCCGAAGACCTGCGGAACGGCTTCGTACCAGGTCGCGTCCTGGATCGCGTACCAAGGCAGCAGCAGGTACGCCGCAATACCCAGCGCGACCCACGCCCAGATCCAGCGCTGCGAGCGCCGGGCGGCCGCCACGGACGCCGGGTTGACCGGCGCGCCGCCGGTGGAACGCGCTTCCACTTAGCGGGGCAACGAGTTGACGTTCTTTTCCCAGCGCGCGATCAGGCGCCGGCGTTCGGCGCTGGCGCCGTACTTGGCGTAGTCGTAATTGATGAACTTGATCTTCTTGAAGTCAGGAATCCGCGGGTCGAGCTTGGCGCCCGCGTTGCTCGGCAGCTGGAACTGCTTGTTGGCGGCGCCCAGCTCCTGCGCGGCGGGCGTGAGCGCCCATTCGTAGAACTTCTTGGCCGCATCGAGGTTGCGCGCGCCCTTGATGATGCTCATGGAGCCGATCTCGGCGCCGGTGCCGTCGCTCGGCGTGATGGTCTCGACCGGGAAGCCCTGCATCTTCTCGCCCGGGCCGTCGTGCACGAAGCTGATGGAGATCGCGGTTTCCCCACGCGCCACCGCCTTGATCGGGCCGGTGCCCGAGCGGGTGTACTGGCCCACGTTCTTGTGCAGCGCCTTGAGGTAGTCGAAGGCCTTGTCCTCGCCCATCAGCTGCACCAGCGTGGCGATCATCGTGTAGGCCGTGCCGCTCGATGCGGGGTTGGCCACCTGGATGTCGCCCTTGTATTCGGGCTTGAGCAGGTCGGCCCAGGTCTTGGGCACCGCGAGCTTCTTCTTGGCGAGCAGCTCGGGGTTGTAGCCGAAGCCCAGCGGCCCCGAGTAGATGCCCACCGTCTTGTAGCCCGACTGCTTGGCCTGCTGCTGGGCCCAGGGGTGCAGTTGCGCCAGCGTGGGCGACTTGTATTCGAGCGTGAGGCCCTGCTCGGCCGCCTGCAGGTGCGGATCGCCGGTGCCGCCGAACCAGACGTCGGTCTTGGGGTTGTCCTTCTCGGCGATCAACTGGGCCAGCGCCTCGCCCGAGCCCTTCAGGGCCATGTTGATGCGAACGCCCGTGGTGCGGGCGTAGACGGTGGAGATCACGTTGCACCACTCGGCCTGGACCGAGCAGATCACGTTCACGGTCTGTGCCGATGCGGCGGCCGACAGGCCCACGAGCGCGGCTGCGCAAAAAAGCTTCTTCATCTGGTATTTCCCTGCCTCATGCATAAAAAAAGGCCTTGCGGCCTGAAGGCAGCGTAGCTTTAGTACAGGTCCCGGGAATCGGTACAAGTACCATCGCGACTGGCACATTGCCTGCTCGGCACTCAGACAAAGGAAAGTTTTCTCATGAGCTTCGATCTCGTTCTGTTCGGCGGTACTGGCGATCTCGCGTGGCGCAAGCTGATGCCCGCGCTGTTCCAGGCCTTCCGGCACGGCAGCCTCCCGCAGGACGGACGCATCGTCGGCGTGGCGCGGGACGACCTGTCGGACGACCAGTACCGCGAGCTGATCCAGTCGCGCTTCAGCGCGGTCGAAGGCGCCAAGCGGCCCTCCCCCGAAGAATTCAAGAAGTTCGCGTCGATGCTGCATTACCTGCGCATGGACCTCTCCAAGCCCGACGACTACGCCAAGCTGGCCGACCTGCTCAAGCAGCGCGATGCTTCCACGGTCGTGATGTACGTGGCCACCGCGCCCGCCCTCTTCACCCAGGTGGTCGAGCAGATCGCAGCGGCCGGCCTCAACGGCCCCAAGACCCGCATCGTGCTCGAGAAGCCCCTGGGCCACGACCTCGCATCGAACCGCGCCATCAACGCGGCCGTGGGCAAGGTGCTGGAAGAAAAGCAGGTCTTCCGCATCGACCACTACCTCGGCAAGCCCTCGGTGCAGAACCTGTTCGCGATGCGCTTCGGCAATGCCCTCTTCGAGCCCATCTGGCGCCGCGAGCACATCGCCAACATCCAGATCACCATCGCCGAAGACCTGGGCGTGGAAAAGCGCGGCGCCTTCTACGACCAGACCGGCGCGCTGCGCGACATGGTGCAGAACCACGCGCTGCAGCTGCTGTGCGCCATTGGCATGGAGCCGCCGATCAACTCGCATGCCGACGCGATCCGCGACGAAAAGCTCAAGGTGCTGCGCGCCCTCAAGCCCTGGACACCCGAGAGCCTGAGCCTGCATGCGATCCGCGGCCAGTACACCGCCGGTACCGCCTACGGCGAGCGGGTGCAGGGCTACCGTGACGAGCCCGGCGTCGACCCCGACAGCCGCACCGAGACCTTCGTGGCGCTGCGCACCGAAATCGCCAACTGGCGCTGGGCCGGCGTGCCGTTCTACATCCGCACCGGCAAGCGGCTGGCGTCACGCGATGCGCGCATCGAAGTCAACTTCCGCCCGACGCCGCATGCGATCTACCGCGCCCCCGCGGGCAACGTCAACAAGCTGGTGATCAACCTGCAACCCAAGGATGGCCTCGAACTGCACATGCTCGCGCAGGCGCAGGACAACCGCCAGCGCACCAACGGCAACCAGAGCGCCGCCGCGCAACTGGCGCCGGTGCAGCTCGACCTGGACTTCGACAAGCGCTTCGGCGCGGAACGCGTGGGCGCCTACGAGCGCCTGCTGCTCGACGTGATCGACGGCCGACTGAACCTGTTCGTGCGCAGCGACGAGCAGGAGGAGGCATGGCGCTGGGTCGAGCCGCTGATCGACAGCTGGGAATCGGACGGCGGCCCGCGTCCCTATGCGGCCGGCACCTGGGGCCCGAGCGCATCGAGCGCGATGATTGCGCGCGACGGCTTCGCCTGGGGCGAAGAGCAGTAAGCCTTCAGCCGAACTGCACGCAGCGCATGCTGAGCGTGCCGGACTGGAATCCCTCGTAGACCGTCTTCGCGCGCTCGCCCGCTCCGGCGGCGCCGAGGGCGTAGAGGAACGGGAAGTAGTGATCGGGCGTCGCAACGGCAGTGGACGCGCCTTCCAGCTTTTCATAGCCGATCAACGCGCGGTCGTCGCGGCCCGCGAGCGCCGACTTCACCGCATCGTCGAACGATTGCGCCCACGGGCGGCTGGCCTTCGGCCCGTCGACCGTGCCGCGGTCGGTGGCGTGCAGGTTGTGCACGACGTTGCCGCTGCCCATCACCAGCACGCCCTTGTCGCGCAACGCGGCCAGGTCGCGCCCCACCGCGTGGTGGAAGGCGGCCGGCTTGTCGTAGTCGATGCTGAGCTGGAAGACGGGGACATCGGCCTTCGGATAGAGGTGCTTGAGCACCGACCAGGTGCCGTGGTCCAGGCCCCATTGGTCGGTGGCGATGACCGGTGCCTGCTTCACCACGCCGACGGTTTCGCCGGCCAGCGCCGGATGGCCGGGCGCGGGGTAGTCGACGTCGAACAGCGCCTGCGGAAAACCGCCGAAGTCGTGGATCGTCTTCGGCTTCGCCTGCACGCCGACACCGGTCGCGCCGCGGCTCAGCCAGTGCGCCGACACGCTGAGGATGGCCGTCGGCGGCGGCAGCTCCCTGCCCCATGCGGACAGGCGGCGCGTGAATGCGTTGTCGGCAATGGCGTTCATCGGCGTGCCGTGGCCGATGAAGATCACCGGCATCCGCCGCGAAGGCGCACCGGCCGCATGCGCGAGCGATGCCATGGAGGCCAGTGCGGTGGTGGCGCCGAGCGCCGACCCCATGAGAAAGCCGCGCCGGCCCAAGCCTGCGGAAATCGTTGTCGTTGTCGTTGTCGTCGTCATTGCCATGGCGCGACTCTGCCGCAGATTCCGGCACCGGGCGGTGCCTTTGCGCACACTTTCGGAAAGCCGGCCGGATTCGACCGACCTACTTCCCCCGGAGCACGGGCGGCTCCCGCAACGGAGCGCCCTTGACCACCAGTTGCACCACCACGGCCACGACGATGTTGAGCACCAGCGCGGTCAACCCGGTGTAGAGGGTGTAGCTGCCGTCGCCGATCACGAAGGTGTGGACCGGCTTGATGCCGTCCGAGAAGGCGATCCAGCTGCCGCCGACCAGTCCGACGAGCCATCCGGCGAGCAGCGCCGGCGCCCGGAACCAGCCGAAGAACAGGCCGAACACCACGGCCGGGAAGGTTTGCAGGATCCACAGGCCGCCGAGCAGCTGCAGGTCGAGCGCGAACTGCGTCGGCAGGAACAGGATGAACACCAGCGCCCCCACCTTGACCACCAGCGACACGATCTTCGCGACCTTGGCCTCGCCCGCGGGCGTCACGTCGGGCCGCACATAGGCCTTCCAGAAATTGCGCGTGAACAGGTTGGCCGCGCCGATCGACATCACCGCCGCCGGCACCAGCGCACCGATGGCGATGGCGGCGAACGCAAAGCCCGCGAACCACGAAGGAAACAGCGCGTTGAAGAGCGCGGGCACCACGTCGTTGTTGCTCTTCACCGTGAGGTGGGCCGCGTAGGCCATGTAGCCCAACAGCGCGATCAGGCCGAGCAGCACCGTGTACGCCGGCAGGAAGACGGCGTTCTTGCGGATCGTGTTCGCGCTCCGGGCCGCGAAGATGCCGGTCAGCGTGTGCGGGTACATGAAGGCCGCGAGCGCCGAGCCCAGCGCCAGGCTCGCATAGGGCAGGTATTGCGCCGGCTTGAGCGTGAGGCCGGTCGCGCCGCCCTTGGCCGCGAAGGCATCGCCGGCCGCATGGAACACGCTGCTGTAGCCCCCGAGCTTGATCGGCACCAGCACCACTGCCACCAGCACCACGATGTAGATCATCAGGTCCTTGACGAAGGCGATCAGCGCGGGCGCGCGCAGCCCGGCCGAATAGGTGTAGAGCGCAAGGATCACGAAGGCCGCGGCCAGCGGCAGCTCGCCCGTGAGGCCCAGCGCCTTGATGACGACCTCCATGCCCACGAGCTGCAGTGCGATGTAGGGCATGGTCGCGACCACGCCGGTCACGGCCACGGCCAGCTCGAGCGCGCGGGAACCGTAGCGGCCATAGACCACGTCGGCCGCCGTCACATGGCCCGCGCGGTGCGCCGCATGCCACAGCCTGGGCATGATGATGAAGACGATCGGGTACACGAGGATGGTGTAGGGCAGCGCGAAGAAGCCGTATGCGCCCACGGCGTAGACCAGCGCGGGCACGGCGATCACGGTGTAGGCGGTGTAGAAGTCGCCGCCCACGAGGAACCAGGTGATCCAGGTGCCGAAGTTGCGGCCGCCCAGCCCCCATTCGTCGAGGTGGGCGCCCTTGCTGTTCTTGCCGCCGGTCTGCCAGCGCGAGGCGGCAAAGCCCATCACGGTGACCAGCACGAAGAAGAAGATGAAGACCGACAGCGCGGTCCAGTTGATCTGGCCGCTCATCATTCGTCTCCCTCTTCATACCCGCTGCGGTACACGATCCAGATCAGGAGCGCCGTGATCGGCACCCACAGCAACTGGTACCAGTAGAAGAAGGGAAAGCCGAACAATTCGGGCAACGGGCTGTTGTAGAACGGAAGCCACAACAAACCCACGAAGGGCAACAAGAGCAGGGCCCACATGTGCTGTTCTCCTTGGTGTGATTTTTACGAAAGCACCAAGGAGTTATAGATCGAAAGCCGAACACGCGGCGCCGACCCGGATTAAGCCGGCCCGGGCTCCGCGGGCCCGAAGGCGTGAATGCGTTCGCCGATCGGCGCGAGGAAATCGCGCAGCAGCGGCTCCTGCATCAGCTCGCGGATGTAGCCCGGCGCCAGGCGCCCGTTCTGGGCATACACGTCGAGCACGCGCAGGCATTCGCCGCGCAGCACCGTGGCCGCCTGCACCTCGTCGTGCTGCGCGCAGGCCTGCGCCATGTCGCGCAGGAGCGCCGTGGCGCCGGAGGCATCGGCGGTCCACTGCAGCCCGTAGAGCCGTGCCAGTCGCCGCGCGCCGGCCGACGACAGGCGCGGAAAGACCAGCGGCAGCAGGCGTTCGCGAACGTGCGCCAGCGCGATGACGTCGGCCTCCGGCGGCGCGGGCGCGAGGGGCTCCGCCTGCTGCCGGCTCAGGACCATGTCCAGGTTGGCCAGCAATGCACCATCGCCGACGAGCGCGAGCAGCAGGCCCATCCATGCGAAGCGGCCGAGCGTGGCGTCGAACCCCAGCCCGCGCTGGCGGATGCGCGGCAGCGAGAGCATCAGGCTGCCCATCCGCAGCGGTTGCTCGCACGGCATGTGGGCCAGCAGGCCGGCCAGGATCTGCGCATGCATTTCCGGCGCACGCTGGACCCCAGTCTCTCCGGAAATATGCCAGGCGCCCACGGCGCCGACCGCCGGCGAGCCCTGCAGGAACGCGGCCTGCACCTGCAGCCGGTTCGTCTCGCCGCGCTCGGCGGGCGACCACAGGGCCAGGCAGTCGCCCTCGGCCTGCGAAAGACCCCATTGCGCGGCGGCGGCCCAGCCCATCGGCGCCGGGGCTTGCAGCAGCCGCAGCCCGGCAAGGCGCGGATCGGCGGCCATCCGCTCGCGGATCAGGGCCACGGTGTCGTCGGTCGAGGCGTCGTCCACCACGATGATCCGGTGCGGCGCCAGGGTCTGGGCAGCCATCGATGCGAGTGCGTTCGCCACGTCGACGCCGTCGTTCCGGGTGACCATCAGGACCGACACCTTCGAGGCCTGGCCGCCGGCCGTCGATGCCTGGCGGCTCGCCAGCCGCTGCGATGTCGCGGCAAGAAAGCGCTGCATCGCGCCCGCCAGGATCTCGTGCTGCGGCGGCAGGCTCGCCAATGCCAGCGGCCCTGCCTTTTCCAGCGCCTGCCGTCGCGGCGCATCGGCCAGCAGCGCGCGCACGCGATCGACGAGTTCGTCCTTGCCGCATCCCTCCACCGCATCCCTGAGCACCGCCGGTATCTCGGAATGGGGGTACAGCTCGGACACCACCGCCTTGCGGTTGCGCAGCAGGATGGACAGGCGCGGCACTTCCGCCGTGGCGGTGCGTTCGGCCTTGCGCATGTTGAGGCCGACCTTGGCGCGCGGCAGCAGCGCATCGCGCTGGGCGGGCGTCCAGGCGGTCCCGATGGGATAGGCCACGCGCAGCCCGGAGGCCTCCAGCGCGCGCAGCACCTCGAGGCGCCGGGGCATGGTCTCGCCGAAGAAGATGACGTCGATGTCCTGTTCTTCGTCGGGCAGCACCTGGTCCTGCGGCATCGCGGGCGTCGCCTGCGGCTCGAAGGTCAGCGGCACGTAGTCGGACCTGAAGATGCCCAGGGCCTGGTGGTGCATCAGGTTCTCGAGGCTGTACTCCCACACCCAGGCCCGCTGGAGCAGGCGGCGATAGCCCGGCATTTCCGCCAGCAGTTCGGGCAGCGCCGGCTCGAAGTTGACGACGATGGCGTTGGGCGGCAGGTCTTCATCGGAGGGCAGCGAAAGGCCCATCGCGAAAAAGAAGAGATTGATGTCGGCGTTGTCGACGCTCGGCGTGGCTTCGACGGAGCTTGTGAAGACGAGCCGCTCGCAGGCGATGCGGAAGCTCTCCATCACCTCGGCAACGTTCTCGTTGCCGAGCGAGCAGAAGCGCAGGTGCGGCCGGTACGGAAAACCCTCCGGCCATTCGACCGGGCCGCCCGCCGTCACAGCCGGCCTTCCTCCACCGCGTGGCAAGCCACCTGCACGCCCTTGATGCCCAGCAGCTTCGGCCGCTCCGCGGAGCAACGCGCATTCGCATGCGGGCAGCGCGGATGGAAGGCGCATCCCGTCGGCGGGTTCAGCGGATTCGGCACTTCGCCCTGCACCGGCGTGCGCTGGCGCCCCGTGTGCTTCATCTGCGGGATCGCGTCGAGCAGCATGCGGGTGTACGGATGTTGAGGATCGGCAAAAAGCTTTTGCTTGTCCGCCACCTCGACCAGCCGGCCCAGGTACATCACGCCGACCTGGTCGGCCACGTGGCGCACCACCGCGAGGTTGTGCGAGATGAAGAGGTAGGTCAGGCCCTGCTCGCGCTGCAGGTCCTTCATGATGTTGAGCACCTGCGCCTGCACGCTCACGTCGAGCGCGGAGGTGGGCTCGTCGCACACCAGGAACTCGGGCTGCGTGGCGAGCGCGCGGGCAATCGAGATGCGCTGGCGCTGGCCGCCCGAGAACTGGTGCGGGTACTTGCTCATGTCCAGCGGCGAGAGGCCGACCGACTTGAGCAGCTCGCCCACGCGCTCGCGCAGTTCGGCCTTGCCGCTCAATATCTCGTGCTCGCGCAGCGGCTCGCCGATGATGTCTTCCACGATCCAGCGCGGGTTCAGGCTCGCATAGGGGTCCTGGAAGATCATCTGGATGCGGCGGCGCAGCTTGCGGCCCTCGGGCGTCTTGAACGCGGCATGCGCGTCCTGCCCGTCGAACTGCAGGCCGCCGCGCGTCGGCGCATAGAGGCCGACCAGGAGGCGCGCGACGGTGCTCTTGCCGCAGCCCGATTCGCCGACCAGCGCGAGCGTCTTGCCGCGCTCGATGGAGAAGCTCACGCCGTCCACCGCATGCAGCAGCACGCGCGGCTTGCGTTCGAGCACGCGGTTGAGCCAGGGCGGCGAGACGTCGAAGGTGCGGGCCAGATCGTGCGCGACGACCAGAGGCTCGCCGCTTGTTTCCTTGCGGGGTTCGATCACGGCGCTCATCGCGTCACCTCCGCGATGGGCTCGGCCGCCTCGGGCGTGGCGCGTTCGCCGGCCGCCAGCGCGTCGTGGTGCTTCGCCGCGAGCTCGGCCTGGCCCAGATGCGGATCGGCCGCATCGTGCAGCCAGCATGCGGCGCGCGTGGCGCCGGCATGCAGCAGTTCGGGGCGCTCGGTGAGGCAGCGCGCGAAGGTGCGCGGGCAGCGCGGGTTGTAGGCGCAGCCAGTCGGAATCGCATTGAGCCGTGGCATCGCGCCGTCGATCTGGTTGAGCCGCTCGCGATCGCTCGCCATGTCGGGAATCGACGCCATCAGGCCCGAGGTGTAGGGATGCGCAGGCTGGTGGATCACTTCGTGCACCGGGCCGATCTCGGCGATGCGGCCCGCGTACATCACGGCCACGCGGTCGCAGGTCTCGGCGATCACGCCCATGTCGTGCGTGATCAGCATCACGGCCGCACCGCGGTCCTTGCAGATGCGCTTGAGCAATTGAATGATCTGCGCCTGGATCGACACGTCCAGCGCGGTGGTCGGCTCGTCAGCCACGATGAGCTTGGGCTCGGCAGCGAGCGCGAGTGCGATCACCACGCGCTGCCGCATGCCGCCCGAAAACTGGTGCGGGAAGTGGTCGATGCGCTGTTCGGCGGCGGGAATGCCGGTGTCCTGCAGGAGGCCGATGGCGCGCTTGCGGGCTTCGGATTCGGTCACGGGCAGGTGCGCGCGGATGGTCTCGACGAGTTGCCGGCCCACGGTATAGAGCGGGTTCAGCGAAGTCAGCGGGTCCTGGAAGATCGCGCCGATCTTGCGGCCGCGGATGGGGCGCATCGCATCGAAACTCAAGTTGTCGATGCGCTGGCCCTCCAGCAGGATCTGCCCGCTGGCCACGCGGCCCGGCGGTTCGAGCAGGCCGATGATGGCCGCGCCCGTGAGCGACTTGCCGGCGCCCGATTCGCCCACCACGCCGAGGATTTCGCCCGGCGCGATGTCGAAGGAAATACGGTCGATCGCACGCAGCGTGCCGCGGCGATGCGGAAACTCGACGACGAGGTCCTGGACCTGGAGCAGCGTCATGGTGGCGTTTTCCTTCTCTCTTCAGCGCAGGCGCGGGTTGAGGGCGTCGCGCAGCCAGTCGCCCAGCAGGTTCACGCTCAGGGCGATGAGCACCAGCATCAGGCCCGGAAACACCGTGATCCACCATTCGCCCGAGAACAGGTACTGGTTGCCGATGCTGATGAGCGTGCCCAGCGAGGGCGAGGTCGGCGGCACGCCGACACCCAGGAACGAGAGCGTCGCCTCGGTGATGATCGCGGTCGCGACCTGGATGGTGGCCAGCACCATCACCGGCCCCATCACGTTGGGCAGCACATGGCGCAGCATGATGCGGATCGGCGCCACGCCGGTGACGCGCGCGGCCTGCACGTATTCCTTGTTGCGCTCCACCAGCGTGGAGCCGCGCACCGTGCGCGCGTACTGCACCCAGCCCGTGAGCGAGATGGAAATGATCAGCACCCCGAACGCGAGCGATTCGTGCGCGCCGGGAAAAAGCGCACGGCCCACGCCGGCGATCAGCAGCGCAACCAGGATGGGCGGAAACGACAGCATCACGTCGCACACGCGCATGAGGAACGAATCGAGCCAGCCGCCAAGAAAGCCGGCCAGGAGGCCGAACACCACGCCGACAACGACCGACAGCACGACCGAGACGACGCCCACGATCATCGAAATGCGCGCGCCGTAGATGACGGCCGAGAGGATGTCACGGCCCTGGTCATCGGTGCCGAGCAGGTACTTGGAAGAACCTTCGGCGCTCCATGCGGGCGGGAGGCGTGCATCGCCGAGCTCGAGCGTGGCTAAGTCGAAGGGGTTGTGCGGCGACACCCATCCGGCGAACGCCGCGCAGAACAGGCAAACCAGTGCGATCAGCGCCGCCACCATTGCCACCGGCGAGGTGCGGAAGCTGTAGCCGACGTCGCTGTCGAGCCAGCGGGCGAGTGTTTTTTTCATCGTGAATCAAAAGGAATGGGCCCGCAAGAAGCGGGCCCATGGTCAGGCCGCCCGGGGAGCGGCCGGGGGCATCACTTGATGCTCATCCACTTGAAGTACATGAAGTTGTCGGCCAGCTGCACCAGCTCGACCTTCTTGCTCACGCCCCATGCCAGCGACTGCTGGTGCAGTGGCAGCGTGCCGATGTCGTCCGCATGCAGCTTGAAGGCTTCCTTGATGAGCTCGTTGCGCTTGGCCTTGTCGCTCTCGGACTGGATCTTCTTGGTCAGCTCGTCCAGCTTGGGATTGCAGTACGCCCCCAGGTTGAACTGGCCCGTGCCCTTGTCGTCCGGGCAGGCGGTCAGCGAGCTCAGCGCGTTGTGCGAGTCGTAGGTGGTCGGGGTCCAGCCGAGCATGTAGAAGCTGGTGTCGCGGCGCAGGATCTTGGGGAAGTAGGTGCCCTTGGTCTCGGCAGCCAGGTTGATCTTGACGTTGATGCGCGCGAGGTTGGCGGCCACGCTCTGGCAGATCTGGCCGTCGTTCACGTAGCGGTCGTTCGGGCAGTTCATCGTCACTTCGAAGCCGCTCGCATAGCCGGCTTCGGCCATGAGCTTCTTGGCGGCTTCGACGTCGTAGGGCAGGCGCTTGTCCTGCTCGGCGGTCCAGCCGTTGATGCCGGGGCCGACCAGCAGGCCCGTGGGCTTGGAGGCGCCGCGCATCACGGTGCGCTGGATGCCGACGATGTCGATGGCCTGGTAGAAGGCCTGGCGAACGCGCTTGTCCTTGAACGGGTTCTTGCCCTTGATGTTGGAGTACAGCAGCTCGTCGCGCTTCTGGTCCATGCCCAGGAAGATGGTGCGCATCTCGGGGCCGGTGATGACGCGGGCATTGGGCGCGGCGTTGATGCGCGCGATGTCCTGCACGGGCACCGGCTCCATCACGTCGACTTCGCCCGAGACCAGCGCGGCCACGCGCGTGGCGGGGTTGGCGATGGGCGTGAAGACGATCTCCTGCGCGTTGCCTTCGATCTTGCCCCAGTAGGTGCCGTTGCGCGTGAACACGGTGCGCACGTTCGGCTGGCGCTCGCGCACGCGGAACGGGCCGGTGCCGTTGGCCTTGAACGAGGCGGTGTTCTCGATGCCCTTGCGGCGGTCCACCGGCTTGGTGGCCTGGTTTTCCTCGCACCACTTCTTGCTCATGATCATGGTGAGCGAGATCACGTCGGGCAGGATCGGGAACGGGCCGTTGGTCTCGATCTCGACGGCAAGGTCGCCGACCTTGCGCACGGCCTTGATGTCGCTCAACGTGGCGCGCATGTCGGAGCCGTCGCCCTGTGCGCGCGCGAAGCTGAAGACCACGTCGTCGGCGGTGAACGGCGTGCCGTCATGGAACACCACGCCCTTGCGCAGTTCGAAGCGCCAGACGTTCGGCGAGGTCTGCTTCCAGCTGGTGGCGAGCAGCGGCGCAAGGCTCAGGTCCTTGTTGCGTCCCACGAGGGTTTCATAGACGTTGGCGGTGACGCTCAACTGCAACGACTCATTGAGCGAGTGCGGGTCGAGCGACAGCGCGTCGCCCTGGTTCGCGATCCGGATGGTCTGCGCGCTCGCGACCAGGCTGGCGGCGCCCAGGGCGCACAGGACGGCGACCGCGGCCGCTTTCTTCTTGAAACTCATGGGAACACTCCTCGGGTTGAAATCGAACACATCACGACGCCGCGGTGGCGGCTGCTTTCCCTGGCTGCGTGTCGCGGGTAGCGGCAAGCGGCATGCCCTGCTCGACCAGCCCCGCGTGCAACGCGGCGCCGAGCGGCAGGATCTCGTCGTTGAAGTCATAGCGGCTGTTGTGCAGGAAGGCGCCTTCGCGCACGTCCTGGCCGATGCGCAGGTACGCGCCCGCCTTTTTCTGCAGCATGAAGGAGAAGTCTTCGGCGCCCATGCTGGGCTCCATGCTGCGGTCGACATTCTTGGCGCCGACCAGCGACTCGGCCACGTCGGCCGCGAACATCGCCTCGGGGGCGGTGTTGATGGTGGCCGGATAGATGCGCTCGTACTTGATGCTGGCGGTGGCGCCGAAGCCGCCGGCGATGGCCGTGCACAGCTCGGTCAGGCGCTGCTCGACCTGGGCCTGCACCCGCGCGCTGAAGGTGCGCACCGTGCCGACCAGCGTGGCCTCGCCCGGGATCACGCTCATCGCACCAAGGTCGCCCGCCTGCACCGCGCAGATGCTGACGACAGCCGCGTCGATGGGGCGCACGTTGCGCGACACGATGGTCTGCGCGGCCGTGATGATGTGCGCGGCGACCACCACCGGATCGATGGTCTGGTAGGCATGCGCGCCGTGGCCGCCCTTGCCCTTGATCTCGATGGTGATGCGGTCGGCCGCGGCCATCATCGCGCCGCGGTTGATGCCGACGGTGCCGGCCGGCATGGCGGGCCAGTTGTGCATGGCGTAGACCGCGTTGACCGGGAAGCGGTCGAACAGGCCGTCCTCGATCATCACGCGCGCGCCGGCGAAGCCTTCTTCGCCGGGCTGGAAAATCAGCACGGCGGTGCCGTCGAAGTCGCGCGTCTCGGCGAGGTAGCGCGCGGCGCCCACCAGCATGGCGGTGTGGCCGTCGTGGCCGCAGCCGTGCATCAGGCCGTCGTTGGCGGAGCGCCAACCGAAGCTGTTGTCCTCGCGCATGGGGAGCGCGTCCATGTCGGCGCGCAGGCCGATCATGCGGCCGCTGGCGGTGGACTTGCCGCGGATCACGCCGACCACGCCGGTCTTGCCGATGCCCTCGTGGATCTCGTCGACCCCGCAGGCGCGCAGCGCCTCGCGCACGCGGCCGGCGGTGTAGACCTCTTCGAAGCCGAGTTCAGGATGCGCGTGCAGGTCGCGGCGGAAGGCCGTGAGTTCGGGATAGAAGCTCGCGATGTTCGCGAACGCCCTGCCGGATGCCTTCAGGCGCGGAGCCGATGCCGTCATGTTCAATGTCCTCCGGCCTTGCCGACGCGCAGACGCGGATCGACCACGAAGTACAGCAGGTCGACCACGAGGTTGATCACGACGAAGATCAAGGCGATGAGGCACAGGTAGGCGGCCATCACCGGAACGTCGGCGAAGGTCACGGCCTGGATGAACAGCAGGCCCATGCCGGGCCACTGGAACACCGACTCGGTGATGATGGCAAAGGCGATCAGGCCGCCGAGCTGCAGGCCGGTGATGGTCATCACCGGCACCAGCGTGTTCTTGAGGGCGTGTCCGAAATGGATCGCGCGGTTCGAGAGGCCCCGTGCGCGCGCGAACTTGATGTAGTCGGTGCGCAGCACCTCGAGCATCTCGGCGCGCACCAGCCGCATGATCAGCGTGAGCTGGAAGATCGCGAGCGTCACCGCCGGCAGCACGATGTGGTGCCAGCCGTCGACGCTGAAGAGGCCGCTGGTCCACCAGCCGAACTTCACGGTGTCGCCCCGGCCGAAGCTCGGGAACCAGCCCAGGGTGACCGCGAAGACGAGGATCAGCAGGATGCCGATCAGGAAGGTGGGCAGCGACACGCCGAGCAGCGAGACCGTCATGAACACCTGGCTCAGGAAAGTACCGCGGCGCAAAGCCGTGTAGACACCCATCGGAATGCCGACGAAAAGCGCCAGCGCGGCCGCGACGAGCGCCAGTTCGAGCGTGGCCGGGAAGCGCTCGCCGATCAGGCGCGAGACCTTGGCGCCCTGGCGCAGGCTCAGGCCGAACTCTCCCTGCGAAGCATTGACGAGAAAGTGCCAGAACTGCACGAAGAAGGGCCGGTCGAGCCCCAAGGCAGCGCGCATTTCACGGATCTGCTCGGGCTTGGCATCCTGGCCCAGCAGGAACACGACGGGGTCACCGACGTATTGAAACAGGAGGAAGGCAATGAACGCGACCGCGATCATCACGATCACGGCCTGGATCAGGCGGCGCAGTACAAAGGCAATCATTAGCAAACAAAGTGATCGGGCATGCTAGCAGTGCAAGGTGCGTGCCCGCACGGGGGTTCCCCGGGGGTGCACACACATGGTGCCCATTGCCAACACCCTGCCCTTTGCAGCGCCGGAACGAAAAAAAGCCACTCGACTTGCGTCGAGTGGCTTTTGAGCTTTTAGCTTCGAAGCTGGCTTACGCCAGCGTCAAATCAGAAAGCGTGACGGATACCGAAGTCGTAGCCGGTAGCGGTCTTGGGGGTCAGGCCGCCGGTGGTCACGAAGGCAGGGCCGCCAGTGGTCAGCGAGGCACCGTTCTTGTTGCTGATGCGAGCAACCGTTGCGTACAGAGCCGTGCGCTTCGACAGGTTGTGCACGTAGCCGATTGCCAGCTTGTTGGCCTTCGGGTCAGCAACACGCGGCTGGAACAGCACGTCAGCTTGGTTGAAGTCATACTTCACAGCCGAGTACGAAGCGCGGATCAAGCCAGCACCGACCGGCACGGTCACGCCGAGCAGGTAACCGGTGAGATCGACGTCAGGCGTACGAACCAGGGGTTCGTTTTCGTAGTCGTCCTTCTTCTTCGAGCGCGACACTTCACCGAAGAGCTTCACGGGACCGAAGTCATACGAAGCGCCGAGGTTGAACGTGTTGACCTTGCTGGTCACGCCGGCGTAGTACTGATCGCCAACGGTGCTGCTGCCGTAAGCAGCTGCAACGTCCAGAGGACCGTTTGCATAGCCGAAGCGGCCACCGATGTAACGGCCAGCGCGCGAGTTGTTCGCAACGTTAGGCGTAGCGGTGCCCGGGCTGTACTTGGTCTTTTCGCTGAACGAGTACTGCAGTTGGCCGTAGAAACCGCCCAGGTTCGGGGGCAGGAAGTAGGCGATGTTGTTGCTGGTGCGGGTGTAGTTGCTACCACCGACGTCCGTGATCTGGGGCGTGTTCACCAGGGGCGTCTTTGCAGCGCCGTAGCCGTTGAAGGCAGCGAAACCAGACGAAGCCGAGAAGACCAGGTTGGTGCCAACGCCGTTGGTGCCGAACGGATCGAACACGGTGTCGTTCCAGAACGTGGCAGAGTAGTCACGACCCAGACGCACTTCACCGAAACCACCCGAAAGGCTCACGGTCGAACGACGAGCGAACGTCGAAACGCCACCTTGGCCGTCGTCATTGGTGATCGGGGCTTCGAGCCAGAAGCTGGCTGCCAGGCCACCACCGAGGTCTTCCGTGCCACGGAAGCCCAGACGGCTGGAGTTGTAACCGGAATTGGCCAGTTCGCGGCGGCTTGCCTTGATGCTGCCCTTGTTCACGTAGAACGGGTTCAGGAACGTAGCACCGTTCAGGTCACGCGAGGTGGCCGAGTAGCCGCTGATCGACGCGTCGACCACACCGAACAGCGTGACGGACGACTGAGCCGAGGCAACACCGGCAACAGCCAGGGCAGCCAGAGCAACTAGAGATTTTTTCATTGCAAGTTTCTCCAAGGTTAAACATAGGGCTCCGGTGCGAAGGGCTCACCGTGACTGGCACTTTTGTGCTCCCACCGGACCCCGGGCCAACCTCCTTTTGGGAAGTTGATGCTATTGCACCAGAGCCGCTGCGGCAGGGCAAAACAAATCGCCCGAAAACTTGGATGGCCTGCGCGTTTCGTTGCAGTCCTGCAACAAAGGACTTAGCCCGCCCGCCGCACCACAATGCGGAACAAGAGCGTAACCTTTTGAAGCACTTTCCAGGTGCGTTCAAATAGGCGCATGACGCTCTCGCTTGACCCCGTCCTCGCTGCAGCAGATGCGGCATTGCGCACCCTTTTTTCCCGCCCTCATGCAACACGGGCCACGCCCATTGCATCCCAGGCGCCCGGCGAAATGAACGAGAAGGAGCGCCGCCATGCCGGCGCGTTGATGCGAGTCAATCATGTCGGGGAAGTTTGCGCACAGGCGCTCTATACGGCCCAGGCAGCCGTGGCGCGCGATCCGGGCCTGCGTGCCCAGTTCCTTGAGGCTGCGCACGAGGAGACCGATCACCTGGCCTGGACACGGCAGCGCCTGGACCAATTGGGCGATCGGCCTTCGCTGCTGAATCCGCTCTGGTATGCGGGAGCTTTCGGCCTTGGTCTCGTTGCCGGCCGCCTGGGAGACCCCTGGAGTCTGGGCTTCGTGGCCGAGACCGAGCGTCAGGTGGAGGCCCACCTCGACAGCCACCTGGACCGGCTCCCGCCGTCCGACAGCGCCTCCCGGGCCGTGGTCGAGCAGATGAAATTCGACGAGGCGCGCCATGCAGCGCAGGCTATCGAGGCCGGCGCCGCGGAGCTACCGCCGCCGGCCAAGGCCCTGATGCGCCTGGCCTCGCGCGTGATGACCACGGTGGCGCACCGGATCTAGAAAGCCCCCGGCCTCAGGTCTCGATCAGGTCGAAGCTGGTGGTGATCTCGGCGGTCTTCGCCAGCATGATGCTGGCGGAGCAATAGGTTTCGTGGCTCAGCGCAATCGCGCGCTCCACCGCGGAGGCGGGAATCCCCTTGCCGGCCACGGTGAAATGCATGTGGATCTTGGTGAAGACCTTGGGGTCCTTTTCCGCGCGCTCGCTGGTCAGCTTGACGCTGCAGCGCTCGACGCGATGGCGGCCCCTCTTCAGTATCAGCACGACGTCATAGGCGGTGCAGCCACCCGTGCCCGCAAGCACCGTCTCCATCGGCCTCGCGGCGAGATTCTGGCCGCCGTTCTCCGGCTTGGCGGCATCGGGCGCGCCATCCATCATCAGGACGTGGCCACTGCCGGTCTCGGCGACAAAACCCATGGCAGAACGCGTCCCCGCGTCGCCGGTCCAACTCACTGTGCATTCCATAATTCTTCTGATTCCAGTCGGGATGCCCGGCAAAAACGCACGTTGGCATCGGATTTTTGTGGGAAAAGCATCACTCGCTTGTTGCAACGCAACAAACAGTCGATATACTTTATTTCATCGCGCATACGTTTGCGCCCACAGTTGTCTCCTCCACCCTTCCAATTGGTGGATTTAGCCCCGAGCTGCAAAGCTCGGGGCTTTTTTCTTTCCCGATCGACCGGCGAAACGGGCATCCCCACTCTAGTTTTCGTCCCCGAAGGGCAACTGCTCTGGCTGCCCTGGCTGTTGCCGGTGTTGCCTCGGCTCAGTCGTCCGTCACGCTGTTCGGTGTGGTCGACGCGTCGATCAGCGGCTACTCGAACAAGTCGCGTGACTTCAACAACAGAAGCGCCAAAGTCAGCCAGCAGGCTCTGACCAATTCCGGCTACAACTCGAGCCGCATCGGCTTCCGTGGCACGGAAGACCTCGGTGGCGGTCTGGCTGCCGGCTTCTGGCTCGAAGCTCCGATCAGCAATGACGATGGCGCCAAGGGCATTGCCGATTTCACGCGTCGTTCGACCGTGAGCCTGTCGGGTGGTTTCGGTGAAATCCGCCTCGGCCGCGATTACACCCCGACCTTCTGGAACGACACCGTTTTCGATCCGTTCGGTACCAACGGCGTTGGCACCAACCTGATCAATACGGCCAGCGGGTACAACTTCATCACGGCCGGCGCGAAGGATTCGGGTGGCTTCGGCTTCAACACGAACTACGCTCGTGCAAGCAATTCGATCGGCTACTTCCTGCCGCCGAACCTTGGTGGCTTCTACGGTCAGCTGCAATATGCGCTGCACGAGAACGTGAAGACCGACGGAGTCCAGGGCAGTCCGAGCAAGCGTGGCCGCTACGTCGGTGGCCGTTTCGGCTACGCCAACGGCCCCATCGACGTTGCCGCTTCCTACGCTCAGAGTGACGCCGGCGACCTGGAGCTGACCTTCGTTGGTTCCGGACTCCCCAAAATCGTCGCCGCCCCGGTCGTGAAGACCTTCAACCTTGGCACCTCCTACGACTTTGGCCCCGCGAAGGTCTTCGGCGAGTATTCGCAGACCAAGATGGAATACGACATCAAGTCGCCTTTCATTGCCAACGGCGACACCACCCTCAAGGGCTATCTGCTTGGCGTGACCGTGCCTGTCGGCCCGGGCTTGATCCGTGCCGCCTACTCGAGCGTCAAGTACGAAATGGGCGACCATCTGTCGTACCTGTATGACGACGCAAAGGCCAACAAGCTGGCGCTTGGCTACGTGCACAACCTGTCGAAGCGTACGGCGCTCTACGCCACGGTGGCTCGCGTGAGCAACAAGAACGGTGCAGCCCTGACGGTCGGCGGCCCGGCTTTCCTCTCCAGCGGCGCGCCCAAGAACACCTCGACTGGCTACGACTTCGGTATCCGTCACGCCTTCTGATTGCGATTTGATCCCGATGCTGGCTCACGCCAGTTCGAATCAGAAAGACCTCAAGTCGCCCGGCTCGCGCCGGGCGGCTTTTTGTCTTTTCTCAACTCATCCGGCCGCGTCTACTTTGCAGCAGCCCCACATTCATTTCCCCGCTCAGTACCGATGCGTAGAAGCGCTCGACCATGTTGACGCTCGTTCGCGCATTGCGCGCCAAGGTCAGCATGTCGATGCCTTGTCCGTACAAGAGCCGCAGCGTGATCGCGGTGTGTCGCAGGCAGTAAAGGGTTCTCGATTGGCCCAACGGTCCCTTTTCAAGACCGGTCTTCTCGAGCACCCAATGAAAGAAGAAGTTGAGCACTGCGAGAGCGTGTTCGCGATTCTTCAACTGCGGCAGAAAAATATAGTCCTCCGCTGCGGCGAATCCATGTTCACGGCGACGAGCGAGCAGACATTCGTAGACCCGCACAGCCGGACGCAAGCTCACGATGGGCTGGCTGTGCCGCTTGGTCTCCGGCAGATTCATTCGCAGATAGACGTGCTTGCCGCGCACGACTTCGATGTGCTTGTGCTTCATGAGCTTGATGTCGCTCGGACGCACGAAGGTGTTCACCATCCAGCGAATCAGCCAGGGCAGTTCGTTCGGCATCACGAGAAGTTCGCGCGCAATCCAGAAGCGCTCGCCCGAATTCAGCCTGTCGAGCACCGGGTGCGATTGCCCGCGCAAGCTGCGCGCAGTTGCAACGATCGTGCGGTACTCGGAAACGCTGAAGCTTCCACGCGGCTGGCTGCGCACCTTGACCTTCGGAAACGGTGGCGCCTCGCGCAGCACGCCGGTGTGCACGCCGTGCATCACCACCTTTCGCAACAGCACCAGGTATTGCGCAATCGTCGTGCTGGTGAAACCCTGTTCGCCAAGGTGATCGATCAGTCGCTGCGCATCGGACGTGGCAAACGACTGAGCCGGCAGATTACCCAGCAGCGGAACAACGTGCGCTCGCAATCTGTTGCCCATCACTTGCCAGGTCGCGCGTCCGATTTCTCCTCGCTGAACGCGCGCCGCTTCGGCTTGCATCAGTCCCTTCGAAAGGTCACTGACAAAAACTGTTAACAAATTCTGTTCGAACGTAATTTCATTTGCAGGCGTATGAATTGCGGAATAGGTGCGCGCAAAAAAACCGGAATCATTTGCTGCTGGCACGCTATTGAAGAGGGTTATGACATTTGTGTCCATGTCATATCTCGCAAGCAATCTCGATACCATTTATCATCATGGGTAAACAAATGAAAACCCCCTTGGAAAAAGCTACGCACACGGCATCCGTACCGGCGCAATTGACGCCCGCCGACTATCTCAGAAAAATTCTCAACGCCCGGGTTTACGACGTCGCTGTCGAGTCCGCGCTCGAGAAGGCGCGCGCGCTCAGTGCGCGTGTTGGAAATACCGTATTGCTCAAGCGCGAAGACCAGCAGCCGGTATTCAGTTTCAAACTTCGCGGTGCATACAACAAGATGGCGCATTTGAGCGCCGAGCAATTGGCGCGCGGCGTGATCTGCGCATCGGCCGGCAATCACGCCCAAGGCGTTGCGCTCGGTGCGCGCAAGCTCGGCACCCGCGCGGTGATCGTCATGCCGGTGACCACGCCCAAACTGAAGATCGATGCCGTGCGCGGATTCGGCGGTGAAATCGTCCTGCACGGCGACAGTTATTCCGATGCTTATCTGCATGCGCTTGAATTGCAGAAACAGCAGAACCTGACATTCGTCCATCCCTTCGATGATCCGGACGTCATCGCGGGACAGGGCACCATCGCCATGGAAATCCTGCGGCAGCACCAGGGTCCGCTCGATGCGGTCTTCGTCGCGATCGGCGGCGGAGGCCTGATCTCCGGCGTGGCCAACTACATCAAGGCCGTGCGTCCCGAGATCAAGGTGATCGGCGTCCAGATGAACGACTCCGACGCGATGATGCAATCGGTCGCGGCCCGTCAGCGCGTGAGCCTGCCCGACGTGGGCCTGTTCTCCGATGGCACCGCCGTCAAGCTGGTCGGCGAGGAAACCTTCCGCATCGCCAGCGAACTGGTCGACGAGTACATCTCGGTCGACACCGATGCCGTTTGCGCTGCCATCAAGGACGTCTTCGTCGACACGCGCAGCATCGTCGAGCCCGCAGGCGCGTTGGCCGTGGCGGCGATCAAGCAATACGTGGCCGGGCATGGCCGTCATGGCGAGACCTACGCGGCCATCCTGTGCGGCGCCAACATGAACTTCGACCGGTTGCGCTTCGTGGCCGAACGCGCCGAGGTCGGCGAAGAACGCGAGGCGCTGTTCGCCGTCACGATCCCCGAAGAGCGGGGCAGCTTCCGCCGCTTCTGCGAACTGGTCAGCCAACTGCCCGCAGGCGATGCCGAGGAATCGGGTTCGCCCGGCGGCGCGCTGCGCAACGTGACCGAGTTCAACTACCGAATCAGCGATGCGGCCAGGGCCCATGTGTTCGTCGGCCTCACGACGTCGGCGCGCGGCGAATCGGCCACCATCGCCCAGAGCTTCATCGACCACGGTTTCGACGCGCTCGACCTCACGCACGACGAGCTCGCCAAGGAGCATCTGCGGCACCTGGTCGGCGGGCGCACCGGCCTCGCGCACGACGAGCGCCTGCTGCGCTTCGTGTTCCCCGAGCGCCCCGGCGCGTTGCTCAAGTTCCTGAGCCTGATGCGGCCGAACTGGAACATCAGCCTCTTTCACTACCGCAACCAAGGCGCCGACTACGGCCGCATCCTGGTGGGACTGCAGGTGCCGGCCGGGGACGCCGCGGCCTTCGATGCGTTCCTCGAGAACCTGGGTTATCCCTATGTCGAGGAAACGGCCAATCCGGCCTACCGGCTGTTCCTGCAGGCCTGACGCGCGACCCTCGCAAGCAACGAAAAAGCCGGCGCGAAGCCGGCTTTTTCATGGGCGCTGCACCCGCTACTGCGCAGCGACCGGCGCCTGCCCTTGCGACTGTTGCGCCGTCTCGGGCTGCGGCGTCGGGGGCGGCATCACCACCGCGGGCATGGTGGACGGCAACACCCCGGCCGACCGCTGCGCCGGCACCGGTGCGGGCGACACGCCGGAGACCGGCGGCGGCGGCAGCCCCACGCCGATGGGTGCGCGCACCGGCAGCTGCAAGGTGAAGGCCGGCGGCCCGTCGACCTGCGCACCGAGCGTCGCAGCGCGCACGCTGACCGACTGCAGCACGTAGTTGTCGCCCACGCGCGAACCGACGCGGAACGGCTTGGGCGGCTTGCCGTCGATGGCGATCAGCGCGGCGCCCTGGCTCGATGGATCGGCCACCACGCCCACCAGCGCGAAACGGCTGGCCGCCTCGGGGGCCGCAGGCGCAGCACTCTGCGCGGACACCACGCCGAGCAACCGCCCGACCGCCTCGGCATCCGCCGTGACCGAAGGCCGTGGCATCGCGGCCGCGGCGGCCACGGCATCGGCCGGTGAAGAGAGGCGCAAGGCCCAGAACACCGCGGCGCCAGCGGCCAGCGCCCAAAGCCCCGTTGTTGCAAGTGGGGCATGCCAGCGGGCAGCGGAGTAAGGACTTGTCATGGGCGCGGATTATCATGCAGCGCGCTTTCCGAATCATGTCGCCCAACCTATGAACAAATTCCTTCGTGCCGCTTCCCGGACCGCCCAGCGCGGCTTCACGCTGATCGAACTGATGGTGGTGCTGGTCATCATCGGCGTGCTCGCCGCGCTGATCGTGCCGAACGTGATCGAGCGTGCCGACGACGCCCGCGTGACGGCCGCCCGCACCGACATCAACAACCTGATGCAGGCGCTCAAGCTCTACCGGCTGGACAACCAGCGCTACCCGACCGCCGAACAGGGCCTGCAGTCGCTGCTGACGCGCCCCACCGTGGGTCCGGCCGCACCGAACTGGAAGCCCTACGTCGAGAAGCTGCCCAACGATCCCTGGGGTCACCCCTACCAGTACATGAACCCGGGCATCAAGGGCGAAATCGACGTGCTCTCGTTCGGCGCCGATGGACAGAACGGCGGCGAGGGCAAGAATGCCGACATCGGCAGCTGGCAATAGCGGCAACGGCACGGCGCGCGGCTTCACGCTGCTCGAGCTGATCATCGTGATCGCGATCATCGCGATCGCCACCGCCAGCGTGAGCTTTGCCATGCGCGACAGCAGCGCCGCCAAGCTCGACCGCGAAGCCGACCGGCTCGCCGCCCTCCTCGAATCCGCCCGCGCCCAGTCGCGGGCCAGCGGCGTCGCCGTGCGGTGGCGCCCGGTCGAAGGCAGCTTCGTCTTCGATGGCCTTCCGGCCGGCGCGATTCCCAGCGGCTGGGTCGCCGAAGGCATCACCGCCCAGGCTGCCCTGGGCAACGGCACGCTGGTTCCCGCGCTGCAGCTCGGGCCCGATCCGATCATCGCGGCGCAGCAGATCACGCTCTATTCGGCCGGCCCGCCCGCGCGTGCGCTGCGCATCGCCACCGACGGCCTGCGCCCCTTCACCGTCTTCCCCGTGCCATGAGACTGCGGCGCGCGTCCGCCTCCAGCGGCTTCACGCTGATCGAAGTGCTGATCGCGCTGGGCATCGTCGCGCTCGCGCTGGCCGCAGGCTCGCAGGCCACGATGTCGCTCACGCGCAATGCGCTGCGCCAGTCCGACCTGGTGCTGGCCGACCTGTGCGCGGAAAACGAACTCGCCAAGGCCCGCCTCGCCCGGCAGATGCCGGCCGTGGGCGACTCGGGCTCCATTTGCGTGCAGGCGGGCGCCTCGTTCAACGTGACGACCTCGACCGTGCCCACGCTCAATCCGAACTTCCGGCGCGTCGACGTGCAGGTGCGCGATGAAGCGGATTCCCCGATCCTGCGCATCTCGACCGTGGTGGGGCGCTTCTGATGAAAACAAGGACGTCGCGCGGCTTCACGCTGATCGAGCTGCTCGTCGCCATCTCGGTGATGGCGCTCCTCTCGCTCGTGAGCTGGCGCGGGCTGGACAGCATGTCGCGCGCCACCACGCAGAACCAGCAGCGCGCCGACGCCATCCTGACCCTGCAGGCCACGCTCGCGCAATGGGGCGCCGACCTCGACGCGGTGACCTCGATCGCGCAGACCCGCCCCATCGACTGGGACGGCAACGTGCTGCGGCTCACGCGTCGCGGCAGCGATCCGATGGCGCCCACCATGCAGGTGGTGGCCTGGACCCTGCGGCCGGGTGCCGAGGGCCCACGCTGGCAGCGCTGGCAGTCACAGGCCTTCACCACGCGCGGCGAGTGGCAACAGGCCTGGAACCTCGCGGCCTCCTGGGCGCAGGACGGCGGCGCGCAAGGCGGCGGCTACAACGACGTGGTGCTGATGCCCGCCAGCGGCTGGCAGCTCTATTACTTCCGCGACAACAACTGGACGCCGGCGGGTTCGCTGCCCACGGCCCCCCCCACGCCGGGGACACCGGCCAATCCGGCCAACCCCGCGGCCCCGATCGTCAACATGCCCGACGGCGTGCGCCTGGTGATCAGCCTGCCACCGGGCGACGGACTCTCGGGCACGCTCACGCGCGACTGGGTCAAGCCGATCGTGGGGGGTGCGCGGTCATGACGAAGCGCGCTTCTGCATTCATGCGCCGTGTACGCCGTGCCCGCCGCCAGTCCGGCGCCGCGCTGCTCGCCGCGATGCTGACGGTGATGCTCGTGGCCACCTTCTCCGCCGCGGCGCTCTGGCAGCAATGGCGTGCGGCGGAAGTCGAAGGCGCCGAGCGCGCGCGGGTGCAGGCGGCCTGGGTGCTGATCGGCGCGCTCGACTGGTCGCGCCTCATCCTCGCCGAGGACGGCCGGGCCGGCGGCCCCGACCACCTGGGCGAACCGTGGGCGGTGCCGCTCGAAGAAGTGCAGCTCACCAGCTTCCTGTCGGCCGAGAAGAACGTGGCGAGCGACAACCTCGAAGGCCTGCCCGACGCCTTTCTCTCGGGCCGGATCGTCGATGCGCAGTCCAAGCTCAACGTGCTGTCGCTGGTCGATGCGAACAAGCCGGTGCCGGCCAGCGTCGCCACCTTCACACGGCTCTTCAACCTGCTGGGCCTGCCGGCGTCGGAGCTCAACCAGATGATCGACGGGCTGCGCAGGGCGCTGTCCACCGGCACCGACGAAGCCTCCGCCGGCGACTCGGGCAACGCGCCGTTGATGCCGCAGGAGGTCTCGCAACTGGTGTGGCTCGGCCTCTCGCCCTCGACCGCCGCGGCCATCGAGCCCTACGTGACGATCCTGCCGGTGCGCACCACGCTCAACCTCAACACCGCGAGCGCCGAGGCCATCAGCGCCAGCATGGAAAACATGCCGATCGCGACCGCACGCCAATTGGTGGAAAAGCGCACCCGCTCCTACTTCAAGACCATCGACGAGGCCAACGCCGGGCTGCCCAGCGAAGGTTCCCGCTTCAACGCGACCACGCACGGCGTGGGCACCCAGTACTTCGAGGTCTACGGGCGCCTGCGCCTGGACCGCACCTGGGTCGAGGAGCATTCGCTCCTGCAACGCAACGGTGTCACCGTGACGACGGTCTGGCGCACCCGCGGCGCCGGCGCAACGACCACCCCGGCTAAACCCTGAGTACCGTTGACATATATTGATCAAAAAGCCTTATAACGCCCGTCACATCTGTCGACTATGCTATTCAAACAATAGCAATCGACTGTCAGACGCCCTCCTACAATCACCGGCTTTTCCGACACCCCTCCATGACCCCGCTGCTGCTCATTGCCCCACTGCCTCCGGCCGACGCCGCGGGTGAGTACGACTGGGCCCAGGCCGGCGACGACGGCATTGCATTGCGCGACCAGGGCCGCGCGCTGCTGGCGCTGCTGCCCTCGGGCGGCGAAGTCACGCTCGGCATTCCTTCCGCGGCGCTGTCGTGGCACCGCATCACGTTGCCCAAGGGCAGCATGGGCAGCGCGTCGAAGCTGCGCGCCGTGCTCGACGGCCTGCTCGAGGAACACCTGCTCGACGACCCCGAGGCGCTGCACTTCGCGCTCGAGCCCGACGCGAAGGCCGGTGCGCCCGTGTGGGTGGCGGCGTGCAACCGCATCTGGCTGCGCAGCATCGTGCAGGGGCTCGAGGCGGCCGGGCGCCGCGTCGTGCGCATCGTCCCCGAATTCGCACCGCAGGCGGCCGACGGCCCGCCGCTGCTGCAGGTCACCGGCGAACCCGAAGCCCCGCAGCTCACCGTGTGCGATGCCGACGGCGTGGTCTCGCTGCCGCTGGCCGGCGCCGGGCTTGCACTGTCGGGCAGCCTTCCCCTCGACACCGCCGTCATCACCACCGAACCCGCGGTCGCCGAAGCGGCCGAGCATTTGCTGGAGCGCCGCGTGCCGATCGTGCAGGCGCCGCAGCGCTGGCTCAACGCCGCGCGCACGCCGTGGGAACTCGCGCAATTCGACCTCGCGGCCACGGGCCGCGCGCGCGCCGGCAAGAAATTCGCCTCGGTGTTGCAGACGCTGCGCTACGCGCCCGAATGGCGCGCCGCGCGCTGGGGCGTCGTCGTGCTGTTGCTCACGCAATTGATCGGCCTCAATGCCTGGGCCTGGAAGGAGCGCAGCGCGCTCGAGTCCAAGCGCCAGGCCGCCAGCACCGTGCTCACGCAGACCTTTCCCTCGGTGAAGATCGTGATCGATCCGCAACTGCAGATGACGCGCGAAGTCGCGGCGCTGCAGCAGGCCGTGGGCGACGTGACCGCGACCGATTTCGAACCGATGGTCGGCGCCCTCGCCTCCAACCTTCCGCCCGGCCGCACGCCTTCGGCCGTCGATTACACCAACGGCCAGCTGCGCCTGCGCGGCCTCGGGTTGCAGCCGTCGGAGATCTCGCAGATCACCGGCGCGATGGCGCCGCGCGGCTACAACGTGCGCACCGAGGGCGATCTGCTGCTCGTGCAGGCCGAGGCCACCCGATGAACTTCAGCGAACAACTCAAGGCCCGCTGGGCCGCCCTCGCGATGCGCGAGCGCCAGATGGTCGGCGCGGCCATCGCGCTCGTGGCACTGGCCTTGCTTTGGTGGATTGCGCTCGCTCCCGCGTTGCGCACGCTGGCCGCGGCACCGGCCGAACACGCGCAGCTCGATGCGCAACTGCAGCAGATGGCCACCTTGCAGAACCGCGCGAAGGCGCTGCAGTCGCAGCCCCGTCTCGCCCGCGACGAAGCGCTGCGCTCCCTCGAGACCTCGGTGCGCGAAGGCCTGGGCGTCAACAACGCGCAGCTCATGACGGCCGGCGGCGACGGCGCCACCGTCACGCTGCGCGCCACGCCCGCCAGCACGGTCGCCCAGTGGCTCGCGCAGGCGCGCGGCAATGCCCATGCGGTGCCGCGCGAAGTGCACCTGACGCGCGCTCCCACCGCCCCGCCGACGCCGGGCAACAAGGACACGCCGCAGCTCCCGCAGGTTCGCTGGGAGGGCACGGTCGTGATGGCGCTGCCCGCCCCCCGATGAACAGCCCGGCATGGTGACGCGCGCCCCTCTTTCCGCCCGCTCCGAGCCCAGACCGCGGCGCGGCTGGCGCTGGGCGCTCCTGGGCATCGTCATCGGCGCCGTGCTGGCGGTGGTGCTGTTCGCCCCCGCGCGCTGGCTCGCCTCGGCGCTGTCGAGCTGGACCCAGGGCCGGCTGCTGCTGGTCAATCCGCGCGGCACGGTGTGGAACGGCGCGGCTGCCGTGGTGTTCGCCAGCGGCACCGGCAGCGCGCAGGCCGTCTCGCTGCCGGGTCTCCTGCACTGGCGCATTCGACCGAGCTTCAGCGGCGTCTTCGCTTCGCTCGACCTGCCCTGCTGCACGGCCCGCCCGCTCGAACTCAAGGCCAGCCCGCGCGGCAACGGCGCCCAGGTCGACTGGCAGGACGGCCGCTCGCGCTGGCCCGCCACGATGCTCACGGGCCTCGGCGCACCGTGGAACACGCTCAAGCTCGACGGCGCGCTCGACCTCTCCACCAAGGCTTTTTCGCTGCAATGGGACGGCCCGGTGCTGCGCATCGCGGGCCAGGCCACGCTCGACGCCACCGATGTTTCCTCCAGCCTGTCGACCCTCAAGCCGATGGGCAGCTACCGGCTCTCGCTCGAAGGCGGCAACAGCCCCACGCTCCTGCTCAGCACGCGCGAAGGCAGCCTGCAGCTGAACGGCAGCGGCAGCTGGAACGGCACCGCCTTCCGCTTCAACGGCGAAGCCAGTGCCGCGGCCGGCCGCGAAGACGCTCTTTCCAATTTGTTGAACATCATCGGGCGACGCGACAACGCACGCTCGATCATCACCCTGGGTTGATCATGATGAAGCCACTGTCCACGCCCGGCGCTCGCCTGGGCATCGTCGCACTCGCGGCGCGCCTGCTGATCGCGGCGTCCTTCCTGCAGGTCGTGCCGCCGGCCTTCGCGCAGGGCGAAGCACCGCGGCGCGGCGAGCCGATCACGCTGAACTTCTCCAACGCCGACATCGAGGCCGTGGCCCGCACCATGGCGGTGGTCACCGGGCGCGACGTGGTGGTCGATCCGCGCGTCAAGGGCACGATGAACCTGGTCACCGACCGCGCGATCCAGCCGGCCGCCGCCTTCAACCAGTTCGCCTCGGCGCTGCGGCTGCAGGGCTTCGCGGTGGTGGAGGCCGACGGCCTCTACAAGGTGGTGCCCGAGGCCGACGCCAAGCTGCAGAGCAGCACCGTGAGCACCTCGATCGGCGCCACCGCATCCTCGGGCAGCAACCAGATCGTCACGCAGATCTTCCGGCTCAACTACGAGTCGCCCAACAGCCTCCTGCCGGTGCTGCGCCCGCTGATTCCGCCCAACAACACCATCAACGTGAACCCGGGCAACAACTCGCTCGTGATCACCGACTACGCCGACAACATGCGCCGCCTCGCGCGCATCATCGCGGCGCTCGACGTGCCCAACGCGTCGGACATCGAGATCATCCAGCTCAAGCACTCGGTGGCGAGCGACCTGCTGCCGCTGGTGCAACGGCTGGTCGACGGCAGCGGCTCGGGCGCGGCACCGGGTGCTGCGCCGGGCGCGGTCGATGCGTCGTTCCGCACCACGCTGCTGGCCGATCCGCGCAGCAACTCGCTGATCCTGCGCGCGGCCAACCCGGCGCGCGCGCAACTGGTTCGCACGCTGGTCGAGAAGCTCGACCGCACGCCCGCGGAAAGCAGCAACGGCCTGGCCGGCAACATCTACGTGGTCTATCTGAAGAACGCCGACGCGGTGAGGCTGGCCGCCACGCTGCGCGCCGCGATGGCGGCGAACCAGCAAGCCACGCCGGGCAGCCCCGGTGCCGCGGGCGGCGGTGGCGGCAGCAGCCCCGCGCCGCAGCAGAGCAGCTTCCAGCAAAACAGCCAGAACAGCCTGAGCGGCAGCGGGCAAAGCGGCTCGCCGGCCGCCAACGCGCCGCTCAACAACGCCAACCAGCCGTCGACCGGCGGACAGATCCAGGCCGACCCGTCGACCAACTCGCTGATCATCACGGCGCCCGAGCCGCAGTACCGCCAGATGCGCGCGGTGATCGACAAGCTCGACGGCCGGCGCGCGCAGGTGATGATCGAGGCGCTGATCGTCGAGGTGAGCGACACCGCGGCCGCCAAGTTCGGCGTGCAATGGCAGAGCGCGCTGGGCGGCAATGCGGTGATCGGCACCAACTCCACCGTCGCGGGCTCCAGCATCCTGGCGCTCACGCAAGCGCTGGCCACGCGCAACGTGAACGGCCTGCAACTGGCGCCGGGACTGAATCTCGGCATTGCCGGCAAGGTCGGCGGCCAGTACATCCTGGGCGCGATCGCCAGCTTCTTCGACAGCGACAAGGACGCCAACGTGCTGTCCAAGCCCAACCTGCTGACGCTGGACAACGAGGAGGCCAAGATCGTCATCGGCCAGAACGTGCCCTTTCCCACAGGCTCGTACGCCAGCACCTCGGGCTCGGTGGGCGTGAACCCCTTCACCACGGTCGAACGCAAGGACGTGGGTCTCACGTTGCGCGTGCGCCCGACCATCAACGAGAACGGCACCGTCAAGCTGACGATCTTCCAGGAAACCTCCACGGTCGATCCGAACAGCATCAACAACGCGAACGGTCCCACCACCAGCAAGCGCTCCATCGAGTCGAGCGTGCTGGTGGAAGACGGCGGGCTGGTCATGCTGGGCGGCCTGCTCTCGGACACCTACAACAACACGGTCGAGAAGGTGCCGGTTGCAGGCGACATTCCCGTGCTCGGCAACCTGTTCAAGAGCCAGTCCCGCTCGCGCGAGAAGATCAACCTCATGATGTTCCTGCGTCCCGCGGTGATGCGCGACGGCAATGCGACCGAAAGCCTCGCCTATGACCGCTACGACGAGATCCGCGGCATGCAGCAGCGCACGCAGCCCGACCCGTCCAACGTGATGCTGCGCGCCGTGGACGGCGCGAACGTGCTGCCCGAGCTCCCGGCGCGCCCAGTCGACACCGGCAGGCAGAGGGAGTCCCGCATCCAGGGCACGCAGCTCATTCCGCCGCCGCAGCCGGCAGCCGACACCCGCAAGCTCGCCCCCGGCCCCCTGCGCGGCGCCCTGCCCCCCACCGACGACCCTGTCAGCGCCCGCGAACTGCCTTGATGTCCATGCGCTACCCGCTTCCCTACGCGTTCGCACGCAGCCAGCAACTCCTGCTCGAAGAAGCCGACGACGGCCGCTACACGCTGTGGATGTCGTCCCACCCCGCGCGCAGCGCGGTCGGCGAGGTGGCGCGCAAGTACAGCGTGCAGGCTTTCGAGGTGCTGGCCGACGGCCCGCTCGCGCAGCGCATCAGCGCCGCCTACGCGCAGGGCGAATCGAGCGCCGCCGCGGTGGTGAGCGAAGTGCAGAACGACGCCGACCTCTCGCGGATGATGCAGGAGCTGCCGGCGGTCGAAGACCTGCTGGCCAGCGCGGGCGATGCGCCCATCATCCGCATGCTCAACGCGCTGCTCACGCAGGCCGCGCGCGACGGCGCGAGCGACATCCATATCGAGCCCTACGAGCGCACCTCGTCCGTGCGCTTTCGCATCGACGGCACGCTGCGCGAAGTGGTGCAGCCCAACCGCGCGCTGCACGCCGCGCTGATCTCGCGCCTGAAGATCATGGCCGACCTCGACATCTCCGAGAAGCGGCTGCCGCAGGACGGGCGCATCAGCTTGCGCATCGGCACGCGCGCGGTCGACGTGCGCGTCTCCACGCTGCCGAGCGCGCACGGCGAACGCGCGGTGCTGCGTTTGCTGGACAAGAGCGAATCGAAGCTCACGCTCGAATCGGTCGGCATGCAGGGCGACACGCTGCAGCGCTTCGAAAAACTCATCACGCAGCCGCACGGCATCATCCTGGTGACCGGCCCGACCGGCTCGGGCAAGACCACCACGCTGTATGCCGCACTGGCCCGCCTGGACGCGAGCCGCAGCAACATCATGACGGTGGAAGACCCCATCGAATACGAGCTGCCGGGCGTGGGCCAGACGCAGATCAACGCCAAGATCGAGCTCACCTTCGCCAAGGCCCTGCGCGCGATCCTGCGGCAGGACCCGGACGTGATCATGATCGGCGAAATCCGCGACTTCGAGACCGCGCAGATCGCCATCCAGGCTTCGCTCACCGGTCACCTGGTGCTGGCCACGCTGCACACCAACGATTCGGTCAGCGCCGTCACGCGTCTCACCGACATGGGGGTCGAGCCTTTCCTCTTGAGCTCGTCGCTGCTGGGCGTGCTCGCGCAGCGCCTCGTGCGCAAGGTCTGCACGAGCTGCGGCGGCGCGGGCTGCGACGTCTGCGGCCAGACGGGTTACCAGGGCCGCACCGGCATCTTCGAATTGCTGGTGGCCGATGAAACCGTGCAGGGCCTGATCCACAGCAAGGCGGCCGAGAGCGAACTGCTCAAGGCCGGCGCGCGCGGCGGCCTGCGGCTCATGCGCGAAGACGGCGAGCGGCTGGTGCAGGCCGGCATCACTTCACGCGCAGAGTTGCTGCGCGTCACACGCGACTAGCGACCAGAGCCCAGCCTCGCCATGCCCGCCTATTCCTTCGAAGCCATCGATGCCAGCGGCCAGTCGCGCGAAGGCGTGCTCGAGGCCGACACCGCGCGCAGCGCCCGCAGCCTGCTGCGCGCGCAGGCGCTGATTCCGCTGTCGGTCAAGCCGGTCGGCAGCGACCACATCAACGGCACCGGGCAACGCAGCGGCCTGAGCCACTGGCTCGGCGGCGGCAAGCGCGTCTTCAACTCCACCGGCCTCGCGGTGTGGACGCGGCAGCTCGCAGGCCTCGTCTCCTCGGGCCTGCCGCTGGAACGCGCGCTCACGGCGCTGACCGACGAAGCCGAGTCGGAGCCGCAGCGCAACCTCGTCGCCTCGCTGCGCGCCGAGGTCAACGCGGGTTCGCCTTTCGCGCGCGCGCTGTCGGCACACTCGCGCGAGTTCTCGCCCATCTACACCGCGGTGATCGGCGCCGGCGAGCAGAGCGGCAACCTCGGCCTCGTGCTCGACCGCCTGGCCGACGACCTGGAAGAACGCCAGGCGCTGCAGCAGAAGCTGATCGGCGCGGCGCTGTATCCGGCCATCGTCACGCTGGTGGCAATCGTGATCGTGATCTTTCTTGTGAGCTACGTGGTGCCGCAGGTGGCGCAGGTGTTCGCGGGCACCAAGCGCTCGCTGCCTTTTCTCACCACCGTGATGCTGTCGCTGAGCGCGGGCGTGCGCAACTACGGCTGGTGGATGCTGGGCGGCGTGGTGCTCGTCGCCATTGGCGTGCGCGTGGCGCTGGCGCAGGAGGCCTTCCGTCTCAAGTTCGATGCGGCCTGGCTCAAGCTGCCGCTGGTCGGCAAGCTCGCGCGCGGCTACAACGCGGCGCGCTTCGCGAGCACGCTCGCGATGCTGGCGACGGCCGGGGTGCCGATCCTGCGCGCGCTGCAGGCGGCCGCCGAAACGCTCAGCAACCGCGCGATGCGCGCCGATGCGCTCGACGCGCTGGTGCTGGTGCGCGAAGGCGCGCCGCTGGCCTCGGCGCTCGCGCAGAAGAAGCGCTTTCCGGGCCTCGTGTCGATGTTCGCGCGCCTGGGCGAGCAGACCGGCACCCTGCCGCTGATGCTGCAGCGCGCAGCCAACCAGCTGGGTGCCGAAGTACAGCGCCGCGCGATGCACCTGGCGACCATCCTCGAGCCGCTGCTCATCGTGGCGATGGGCGGCGTGGTGATGTTGATCGTGCTGGCGGTGATGCTGCCGATCATCCAGCTGAACCAGTTCGTCAAATAGCCCAAGGAGCCTGGCCATGGCCAATCGGAGCTACCTGTTCGCCAGTCCCTTCGTGCCGGGACCTGATCCGGCAAAGGACGATCCGCGGCAGGTCAAGGGCATCTCGGAGCGCAACTACGACATACCGCTGGTCTACCAGCTCCTGGTGTCCGCGGACGTGCAGCTGTGTCGCTCGATGATCTGGACCAGCGTGGCCGAACCCACCGCACTCGCAGGCCGCGCCGGCGCGGGCATCGACCGGCTCCAGCAGTTCCTGTCCCGCATCGATCATTCTTCGGTCGCGCCGCTGCGCGACCAGGCACTGGACTTCCTGAACAGCCACGCCGACCGCAACGGCTACTTCGTGCTGGAGTGCGCCGAGATTCTCGACATGGGCGACGAGCCGCTGGGCGAACAGGCCGAGAGTTTGCTGCGCGACGTGCAGAACATCGACGCAGAGATCGAAGCCGCCGTCATCCGGCTGGCCCCGCAGAAAAAGACCTTCTGGGACCGCATCTTCACGCCGTCGCAGGAGAGCATCGAGGCGCCCCTGCGCGAGCTGGGGCTGGGCTACTGGTCGGATACGCTCTACTACTCGCCCAACGACGCCTCCTGAACCTCCGCCCGAACGCCGCCATGCCAGTCACGCTCGAAGACAAACTCGTGGTCGCGATTTCCTCGCGGGCGCTGTTCAACCTCGAGGAAGAAAACAAGATCTTCGAGGCCGGCGACAACGAGGGCTACATGAAGCTGCAGCTCGACCGGCTCGACGTGCCGGCCGCGCCCGGCATCGCGTACTCGCTGATCCGCAAGTTGCTGCGCTTCAACGACGACGGCGTGCAGCGCGTGGAGGTGGTGATCCTCTCGCGCAACGACCCGGTCTCGGGCATGCGCATCTTCAAATCGAGCGCTGCCGCCGACATCAAGCTGCAGCGCGGCGTGTTCACGCAGGGCCGACCGCCCTTCGGGTACCTGCGGCCGCTGCGCGCGCACCTGTTCCTTTCGGTCAATGCGCAGGACGTGCGCGAGGCGCTGGTCGCGGGCTTCCCTGCCGCACGGGTGCTGGTCGAATCGGTGAAGGCGAGCGATGCCTGGCCCAACGAAGTGCGCATCGCCTTCGACGGCGATGCGGTGCTGTTCTCCGACGAGGCCGAGCGCGTGTTCCAGGCGGAGGGACTCGACGCCTTCCAGGCCCATGAACTCAGCAAGGCCGAGCTGCCGCTGCCCGGCGGGCCGTTCAAGCCGCTGTTGGCTGCGCTGCATCGCCTGCAGATGGCGGGCAATGCGCAGATGCGCATCCGCACCGCGCTGGTCACCGCGCGTAGCGCACCGGCGCACGAGCGCGCGATCCGCACGTTGATGAACTGGAACATCCGCGTCGACGAAGCGATGTTCCTCGGCGGCCTGCCCAAGGGCGAATTCCTGCGCGAGTTCGAGCCCGATTTTTTCTTCGACGACCAGACGGGTCACGTCGATGCGGCCTCGCGGCATGTGCCCGCGGGGCATGTGTCCAGCGGCATCAGCAATGAGCCCTGAGAAGGTGTGAGCGAACAGCCTGAGTGCCCGTGCAGGGCGCTCGGGAAACAGTTCGTCACGCAAGCGCCTTCGCTTTGTCATCGTCGGTTCACGGCGACGTAACGCGTTCTCCATAGTCTTGCGGTCAGTCCGGTGCGCGGTGCCTTCATGGCGCCTTTTTTTTGTCGCGCCCGCTCCCACCGCTCATCCTGATCACCCGATCGATACCCACAAATCACACAGAGAGGACCACTCCATGCTTCATTCATTTCCTGCGCGGCTCGTGTCCGCATTGATCCTGGCTTGCACGCTTTCCGCCTGCGGCGGTGGCAGCGACGGTGGCGGTTTCTTCGGTGGCCTGCCGAGCGCCGGAACGCCCCCCGTCACACCCCCACCTGACACCGGCGTCAAGCCCGATATGCGTTGCGCACCGTGAGCGAATTCATGCCCCACGACAAGACCATGAATTCACGCCGCAAATTCCTCACCGGCACGGCCACCACCGGCGCTGCCGCACTCGCGCTCTCGGCGTTCCCGCCGAGCATCCGCCGCGCACTCGCCCTTCCCGCTAACAACAAGACCGGCACGATCAAGGACGTCGAGCACGTCGTGATCCTGATGCAGGAGAACCGCTCGTTCGATCACTACTTCGGCACGCTCATGGGCGTGCGCGGCTTCGGCGACCGGTTCACGATTCCCCTGCCCAAGGAGCGCAACGTCTGGCAGCAGGAGGACGAGACGGGCAGGCTCGTCCTGCCCTACCACCTGGACCAGACCAAGGGCAACGCGCAACGTGCAGGCGAGACGCCGCATCGATGGGAAAACGCCCAGCCCGCCTGGGACGGCGGCCGGATGTATCAGTGGGCAAAGTACAAAAGGGCAGACACGCCTCCGCACACACAGGCGATGGGCTACCTCAAGGAGGCCGAACTGCCGTTCCAGTTCGCCCTCGCCAACGCCTTCACGATATGTGACAGCTACCACTGCAGCATGCACACAGGCACCAACTCGAACCGTTTGTTCCACTGGACCGGAACCAACGGCCCCTCGGGTCAGACAGCCGCTGGCGTTGCCGGTGTCGCATCGGTAGACAACACCTGGGACAGCATCGGCCCTTCCGGGGATTCCCTGGACTGGAAGACCTTTCCCGAGCGCCTGCAGGAGAAAGGGATCAGCTGGTTCGTCTACCAGAATTTGCCCGACAACTTCACAGACAACCCGCTCGCCGGCTTCAAGAACTATCGCAAGGCCAACGAGAAGAACATGGCCGACGAGAAAGCGACTACAGCAGGCCCTTACAAATCCATCTACGACGATCGCACGAACGAGAAGTACAACCCGCTCTACAAGGGCATCTCCAACACCATGCCCGACGGCGGCTTTCTGAAGACATTCAAGCAAGACGTCCTGGACAAGACTCTGCCGCAGGTGTCATGGATCGTCGCACCCGCCCAATATTCGGAGCATCCGGGACCTTCCAGCCCGGCAGAAGGTGCCTGGTATACGCAGGAGGTGCTGGAAGCACTCACCGCCTCTCCCGACATCTGGAGCAAGACGGTGCTCATCGTCAACTTCGATGAAAACGACGGCAACTTCGACCACATGCCTTCGCCTTCGGCCCCGTCGCTGATCAGCCCCGACGCCCCCGGCAAAAGCCTTGTCGCAGGCAAGACCACGCTGTCCGATGCAGACCTGAGCTACGAATACTTCACCCACAAGTCGGTTTCGGGTTCGATGTACCCCCCGAACGGGGACGGTCTCGTCTATGGTCCGGGCCCACGTGTGCCGATGTACGTGATCTCGCCATGGAGCCGTGGTGGCTGGGTCAACTCGCAGGTGTTCGACCACACCTCCGTCATCCGCTTTCTCGAGGAATGCTTCGACGTGAAGGAGCCCAATATCCCGCCCTTCCGGCGCGCGGTGTGCGGCGACCTCACGAGCGCCTTCAACTTCGTGACGCCCAACACCGAAGTGCCGCCCCCGCTGACGGGTCGCACGACGAAGCCCAAGACCGAGGATCTGCGCCTGGCCCAGGAGGCCAAGGGGGCGGTCCCGCTGCCGCTCGACCCGCAAGTGCCACGCCAGGCCACCGGCACGCGCCCCTCTCGCGCACTGCCCTACGAGTTGCACGTGAGCGCGCGCAGCGATGCCATCAGCGGCAAGGTGCAACTGCTGTTCTCGAATACCGGCAAGGCCGCCGCCGTGTTCCACGTGTACGACAAGCACAACCTCGACCGCCTGCCGCGCCGCTACATGGTCGAGCCCGGCAAGACGCTGGACGACGCATGGAGCGCGATGACCGACAACAGTGGTTTCTACGACCTCTGGGTGCTCGGGCCGAATGGCTTTCACCGTCACTTCAAGGGCGACCTCAATCGCCTGCGCGCGGCCGACGCCGCGGTGCCTGAAGTGCGCGTGTGCTACGACATCGCCAACGGCAATGTCTACCTGAGCATGCTCAACGGCGGCAAGAACGCCTGCAAGTTCACGATCCGCGCCAAGGCCTATCGCAACGACGGGCCATGGACCGCGACCGTGGCTGGCGGCAATGCGGCCGAGCAGCATTGGGACCTCGCAGCCAGCGGCGCCTGGTATGACTTCGACGTGACCTGCGATGCGGACACCAGCTTTCACCGCCGCTTCGCCGGCCGCGTGGAAACGGGCAAGCACTCGGTGAGCGACCCCGCGATGGGCATGCCCGATCTCTTCTGAGCCTCGCCGCCGCCGCTTCAGTGGCGAGGTACCGGGCACCGCCATGCGCGCCCGTGCTTCGCCGCCTCCCTCGCCCTCACGAACCCTCAGGACCCGAATATCGTGAACTCACGTCGTAAATTCCTTACGGGCGCTGCCGGCACAGGCGCCGCTGCCCTCGCACTATCGGCCTTTCCACCGAGCATCCGCCGCGCACTCGCCATTCCGGCCAACAACAAGACCGGCACGATCCAGGACGTCGAGCACATCGTGATCTTGATGCAGGAGAACCGGTCGTTCGACCATTACTTCGGCATGCTGCCGGGCGTGCGCGGCTTTGGCGATCGCTTTCCGATCCCGTTGCCCAAGGGGCTCAACGTCTGGCAGCAAAGCAACAGCGCCGGTGCCTTGGTCCTGCCCTACCACCTCGACAGCACCAAAGGCGATGCCCAGCACCCGGACGGCTCGAGCCTGCCGCATGGCTGGTCCGATTCGCAGGCCGCCTGGGACAGCGGACGCATGTCCCAATGGCCAAGTTACAAGCGAAATCGATCAATGGGCTACCTCAAGGAAGCCGAAATTCCCTTCCAGTACGCGCTCGCCAATGCCTTCACACTGTGCGATGGCTACCACTGCGCGATGCACACGGGCACTGACGCCAACCGCTCCTTCCATCTGACGGGCACCAACGGACCGACCGCACAGAACGTGGCTTTCGTCACCAACGAATGGGACTGGTTGGATGCAAGCCCCGACAAGGTCAACACCGGCTACACCTGGAAGACTTATGCCGAGCGGCTTGAAGAGGCCGGTGTGAGCTGGATCTGTTACCAGAACATGCCCGACGAATGGGGCGACAACATGCTCGGCGCCTTTCGCCAATTCCGACGTGCCAACCGGGCGTCCAGTTCCCCGGTTTCCAGTGGCAGCTACGACATCACAGAGGGGAAAGGGGTGCCCTATTCCGAAACGGGTCAGGCAGTTCCCTATCGCGCCTATGATCCAGCCAGCGACGACAAGAACAGCCCGCTGTACGAGAACAACCCGTTGTACAAGGGCATCGCCAACACCTTGCCGGGCACCAAACCCGAGGAATACCTGAAGGCATTCCGAGAAGACATCAAGGCTGGCCGCCTACCCAAGGTCAGCTGGATCAACGCTCCCTCCCTGTATTGCGAACACCCGGATCCATCCACGCCAGTGCAAGGCGCCTGGTTCATTCAGGAAATACTGGATGCGTTGACGGATGTGCCGGAGGTCTGGAGCAAGACCGTGCTGTTCGTCAACTTCGACGAGAACGACGGCTACTTCGACCACGTGCCCTCGCCGTCCGCGCCCTCGCTCGATGCGAGCAAGAAAGCTGCCGGCAAGACGACGCTCTCCGACGACGACTTGAAGCACGAATACTTCACCCAACCGCCCCCCGAGGGCAGCAGCAACCAACCCCAGCCGGATGGTCGCGTGTTCGGTCCAGGTCCTCGCGTACCGATGTATGTGATCTCGCCGTGGAGTCGCGGCGGTTGGGTGAATTCGCAAGCCTTCGATCACACCTCCGTGTTGCGCTTCATCGAGGCGCGCTTCGGGATCAGGGAGACGAACATCAGCCCATTCCGGCGCGCGGTGTGTGGCGACCTCACGAGCGCATTCAACTTCGCGACACCCAATAGCGAGGCTCCTCCCACGCTTGCCGGCCGCAAGACGATTGGCGAAGCCAACCAACTGCGCCAGGACCAGGCAGCGCTCGGCACGATTCCGATGCCGACCACCCCCCAGTGGCCACGCCAACCCACGGGCACACGCCCGTCGCGCGCGCTGCCCTACGAACTGCACGTCAGCGCCAAAGCCGATCCGATCAGCGGCAAGCTCCAGTTGCTGTTCGCTAACACCGGCACCGCTGGCGCCGTGTTCCACGTCTACGACAAGCGCAACCTCGACCGTCTGCCGCGCCGCTACATGGTGGAGGCCGGCAAGTCGCTCGACGACACGTGGGAAGCGACTACAGACAACACGGGTCTCTACGACCTTTGGGTTCTCGGGCCGAACGGCTTCCATCGCCACTTCAAGGGCGACCTGAACAGCCTTCGGACCGGTGACGCGGCGAACCCGGAAGTGCGCGTGTGCTACGACATCGCCAACGGCAATGTCTATCTGACGATGCGCAACGACGGCAAAAACGCGTGCAGCTTCACGGTCCGGGCCATGGCCTATCGCTACGACGGACCGTGGATTACGACGGTCGCAGGTGGCAGCGCTGTCGATCTGCATTGGGAGCTCGCGGTCAGTGGCCGGTGGTACGACTTCGAGGTGAGCTGCGACGCGGACGCCAACTACTACCGCCGCTTCGCAGGCCGCGTGGAAACGGGCAAGGATTCGGTCAGTGATCCCGCGATGGGCACCCTCGACTTTTCGGCGCCGGCGACTCCTCCCGTCTCAACAGAACCCACCGTGCCCGCGACGCTGGCGGCCTTGAAGATCAGCATCCCCAAGGGAAGCACCATCGATTTCAGCTACAGCGTTCCGGGCAAGGGCGTCGATGCGAAGAATTGGGTCGGTGTTTTCTCGTCGTCCCTCACGGAGCCGAAGTCACCCTCCCTCGCCTGGCAATATGCGCCCGAAGCCAACGGACAGGTCACGGTGAGGACGGAGACTCTCGCCGCCGGCTCTTACAAGGCATGGTTTCTGGCCAAGGACGGTTACGGCTATCTGGCGGGGCCGGTGGCGTTTACGGTGACTTGAAGCATTGCGGCCAGCGGGACGACTTCGTGGTGAGTGACCGCGCGCAAAATCCCGCCATGCTGATCCTCCAACACGCCGACATCCTCGTCACCATGGACGCCACCCGACGCGAAATCGCCGACGGCGCCGTGGTGACCGACGGCCCCGCGGTGGCCTGGGCCGGCCCCACCGCCGAACTGCCCACCGCCTACCTCGATGCCCTGCACAACGGCCAGGCCGAGGCCATCGACATGCACGGCCACGTGGTGATGCCCGGCCTGGTCAACACGCACCACCACATGTACCAGAGCCTCACGCGCGCCGTGCCCGAGGCGCAGGACGCGGAGCTCTTCGGCTGGCTCACGAACCTGTATCTGCTGTGGGCCCGCCTCACGCCCGAGATGATCCGCGTCTCGACGCAGACCGCGATGGCCGAGCTGATGCGCTCGGGCTGCACCACCACCAGCGACCATCTCTATCTGTTTCCCAACGGCTCGAAGCTCGACGATTCGATCGAGGCGGCCGACGCGATGGGCATGCGCTTCCATGCCGCGCGGGGCAGCATGAGCGTGGGCCGCAGCGCCGGCGGCCTGCCGCCCGACGAGGTGGTGGAAACCGAGGAGGCCATCCTGCGCGACAGCGAGCGGCTCATCGGCCGCTGGCACGACGCCTCGCGCCATTCGATGCGCCGCATCGTGCTGGCGCCCTGCTCGCCGTTCTCGGTCTCGCGCGACCTGATGCGGCTGTCGGCCGAACTCGCGCGCGAGCGCGGCGTGTCGCTGCACACGCACCTGGCCGAGAACGACAACGACGTCGCCTATTCGCGCGAGAAGTTCGGCATGACGCCGGCCGAATACGCCGAGGACCTGGGCTGGGTCGGCCGCGACGTGTGGCACGCGCACTGCGTGAAGCTCGACGAAGCCGGCATCGCGCTCTTCGGACGCACCGGCACGGGCGTGGCGCATTGCCCCTGCTCGAACATGCGGCTGGCCTCGGGCATCGCGCCCATCGGGGCGATGCGGCGCGCGGGCGTGCCGGTGGGCCTGGGCGTGGATGGCAGCGCATCGAACGACGGCGCGCACATGCTCGGCGAAGCGCGGCAGGCCATGCTGCTGCAGCGCGTGGGATACGGCCCCGCGGCGATGACGGCGCGCGAGGCGCTGGAGATCGCGACGCTCGGCGGTGCGCGCGTGCTGGGGCGCGACGACATCGGCGCGCTCGAGCCGGGCATGTCGGCTGACATCGTGGCCTTCGACATGCGCGGCGTGGCGCATGCGGGCGCGTGGCACGACCCGGTGGCGGCGCTGGTGTTCTGTACGCCGGGGGAGGTTTCGTTGAGTGTGATCAACGGTGAGGTCCGCATTCGCGACGGGCACTTCACGGGGCTGGAGTTGACGCCGTTGCTGGCGAGGCATCGCGAGTTGGCGCGAACGCTGTATGAAAGCGCCCGGCATCCGCATGTGGGCGCGCGATAGGGACGCTCAGTTCAGGCGAACCATCGGGCACGACAGGATCAACCGCTCCTCCAGCGGCGAGTTGCGCCAATCGGGCAATGCCCTGTTCCTGTACGACGCCAGTGACTGGTAGCCGTTGATGTTCCAGCCGTAGGTGCTGCTCTGTTGCGCTTCGAAGACTTCGTACAGGCACTGGCGACTTCGCGACTTGATGTGCACGGCAATCCGCCGGTGGCCGGCCGTCGAATCCCGGGCCAGCACTTCGTATCGGCTGGGCTTGCAGATGCTGAAAGTCGATATCCACTCGACCGTCTTCTCGCGGATATAGAAACCACCGGAACAGGCCCGCCCCGTTCCGTGGAAGGCGCCGGTGAACGGCGGCGCATCGGCGGCCATGGCGGTGCCGGCGAAGAGCCACAAGGCCAGTCCCGTCGCTTTCACGTTCTGCATGCGGCCTCCATTGCCTGATGTCGTGGATCGTGCGGTTTCATTCTCGTATGTGCACCTTCGCTTTACGCACGAACCCTGATTGCCAAGCCTCGGGCTGCTCCGCAGAATCCGCCCACTAAATAGAACGGGCGTTCGATTTAGAAGGCCATTCCCCGACGGCCTCCCGAGATTCATAACAACAGGGCCTTCCCAATGAAGCGCAGAGACATCCTCAAGTGGTCCGCCTCGGCGGGCGGTCTCGGCCTGCTGGCCGGCAAGCCTTCCACCGCATCGGCCGCGCTGCCGGTGCTCAAGCCCACGCTGCCGCAGAAGATCGATCCGATCAGCGCCACGCTGCGACGGCTCGAACTGGTCGGGCGGCAGGCCACCTACCTCTGGACCGAATCGCACATCAACCTCGCGGGTGTGCCGATGGGCGCGGTGGTGCCGGTGGGCGAGCTGCCGGCCGTGGAGCATCAGCTGAAGACGGTGGCAAAGGCGGTCGAGGCGGTGACCAACTTCGCGGCCTCGTTCGCCACCAGCGCGCTCGCCTCGGGCAGCCTGCAGTCGCTCGACAACCTGCGCACCCGCATCGCCGGGCTGCAGGCCACGTTCGACCAGCTGGCCGCGCAGAACGCAGGCCTTCTCACGCTGCCGACCGCGGTGCTGGCGCTGCTGGGCACGCTCACGAGCAGCGTGGGCGACGTGGGCACGCAGCTCAAGCAGATCCACCACGACCTGCTCTCGCAAGGACCGCTGGGCGCACTGAACGGGCCCAAGACGCTCGCGCAGTACGACGCGCTGTTCGTCACCATCGAGAGGCCGTCCATCTCGCAGATCCTGCGCGACAACGACCTGTTCGCGGCCATGCGCGTGGCCGGGCCGAACCCGATGCTGCTGCAGCGTGCAACATCGCTGCCGACCAAGTTCCCGTTGGGCAACGCGCAGTACCAGCAGGTCATGGGCGCCAACGACAGCCTCGCCGAGGCGGCGGCCGCGGGCCGGCTCTACCTGCTCGACTACGAAGGCCTCGGCGACATGGCGCCGCTCGGCCCCGTCGTGAAACCGCTCACGGGCACGGGCTACGTCTACGCGCCCATCGCGCTGTTCGCGCGGCCGAAGAACGGCCGCTCGCTCGTGCCGGTGGCGATCCAGTGCGGACAGGATCCGCAGCAGAACCCGATCTTCCTGCGCGCCGACGACACCGCCAATGCCGAGGCCTACTGGACCTGGCAGTCGGCCAAGACCGCGGTGCAGGTGGCCGACTTCAACTACCACGAGATGTTCGTGCACCTGGGCCGCACGCACCTGATGTCCGAGGCCTTCGCGATGGCCACGCAGCGCCAGCTTGCGACCGCGCATCCGCTCAGCCGCCTGCTCTCGCCGCACCTGGAAGGCGCGATGTTCATCAACGAGTTCGCGACGCTGATCATCATGGCGCCGCTGACCACGGGCGACGTGATCCTCACCGCGCCCATCGAGACGCTGCAGCGCGAATGCGGCCGCGACCGCCTCGCCTACGATTTTTACGACCGCATGATGCTGCCTAACGACCTGCGCACGCGCGGCGTGGACGACGCGACAGCCCTGCCGGACTACCCCTACCGCGACGACGCGCTGCTGGTGTGGAACGCCATCGCGCAGTGGGTGGCCGACTACGTGGCCGCGTACTACCCGAGCGACAGCGACGTGACCGGCGACTACGAACTCACGGCCTGGGCCACCGAGCTCGCGACGACCGGCAAGGTCAAGGGCTTTCGCGCGATCGCCACGCGCGCGCAGTTGGTCGACGTGCTCACCGCGATCATCTTCAACACCAGCGCGCAGCATGCGGCGGTGAACTTCCCGCAGTATTCGGTGATGACCTATGCGCCCTTCAGCGCGGGCGCGGGCGGCACGCCGGCGCCCACCACGAGCGCGGGCCAGAACGAGGCAAGTTGGTCGCAGATGCTGCCTTCGCGGCTTGCGGCGCAGGAGCAGATCCTGCTGTTCCACATCCTCGGGGGCGTGTACTACCGGCCGCTCGGCGAATACAAGGACAACACCTTTCCGCATCTGCCGGTGCTGCTGGACCCGGCGGTCGCGGGGCCGGGCGGGCCGCTGGAGCGTTTTCGCACGGCGCTCGCGGGCATCGAGAACACCATCCGCCAGCGCAACACCACGCGCACGCGGCCTTACGAGCACCTGCTGCCGAGCCGCATTCCCTCGAGCACGAACATCTGAAGGCGCTCAGCGCCGCATGGTGTCCAGCTGCGTGACGGGCGCGCTGTCGTTGCCCCACGAGCCGCGGATGTAGGTCAGCACGGCCGCCACCTCCGCGGCATCGAGCACCTGCCCGAACGGCGGCATGCCATAGGGGCGCGGATTGCCCGCCGTCGATGGCAGGAAGCCGCCGTGCGAGACCACCTGGATGAGGTTGGTCGGCGGCGACATGTTCACCGCGCGATTGCCCGCGAGCGGCGGGTAGGCGCCGGTCGCGCCCTGGCCCTGGTCGCCGTGGCAATAGGCGCAGCGCTGGTCGTAGATCTTGCCGCCGCGCGCCATCGTGCCGGCGTCGCGGCGGATGGGCGTTGGCGTACGTGCGGGCTCGTCGGCCTTGGGAACCTCGGGCAGGTCTTTCAGATAGCCCGCCATGGCCGTGAGGTCGGCCTCGCTCAGGTGCTGCGTGCTGCGGAACACCACGTCGGCCATCGGCCCCATCACCGAACCGCCCGGCGCGGTGCCGGTCTTGAGCAACGCCACCACGTCGGCCGTGGGCCATCCGGCCACGCCGGCCTGGTGCTTGTCGGTGAGCGACGGCGCATACCAGTTCTCCACCGCGATGAGCCCGCCCGAAAGGCCGAGCTTGGTCTCGGTCGCGCCGAGCGAATTGCGCGCGCCGTGGCACGCGATGCAATGGCCGAGGCCGTCGACGAGGTAGGCGCCGCGGTTCCATTCGGCCGGCTTGCCCGCATTGGCCACGAAGGGCTCGGGCTTGAACGAGAGCGCACGCCACACGGCCAGCGCGGCCTGCGTGTCGTAGGGAAAGCGCAGCCGGTGCGCGAGGTTCGGCGCGGGAGCGGGCGCCACGGTGCGCAGGTACGCGTAGATGGCGTCCGAGTCCTCGCGCGTCACCTTGGTGAAGTTGGGGTACGGGAACGCGGGGTAGAGCAGGCGCCCGTCCTTGCTGCGGCCGTTGTGCATCGCGCGCCAGAAATGCGCGCTGCTCCAGCCGCCGATGCCGGTCTTGGCATCGGAGGTGAGGTTGCTCGAATAGATGGTGCCGAAGGGCGTCTCGATCGGCGGGCCGCCCGCATAGGGCTGGCCGCCGCGCGTGGTGTGGCAGCCCGCGCAGTTGCCGGCCAGCGCGAGGTAGCGGCCGCGCTCGACCTGCTGCGGCGTGGCCTCGAAGGCCTTGGCTTGTTCGGGCAGCGGGTCTTCGCCGCGCAGGTTCATCGCCACGAGCGCGCCGGCGCACACGGCCGCCAGCACGATCAGGGTCAGGAGGGTCCAGCCGAGGTGTCGCAGTTTCATGAGCGACTCACTTCGGCATGCCGCCGCAGGCGACGGGCAAGGGCGCGGGCAACGAAGCTGCGGGCTTGGTGTTCGCCGGCATCGGCTGCACGGCCAGCCAGCCCGCAACGGCGTTGATGTCGGCCGTGGCCATGTGGCGGCCGACCTCGGCCATGCAGTCAGGTGCCATCGCATGCCGCTCGCTCGTGAGCCACGCGCCCAACTGCGAGGACACATAGAGCCGCGGCAGCCCGAGCAGCCCCGGGATGGCTGGCTGCACACCCGTCAGCGCGGCGCCGTGGCACTGCACGCAGGCCGGAATGCCGCGTGCCGCATCGCCTTCGAGCGCGAGCTTCCGGCCGCGCTGCAGTTGCTCGGGCGTGGCGTCGCTGTTGGGAGAGATCGGCGGGTACGGCAGGTCGAGCCCCGCGAAGTACTCGGCCATCTCGCGCAGGTAGGCGTCCGAGAGGTGCTGCACCATGTACGCCATGTCGGCGTTGAAGCGGCGGCCGTCGCGAAAGCTCACGAGCTGGTTGAAAAGATAACCCGCGGGCTTGCCGGCCAGCCGCGGAAAGAAGCCCGCGTTGGTGGTCGCGCCTTCGCGGCCGTGGCAGGCGATGCAGGCGGCCACGCGCTGCTCGATGGTGTCGGGCACGGTGGCCGGCGGCGCGGCGCTCGCGAAACCCTGCACGAGGAACAGCAGCGCGAGCGCGAAGGAGCGGAGACCGGCCGTCATGTGCCCGCCACGAAGCGCGCCAATGTGATCAGGCCCGCGACCAGCAACAGCACCACGACCAGCGCGACGCCGATCAACGGCAGGATGCCGACCTGCGCGGTCCGCTTGTCGGCGTCGGCGCGGCGCCCGCCCAGACCGACGAAGCTCCAGAGAACGGCGCGTACCGCGCGCATGAGATTGGACATGCACCGACTGTGCCCCAGAAAGCCCAGAAAAAACAGATGCAGATCCCGCCCGATTCACCGGTGCAGATAAAGTCCGTGCCAACGACGAACCACGCGCCATGAAACGTTATGAAGCCCTGGCCGCGGACATCGAGGCCTCGATCCGCAGCGGCACCCTCAAGACCGGCGACCGCCTGCCCTCGGTGCGCCACACGGGCCAGAGCCGCGGGGTCAGCGCATCGACGGTGTTCCAGGCCTACTACCTGCTGGAAGCGCGCGGCCTCGTGCGGGCGCGCGACCGCTCGGGCTACTACGTCACGGGCGGGGGCCTGCGCGATGCGCCGCCCGAATCCACCCTCACCTCGCGCCCCGCGGAAGGGCCCATGTCGCTCGACGTGAGCGACCGGGTGTTCGACATCCTCGAGGCCAGCATGTCGCGCAAGGTCGTGCCCTTCGGCTCGGCGTTTCCGAGCCCGCTGCTCTTTCCGCTCGCGCGGCTCGGCCAGTTCATGGCCGCGAGCGCCAAGTCGCTCGACCCGTGGAGCACGGTGGACGACCTCACGCCGGGCAGCGCGGCGCTGCGGCGGCAGATCGCGCTGCGGTACCTGGCCGACGGCATGCAGGTGCCGGCCGAAGAAATCGTCATCACCAACGGCGCGCTCGAGGCGCTCAACCTGTGCCTGGCGGCGGTCACGCGGCCGGGCGATGCGGTGATCGTCGAGTCGCCCACCTTCTATGCCGCGCTGCAGGCGCTGGAGCGCATGGGCCTGAAGGCCATCGAGGTGCCGACGCATCCCGGCGAAGGCATCGACCTCGGCGCGCTCGAGGAGGCCATCGCGGCGCACCAGCCCAAGGCCTGCTGGCTCATGACGACCTTCCAGAACCCGCTCGGCAGCCTGATGCCCGATGCGAAGAAGAAGGCATTGGTCGAACTGCTCGCGCGCCACGAACTGCCGCTGATCGAGGACGACGTGTACGCCGAGCTCTACTTCGGCGACCGCAAGCCCGCGCCGGCCAAGGCCTTCGACACGCAAGGGCTGGTGCTGCATTGCTCGTCGTTCTCGAAGTGCCTGGCACCGGGCTACCGCATCGGCTGGACCTCGGCCGGGCGGTTCGCGCGCAAGGTGGCGCGGCAGAAGCTGACGTCCACGCTCAGCACGTCGGCGCCCGCGCAGCTTGCGCTCGCGACGTACCTGGAAAAGGGCGGCCTCGACAAGCACCTGCGCAAGCTCCGCCAGACGCTCGCGATGCAGCAGGCGACCTTCGCGCAGGCGGTGGGGCATTACTTTCCCGAGGGCACGCGGGCCACGCGGCCGCTCGGCGGCTACTTCCTGTGGGTCGAACTGCCGGCGCAGGTGAACGCGCTGGACATCCATCGGGAGGCGCTGGCGCTCGGCATCAGCGTCGCGCCAGGGCCGATCTTTTCAGCGACGCGCGCCTTCACCCATTGCCTGCGCCTGAACTACGGCCACGCGTGGAATGCAGAGAGCGAGAAGGCTATGCGGACACTGGGCCGCCTGGTGGCCGAAGCCGCAGGCGGTACAGCCTGAACAGCAGGAACGAGGCGATGCAGAGGTTCAGCAGGTTCCAGCCGATGCCGTTGATGAAAGCCGCGTGGTAGCTGCCGGTCAGGTCGAACACCTTGCCCGACATCCATCCGCCCAGCGCCATGCCGAACAGCGAGAACATCAGCACCGTGCCCACGCGCGCACCGGCTTCCTTCGGCGGAAAGTGCTCGCGCACGATGATCGCGTAGGCCGGCACGAGGCCGCCCTGGAAAAGCCCGAACAGCGCTGAGATCACATAGAGCGACCCCAACCCGTCGAACGGCAGGAACAGCAGCAATGCGACGCACTGCAGCACGCCGCCCAGCAGCAGTGTGCGCAGGCCCCCGATGCGGTCGCAGATCGCGCCCGACACCAGCCGGCTCACCACGCCGAAGCCGAGCATCAGCGACAGCATCAGCGCGCCCTGCGCGGGGCCGTAGCCCAGGTCGCCGCAGTACGCCACGATGTGCACCTGCGGCATCGCCATCGCCACGCAGCAGGCCACGGCGGCGACGCACAGGAGGCCCTGCGCCGTTGTCATGCTCAGGCCGAAGGGGCGCGTCATGTCGCGCGGCGGCGCGGCATTGCTCAATGCGTTGCCGGACGGCGCCGCGGCCACTGCCGGTGGCCGCGCACGGAAGAAGAGCGCGAGCAGCGCCATCGCGATGCCGCAGAAGATGCCCATGCCGATGTAGGTCTGGCGCCAGCCGACGGTCTCGATGAAGTGCTGCGCAATCGGCGGCCAGATGGCGCCGGCGACATAGTTGCCGCTCGCGCAGATCGCCACCGCGATGCCGCGCCGCTTGACGAACCAGAGCGAGGTGTCGGCCACCAGCGGCGCAAAGGCGGCCGAGCTGCCGAGCAGGCCGACCAGCAGGGCCTGCGCGATGGTGAACGAGAGGATGCCGCCCGACAGCCCCGTGGCGATGTAGCCCGCGGCCAGGAAGACCGAGCCCCCCAACAGCGGCCACATCACGCCGAAACGGTCGGCCAGCCTGCCCATGAGCACGCCGCCGAAACCGAAGCCGAGCATCAGCCAGGTGTAGGGCAGCGAGGCATCGGCGCGCGCGATGCCGAACTCGGCCTGCACGGCCGGCAGCATCACCGAGACCACGTACATGCCGCTGCTGCCGACCGTCATGATCAGCAGCGTGAGGCCGAGGCGGAGCATGGCGTAGCGTGAATCCGCCGCGTGGACGGTTGTCTCGGATGTCTTCATTGTTTTCTTCTCCTCGCCGAGGATAACCCTCCGGCGCGAAGATGCGGGCGCGCAATGTCCGGCGACGCGGGGCCGCCTTGGCGCGCGAGACGCGGATCAGCTCAACGACACGACCGGCAGCGTGACGATCGCCGAAGCCTTGGGCATCGGCCCACCCGGCTTTGGCTTGTCGTCGCAACCGGCCGCGACGAGGCCGATGCAGAACAGGAGAGCGAGTGCTGTGCTTCTCATGCGGCGGATGCTAGGCCCGCCGCCTTGCGCGTCAAGTCGGACGCAATGCCGCGCCTGTATCGGCGGTATCAGGCAAGGGTCGGGCGTTCGCCGTCCTGCAGCCGGCGCTCGATGTCCTCGAGCACCTTCGGGAGGTCTGCCACGCTGTCGATCACATAGTGCGCACCGGCGGCCTCGAGCTGGGCGGTCGCGGCTGCGCGGCTTCGTCGAGCGCCGTCCACTCGGCCAGCGTGAGCCCCACCGAGTTGCCGCTGACCGCGAGGCCCACCGCCCAGGTGCCCGCATTGAGGCCTTCCTGCAGGCCCACGCCGGTGTCGTCGACCTTCACCACGGTGTGCGGCGGCCACACGCCGAGGTCGGCGAAGCAGCGGTACATCATGAGCGGCGACGGGCGGCCCTCGGCGAGGTCGCCGGCGCACACGAGGTTGTCGGGTGCATAGCCGCCGGCCGCGGCGAGGGGCACGACCACTTCCATGATCGGGCGGTTGTAGCCGGTGGTCGAACCGATCTTGAGGCCGCGTTCGCGCGCCGCGTTCACTGCTTCGATCGCGCCGGGAATGAAGTCGGCATGGTCGCGCACGCTCGCGGCATTCATCGGCGTGAACACTTCGTAGAGGCGGTCCACGTCCGCATCGTTGAAGGCATGGCCGTGCTTCGCCTCCCATTGCGACGCGATGCGCGGCAGCGTGCCGAGTGCCTTGATGTGGTCCCACTTGGCCATGCCCATCGGGCCGCGGGCCTCGGCGATGGTGATGTCGATGCCGAACTGCTCGAACAGCTTCACGAAGGCGCCCATGGGCGCGCAGGAGCCGAAGTCGAGGATGGTGCCGGCCCAGTCGAAAACGACGGCCTGGAGCTTGGAGTGGTTGTGGGCGTTCATGGCTGCAAAAAGGGTGAAGAAGATCGGGCGCAAGGCGGGCGCAGCGCGCGCATCACCAGGCGTTGAAGACGTCGTGCGCGATGCCGAAGCCGGTGCTCGCGCCGCTGCCGCTGGTGACCAGCACCACGCGCGTGGCGTCGTCGGGCGCGTCGATCACGCAGGGCGTGGTCTTGGACGACGGGTAGACGCCGGTCCAGCGTTCGGTGACCTGCGCGGTCTCCAGGTTGAGCGTGCGGCGCAGGTGACGCAGGATGAGCTGGTCGACCTCCTCCATCGCGAAGGGCTCGGGTGCATCGCCGTAGTGGTGCGAATCGCCGACCACGAGCGAGCCGTCGGCGCTCTGCACCACGATCAGGTGGATGCCGTGCGCGAGCGAGGCCGCCTCTTCTTCCTGCAGCCGCGCGCGCAGCGCGGCAGCCTCGGGCAGCGTGCTGTAGCCCTCGTAGCGCACGAGGCTCAGGTCCGTCATCACCGAGCCCGGCAGGCGGAAGCCCGCCTCGGGCTTCACGCGCAGCATCTGCAGGCGGCACAGCGTGAGGTCGTAGGCGGCGATGCGGTCGGCGAACAGGCCGTGCAGGTCGGTGTTGGTGCAGACCACCACGCGCTCGCCGCGCAGCACGCCGCGCGAGGTGCGCACGCGCGGCGCTTCCACCTCGTGCACGGTTTCGCCGAAGCGGAACACGACACCATGCACTTCGACCAGCCACTTCGTGAGCAGCCCGATGGCGGTGCGCGACTCGATGCGCAACTCGTGCGGGCTGAACAGCACCGAGCGCGCATCGGCCAGGCTCATGGCCGGCGCCTTGGCCTGTGCGTCGTCTGCGTCGAGCAGTTCGCAGCCTTCGCCCATCGGCGTGCGCATGAAGGCTTCGAGCACGGCGTGCGCCTCGGGCCGGTAGGCCGCGAGCCAGAGGTTGCGGTGCACGACGTCGATGCCGGCCTGCGGCGCAACGCGCTGCCACACCTCGCGCGCATGCATCGCACGGCGCCAGGTGTCGCCCGGCGCCTGGCCCGAGACGGTGATGAAGCCGAAGTTGCGGATCGATGCGCCGAGGCAGGCCGCATCGCGCTCGACCACGCAGACCTTGAGGCCGCGCTGCGCGGCGGTGTAGGCATGCGCCAGGCCGACGATGCCGGCGCCTACGACGATGAGGTCGAAGTTCTCTTTGGGGGTTCCGGGCGTCACCGGTTTCTCCAGGCCTGGGTGCGCTTGAGCGTCCAGTGCCCGGCCAGTGCGAACACACCGCGGCCGACGGCGGCCGTGAGCATGATCAACGAGGCCATGGCGGCCGCGGGCGCCACGTCGCCGGCATCGTCCATGTTGAGCACGGCGATCGCGGCCAGCGTGGTCTGCGGCGAATAGAGGAACACGACGGCCGACACGGTGGTCATCGCGTTGACGAAGAAATAGCCGCCCACGTTGAGCACCGTCGGCAGCGCCACCGGCAGGTGAACGCGCCAGAGCGTGTGCCAGAACGGCACGCCCATCGACTCGGACACCAGTTCGTACTCGCGGTCGAGCTGGCGCAGCGCGGTGAGCGAGGTGAGATGCGCCACCGAGAAGAAGTGCGCCACCGTGCAGATGACGAGGATCGTCATGCCGCCGTACAGGCCGTTCAGCGGATTCGACGGCGAGATGAAGAAGAAGATGTAGCCCACGCCCAGCACCAGCCCCGGCACCGCGAGCGGCAGGTTGGCGAGCAGGTTGAGCAGCTCGCGCAGCAGGCCGAAGTGGCGCGGTTTCTCCACGAGGTAAGCCGAGACGAAGGTGACGAGCGCGCCCGCCACCGCGGCGCACAGCGCGAGCCGCAGCGAGTTGAAATAGCTGCCCCAGCCGCCGCCGTCCATGTTGCTGAAGTCGTAGTTCTTCAGCGACGGCGCGAGCTGGTAGGGCCAGTAGGTGGCGAGCGATGCGAACACCGCCATGCCGATCATCACGAGGATGGCGCAGGCCGTGAGCACGCAGAACGCGAGCAGCGCACGGTCGCGCGACGCCACGGGTTCGGGCTGGTAAGGCGTGGCGCGTGCCGAGAGCGCCGACGCCTGCTTGCCGCGAACGTAGCGCTCGACCAGGAAGGACAGCACCGCCGGAATCAGCAGCACGAGGCCCACCACCGCACCCATCTGGAAGTTCTGCTGCCCGACCACCTGCTTGTAGATGTCGGTCGCTAGCACGCCGGTCTGCCCGCCCACCACCTTGGGCACGCCGAAGTCGGTGATGACGAGCACGAACACCACCATCGCGGCCACGATGAGGCCGTAGCGCGAAGCCGGCAGCGTCACGGTGCGGAAGATGCGCCAGCGCGATGCGCCGAGCGTCTGCGCCGCTTCATACAGACGACCGTCGGACGTGGCCATGGCGGTCGTGAGGATCAGCAGCGCATGCGGCAGCGTCCAGAACACCGAACCGAGCACGATGCCCAGCGGCCCGTAGATCGAGGCATCGCCCATCAGCCCCTTGAAGAGGCCCTGGTTGCCGAACAGGTAGACCAGGCTGATGGCCGGCAGCAGCGAAGGCGCGAGCAGCGGAATGAGCGCCACCGCACGCAGCGCGCCCTTGGCCGGCATGCACGAGAGCGTGAGCGCGTAGGCGTACACATAGGCGATGGCCGTGCAGATCACCGCGCTGATCGCGGCGAGCCACAGGCTGTTGAACGCCGACTGCACGAGCGCCGGGTTGTCGAGGTAGCGCGCGAAGTTCGCGAGGCCGACGAAGGCGCCGGCGCGGTCGAAGAAGCTCTGGCCGACCAGCGCACCGACGGGCAGCGCGACGATCACGACCAGCAGCAGGACGACCAGCGCAACGGCCGCGCCTGTGAGCCAGCGCTCGCGGTCGAACGCGCTGCTGCGCGCTATCGCCACCGGCACGACGGCGATGGCGTCAGGGGTGCTGCTCATACCTTCTCAGTGCGCCAGGACCGACAGCGCATTCAGAGGCAGTTGGATGTGCACCATGCTGCTGGGCACCAGCGGCTCCTCGCCGCCGCTGCGCGCATCGGCGGGGAGCTCGGCTTCGATCTCGATGCCCAGCGGTTCGCAGGCCAGCCGCGCCGAGGTGCGGTTGCCGAAGAATTCCGTGTCGAGCAGGCGCGCCGCGAAGCTGTTGGCGCCGAGTTCGGTGCCGAAGCGCTTGACCACCACGTGTTCGGGGCGGATGCCCACGGTGGCCTGCGAGCCCACGCTCAGGTTGCCCGGCGCGCAGAACAGTTCGCTGTCGCGCACGCGCACCTTGCCGTCGGCCAGCACGGTCGCGGGCAGCATGTTCATGCGGCCGACGAAGCCGGCCACGAAACGGGTGCGCGGCTGGCGGTACAGCTCGTCGGGCGTGCCGGCCTGCTCGATGCGGCCGTTGTGCATCAGCACCACGCGGTCGGCCATCGAGAGGGCTTCTTCCTGGTCGTGCGTGACCATGATGGTGACGATGCCCAGGCGCTTCTGCAGCGAGCGGATCTCGCTGCGCAGGCTCGCGCGCACCTGCGCGTCGAGCGCGGAGAGCGGCTCGTCGAGCAGCAGCAGGCGCGGGTTCGGCGCCAGGGCGCGAGCGAGCGCAATGCGCTGCTGCTGGCCGCCCGAGAGCTGCACGGGATATTTGTCGGCGTGTGCGGTAAGACCCACGAGGTCGAGCATCTCGCGCGAGCGCTTGGCCATCTCGCGTGCCAGCGCGCCGGTGGGGTGCAGGCCGTAGGCGATGTTCTGCGCCGCCGTGAGGTTGGGGAACAGCGCATACGACTGGAACACCACGCCGAAGCCGCGCGCCGCGGGCGGGAGGCCCGCGATGTCCTGGCCGCCGAGCAGGATCTGCCCGCTGTCGGCGCGTTCGATGCCGCACACGATGCGCAGCAGCGTGGTCTTGCCGCAACCCGAAGGACCGAGCAGGCACACGAATTCGCCCGGCTCGATGTCCAGATCGATGCCGTCGAGCACGCGGGTGGCACCAAAGGACTTGCCGATGCCGCGGAGAGAAAGAAAGCTCGTCATGTGCTGCTGTCCGGAAGCCCGATCACATCGGCTTCTTTTCGGACTTGGATTCGTAGCGCTTGGACCACTCCGTCAGGATGCGGTCGCGGTTCGCGGCGGCCCAGGTGAAGTCGTTCTTGGCGAGCAGCTTCTCGACGTCGCCCGGCACGAATTCGAGCTTCTCCTGGATGCCCGGCAGCGCGAGCACCGCGAAGTTCTTCGCGTAGAGCTCGTTGGCCTGCTTCGTCACGGCCCAGTCGGCCAGTGCCTTGGCGGCGTCCTGCTTCTTGCTGGTCTTGATGATGCCGGTGGCTTCCATGTCCCAGCCGAGGCCTTCCTTGGGCAGCACGATGTCGATCGGCGCGCCGTCGCGCTTGGTCTTGTTGGCGCGGTATTCGAAGGACATGCCGAGCGCGAACTCACCGGCGCCGGCCTGGCGGCAGGGCTTGCTGCCCGACTGGCTGTAGATGCCGATGTTCTGGTGCAGCGCGTCCATGTACTTCCACGCCTTCTCTTCACCCATCATCTGGATCCAGCCCGACACCATCAGGTAGCCGGTGCCCGATGCCGCGGGGTTGGGCATGGTGATCTGGCCCTTGTAGACCGGGTTGGTGAGGTCGGCCCAGCTCGTGGGCTTGGGCAGGTTCTTCTTGGTCGCTTCGGCGGTGTTGAAGCAGATGGCCGAGGACCACACGTCCATGCCGACCCACTTGGGCGGGTTGGCCGGATCGCGCATGGTCGGCTTGATGGCGTCCAGGCCCTTGGGCGCGTAGGGCTGGAGCATGCCTTCCTTGTCGAGCAGCATCAGCGACGTGGCGGCCAGGCCCCACACCACGTCGGCCTGCGGGTTGGCCTTTTCGGCCAGCAGCTTGGCGGTGACGATGCCGGTGGAGTCGCGCACGAACTTCAGCTCGATGTTCGGGTTTTCCTTTTCGAACGCGGCCTTGTAGGCCTGCACCTGGTCGGCCTCGAGCGCCGTATAGACCAGCAACTCGGTACGGCCTTGCGCGGAAGCGGCGAACGCCAGCGAGAACAAGGCGGCCGGCACGGCGGCACGACGGATGAAGCGAAGCAGCATGATGGGAAATCCCTAGCGAAGATTTGAAATGACGCGGACAAAAGTACGCACGGCGTGGCCGTGAACGCGGCGATGCTCGCAGCGCCATGTGACAGGGGTTTGTCAGATGCGTCACACAGATGTCATGACGCACAGCGACGCTTCACTGGCTGTCGCACGCGCTTTGGCTTTCGTTTCAGAAAAATGACACTCGACCTCGCAGAGATTGCCCGCCTGTTCGCCGAACGCGGCGGGGTTGCCTACGCGGGCGAGGCGGTGTCGCAGCTCGAGCACGCGCTGCAATGCGCGTGGCTCGCCGAGCAGGCGGGTGCCAGCGATGCGCTCGTCACGGCCGCGCTGCTGCATGACCTCGGCCACCTGCTGATCGCCGAGCACCAGACGCTGTCGCAGTCGCCCACCGAGCGGGGCATCGACGACCGTCATCAATACATCGCATTGCCGCTGCTGCGCGGCGCCTTCGACGTGGAAGTGCGCGAGCCGATCCGGCTGCATGTGGATGCCAAGCGCTACCTGTGCGCGACGCGGCCGGACTATTTCTCGAAGCTCTCGCCGGATTCGGTGCGCAGCCTTGCGTTGCAGGGCGGTGTGATGGACACCGAAGCGGCGGAGCGATTCGCCTCGCATCGCTGGTCCGGCGATGCCGTGCGGTTGCGGCTGTGGGATGAGGAGGCGAAGCCCGAGGGGCTGAAGACGCCGCCGCTGGCGCACTTCCTTGCAACGGCGGCGCGGGTCATGCTGCGCTGAGAAAGAAGAAAGGGCTTTCTGCCCTTCGGCCGGGTTTCAGCCCGGTTTAAGAAACATTTGTCTACTATGGTTTCCTCACGATGTACGGCGCGCCTGCGCGCAGCGAGGAAACCTGCATGTCTTCATCCATCACGGCGCGCGCCGCCACGTTCGCCCAGGTCCTGAAGCGCGTCTTTGCGCTGTCTGCGCCGTATTTCAAGTCCGAGGAGAAATGGCGTGCCCGCGTCATGCTGCTGGGCATCGTCGCGCTGAACCTGTTCTATGTGTACGTGGCGGTGTTGGGCAACGAGTGGTACGGGCGCTTCTACGACGCGCTGCAGAACAAGGATTCGGTGGTCTTCTGGCGCGAGGTGGGCGTCTTCGGCTGGATCGCCTTTGCCAACATCGCGGTGCAGGTGCTCAAGTTCTATGTGACGCAATTGCTGCAGTTGCGCTGGCGCGCGTGGATGACGCGCAGCTATCTCACGCGCTGGACGGCCGACCGCACCTTCTATCACCTGGAACTCGCGCGCTATGCGGGCACGAATGGCCAGGCGCCGGACAACCCCGACCAGCGGATCCAGGAAGACATGCAGATGTTCACCAGCGCCACGATGTCGCTTTCGATGGGCCTGCTCAATGCTGTCGTCACGCTCATGAGCTTCATCGGCTTGCTCTGGGGACTGTCGGGCAACTTCTCCTTCACGTTCAGCGGCACCACCTACCAGGTCGTCGGCGCGATGGTCTGGGTGGCGCTGGGGTATTCGATTGCCGGCACGGTCATCACCCACTTCATCGGCCGCCCGTTGATCGGGCTGAATTTCAAGCAGCAGCGCTACGAGGCCGACTTCCGGCACCATCTGGTACGCGTGCGCGAGTACAGCGAAGCCATCGCGCTGGACCACGGGGAAAAGGTCGAGCGCGAGCAGCTCGACCTGCGCTTCGGCGACGTGCTGCGCAACTACCTGCTGTTGATCAAGCAGCAGAAGAACCTGGTGACCTTCACCTCTTTCTTCGGGCAGGCGGCTGTGATCTTTCCGTTCCTCGTGGCGGGGCAGCAGTACTTCGGCGGGGCCTTCCAGCTTGGCCACCTGATGCAGATCGGCTCGGCCTTCGGCAAGGTGCAGGAGTCCCTCAGCTGGTTCGTCGACAACTACGACAGCGTGGCCGTGTGGCGCGCCACCACCGACCGTCTCACCACTTTCGACGATGCCATGCGCGCCCACGCGACGCGGGAGAACGCGCTGCAGCGCGATTCGGCGGCCGTGCTGCAAGCCGACGACCTGGCGGTCTCCCTGCCCAACGGCACGCAGCTGCTTTCGGGCGCCGCGTTCTCGGTCCGGCCGGGCGACAGCGTGCTGCTGCAGGGTCCGTCGGGCAGCGGCAAGTCGACGCTGTTCCGCTCCTTCGCGGGTATCTGGCCTTTCTCTCGCGGTCACGTGCAAGTGCCGGACGACGCGGTCTTCATGCCGCAGCGGCCCTATGTACCCGACGGCAAGCTCCGCGACGCGTTGACCTATCCCAATCCGGCCGCGAACTTCACCGACGACCAGCTGCGCCAGGCCCTGACCGACGCCCTGCTCCCCGACCTCGTCGCCCGCCTCGACGACAGCGATTCATGGAGCCAGAAGCTCTCCGGCGGCGAACAGCAGCGCCTGGCCATCGCCCGCGTGCTGCTGAAGAAACCGGCATGGCTCTTCGCGGACGAGATCACCAGCGCCCTCGACGCCAAGGCCGAAGGCGTGCTCTACAAGCGGCTGGCTGATACTGTCCATGCGGCGGGCGGTGCGATGGTGTCGATCGCGCACCGCGCGGCGGTCGGCGATTTCCACAACCAGCGCTGGACGCTGGTGCCGCAGGAAGAAGGAACAGCAGGCGGCGCGCGCTACCGCCTGAACACCTCGACCGGTCAGCCCGCAGCGGCGTAGCGCTCCCAGCCCTTCTTGCGCAAGTCGCAGGCGGGGCATTCGCCGCACCCATAGCCCCAGGCCTGGCGGTGCACGCGATCACCGAGATAGCAGGTGTGGGTCTCTTCCACGATCAGTTCGACCAGCGGCTCGCCGCCGAGGCGATGCGCCATCTGCCAGGTCTCGGCCTTGTCGATCCACATGAGCGGCGTCTCGATGACCAGGCGGCGCTCCAGCCCGAGCGAGAGCGCGAGCTGCATGGCCTTCATGGTGTCGTCGCGGCAGTCGGGGTAGCCTGAGAAATCGGTCTCGCAGACGCCGGTGACGATCACCTGCAGCCCGCGACGGTAGGCCAGCGCGCCGGCCAGCGTGAGGAACAGCAGGTTGCGCCCGGGCACGAAGGTGTTGGGCAGGCCGTCGGCCTGCATCGCGAATGCCACCTCCTCGGTGAGCGAGGAGCCGCCCAGCTGGGCCAGCGCCGCGAGCGTGAGCACATGGTCTTCGCCCAGGCGCGGCGCCCAGTCGGGAAAGCGCTCGCGCATCTGCGCAAGGATGGTGCCGCGCACATCCAGCTCGACGCGGTGGCGCTGCCCGTAGTCGAAGCCCAGCGTTTCGACGCGCTGGTACTTCGAGAGCGCGTCGGCGAGGCAGGTGGTCGAGTCCTGGCCGCCGGAGAACAGGACGAGGGCGGTGGTGTGCAGGGGCATGTCCGTCAGCGGGGCCGTTGTAGTCCAAAGACGCGATTTTCGCAGGCCCGACCGGTGCGCGGATACGATCCCGCAGATGAGCACCAAACACCTCGTCGCATGGGCCGCCACCTTCATCGTGCTGCTGGTGATCGACATGCTCTGGCTCGGCGTCGTCGCCAAGAACATGTACCAGCAGGCCATGGGCGATCTGATGTCGCCAGAGCCGCGGCTGGCCTTCGCGGCGGTGTTCTACCTGCTGTACCCCGTCGGCTTGCTGATCTTCGCGATCCTGCCGGGCATCGAAGCGCAAAGCATCACGCGGGCGGCAGTGCTGGGCGGGCTCTTCGGGCTCTTCTGCTACGCCACCTACGACCTGACCAATCTGGCGGTGATCCGCAACTGGCCGCTGGCGCTGTCGTTCATCGACATCGCCTGGGGCACGCTGGTGAGCGGGGTCGCCGCGGCGGCCGGCGCCCTGGCTTTGCGCTGGTTCGCCGCGCGTTGACTCCACGCCACACTATGACTTTCGACAGGGGCGCCGCAGCACCCTTCCGGGGCAAAATCCTGCACGAACGATGCAGGGGACAAAAAAGATGGGCGAGCGCGGCACCGCGATCAGCTTCGAAGACTTTCAGGGCACACGCAATTTCGCCGCACTCGATGGCCTGCGGGCCGTCTCCGTCTTCCTCGTCTTCAGCGACCATTTCGGCGGCATCGGCTGGACGCGCTTCTCGGGCTGGCTCGGCGTCCATGCCTTCTTCGTCCTCTCCGGCTTCCTGATCACCACGCTGCTGCTGCGCGAGCGCGACAGCAGCGGCAGCGTGTCGCTGAAGGCCTTCTACATCCGCCGTGCCACACGCCTCTTGCCGCTCTATCTGCTGGTGCTGCTGGCGGTACTCGCCCTGAGCTACATGGCGCAAGACGGCACCTGGGAGCAGATGAAGGCGGCCACGCCCTACTACCTGACGCTGCTCAACGAGATGGCCAATGTCGCGCCTCTGCACATGACCTGGACGCTGGGCGTGGAATGGAAGTACTACCTCGTCTGGCCCACGCTGCTGGTGGTCTTCGGCACGACACTCCGCTCGGGCCTGGCGACCGTCGGCTTCTGCCTCGCGGCGCTCGCCATGATCGACATCGGCGGCTTCCGCTGGGACCTGCTCCTTCCGCAGAACTACGTGGGCATGCTGTTCGGCTCGGCGCTGGCCCTGCTGATGAATTCGCGCCGTGCCTTCGGGCTGGTTCGCTGCCTCATGAACCACGGCGCGGCCATCGCGCTGGTGCTGGCGCTGCTGGTGGTGCACCGGCGCTTCCCGGTGATTGCCGGGCGCATCGGCGATGCCTCGGCCATCGCGGTTTACAGCCTGCTGATCGCGATGCTGATCCCGGCGCTGATCGCCAGCCGCACCTGGATCGCGCGGGCGCTGGCGTCGAAGCCGCTGGTGTTCATTGGGCATCGCTCGTACGCGATGTACCTGGTGCAGTACGTCGCCGCGCACACGGTGATCGCGGTGCTGCCAGGGCCGACCATCGTCGGCGGCACCCTGCTCTTTCTTTCCTTCGCCCTGGCGCTGGTGCTCTCGGACCAGCTCTACCGCTGGTTCGAGAAGCCGATCACCGACTGGGGCCACCGCTGGGCCCGGGCGGTGAAGCAGGCGGCGGTGTCGAAGACGCCGCTGCCGGGCTGCGACGCCGCCGCGGCGCTGCGTCCGGGCAGGAACCGAAGCCCGCTCTGACCCGGGCCTGGGTTTAGAGAAAGCGCTCGAGCAGCTTGCGCGAAGGCCGGTCCAGCGCCTTCGCATCGGGAATGCGGAACTGCACGCCGTGCGCGCTCGCGATCAGCAGCGCGCCGCCTTCGAGCCGGCGGATGTCTTCCTCGGCCTTGAGCACGAAGCTGGTGTCGCCGCGGTCGGTGCTCACGGTCCAGGTGCTGGGCACGCCGAAGCTGGAGACCTTGTGGAGCTTCAAGAGCGTGGGCGCGAAGTCGCGCACCGCGAGTTCTTCTTCGAGCAGCGCCCGGGTCTGCGGCGGCAGCGTCTCGACGCGGTCGATCCAGACCAGCTCGCGGCCGTCACCGCCGACCAGCGAGATGCCCTCGCCGGGCGCCGTGAGCGGAAAGGCGCGCACGGGCGTGATGCCCACATGGCGCTCGCCTTGCGCGTCGGTCAGCACGAGGCGGCCGAAGGTGTCTCGCTCCATGGCAAAGGTGATGGTGTTGTCGGATGTCATGCGTCACCTGCCGGATGGGCTGCGTGGCTGATGAGCGGCAACTGTGCGCCGGCGCGTTCGTTGACAGCACCTTCGCTAGCATCGTCGTCGGCTTGCCGCAACTGCGCCTGGTAGAGCCGCCAGTAGGCGCCCTGCTTGGCCATGAGCGCATCGTGCGGCCCGACCTCGACCACCTCGCCGCGGTCCATGACCACGAGCCGGTCGGCCTTGCGCAATGTCGACAGCCGGTGGGCGATGGCGATGGTGGTGCGGCCCTGCACGAGGTTGTCCAGCGCCTTCTGGATTTCCTTCTCCGTCTCGGTGTCCACCGCCGAGGTGGCCTCGTCGAGGATCAGGATGCGCGGGTCGATGAGCAGCGCGCGCGCAATGCTGATGCGCTGGCGCTCGCCGCCCGAGAGCCCCTGGCCGCGCTCGCCGACCAGCGAGTCGTAGCCGTGCGGCAGGCGCAGGATGAAGTCGTGCGCATGCGCGGCGCGGGCCGCGGCCACCACTTCTTCGCGCGTGGCGTCGGGCTTGCCGTAGGCGATGTTCTGGGCGATGGTGCCGAAGAACAGGAACGGCTCCTGCAGCACCAGTCCCACGTGGCGTCGGTAGTCGGCCACGGCGAAGCGGCGGATGTCGGTGCCGTCGACCTTGATGGCGCCATCGGTCACGTCGTAGAAGCGGCAGATCAGGTTGACCAGCGTGCTCTTGCCCGAGCCGCTGTGGCCCACGAGGCCGATCATCTCGCCGGGCTCGATCACGAGGTCGAGGTTGTGGATCACCGCGCGCGAGCCGTAGCGGAAACCCAGGCCGCTCATCTCGATGCGGCCCTGCACGCGCTCCACCTTCACCGGATTCACCGGCTCGGGCACGTTGCTCACGTGGTCGAGGATGTCGAAGATGCGCTTGGCGCCGGCCGCGGCCTTCTGCGTGACCGAGACGATGCGGCTCATCGAATCCATGCGCGTATAGAAACGGCCGATGTAGGCGATGAAGGCGGTGAGCACACCCACGGTGATGCTGCCGCGCGAGACCTGCCAGATGCCGAAGCCCCACACCACGAGGAGGCCGATCTCGGTCAGCAGCGACACGGTAGGCGTGAACACCGACCAGGTGCGGTTGAGCTTGTCGTTGACCTGCAGGTTGTAGGCGTTGGCGGTGCGGAAGCGGTCGGCTTCGCGGCGTTCCTGCGCGAAGGCCTTGACCACGCGGATGCCGGGAATGGTGTCGGCCAGCACGTTGGTCACTTCCGACCAGACGCGGTCGATCTTCTCGAAGCCGGTGCGCAGCCGATCGCGCACCACGTGGATCATCCAGGCGATGAAGGGCAGCGGCACCAGCGTGACCACCGCCAGCAGCGGGTTGATCGAGATCAAGATGGCCGCCGTCATGACGATCATCAGCACGTCGTTGGCGAAATCGAGCGCATGCAGCGACAGGAAGACGTTGATGCGGTCGGTTTCCGAGCCGATGCGCGACATCAGGTCGCCGGTGCGCTTGCCGCCGAAATAGTCGAGCGGCAACGTGAGCAGATGTTCGTAGGTGCTGGTGCGCAGGTCCGCGCCGATGCGCTCGGACACCAGCGCCAGCAGATAAGTGCGAGCCCAGCCCAGGCCCCAGCCGAGCAGCGCGGCGCCGAGCAGGCCGCCCAGGTAGAGGCCCACCAGGCCCGGATCGATCTGCTTGCCGTTCTGGAACGGGATCAGGATGTCGTCCATCAGCGGGATGGTCAGGTACGGCGGCACCAGCGTGGCGGCGGTCGAGAGCAGGGTCAGGAAAAACCCCAGGAAAAGCTGCTTGCGGTAAGGCTTGGCGAAACGGCCCAGGCGCAGCAGCACCCAGGTCGAGGGCGGCGTCTGGAGTTCGGTGTCGGCCGGTTCGTCGCCGTCGACGACCTCGGGTGTCGCCTCCGCGACATCGGCCGCGCGCTGGCCGAACAGCTTGAGCAGGCGCAGCGCATGGGCCTGGCTGGCCAGCGTGTAGCGCCAGCGCGCCAGGCGGCCGTCGGGGCCGATCAGGTCGAGCGTGCCGACGCCCGAATGGTCGGCCAGCTGCAGTTCGAGGGCGGGTTCTGTGAGTGGCCACTCACGCCATTCGCCACCCGGTTCCAGCGCAATCAGGCGCTGGTCAGTCAGGGCAACTAAGCCGGAAGAGAAACGAAGTTCGTAATCGAGGTCAACCGGCAGTGTTACCAGAACGTTTTCCGCGACTGCGAGCCGGTTTTTCAGCGCGCCTGAAGCCGCCTCGATTTCGCCCTCCCGGGTGCCGACTGGATCGTGATGTTGCATTGTGTTTCTTTGACTCTTGCCCGTCGCGGGCCGCAGGGACCGCGTCATGGCGTCCTTTGTCGGGCGCCGATTCTGACCGATTGCCATGGGCGCGCTTGAAGGCGCCGTGGTGCTCGGCCAAAGCACATCGAACGTTTTCATGACCCGTTTCGACGACATCCGCCTGCTGCGCATCAACTATTTGCGCGGTCCCAACCTCTGGACCTACCGTCCGGTGCTCGAAGTCTGGCTCGACCTGGGCCAACTGGAAGACTTCCCCTCCAACAAGATCGACGGTTTCACCGACCGCCTGACCGGCCTGCTGCCGGCGCTCATCGAGCACCACTGCGGCGTGGGCGAGCGCGGCGGCTTCATCCAGCGGCTGACCGAAGGCACCTGGTCGGGCCACGTGCTTGAGCACGTCGTCATCGAGCTTTTGAACCTGGCCGGCATGCCGACCGGGTTCGGGCAAACCCGCAGTACTTCCGAGCACGGCGTCTACCGCATGGTGTTCCGTGCCCGCGACGAGCAGGTCGCCCGGGTGGCGCTGGCCGAGGGCCACCGGCTCCTGATGGCCGCCATCAACAACGACCCGTTCAGCGCCGGCGACGTGCAAAAGGCCGTCGATGCGGTCAAGGCCAAGGTCGAAGACTGCTACCTCGGCCCGAGCACTGCCGCCATCGTGGCCGCCGCCACCGACCGCGGCATCCCGCACATGCGGCTGAACAGCGGCAACCTCGTGCAACTGGGCTACGGCGCCAACCAGCAGCGCATCTGGACCGCCGAGACCGACTACACCAGCGCCATCGGCGAATCGATCGCCAGCGACAAGGAGCTGACCAAGTCCCTGCTCGCGAGCTGCGGCGTGCCGGTGCCCGAAGGCCAGATCGTCGCCAGCGCCGAAGAAGCCTGGGAAGCCGCTGAAGACATCGGCCTGCCGGTGGTCGTGAAGCCGTCGGACGCCAACCACGGCCGCGGCGTGTCGCTCGAACTGACGACGCGCGAAGAAGTCATGGCCGCCTTCGCGGTCGCCGAGCCCGAGGGCAGCGACGTGATGGTCGAGCGCTTCATCCGCGGCCACGAACACCGCCTCTTGGTGGTGGGCGGCGAAGTGGTGGCGGCCGCGCGCGGCGAGATCATCACCGTGACCGGCGACGGCAAGCTCAGCGTGGCCGAACTCATCGAAAAGCAGCTCAACAGCGACCCGCGCCGCGGCGCCGAAGAGGAATACCCGCTCGACCTGATCGTGCTGGCCACCGACGCCAAGCTGCAGCTCGAGCTCAAGCGCCAGGAACTCGACGGCGCCGCCGTGCCGGCCGCCGGCCGCGTGGTCACGATCCAGCGCAACGGCAACATGGCCAACGACTGCACCGACCAGGTCCACCCCGAAGTCGCGCACGCCGCCGTGCTGGCCGCGCGCGTGGTCGGCCTCGACATTGCCGGCATCGACCTCGTGGCGCTGGACATCTCCAAGCCGCTCGGCCCGCAGCGCGGCGCGATCGTCGAAGTCAACGCCGGTCCCGGGCTCCTCATGCACCTGAAGCCGGCCGTCGGCTCGCCGCGCCCGGTGGGCCGCGCGATCTGCGACCACCTGTTCCCCAACGACGCACCCGGCCGCATTCCCGTGGTCGGCGTGGCCGGCTCGCAGGACACCGGTGTGCTCGCGCGCCTGGTGGCCTGGCTCATCAACCTGGGCGGGCGCCACACGGGCCTGGCCTGCCGCGACGGCCTCTTCCTCGAACGCCGCCGCGTCGATGCGCGCAACAGCGCCAACTGGGAAGCCGGCCATCGCCTGCTCGTGAACCGCGCCGTGCAGGCCGTGGTGATCGAGAACGGCGCCGAGACCATCCTGCGCGACGGCCTGGCCTACGACCGCTGCGAAGTCGGCATCGTGACCGACCTGGAAGGCGCCGAAGCGCTCGCCGACTACGACATCACCGAGAGCGACCAGATGGTCAAGGTGCTGCGCACGCAGGTCGACGTGGTGCTGGGCGAAGGCACGGCCGTGCTGAACGCGGCCGATGCGCGCGTGGCCGGCCTCGCGCCGCTGTGCGATGGCGCCGTCATCCTGTATTCGGCCGACCCGCAGGCCGCCGCGCTGACCGCGCACCAGACCGCGGGCGGCAAGGCCGTGCTCGTGCGGCAGGACCGCGTGGTGCTGGCCAACGGCAGCAGCGAATCGTTCCTGCCGGGCCTGGGACGCCTGACGATCTGGCGCGCCACCCACGCCGGCGTGACCCTCGAAAGCCTGCTGGCCGCCGTGGCCGCCGCCTGGGCCATGGGCATTCCGCTGAACCTGATCGGCGCCGGCGTGGAGGCTTTCGAAGCCGACCTGCAGGCTGCCTTGGCTTCGCTGCAACTCTCGCAAACGCAGCCCCTTCAACCTCAATTCGCCTGAGGCCTCGTGCCACTCGCCAGATTGCAAGCCTTCGTCGCCCCATGAAAGTCACCCGCATCCGAGCCCTTCGCGGGCCCAATCTCTGGAGCCGCCACACCGCCATCGAAGCGGTCGTGGCCTGCGAAGGCGATGAAAACGCCATCAGCAAGCTCGCCGGTTTCGAAGCGCGCCTGCGCGCCCGCTTCCCGACCATCGGCGAACTGCACCCGATGGTGCTGGGACAGCCGCTGGCGCTCGCCCATGTGCTGGAAAACGCGGCCGTGGCGCTGCAGGCGCAGGCCGGCTGCGCCGTCAACTTCGGCCACACGGCGCCGACGGTGGAAGACGGCGTCTACCAGGTCGTCTTTCAATACAGCGAAGAGGCCGTGGGCCGCCGCGCGATCGAGCTGGCCGACCAGCTGATCGCCGCCGCGCAGGCCGACACGCCCTTCGACGCCACCGCCGCCATCACCGAGCTGCGCGACCTGGACGAATCCGAGCGCCTCGGCCCGAGCACCGGTTCCATCGTCGATGCCGCCGTGGCGCGCGGCATTCCGTACCGCCGCCTCACGAGCGGCAGCCTGGTGCAGTTCGGCTGGGGCTCCAAGCAGCGCCGCATCCAGGCCGCCGAGGTCGACAGCACCAGCGGCGTGGCCGAATCGATCGCGCAGGACAAGGAACTGACCAAGCAATTGCTCAATGCCGCCGGCGTGCCGGTGCCGCTGGGCCGCCCCGTCTCCAGCGCCGAAGACGGCTGGGTGGCGGCCGGTGAAATCGGCCTGCCGGTCGTAGTGAAGCCGCAGGACGGCAACCAGGGCAAGGGCGTCACCGTCAACATCACCACCAAGGAGCAGCTGACCTCGGCCTACGACTCGGCCGCCGTCTACGGCGAGGTGATGGTCGAGAAATTCCTGCCGGGCTTCGACTTCCGCCTGCTGGTGGTCGGCGACCGGCTCGTGGCCGCCGCACGGCGCGATCCGCCGCAGGTGATCGGCGACGGCCAGCTCACCGTGCGCCAGCTCGTGGACGCGGTGAACCTCGACCCGCGCCGCGGCGAGGGCCACGCCACCTCGCTCACCAAGATCCGCCTGGACGACATCGCCATCGGCCGGCTCGAATCGCAGGGCCTCACGCCCGAGAGCGTGCCCGAACGCGGCCAGCGCGTGGTGCTGCGCAACAACGCGAACCTTTCCACCGGCGGCACCGCCACCGACGTGACCGACACCGTGCACCCCGAAGTGGCCGCGCGCGCGGTCGATGCGGCGCAGATGGTCGGGCTGCACATCTGCGGCGTCGACATGGTCTGCGAGAACGTGCTGCGCCCGCTCGAAGAACAGCACGGCGGCGTGGTCGAGGTGAACGCCGCGCCGGGCCTTCGCATGCACATCTCGCCCTCGTTCGGCCGCGGCCGCGCGGTCGGCGAAGCGGTGATGGACACCATGTTCGCGCATGGCGACGACGGCCGCATTCCCGTGGTCGCGGTCACCGGCACCAACGGCAAGACGACCACCGCGCGCCTGATCAACCACCTGCTCGCTTCGAGCGGCCTGCGCACCGGCATGACCAACACCGACGGCGTGTACGTCGACGGCCGCCAGACCGACAGCGGCGACTGCAGCGGCCCGAAGAGCGCACGCAACGTGCTGATGCACCCCGACGTCGATGCGGCCGTGTTCGAAGTGGCCCGCGGCGGCGTGCTGCGCGAAGGCCTCGGATTCGACCGCTGCCAGGTGGCCGTGGTCACCAACATCGGCAGCGGCGACCATTTGGGTCTGAACTACATCACCACCGTCGAAGACCTCGCGGTGTTGAAGCGCGTGATCGTGCGCAACGTGGCGGCCGACGGCTACGCCGTGCTCAACGCGGCCGACGTGAACGTTGCCGCGATGGCGGCCGGCTGCCCCGGCCATGTGATCTTCTTCACCGCCGACCGCATGCACCCGGTGATGGCCACGCACCGCGCGCAGGGCAAGCGCACCGTGTATGTCGACCAGGACACGCTGGTCGCCGCCGAAGGCTCGTGGCGCGAGCGCATTCCGCTGCGCGACGTGCCGATCACGCGCAACGGCACCATCGGCTTCCAGGTCGACAACGTGATGGCCTCGGTCGCCGCGGCCTGGGCCGTGGGCCTGGACTGGGACACCATCCGCAGCGGCCTCGCGAGCTTCATGAACGACGCGGCCGGCGTGCCCGGGCGCTTCAACGTCATGGATTACCGCGGCGCCACCGTGATCGCCGACTACGGCCACAACACCGACGCGATGCGCGCGCTGGTCTCGGCCGTGGACACGATGCCGGCCAACAAGCGCTCGGTGGTGATCAGCGGCGCGGGCGACCGGCGCGATTCGGACATCCGCGACCAGACGGCCATCCTCGGCGAAGCCTTCGACGACGTGATCCTTTACCAGGACGCGGCGCAAAGGGGCCGTGCCGACGGCGAAGTCATGGCGCTGTTGCGCCAGGGCCTGCAGGGCGCGGGCCGCACGCGCTACATCGACGAGATCCGCGGCGAGTTCGTGGCGATCGATACGGCGCTGGCCCGGCTGCAGCCGGGCGACCTGTCGCTGATCCTTGTCGATCAGGTCGAAGAAGCGCTCGCTCACCTCGCGCAACGCATCGCAGCAGGCTGATACAAGGGTTGACGGACGTGTCCCACACACAGGGGCGTGTCCGGCCCGCTCGCTGAACGGGGCTGTCCCACAGACCCCGCACCCCGGCGAGCAGCAGACTGAGGCTCCGGTCGCGCACCTCTCGGAGGACGCGCCCCAACCAGGAGCCCGCATGACAACAACAGTTCGTTCCATCCTTTCCGCCACGGCCTTCTTCGCCGCCAGCGGCTTCATCGTCTTCGGCGCACAGACTGCGAGCGCGCAGGCGCCCGGTACCGACGCCCGCGCACAGAAGGAACGCGCCGTCTGCGACGGCGTGCAGCAAGACCGCGCAGCGTGCCTGCGTGAAGCCGGCGCCGCGAAACAGGAAGCCGGCCGCGCCGGCCTCACCACGCCGAGCCCGGCACGGGGCCAGGTCAATTCCCTGGCGCGCTGTGCCGAACAGCCCGCGGCCGACCAGGCCGACTGCGAAGCCCGCATCAAGGGCGGCGCCCGTACCACCACCGAAGGCAGCGTGATGGGCGGCGGCGTGATCCGCGAAACCGTGACACCCCTGCCGGCCCAGCCCGCGCCGGCACGTTGATTTGCTGACTGACTACGCCAAGGAGCACATCATGAAAAGCAATACCCGTTCGATCGTCCTCGCCCTGCTCGCCGTTGGCGGCATGGCCGGCGCCACCCTGGCCACCGCACAAAGCGGCCGCGGCGGCACCTACCAGCAGGAACTCTCGGTCTGCGGCCACAACCAGCAAGACCGCGCCGCCTGCATCCGCGAAGCCGGCGCCGCCCGCCAGGAAGCCGCGCGCGGCGGCCTGACCGGCGCACCCGACTACCGCGCCAATGCGCTCGCACGCTGCGGCCTGCAGCAGTCGCCCGGTGACCGCAGGGACTGCGAAGCCCGCGTGCTCGGCGGTGCGGGCAACACCAGCGCCAGCGTCGAAGGCAGCGTGATGGGCGGCGGCGTGATCCGCGAATCGGTCACCACCGTCGTGATGCCGGCGCCGATGCCCATGGATCGCGCGCCCGAACCGATCATGGCGCCGCGTCCGATGCCGATGCCGGCACCGATCCGCTGAATCGGCGCGGAAACGAAGCCATAGGCACTCGCTTTCGGTGGGGGAGGCCCCGGCCTCCGGGCGATGGCCCTGATTGTCACAAGACTGTCATAAAAGGCAGTCGCGTGCTAGCTATAGTTCTCGGTCCCTGCCCACCGAGGAACTCTTTCCCATGAATGCCATCAAGGTCGCTCGCCGATTCATAGAAACGGACCCGGCCAACGACTCGGCCAAGATCCTGGCCCAACTCGTGTTGGCCCTGGAGTCCGAACACAGCTTCGAGCTGGTCACGCTCTATTCCCTCGACTACAAGAGCTTCCAGCTCGCCATGGACATCCTCAAGGAATGGCGGCTCGACCGCTACTACGCCAGCAAGTCCAAGCTCTTCGACCTGTCCCTGCAAGTCACCGAACTCGAGAAAAGCTGAGCGCATCTGCCGCTCAGGGGCTGCTCAGACGAGCATCCCGCCCGACACCTCGATGCGCTGGGCATTCACCCAGCGATTCCCCTCTCCGAGCAAGCCCGCGATCGCACCGCCGATGTCGTCGGGCTTGCCCGCGCGTCCAAGCGCGGTGAAGCCCGCGACCATCGCGTTCACCTGTGCGTTGTCGCGCACCACGCCCCCGCTGAAGTCGGTCTCGACCGCACCCGGTGCGATCGTGTTCGCCGCGATGCCCCGTTTGCCGAGTTCCTTGGCGAGGTAGCGCGTCAGCACTTCCACGGCGCCCTTCATCGCGGCATAGGCCGAAGTGCCCTCCATGGCAAAGCGCGTGAGTCCCGTCGACACGTTGACGATACGCCCGCCGTCGTTGATCAGCGGCAGCATCTTCTGGGTGAGGAAGTACGTGCCCTTGAAGTGGATGTTGTAGAGCGTGTCGAACTGCGCTTCGGTCGTGTCCTCGAAGTTCACATGCAGGCCCACGCCGGCGTTGTTCACCAGGAAGTCGAAGCGCTCACGCTGCCAGGTGGCGGCCAGCGCCGTCTTCACCGAATCGGCGAATGCGGCGAAGGTCCTGCTGTCGCCGACATCGAGCCTGAGCGCGACGGCGCGGCGACCTTTCGCCTCGATCTCCGACACCACCGCCTGCGCGGCAGCTTCGTTCGACACGTAGGTCAGGATCACATCGACGCCATCCGCGGCGAGCGCCAGCGCGGCGCTGCGGCCGAGGCCACGGCCGCCGCCGGTGATGAGTGCGATGCGGGATGCATTGGGGTTGCTGGAAGCGGTCATTTCAAAGTCCTCGATGAGTTGGATGGGTGGACTTTAAAAATTACCGGCAGCAAGATAAATCCCGCCTGGCGTTGCACACTGTTATCCAACAAGGAAACAATCCGCCCCCATGAACATCGACGAACTGCGCATCTTCTCCAGGGTCGCCGAGCTCGCGAGCTTCAGCCGCGCGGCGGACCAGCTCGGCCTGACGCGCGCCCGCGTCTCGGTGGCCGTGCAGCAACTGGAAGAGCGGCTGGGCACGCGGCTGCTGCAGCGCACCACGCGCAGCGTGCGCCTGACCGAAGACGGCGAGCGTTTTCTCGAGCGGTGCAAGGACTACCTGTCCGAAGGCGAGCAACTGTCCACCATGTTCCGCGCGAACACCGGCGGCCTCACGGGGCGCCTGCGCATCGACCTGCCGGCCACCGTGGCGCGCGACCTCGTCATTCCGCGCCTGCCCGAGTTCCTTGCGCGGCATCCCGCACTCGAGATCGGCATCAGCACCACCGACCGCCGCGTCGACCTCGTGAACGAGGGCTTCGACTGCGTGCTGCGCGTGGGTGTGCTGGGCGACTCCGAACTCGTCGCGCGGCCACTCGGTTTCATGCGGATGGCCAACGCCGCAAGCCCGGCGTATCTGCGGGCGCACGGCACGCCGCAAGCGCTGGCCGACCTCGCGCAGCACCGCATCGTGCATTTCGCGCAGACCCTCTCGCCGAACGACGCAGGCTGGGAATACTTCGACGCAGCCCAGGGCCGCTACCGGATGCAGCCGGTGCGCGCCACCGTCACGGTGAACGGCACCGACGCCTACAACGCCGCGGCCGTTGCGGGCCTCGGGCTGATCCAGGCGCCCGTCGGCGGCCTCCTGCCCTGCTTTGCGGCCGGCTCGCTCGTGCAGGTGATGCCGGCGTTCACCGCGCGGCCGATGCCGGTGTCGCTGGTGTACGTCAACCGACGCCAGCTCGCGCCGCGCGTGCTCGCGGTGATGAACTGGCTGACCGAGATCCTCGCGCCCTACTTCGTCGAAGACAGCGAATTGGCTATCGCCCCCAGCGCAGCACCAGCGGATCGAGCCGCTTCGCCGTCTCGATCAGGCCGGCGCGCGTCTCGGGATGCATCGCCGGCAGCGGATGCCGCGGCGCCTCGCAAGCGATCACGCCGCCCTCCTTCATGAGCGACTTGCAGGCCAGGAGGCCCGCCTGCCGGTTCTCGTAGTTGATGAGCGGCAGCCACTGCTGGTACAGCGCGAAGGCCTTGTCGCGGTCGCCCGCGCGGTGCGCCTCGATGATCGGGCGGATGCCATCGGGATAGCCGCCGCCGGTCATCGAGCCCGTCGCGCCGGCGTCGAGGTCGGGCATCAGCGTGATGGCCTCCTCGCCGTCCCACGGGCCTTCGATGGCGTCGCCGCCCAGGCGGATCAGCTCGCGCAGCTTCGCGGCCGCACCGGCGGTCTCGATCTTGAAGTACGCGACGTGTTCGATCTCCTTCGCCATGCGCGCGAGGAACGGCGCCGAGAGCACCGTGCCGCTCGCGGGCGCGTCCTGGATCATGATCGGAATGCCCACCGCATCGGAGAGCCGCGCATAGAACTCGAAGATCTGCGGCTCCGGCACGCGGAAGGTCGCGCCGTGATACGGCGGCATCACCATCAGCATTGCCGCGCCCATGTCCTCTGCGCGGCGGCTGCGCTCGGCGCACACCTTGGTGCTGTAGTGCGTGGTGGTCACGATCACCGGCACGCGGCCATTCACATGCTCGAGCATCGTGCGCGTGAGCACTTCGCGCTCGTCGTCGGACAGCACGAACTGCTCCGAGAAATTCGCGAGGATGCAAAGCCCGTCGGAGCCCGCATCGATCATGAAATCGACGCAGCGCTTCTGGCTTTCGAGATCGAGCGCGCCCTGTTCGGTGAAGGTGGTCGGCACCACCGGGAAGATGCCGCGGTATCTGGGGGTCATGGAAGATGTCGATCAGTGTGAATGGCGGGGCGCGCGCGATGTGAAGAAGCGCTGCAGCAGACAGAACACGAAGAGCAGCGCGCCGACGACGATGCGCGTCCACCACGAGCTCAGCGTGCCGTCGAAGGAAATCAGCGTCTGGATGATCCCGAGCATCAGCACGCCGAAGAGCGTGCCCGCCACATAACCCACGCCGCCGGTGAGCAGCGTGCCGCCGATCACCACCGCCGCGATGGCATCGAGCTCCAGCCCGAGCGCATGCAGACCGTAGCCCGAGAGCATGTAGAAGGTGAAAATGACCCCGGCCAGCGCCGAGCAGAAGCCCGAGAGCGTGTACACGCCCACGAGCGTGCGGCGCACCGGCAGGCCCATCAGCATCGCCGAATGCTCGCTGCCGCCGATGGCGTACACCGCGCGGCCGAAGGGCGTGCAGTGCGCGATGAACACCGCGGCCAGCAGCACCACGATGGCGATCACCGCGCTGATCGAGACCGAGGCCTCGCCCCAGATCGGGATGCGGATCTGCGAGACCTCGGAGTAGAACTCGTTGGTGATGCTGATCGAATCGATGCTGATGAGATAGCAAAGCCCGCGCGCGAGGAACATGCCCGCGAGCGTGACGATGAACGGCTGCAGCCGGAAGCGCTCGATGAGCAGCCCCATGAATGCGCCGAAGGCCGTGCCCATCACCAGCACCAGGGGAATCACGATGGCCGGGCTCCAGCCATGCTTTTCGACCAGCGAGGCCGACACCATCGTCGTGAGCGCGATCACCGAGCCCACCGAGAGATCGATGCCGCCCGAGAGAATCACGAAGGTCATGCCGACCGCGACGACGATCAGGAACGCGTTGTCAATCAGCAGATTGAGGAACACCTGGGCCGAAAAGAAGCCGTCGTAGAACACCGAGCCCAGCGTCGCCATCAGCATGAACAGCGAGATGGTCGCAGTCAACGGCAGATACTTCGGATTGAGCCCCCTCTTGCTCCCTCTCCCGTGCGCGGGAGAGGGTTGGGGTGAGGGTGCAGCAGCCGTCTCGATCACCGCACTCATGCCCGGCCCCCTTCATGCGCCGGCCGCTGAACGAGCGACCGCACCTCTGCCCTGAACTCCGGCGACTGCAGCAGCATCACCACGAACACCACCACCGCCTTCACCACGAGGTTGATCTCGGGCGGCACGCCCAGCGAATAGATCGCATAGGTCAGCGTCTGGATGATCAGCGCGCCGATCACGCTGCCCATGAGGCTGAAGCGCCCGCCGGTGAGCGCCGTGCCGCCCAGCGTGACCGCGAGGATCGCATCGAGCTCCAGCAGCTGCCCGGCGTTGTTGCCGTCCGCGCTCTTGACGTTCGAGCTGATCAAGAGGCCCGCTACGCCTGCGCAAGCGCCGCAGAACGCATACGCGCCAACCACGAGCCGCCGCGCCTGGATGCCCGCGACCCGCGCCGCCGTCGGGTTGATGCCCACCGCCTGGATGAAGAGCCCCAGCGCCGTGCGCGTGATCGCCAGGTACAGCAGCACGAACACCGTCGCCACGATGAACAGCGAGAACGGCAGGCCGAGCAGATAACCGCTGCCGAGGAAGAAGAACGGCTTGTAGTAGATCGTGATGATCTGTCCGTCCGAGATGAGCTGCGCGATGCCGCGCCCCGCCACCATGAGGATCAGCGTCGCGATGATCGGCTGCATGCCCACCTTCGCGACCAGGAGCCCGTTCCACAGCCCGCACAGCAATGCGACGCCGATGGCCGCAAGGATCGCGAGCGACATCGGGAAGCGGCTCACATCGCTGGACACCGAGCCGCCGATCATCCAGGCCGCGACCGACGCCGCGATGGCGACCACCGCGCCCACCGAGATGTCGATGCCGCGCGTGGCGATCACGAGTGTCATGCCGAGCGAGACCAGCACCAGCGGCGCCGCGCGGTTCAGGATGTCGATCAGGCTGCCGTAGAGATGGCCTTCGCGCCATTCGAGATGCAGGAAGCTCGCGTTGAAGGCGGTGTTGATCGCGAGCAGCAGAAGCAATGTGACGATGGGCCAGGCAAGGCGGTGGCCCATGAGGGAAGAGAGGCGCGTCATGTCTTCTGCCTTGCTCCTTCCCCTTCCGGGGGAAGGTTGGGATGGGGGCATGCGGCCTCGAACACTGCGCGACGGTGAAGGCCGCGTGCCCCCACCCCGGCCCTCCCCCGGAAGGGGAGGGAGAAAGACAGGAAAGGCGAGTGGCTCATGCTGCAGCAATCATTTCGTAGACCTCGTCCTCGGTCGAACCACCAGGCAGTTCGCCCACCTTCTGCCGGTCGCGCAGCACCACGATGCGATGCGCCACGCGCACCACTTCGCTCATCTCCGACGAGATGAAGATCACCGCCATGCCCGCGCGCGCAAGCCGCAGGATCTCTTCCATGATTTCCTGCTTGGCCGCGACGTCGATGCCGCGCGTCGGCTCGTCGAGGATCAACAGGCGCGGCTCGGTGGCGAGCCAGCGCGCGATCATGGCCTTCTGCTGGTTGCCGCCCGAGAGCAGGCCGATGGGGGTTTCGACGCTTGTCGTCTTGATGCCCAGCGATGCGACGAAGCGCTCGGCCATCGCGGTCTGCTCGGCGTGCGAGAGAAATTTCCGCGTGCCCAGGCGAGCCTGCAGTGCCAACGCGATGTTCTCGCGCACCGACAACTCGGCCACGATGCCATCGGTCTTGCGTTCTTCGGGGCACAGCGCGATGCCTTCGCGGATCGCATCGGCGGGGTTCGAGAAAGTGACGACGCGGCCATCGACCTTGAGCACGCCACGGTCGGGCGATTCGAGGCCGAACAAGAGGCGGGCTAGCTCGGTGCGGCCTGCACCAAGCAGCCCCGCGATGCCGACGACCTCGCCGGCACGCACGCGCAAATCGGTCGCCTGCAATTGCCCGGCTTGGCCCAGTCCTTCGGTCTGCAGCAAGGCGGGCGCGGCTTCATCGAATGCGGGCAGTGCGGCAGGCCGTGCCGACTGCGCGGCCAGTTCGCGCCCGAGCATCGCCGCGATCAAGGCTTGTGGCCCGAGGTCCGCAGCCTTCCATTCGCCCACCCAGTTGCCATTGCGCAGCACCGTGATGCGGTCCGACACCGCATACATCTGGTTCAGGAAATGCGTCACGAAAACAATCGCGAGCCCTTCGCCGCGCAATCGCCGAAGCACCTCGAACAGCTTCTCGACTTCGTCGTCATCCAGGCTCGATGTCGGCTCGTCGAGGATCAACACCTTCGACGACACGCCGAGCGCCCGTGCGATTGCCACCATCTGCTGCACCGCGACCGAATAGCTCGACAGCAAGCGCGTCACGTCGATATCGAGCCCGATGCGCGCCAGCAGCTCCTCTGCCCGGCGGTTCACCGCCGCCCAGTCGATGCGAAAGCCCTGCATCGCACCGCAGCGCGGATAGCGCCCCGCGAACACGTTCTCCGCCACCGAGAGGTTCGGGCACAGGTTCACTTCCTGGTAGACCGTGCTGATGCCCAGCTTCTGCGCCTCCAGCGGCGAGCCCGGACGGATGGCCTCGCCGCCCAAGAACATTTCGCCGCCGCTCGAAGGCAGCACGCCGGTCAGCACCTTGATGAGCGTCGACTTGCCCGCGCCGTTCTGTCCCATCAGCGCGTGGACCTCGCCCGGGTAGAGCTTGAGCTGCACATCGTTCAGCACGGAGATGCCGCCGAACTGCTTGTGAATGCCCCGCAGTTCCAGCACGGGGGAGGCAGTGCTCTGGCTCATGCGCCTACTTGTTCTTGTTGTAGACGTCGATGAACACCGCCGCCAGCAGCACCAGCCCCTTGATGACCTGCTGGTAGTCGATGCCGATGCCAAGGATCGACATGCCGTTGTTCATCACGCCCATGATGAAGGCGCCGATCACCGCGCCCATCACCCGGCCCACGCCGCCCGAGGCCGAGGCGCCGCCGATGAAGCAGGCCGCGATTACATCGAGCTCGAAACCCAGGCCCGCCTTGGGCGTGGCAGTGTTCAGGCGCGCCGCGAACACCAGGCCCGCCAATGCGGCCAGCGCCCCCATGTTCACGAAGGTGAGGAACGCGAGCCGTTGCGTCTTCACGCCCGACAGCCGCGCCGCCTTCTCGTTGCCGCCCAGCGCATAGATGCGCCGGCCGATGGTCGTGCGGTTGGTGACGAAGTCGTACACCACGATCAGCACCGCCATCACCACCAGCACATTGGGCAGGCCCTTGTAGGTGGAGAGCAGGTAGCTGAAGAAAAGGATGATCGCCGCGAAGAACAGGTTCTTCACGAGGAAGAAGGCGTACGGCTCCTGCTCCATGCCGTGCGCCTTGAGCTTGGCGCGCCCGCGCAGCTTGAAGAACACCAGCGCCGCCGCCGCGAGCGCACCCACGATCAGCGAGGTGGTGCGCAGCGTGTCGCCGCCGAGCGGATCGGGAATGAAGCCCGAGCTCAACCGCTGGAACTCCACCGGAAACGGCCCCACCGATTGCCCCGCGAGCAGCGCCAGCGTGAGCCCCTTGAACACCAGCATGCCCGCGAGCGTGACGATGAACGACGGGATCTTGCGGAACGCCACGAACCAGCCCTGCGCGGCGCCGATGACCGCGCCGGCCGCGATGCTGACGATGGCGGTGGGCACGAAGTGCCATTCGTACTCCACCATCAGCACCGCTGCGAGCGCGCCGATGAAGCCGCAGACCGAGCCCACCGACAGGTCGATGTGCCCCGCCACGATCACCAGCAGCATGCCCAGCGCCATGATGACCACGTAGCTGTTCTGCAGCAGCAGGTTGGTGAGGTTGAGCGGCCGCAAGAGCGTGCCGTCGGTCAGCACCTGGAACAGCACCATGATCGCGACCAGCGAGATCAGCATGCCGTACTCGCGCAGGTTGTTCTTCAGGAAGCCCACGTGGAGCTTCGGTGTTGCGGCGGATGCGGCGCCCTGCACCGCGTTGGCTTCAGGCTGCGACATGGACAGAGCTCCCTGCGCTCACGATCGCATGCATGATCCGCTCCTGCGAAGCCTCGGCCGCGGTGAACTCGGCCACGAAGCGCCCCTCATTCATCACGTAGATGCGGTCGCACATGCCGAGCAACTCCGGCAGTTCGGAAGAAATCATGAGAATGCCTTTGCCCTCGCTCGCGAGCTGGTCGATGATGGTGTAGATCTCGTACTTGGCGCCCACGTCGATGCCGCGCGTGGGTTCGTCCAATATCAGCAGTTCGGGCTTGGTGAAGAGCCACTTGCTCAGCACCACCTTCTGCTGGTTGCCGCCCGAGAGGTTGACCACCAGCTGCTCGACGCCCGAGCAGCGGATGTTCAATGCCTTGCGATAGTCGTTCGCCACCTTGAACTCGCGCCCGTCATCGATCACCGAGCGTTCGGAGATCGCATCGAGGTTCGCGAGGCTGATGTTCTTGCGGATGCCCTCCTCCAGCACCAGCCCGAGGCCCTTGCGGTCTTCGGTGACATAGGCGATGCCGTGGTCGATCGCCTTGCGCACGGTGCTCACATCCACCGGCTTGCCGTGCATGAGCACCGCGCCGCTGATGCGCTGCCCGTACGACTTGCCGAACACGCTCATCGCGAGTTCGGTGCGGCCCGCGCCCATGAGGCCCGCGATGCCGACGATCTCGCCCTGGCGCACATGCAGGTTCACGCCCTTGATCTGCTCGCGGTCGGCGTGCAGCGCGTGGTGCACGCGCCAGTCGCGCACCTCCAGCACGGTCTCGCCGATCTTCGGCAAGCGCTGCGGGTAGCGGTGCTCCATGTCGCGGCCCACCATGCCGCGGATGATGCGGTCTTCGCTGATCGGGTCGCTGCGGCAGTCGATGGTTTCCACCGTCGCGCCGTCGCGCAGTACGGTGATGGAGTCGGCCACCTTGGCGATCTCGTTGAGCTTGTGCGAGATGAGGATCGACGCGATGCCCTGGCGCTTGAGTTCGAGCAGCAGCGCGAGGAGCGCATCGCTGTCGTTCTCGTTGAGGCTCGCGGTGGGCTCGTCGAGGATCAGGAGCTTCACTTCCTTCGCGAGCGCCTTGGCGATCTCCACCAGCTGCTGCTTGCCGACACCCAGGTCGGTCACCAGCGTGGTGGGCAACTCCTTCAGGCCCACCTTCGCCAGCAGCTCGCGCGTCTTGGCATAGGCGGCGAACCAGTCGATCACGCCGCCGGTGGCGATCTCGTTGCCGAGAAACAGGTTCTCGGCAATCGAGAGCAGCGGCACCAGCGCGAGCTCCTGGTGGATGATGATGATGCCGAGCTTCTCGCTGTCGGCGATGCCCTTGAAGCGGCGAAGCTCGCCCTCGAAATGGATCTCCCCGGTGTACGAGTCGCACGGGTAGACGCCGCTCAGCACCTTCATGAGCGTCGACTTGCCCGCGCCGTTCTCGCCGACCACCGCGTGGATCTCTCCCGCGCGCACGGCGAGGTTGACGTTGCTGAGGGCCTTGACCCCGGGAAACGTCTTGGTGATCCCGCGCATCTCGAGGATCGTGCGTTCGCCTCCGCTCACGTTGCTCACTTGACCTGGCTTTCCTTGTAATAGCCGCTGTCCACCAGCACCTGCTTCCAGTTCGAGGCGTCCACGCTCACGGGCTTGAGCAGGTACGAGGGCACGACCTTGATGCCGTTGTTGTAGGTCTTGGTGTCGTTCACCTCGGGCGTCTTGCCGGAGAGCATGGCGTCGACCATCGCGACCGTCACCTTGGCCAGCTCGCGCGTGTCCTTGAACACGGTAGAGGTCTGTTCCTTGCGCAGGATCGACTTGACCGACGGCACCTCGGCGTCCTGGCCCGAGACGATGGGCATCGGCTGCGAGCCCGAGCCGTAGCCCACGCCCTTGAGCGACGAGAGGATGCCGATGGAAAGACCGTCGTACGGCGACAGCACCGCATCCACGCGGTCCTTCGTGTAGTAGGCCGACAGCAGGTTGTCCATGCGCGCCTGCGCCACCGCGCCGTCCCAGCGCAGCGTGCCGACCTTGTCCATGCCCATCTGCTTGCTGCGCACCACGAGCTTGCCGCTCTTGATGTAGGGCTCCAGCACCGACATCGCGCCGTTGTAGAAGAAGAAGGCGTTGTTGTCGTCGGGCGAGCCGCCGAAGAGCTCGATGTTGAACGGGCCCTTGCCGCTCTTGAGGCCCAGCGCCGCCTCGATCGATTGCGCCTGCAGCACGCCGACCTGGAAGTTGTCGAAGGTGGCGTAGTAGTCGACGTTCTTCGAGCCCTTGATGAGCCGGTCGTACGCGATGACCTTCACGCCCTTGTCGGCAGCCTTCTGCAGCACGTCGGAGAGCGTGGTGCCGTCGATGGCCGCGATCACCAGGACTTTGGAGCCCTTCGTCACCATGTTCTCGATCTGCGCCAGCTGATTGGGGATGTCATCGTCCGCGTACTGCAGGTCGGTCTTGTAGCCCTTGTCCTTGAAGTACTTGACCATGTTCGCGCCGTCGGCGATCCAGCGGGCCGACGACTTGGTGGGCATCGAGATGGCGATCAGGCCCTTGTCCTGCGCGTTGGCAAGCGGCGTGAAGCCGACGACGGCGAAAGCCAGGCCGGCGAGCGAGGCCTTGAGGAATTTGCGTTTCATGTGTGCGTGCTCTTCTTAGTACTTGCGGTTCGGGAATTCCTTGGCAGCGACTTCCATGGGGAAGATGCCCTCTTCGGTCACGATGCGCTTGGGCAGCGTCTTGCCGGCCTTGATGTCCTTCACCGCCTGCATGAGCTGCGGCCCGAGCAGCGGGCTGCATTCCACCGACACGTTGAGCTTGCCGGCGATCATGGCTTCGAAGGCGCCCTTCACCCCGTCGATCGAGATGATGGTGATGTCCTTCGCGGGCTTGAGGCCCGCCTCTTCGATCGCCTGGATCGCGCCGATCGCCATGTCGTCGTTGTGCGCGTAGAGCACGTTGATCTTCTTGCCCTCGGCCTTGAGGAAGGCTTCCATCACCTCCTTGCCCTTGGCCCGAGTGAAGTCGCCGGTCTGCGAGCGGATGATCTTGAACTTCGGGTCGGCCTTGATGATTTCCTCGAAGCCCTTCTTGCGGTCGATGGCCGGCGCCGAGCCCACGGTGCCCTGCAGCTCGACGATGTTCACCTCGCCCTTCTGGTCCTTCATCTTCTCGGTGAGCCAGCGGCCGGCCTTGCGGCCTTCCTCGATGAAGTCCGAGCCCATGAAGGTCACGTAGAGCGTGTCGTCCTTGGTGTTGACGGAGCGGTCGGTCAGCACCACCGGGATCTTGGCGGCCTTGGCTTCGCGCAGCACGGTTTCCCAGCCCGACTCGACCACCGGAGAGAACGCGATCACATCGACCTTCTGCGCGATGTACGAGCGGATCGCCTTGATCTGGTTTTCCTGCTTCTGCTGCGCGTCGGAGAACTTGAGCTCGATGCCCGCGTCCTTGGCCGAGGACTTGATCGACTCGGTGTTGGCGGTGCGCCATTCGCTCTCGGCGCCGACTTGCGCGAAGCCGAGCACGAGCTTCTTCTGCGCGAGGACGGAGGCCGGCAGCATGCCGCCAAGAGCGGCGGCGGCGAGCGCGATGTTGAGGGTGCGGCGATTCATGGTCATGGCTGTCTCCTTCTTGATGAGTCTGTGGTTGTGTTGTCGATAAGCAATGAAACCCGTCCGGTCAGGCCAGCATGTAGCCGGTCTTGACCGTCGTGTAGAACTCCGCGGCGTGGCGCCCTTGTTCGCGCGGCCCGTAGCCCGACCCCTTGCGGCCGCCGAAGGGCACGTGGAAGTCCACCCCCGCGGTCGGCAGATTGACCATCGTCATGCCGACCACGGCATGGCGCCTGAAATGCATCGCGTGCTTGAGCGAGTTGGTGCAGATGCCCGCGCACAGGCCGAAGGGCGTGTCGTTGCACAGCGCCAGCGCCTCGTCGTAGTCGTCGGCGCGCAGCACGCAGGCGAGCGGCCCGAAGATCTCCTCGCGCGCGATGCGGTGCGAGGGCTTGGCCAGGAACAGCGCGGGGCTCATGTAGTGGCCGGGCGTCGAACGCTCCAGCGCTTCGCCGCCCCACACATGCTCGGCCCCTTCTTCGCGCGCGATGTCGACCCACGCGAGGTTCATCGCGAGGCGCTCTTCATTGGCCACCGGGCCGATGTCGATGCCGCGCTCGAGGGCGTGGCCGATCTTCAATGTCTTCAGGCGCTGGCGCAGCTTGGCCACGAAGGCATCGTGCACCGCCGCCTCGACGATGAGCCGGCTCGACGCGGTGCAGCGCTGGCCCGCGGAGAAGTAGGCGCCCTGCACCGCGCAATCGACGGCGCGGTCGAGATCGGCATCGGCCAGCACCACGAGCGCGTTCTTGCCGCCGGTCTCCAGCTGCACCTTGGCGCGGCGCGTGGCCGCGGCCTGCAGCACGCGCTCGCCGTTGGCGGTGGAGCCGGTGAAGCTCAGCGCATCGACCAGCGCGCTGTCGACCAGCGCCTGGCCCACTTCGCGGCCGCTGCCCATCACGAGGTTGAAGGCGCCCGCCGGCAGGCCGGCGCGGCTGATGATCTCGGCCAGCGCCCAGCCGCAGGCCGGCACCAGCTCGGCCGGCTTGAACACCACGCTGTTGCCATGGGCGAGCGCCGGCGCGATCTTCCAGGCGGGAATCACGAAGGGCGCATTCCACGGCGTGATGAGCCCGACCACGCCGACCGGCTCGCGCGTCACGTCGACCTGCACGCCGGCGCGCACCGAGGCGAGGTTCTCACCGCCGCCCGCACCCGCACCGCCACGCAGCGCCTCGCCCGCGAAGAACTTGAAGACCTGCCCCGCGCGCGCCGTCTCGGCCACGGCCTCGGGCAATGTCTTGCCCTCTTCGCGCGCCAGCAGGAGGCCCAGCTCGTCCTTGCGCGCGATCAGCTCGCTGCCGATGCGGTCGAGCACGTCGGCGCGGCGCTGCGGCGTGCTGTGGCTCCAGTGCGGAAAGGCCTCGGTGGCCGCGCGGATGGCCGCCTCGGCCTGGCGGCGGTCGGCACGTGCGTACTCGGCGACCACCTCGCTGGTGTCCGACGGATTGGCGCTCACACCGGTGGTCGCGCTGGTTTCCCAGCGGCCGTTGATGTACTGCCGCACGTTCTGGTGGATCTCGCCGTGGATCACGAAGGCGCCGACCTTGTCTCTTTGTTTGAACTGGCGAGAGTCTAGGAACAGAATTGATATCGATCCAATCGTTTTTTAGACAAAATGCATATCGATCGCCGGATTCTGGAAAACCCGCGCAACCCTTAGTTCCCACGGACCATGACCAACTACAACCACTGGTTTATTCGCGCGCGGCTCAAGACGCGGCAACTGCTGCTGCTGGTCGCGCTGGCCGAGGAAGGCAACATCCATCGCGCGGCGCAGGTGCTCAACATGACGCAGCCCGCCGCGTCGAAATTGCTGAAGGACCTGGAAGACGTGCTGGAGGTGCCGCTGTTCGACCGCCTGCCGCGCGGCATGCGGCCCACCTGGTACGGCGAGACGATGATCCGCCACGCCCGCGTCGCGCTCGCGAGCCTGAACCAGGCGCACGACGAACTCACCGCGCTCAAGGCGGGACGCTTCGGGCAGGTGAGCGTGGGCGCCATCACCGCGCCGGGGCTGGCGCTGCTGCCGCCGGCCGTCGCGATGGTCAAGCGCGAGCAGCCCGACCTGCGCGTGTCACTGGAAATCGAAACCAGCCCGGTGCTGATCGAGCGGCTCGAACAGGGCAAGCTCGACATCCTCGTGGCCCGGCTCTTCGCCGAGCACGACAAGTCGCAGCTGCGCTACGAGGCGCTGAGCGAGGAGCCGGTGTGCGCGATGGTGCGGCCGGGCCATCCCATGCTCGGCGAGAGCGGGCTCACGCTGCGCGACGTGGTCGGCGCCGGCTGGATCGTGCCGCCCGCGGGCAGCGTGCTGCGCCACCGCTTCGAGCTGATGTTCCAGGAGGAAGGGCTCGCGCCGCCGGCCAACACCATCGAGAGCTCGGCCCTGCTCTTCATCACGCGGATGCTGCAGCAGAGCGACATGGTGGCGGTGCTCGCGACCGACGTGGCGCGCTACTACGCGGCGCATGGCATCGTGTCGCTGCTGCCGCTCGACATGCCCTGCCACATGGACCAGTTCGGCATCATCACGCGCACCGACCGGCTGCTGTCGCCTGCGGCGCGGGTGATGATGAAGGCGCTGAAGACGGCGAGCATGAGCGTCTATGGACGCAAGCTGGAGATGGACTGATCAGGTCCAGCCGGCATCCACGGTGAACTCCTGCGCCGTGCACATCTTCGCGTCGTCCGATGCGAGAAACAGCACCATGCGCGCGATGTCTTCCGGCATCAGCTTGTCGGGCAAACATTGGTTGCGCTTGAGCGCCTTCTCGCCCTCTTCGTCGAGCCACAGCTTCACCTGCCGCTCCGTCATCACCCAGCCGGGCGACACGGTGTTGATGCGGATGCGGTCCTTGCCCAGGTCCACCGCGAGCCCGCGCGTGAGCCCGTTCACCGACGACTTCGCAATGGCATAGCAGGGATAGCCCGAGCCCTTCGTCTGCCAGCCCGTCGAGCCGAGGTTCACCACCGAGCCGAAGCCCAGCCGCTTCATGCCCGGCACCACGGACTGGATCGCGAACAGCGCGGGCCGCTCGTTGATCGCCATGCGGTTGTCGTAGTACTCGGGCGTGACCGATTCGAGCGTGTGGCGGTCGTCGCTCGCCACGTTGTTGACCAGCACCGCGAAGTCGCCGCACTCGGCGGCCGCATCGGCGATGGCGGCTTGCAGCGCGCCGATGTCGCGCACGTCGCAGGCGCGCCACCAGGGCGCGTCATGGCCGGCTGCGACGATCTGCTGCGCGAGCGCGGCGCTGGCGCTTTCGGCGATGTCGACGAAGGCCACCCGCGCACCCTGCGCGGCGAAAGCGGCGACGATGGCCGCGCCGATGCCGCTGCCGCCACCGGTGACGAACACGGTGCGGCCTTTCAGGCTCGGATGGATCGAAAGATTCGGTGAATTCAAGAAGCGTCTCCAGTGAGGCAGGAAAGTGACATTGCAAAATGCATATTGATCTATTCCATATTGTTTGATTTCAATTATCAATATGCCTTGATACGATCCGCCGCGTCAAGGAGACATGACAAGGAAAACAATGACGAGCTACACCGCCCCCTCGATCGAGGGAACCCCCGAATGCATCTGGCCCGCCGAGGCGAACCTCGGCGAGGGCACGCTCTGGTCGCAGCGCGAGCAGGCGCTCTACTGGATCGACATCCTCACGCCGCGCCTGTTCTGGTTCCGTCCTTCGGACGGCGCGCGGCGCGCCTGGCTGTTCGATGAAGAGATCACCGCGATCTCGGAACGCGCGAACGCGCCGGGCCTCGTCATCACGCTGCGCCGCGGCTTCGCGCTCTTCGACACCACGCAACTGCCGGGCACCGACCCGCGCCCGCGCTACCTGCACCAGCCCGAACCCGAGCGCGCCAACAACCGCTTCAACGACGGCAAGTGCGACAGCCGCGGCCGCTTCTGGGGCGGCAGCATGGACTTCGACTGCAAGGCGCCGACCGGCGCGCTCTACCGCTACGACGCCGACGGCCGCTGCACCAGGCACGACGACGGCTTCGAGGTGACCAACGGGCCCACCTGGTCGGCGGACGGCCGCACCATGTACTTCAACAACACGGTGCTCAACAAGCTCTACGCCTACGACTTCGACATGGAAGCCGGCACGGTGTCGAACCGCCGCGTGTGGCATCGCTTTCCCAAGCCGGACGGCCTGCCCGACGGCATGACCACCGATGCGGCCGGGCGCCTGTGGATCGCGCACTGGGACGGCGCCTGCGTCACCTGCCACGACCCGGTCACTGCGGCGGAACTCGCCCGCATCGTGCTGCCCGCGAGCAATGTCACCGACTGCGCGTTCGGCGGCCCGGACCTGCAGACGCTCTACATCACGACGGCGCGCAACGGCCGCACCGAAGAGCAATTGAAGGACGAACCGCTGGCCGGCGGCCTGTTCGCCGTGCGCATCGGCAGCCCCGGCGTGCCGGCCGCCTTGTTCGCCGGCTGACGCAAGGTTTCAGCCGACGACGCTGAAGCGGTGTTCCGTCGTGCTGCGGAACACCTCGCCCGGCCGCAGCACGGTCGACGGAAAGCCCGGCTGGTTCGGCGAATCCGGGTAGTGCTGCGTCTCGAGGCAGAGGCCGTCGCCCTGGCGCAGGCTCGCACCCTGCGAGCCCATGAGGCTGCCGTCGAGGAAGTTGCCCGAATAGAACTGCACGCCGGGCTCGGTGGTGTGCACTTCCATCACGCGGCCCGAGGCTTCGTGCGCGACGCGCGCGGCAATGGCGAGGCTGTCGAGGCCGTCGTCCTTGCGATCGAGCACCCAGTTGTGGTCGTAGCCATGCGCGCGCAGCAGTTGCTCGTGCCCTTCGCGGATGCGCTCGCCGATGCGCGTCGGCGTGCGGAAATCGAAAGGCGTCGCGCCCACCTCCGCCAACCCGACCGGGATCAGCGTCGCATCCACCGGGCAATAGCGGCTTGCGGCAAGCGTCAGCACATGGTCCATCACATCGCCGCCGCCCGCGAGATTGAAGTAGTCGTGGTGGCTCAGGTTCAGCACCGTCGGCTTGTCGGTCTCGGCGCGGTAGTCGATGCGCCATGTGTTCTGCGTTGCAGAGAGCGTGTAGCGCACCGTGAGCTTCACCTCGCCGGGATAGCCCTCTTCGCCATCCGCGCTCGTGCAGCGCAGCTCGATGGCGATGTCGCCGCGTGCGTCTTCCGCGGACACCGGCGCGATCTCCCAGAAGCGCGTGCCGAAACCCTTCGCGCCACCATGCAGCGAATTCGCGCCGTCGTTCAGGCCCACCTGGTGCGCGGCGCCATCGAGCGTGAAGCGCCCCGCCGCGATGCGGTTCGCATAGCGCCCGACGATGGTGCCGAAGTGCGGATGCGGCTTCAGGTAGTCATCGAGCGACGGCAAGCCCAGCACGATGTTCGCGCCGTTCCCGTGCCGGTCGGGCACGTGCAGCGCGGTGACGATGCCGCCGAGGTTGATGGCGGCGAGGCGCAGGCCGTGGCCGTTGTCGAGGGTGTATTCGGTCACCGCGCGCCCATCGGGCATGCGGCCGTATTCACGCGAGGTGCTGCTGCTGCTCATTCATTCGGATCCAGGTATTGGCGGAAACAGCGCCTCGCGCGCGCACAGCGATGCGGTCTGCAGGCCGATGCGGTCGGTGAGGTCGTGGTAGGTGGGCGGCTCGGCCGCATGGGTCTTCACCTCGATGCGGTGCCCCGCCTTCGCCACCGCGTCGCCGAAGCGCTGCTGCAGGGCGAAGGGCGTGTTCCTGTCGTCGCGGTTGCCGATCAGCACGATGCGCCGCGACGGATCGCGCGCGATGCCGTCCACATGGTCGAGCGGATCGTAGAACTGCGTGCTGCCGGTGGTGTCGGTGCGGCCGTTCTTCGACATGCCCAGCATGCGCGCGCGCTCCAGCAGCCCGTAGGCGCCCGAGGTCAGCACCGCGCAGGCCACGCGCGTGCGGCCCATGGTGAGCAGCGCCGCACCGGCCGTCGCACCGCCGCTGTGGCCCAGGATCACGATGCGCTGCAGCTGGTGGCGCTGCATGAGCGCATCGAGCGCCGCATCGAGCGCGTGGAACTCCACGGGTTCGCGGCGCCTGCGGTGGTCGCCCGAGGAACCATAGGTGCCGGGCCGCGCCATGAAGATCCACGGCACGCCCGCGCGATCGCGGCTGCGCTGCGCATCGAGCGTGCGCAGCGCCTCGGTGTTGCCGGGAATGCGCGTGGGCGGCTGGTCCATCACGCTGTCGCGGTCGCCGGAGAACTGCACGATGGCCACGCGCGCCCCATCGATCTCGTCGCTCGCGAAATAGCGGATGCAGGCCGGCCCCTCGACCGGCTGCACCCAGAGGTAGCCGCGGCGGTCGGGGCAGTTCGCGCGCACGGCGGGCTGGTTCCAGTGCAGCACTTCGTCTTCGGCGGCCACGCTCGGCGCGCGCGATGGGGCCGTCATGCGCGGTTCGGGACCCGCGCGCTGCGCGCAGGCAGCCTGCGCGAGCGCCAGCAGGAGCCAGGCAAGACGGGAAAGGCTGATGCGGGTTCGCTTCACAGCTGCTGCAGCCTTTGGGGAATGGTGCCGAAGTCGGAGCCGACGCGGTCGCCCTTCACCAGCACGAGGTCGCCGCTGCGCAGGAAATCGCCGAGGTAGCCGGTGAGCGCCTCGGCGTCGTCGAAGTGCGGCCCGAGCAGCGCGGCCGGCACGTCCTCGCGCAGCCAGCGCATCTCCGCGCCGTGCGTCACCAGGTGCTCGATGCCCGAGGCCAGCAGCGGCTCGGCAAGGCTCCTGTGCATGGCCTCCGAATCGCTGCCGAGGTTCACGATGCGCCCGAGCACGCCGATCCTGCGGGTGACCGGCGACTGGTCCGCACGCCGGTAGGTGCGCACGAATTCCATGGCGTTGCGCATCGACATGATCTCGGCGTTCCAGCTGTCGTCGATCAGCGTGGCCTGCACGCCGCCCCGGGTGCGCAGCGCATGCACCTGCATCACCGAGGCGGGCAGGCGCACGCCGGGCATGCGCGCGCAGGCGGCGTCGGCATCGAAGCCCATCGCCAGCAGCGCCGCGAAGGCCAGGGTCGAGTTGCGCACCAGCCCCGCGCTCGCGATCGGGAACAGGTACTCGAACTTGCGGCCCTGCATCGCGAGGCGCACGCGGCAGCCGCCGCCGGGCAGGGGCTGCGTGTCGATCACGCGGATGTTGGCGTCGGGTCCCGGTCCCACCACCCAGATCGCACCCGCCGTGCGCGCGGCGGCATGCACCACCTGCACGAGGCAGGGAATGTGGTCGGGCACGATGGCCACGCCGCCGGGCTCCAGGCCGAGGAAGATGCGCGACTTGTAGTTGGCGGTCTGCTCGACCGTCGAGGTCTGGCGGGTCTGGGACAGGCCGATCTCGGTGACGATGGCCACGTGCGGCCGCGCCATCAGCGCGATCGGCCCGCGGTCCATCCACAGGCCGCTCTGCGCCATCTCGAGAATGCACACGTCGGTGTCGGTGCCGAGGTTGGCCAGAATGGCCGGCACGCCGACGCGCGAGTTGTAGTTGTCGACGGTGGTGTGCACGCGCGCGGCTTCGGGCAGCAGGTCGCGCAGCATGCTGATGGTGGACGACTTGCCGACCGTGCCGGTCACGCCCACCACCAGGCCCTGGAAGCGGGCGCGCGCCGCTTCGCCGAGCGCGATCATCCCGCGGATCGGATCGTCCAGCTGCAGCAGCGGAAAGTCGGGCGCCAGCCCGTCCACCGTGTGCGCGATCATCGCGCCCGCCAGGTTCTTCTCGAGCGAGGGCAGGTCGTCATGGCGGTCCGGATTGCCGGGTTGCCGTTTGCTGTAGCTCTCGTGCACGGCCAGCGTGTTGTAGTCGGCCGCGACAAAAAGCGAGGGCGGCGGCAGCAGCGACATGTGGTACGGCCCCCGCACCACCGAGTTCACGAACCAGCCCGGCGGCGGCTCGACCAGCCAGCGGCCGCCGGTGATGCGCTGCAGCTGCTCGGCGGTCCAGACGGGCGCGGGCTGCGCGCTCGCTCCCGGGCGCAGCGCCGTGAGCACGGGCGCCGGCCGCTCGGGCAGGGGCACCGGCGCCTCCGGCACGCGCAGGCCACACCAGACGAACAACCGCCGCGCGGGCGGCAGCTCGGCCAACGCACCGCGCAGCCGCACCTCGAGCTGCAGCACGTCGCTCTCCAGCAGGCCGGGGCGCGGCGCGCGCAGGCCGTAGCGGTCGCGGTAGATGCGGCCCGGCTCCCAGCGGCTGGTCGGCCACATCCAGTCGCAGGGCTCGTGGTCCATGCCTTCGCCCCACGCGGGCATCCGGGTGCTGCGCATCGGGACCGCGCGGAACTGGATGCGCAGGTCGCCCGGCACGGGCGCATCGGCGGTCCAGAAGGACTCGACCCACAGCATGCGCCGCCCGACGATCTGCCGCGGCGCGCACCGCACGCCCACCAGGCGCAACGGGCCGATCTGCAGCGGCGGAATGAACGCGTCGGCAGGCACCGCATCGACCACCCATCCGGGCCGCGGTGCAGGCACCGGGCGGATGACGGAAGGCGGACGCGAGGCCGGCACGACAGCGGCAGGCGCCGCCGGCCGCGCGGGCGGCGACAGCTTCACCGCACAGCGCCCGTCGGGCATGGGCACCATCTCGGTCCCCAGCGCGCGGCACTGGTCTGCGAAGCGCGCGCTCGCGGCCTCTGCCTGGTCGCCCGCGTGCTGCCGCGAAAAACCGAAGCCCACGCCGACGGGCGTGAACACGACCTCTTCGACGCCGTGCACGCCCAGCGTCAGCGAGAACACGCCCGAATCCGCCAGGTCGTTGCGTACCGCATCGAACAGCAGGTCGCCCGCGTCGTGCAGGATCGGCCGGTCGCGGTAGATCTCGATGCCCTGCAGCACATGGGCCGAGCTGCCGAGGACCGCATCGGCGCCGGCATCGACGATGGCATGGCCGACGTCGATCTCCGCCTGCGACGGCTCGGTCTCGAGGTTGGCCCCCCAATGCACCGCCACCAGCACCACGTCGGCCTCGGCGCGCGCGGCGGCGATGCGCGGCTGGAGCGTGGCGGTCCAGGCGGCAGGGTTGTCCAGCGACAGCCAGGCGGCGCCGGGGCTGTCGGCCGTCGCCGCAAAGCGCGACTGCGTCGCATCGAGCGAGAACAGCGCCACGCGCACGCCGCCGGCCTGGCGGAATGCCGGCCGCAGCGCGGCCTCCAGGTTGCGCCCCGTGCCGGCGTGCGCGATGCCCGCGGCCTCCAGCAGCGCCTGCTGCTCCATCAGCGCGGCGGGCCCGTAGTCGCCGCTGTGGTTGTTGGCGGTGGCGACCATGTCGATGCCCGCCTCGGTCAGCACCGCGAGCATCTCGGGCCGGGCGCGGTAGTAGTAAGGGCCGCCCTCGTCCTTCTCGACGCCCTGCTCGCCCGTGGTGGCGACCACGCATTCGAGATTGACGATCCGCAGGCCCGCCTCGCGCAGCGCCGCGATACCGCCCAGCATCTTCTGCGGGCCGCCGAGTTCGCGCAGGCGGTAGTGCTGGCGGCGGCCCAGGTTCACGTCGCCGCCCCAGACGACGACGGGCAACGACGCGCCGACGGCCGGCGCTGCGGCAGCGGGTGCTGCGATCTCGATCGCGGGCGCGGCCGGCAGCCCCTGCGCCTCGCGCTCCTTCATCAGCCGGTGGTACGCCACGTAGCCCGAGAGGTAGTGCTCCACATCGTCGATGCGCACGCGGAAGCTGTGGTGCTTGATGAAGAACGCACCGGTCACCCGGTCCGGGTTGCGGAAGAACATCGCCAGCTCGGGCCAGAAGCGGCCGTTGGCGAGGTAGCGCGCGCGATGCTCCAGTGCACGGTCGAACCGTTCGCGGTCGAGGCCACCGAGCAGCGGGCGCAGCGCCGGATCGGCATCGATGCGCAGCACCATCTCGCGCGCGGCCATCATGAGTTCGAGCAGCGTCGGGAAAGTGGTGATGCGCTCCAGCACGAAGTCCAGGTAGCCGGCCACGTTCTGCAGGCCGAACTGGTAATAGCGCGTCTCGGGGCGGTAGCGCGTGAGCTCGTTGACGCAGTAGCTCAGCCAGTGGTCGTGCGCCTCCCAGTGCCTCGCGGCAATGAAATGCTCGAAGGCCTTCTCGACCATGGCGAGCCAGCGCTCGTCGCGCGTGAGCCCGTACAACCGCATCAGGCCGAAGGCGGCCTCGCCGTCGTAGTAGATGATGCGGAACGCTTCCTTGATGTCGAGCTTCGGATAGTTGAGCACGTGCACGAAGCGCCCGGTCTTCTGGTCCTGCATGGCGCGGATGCCGAGCGCGAGCTCCTCCATCAGCGGCAGGTACTGCCGGTCGCCGGTGAGTTCCGTGTACTTCACCAGCGCGAGCAGGCAGACCCCGTTGCCGCCGAGCTTGACCTCGTTGCCCACGTCCACCAGCAGTGCCGCGCGCGTGCCGTCGGGCAGCGGCGCCCGGCGGATCAGCCGCTGCGTGAGGAACCCCAGCGCGCGGTCGATGGCCGCCTTCAGCGTGGCGCTGCGCGTGAGCTCCCAAGCCTCGAGCATCGCGTAGGTGCTGCTGGTGTGGCGCAGGGTGTTGTAGGTGGGAATGGCGCGATCGAAGCAGGGGAACCAGCCGTAGTGGAATTCACCCGTGGGCTTGACCTGCTCGGCAAGGTAGTCGCTCGCCGAATCGATCATCGTGCGCACCTGCCGCGCGTTCCAGTCGTCCAGCCGGCGGTAGCCGGCGGCCTGTCCTTCGGCGGTGAGCGGCCACGCGCCTTCGGCATCGACGTACACCGCGCGGGTGGTGAAGCACCAGACGGGCGCGGCGTCGTCCGTGGGGAAGTCGATCGGGGCGCCGAAGCGGCGCTTGGTGTGCAGGTGCAGGTTGGTGAGGTTGGGCAAGGCATGCTCCACCTCGCCGCTGTAGAGGATCGCCCCGCCGTGCATCTCCTGCGCGAGCAGCGCGTGCCTGAAGTGCGCATCGAAGGCGATGCCGAGGTTGAAGTAGTTGCGCTTGGTTTGCGCCAACTTCGCTTTCAGCGCGCCCCAGTTCATGGCCGTGACCGTGTCGACGATTTCCGCGCGCAGGCGCTCGGGCGGCCGGTCGCCGCGCCGGGCCTGCACGGCCAGCGCCTCGGCGGCCTGCTGCCATGCGGCATCGATGTCCGGTCCGTTGCCCGACACCACGCGGGCGCGGCTTTCGCCTTCGCCCATGGCGAGGAACACGACGCACCCGGCCTCCGAGGTAGCGGGCGAGGCGGGGGGCAGAGTGCCCCGGGCATCGGCCAGGGCAAGCCTGGCACGGTTCAACAGATCGGCGAGGGGGTTCGGGTCGTGTGTCATTCCACCGCCAATGATGACAGGCCATGGCGCGGCCTGCCATCCCGGCGATCCATGACGGCGGGCACCTCGCGGGTGCCCGCGAGGTGCCTCGGGAACAGAACAACTGCTAGAGCCGCATCAGCTCCACGCGCCGGTTCTTCGCGCGGCCGTCCTCGCTCGTGTTCGGCGCCACGGGCTCCTTCGAGCCGGCGCCGCGCGAAGTGAAGCGGCGCCCGTCCACGCCCGTCTTCGCCAGCGCCGCGATGACCGACACGCTGCGCCGGCGCGAGAGGTCCGCGTTGTGCGGCTCCTCGCCCTGCGCATCGGTATGGCCCACCACCTGCACGCGCAGTTGCGGGTTGGCGCGCATCAGCTTGGCGATCTCGTCGATGGTGGGCTGCGACTCGGGCCTGATCGAGTCCTTGTCCAGGTCGAAGTGGATGCCGTAGAGGTTGACGCGGCCGTTCTGCTCGAGCCCCTTCTGCATGGCGGTGGCATCGACGAAGACGATCTTGTCGGACTCCATCGCCTTCGTCTCGACCACGCGCACGAATGCGAAGTTGCCCTTGCCCGGCGTGCTCTCCGCCAGCGCGATGCTGGCGTACACCGTGCCCGCGGGACCGTCGTATTGCGCGAGCACATAGCGGCCGCTGTTCTCGAAATAGTTGCTGACGAACTGGCGGCCGCGGCCGATCTGCGGCCACTCGGGCGTGTCGATCGCGTTGGCCAGGCCCGAGACGTCGGTGTACGGCGAATCGCGGTCCGGGTCCTTCCTGTAGCAGCTGCCGTCGGTCGTCACGCAGCTGAACTTCAGCTGGAAGCCCTTGGCCTTCAGGCTCGCTTCGTAGTTGCGCTGCACCTCGAGCAGCGAGCGCCCGTCGGGGAGCTTGTAGTAGTACAGCGAGACCTTGCCCGCCACCTTGAGCGCATCGGGGTTCGTCTTGTCCCCGTACTTGATCGGCCCGCGGATGAGGCCGACCTCGTCGTAGGCGTTGCTCTGGAATGCGTCGAGCACCGAGCCTTCGTAGCGGCCGACCAGCGGATGGTCCTTGGCCGGTTCGGCGGCCGATGCGAAGGTGGCGGCAGCGAGCAGTGCGACGCATGCCAGGAGATGCTGCCAGCGCAGGCCGGCGTGGCCGGTCCGGGCGGACAGCGGCGATGAAAAATGAGCCATGTAGTTTTCCGTTTTTCCAATGCAGATCGCGCCCCGGATGGAGCGCGATTCAAAGGTAGCGGCGGCGCGATGAACCGGTCAATAAGCCGTTCGTCATGGTCGTAAGACGAAACTCGTAAGAACGGGGGGCGGGCAGATGCAAATATCGCTGCGCCGTGTCGCGCACGCTACTCGCCGCGCCGTGTCGGCGCCGGTCAGGCGAGAGTCAGCCGGCCCAGGCTTCCAGCACTGCACCACGCACCGCATCGACCGACACGGCGCGCTTGCCATCGGCCGGCGCAATCCAGCACAGCCACGTGTGCGAGCGCCAGCCGTTCCAGATCGCAAGCTCCCCGTTGCGCGCCCCCTGCTCGGCCTGGTCGAGCCGCATCAGGCCCGCGCCCATGCCGCTCGCGACCATGCTGCGGATCGCGCTCTCGCCGTCGGCGGTGCGGCCCTGCTGGTACTCGCGGCCCGCGCTCGCGAACAGTTTGTCGAGGTGCACGCGCAGGATGCAGGACGTCGGCGTGCCCACCCATGGCAGGTTCACGAGTTCGTCGAGCGAGAGATCGGGATGCGCCCGGGCCACCGGCAACGGCAGCACCACGGTCAGGTCGACCACGCTCAGGCGGCGCAGCTCCAGGCCCTCGGACTGCTCGCTGTCGCTGAGCACGTAGGCGCAGTCGAGATCGCCGCGCTGCACGCCGGCCAGCGTCTCGAACGACAGCCCCTGCTTGAGTTGCAGCGTGACCTGCGGATGCCGCTCCGCCAGCGTCACCAGCACCTCGCCCAGCTTCAGCGACACCGGATCGACCACCGTGCCGAAGCGCACCACGCCCTGCGCCGCGCCGCGCAGCTGGTCGGCGGCCGAACGCATGCGCATGGCAGAGGCCAGCGTGCGCTCGGCCTCGTCGAGCAGGCTGTGCCCGGCTTCGGTGGGCACCATGCCGCGCGGGGTGCGGTCGAACAGCTTCACGCCCAGTTCGTCTTCCAGCGCCTTGAGCTGGGCGCTGACCGCCGGTGCGCTGGTGAACACGCGCTCGGCGGCGCGGGTCAGGCTGCCCTCCCTGGCGATGGCGACAAAGGTCTTGAGTTGGTAGAGCTCCATGGGGCAAATTGTGGGCGCTTCGGTCCGATTCGGCCATTCGCTTTTTTGGAGGGGCCCGTCCAAAGAAGCGAATGGAAATCGGAGCGACGAACCCCGATTCTTGGAGCCATCGATTCATCGCCAAAGGCTCACCATGTCTCCTCGCCAACGCCTGCTCGGCATCGCCGCGCTGCTGCTCGCCACCTCCAGCTGGGGCGGCATGTTCCTTGTCAGCAAGGGTGTGCTCCACCATGTCGAACCCGTGTGGTTCACGCTGATCCGCTACAGCATGTCCGCGCTGCTGTTCGTGCTGCTCATTCTTCCGCGCGGCAGAGCGCCCTGGCGCAAGCTCCGGCTGCACGCGGGGCCGCTGGCGCTGCGCGGGTTCGCGGGCTTCGGCGTCTTCAGCGTGATGCTGCTGGTCGGCCTTGCGCACTCGGTGCCATCGCACGGCGCGGTCATTGTGGCCACCACGCCGATGACCACGCAGCTGCTGCGCTGGGCGCTCGACGGCGTGCGCCCCTCGCGCACGACGCTGCTGGCCTCGGCGCTGGCGCTGCTGGGCGTGGCGATCGTCTCGGGGCTGTTGTTCGGCAATGCCGTGGCGGGCGACTCGACGCTCTTCGGCGATGCCATCGCCTTCGTCGGCACGCTGGGCTGGGTCTGGTACACGCGGGGCGCGGCGCGCTTTCCGGGGCTGGACGTGATCGAGTACAGCGCGCTCACCGTGCTGGCCGCGTGGCCGCTGCTGCTGGCTGTCGCGGTCGGGGCCAGCGTGCTGGGACTCTCGCAGATGCCGAGCGTGGAAGGCCTGCGCCTGTCGTGGGAAGCGCTGCTCTACGTGGGCCTGGTGTCTTCGGCCATCGCGGTGCTGGCTTTCAACTACGGCGTGAGCAAGCTCGGGGCGGTGACGGGCACGGCCTTCTTCAACTTCGTGCCGGTGTCGGCGCTGCTGATGAGCATGGCGATGGGCAAGATGCCCACGGCCAACGAGGCGGTCGGCATGGCGATGGTGATCGGGGCGCTGCTGATCCATACCGCTGTGAGCCGCAAGGCTTCTGCGGCGCCGGCAGCCCCGATCGCGCGGACGTCACAGAATCGCGGCACCTGTGCAGCCACTTCATGACATGAGCCAATCCCAACTCTTCACGCCCCTGCAACTGGGCACGCTTCGCCTGGACAACCGCATCGTCATCGCGCCGATGTGCCAGTACTCCGCCACCGAGGGCACGCCGGGCGACTGGCACCTGATCCACCTGGGCCACCTCGCGCTCTCGGGCGCGGGGCTGATGATCCTGGAGGCGACGGCGGTGGAGGCCGAAGGGCGCATCTCGCCCGGAGACCTCGGGCTCTACTCCGATGCCAATGAAGAGGGCCTGGCCCGCGTGCTCGCGGCGACGCGCGCTCATTCGCCCATCAAGATCGCGATGCAACTCGGGCATGCGGGGCGCAAGGCATCGAGCCGTGCGCCATGGGAAGGCGGCAAGCAGATTGCGCCCGGCGAGCCGGGTGGATGGAAGGCGTACGCCCCCTCCGCCGTGCCGCACGCACCGACGGAAGATGCGCCCATCGCACTCGACGCCGCAGGCCTCGCGCGCATCCGCAACGCTTTTGCCGATGCCGCCCGGCGCGCGGTTCGGCTGGGCCTCGACGGCCTCGAGATCCACGCGGCACATGGCTACCTGCTGCACCAGTTCCTCTCGCCGCTGGCCAATCACCGCGACGACGCATACGGCGGCAGCCTCGAGAACCGCATGCGCTTTCCGCTCGAGGTGTTCGATGCGGTGCGCGAAGCCTTTCCCGCCGACAAGCCGGTGTGGGTGCGCGTGTCGGCCGTCGACTGGGTGCCGGACGGATGGGACCTCGAAGGCACCGTCGCCTTCGCCAAGGCGCTCGAAGCGCGCGGCTGTGCGGCCATCCACGTGTCCAGCGGCGGCGTATCGCCGAAGCAGGCCATCGCGCTCGGCGCGGGCTACCAGGTGCCGTTCGCCGAACGCGTGAAGTCCGAGGTCGGCATGCCGGTCATCGCCGTGGGCCTCATCACCGAGCCGCGGCAGGCCGAGGAAATCATCGCGAAGGGCCAGGCCGATGCGGTGTCGCTGGCGCGCGCGATCCTCTACGACCCGCGCTGGCCGTGGCATGCGGCCGCCGAGCTGGGCGCGCAGGTGAAGGCGCCGCACCAGTACTGGCGCTCGCAGCCGCGGGAGTTCAAGGATCTGTTCGAGAACGCGGCGTTCGGGGCGCGTTGATCGACCGCTTCGTCAATCGGTCGACGCGACCCGCACCCAGCGCTGCGTCTTGCCGAACAGCGGGATGCCGACATACGCATGCAGCATCAGCTCGCCCGCCGCATTGCCGGCGGTGCTGACCGACATGTTGCAGCTGTAGAGCTTGCCGTTCTCGCGGTTGTAGATCTGGCCGGTCCATTCGGTGGGCGGACGTGCGGGGTCGGCCGCACCGACGGGCGCGAAGTCCTTCAGCAGCGTCATGCCCAGTGCCGGGCGTTTGTCGGCGGCCTGCATGTCGCCGCCGCCGGGGGCCATCGAGCGGTTGCCCAGGACCTTGGTGACGGTGCCGCACAGCGCGGCGCCGCAGGGCGCGACCTCCACTTCGAGGTTGCCGTTCGCGGTGATCCAGCGGCCGCGCGGATCGGAGGCGGATGAAGAAGACTGCGCCTGTGCCGCGAAGGCCGTGGCGAACAACAGGACGGCGCCGAATGCGCGGCCTGAACGATGGAGCGAGGGCATGGTCATGAAGGGCTTCGTGTCGAGTGGATGGAGCGCCCATTCCATCGCGACAGGCGCCGTCATATGTGTCGAGACACACACTGAATCGTCGTGTTCCGTATCTGGCGCGGTGCCAGACAAGGTGCGATACAAATCTCCGCGCTTCAGCCTTCCGTGGGTACCTGTGAGCGTTTGACGGCCTCCAGCCAGAACAGCTTCTGCCGCATCGCGAGCGGCCCGCTGTCCTGGATGCGCTCGTGCAGGCGCGCCAGCGCATCCCGGCATCGGTCGATGGTGAATTCGGGGCACACATAGGGCACGTGCTTCAGGTACCAGGCGAACGCGCCGATGTCGTCGAACGACAGCAACTCGGCGCCCTCTTCGCCTTGTTCGACGACCAGGCCCGCGCGCGTGAGTTGATCGACCGCGGTGTCCAGCTGCCATCGCGGCAACGCGGGCATGCGCAGGTCCAGCAGCGCGTAGCCATCGGCATTGAAGTCCGACGCGACCTGCTGCGTGACGAAGCGCCCGCCCGCCACAAGGATGCGATGCACATCGCTCGCAACGAAGGACTCGTGGCGATTGACGACCAGATGGAACGATGCATCCGCGAACGGCAGCCGTGCCTGTTCTTCTCCGCCCTGCTTTGCGTTGTCGTCGGCGCCTTCGACCTCGACCACCTCCACGCCCAGCGGCGCAAGGCGCTCGCGCGCGACGGCGACGTTCGGTGCCCAGCCCTCGGTGGCGACAGTACGTGCCGGCCGATGCGCCAGCGCGCTCAACCACTCGCCGCCGCCCGTGCCCATGTCGAGCATGTCGGGCGACCGGCGCGCATGCCGCACGACCGCGGCCTCGAAGTTCCATGGCGTGGCGGTGGTGGTGATGCGGCCGTCACAGGACAGATCCCAGCCGACGAGCGGCCTCGCATCCGCATCGCGCAGCAGTTGCTCGAACCCGCTCATGCACGCTCATCCAGCGCGAGATAGAAGAAGGTGGTGCCGCACGGCTCGCCCTCCGGCAGCAGTGCGAAGCCGGGAATCACGCCCACGCGCTGCCACCCCATGCGCGCATAGAGCCGCTCGGCCTCGGCGCTCGATGTGTCGAGCACCAGCAGCGTCTTTCGGTGCGCACGCGCCTCGTCCTCGGCGGCCTGCATCAGCAGCGCGCCGATGCCGCGGCGCCGCGCCCGGCGGAACACGAGCATCTTCGAGACCTCGGCGCGGTGCGGCTGGTTCTCGGGCTGGTCGAGCACGACCTGCACGGTGCCCAGGAGGCCCTCGTCGTCTTCGGCCACCAGCAGCGCGCGTTCGCCGCGCGCCACGCCGTCGGCCACCTTGCGCCAGAACGCGAGGGCGCGTTCGCGCGTGATCGGCAGCATGAAGCTCACCGACGCGCCGCCCTCGACGCAATCGATCAGCAGGTCGGCCAGCGCCTGCACATGGGCATCGCTCACCGTGTGAAGGACACGGATGCGGGGCGTTTCGGTCGTCGTCATTTCGTTCATCTCCAGGAAGTGGGTGCCGTGGTGATCACGACGGCATAGCGCGCGTTCTTGCGCGTGGGGTTGTGATAGCTCATCGGATGGTCGAGCGTGAGCGCGAGGCAGTCGCCCGCGTCGAGGCGATGGAGGTCGTCGCCCACGGTGACTTCGATGCGGCCTTCGAGCACCCACACCTGCTGGTGGATGCGCGGCTCGCGCGCGGCCGTCTCGTAGGCCACGCGGGCCCCGGGCGGGAAGTTCACCTCGACGATCTGGATCGGGGAGATGGCGCCGCCGGGCGAGACGTTGCGGCGCACATAGCCGGAGTGCGGGTCGCGCCACTGCAGCTGGTCGGCCAGGCGCGACACCGGGCTGGCGGCAGGTTCGGCATCGTCGAACAGCGAGGCGAGCGGAACGCCGAGGCCGGTGGCGAGTTTTTCGAGCAGCACGGCCGTCGGACTGCTCTCCCCGCGCTCGATCAGAGAGATCATGGAGCGGCTGACACCGCAGTGCGTGGCCAATGCATCGAGCGACAGCCCGCGAGAGGCGCGCAGGTCGCGCACACGCTGGGCGATGCGGTCGTTGAGGGTGGTGGCGGCCGGGGTTGGCGTTGATTCCGTCATATTGGATGAAATATCCAATAAAAGGGAAACTACGTCAACCTGTCATTTGCTCGGCGAATCGCCAATTCTTCGAACGAATATTCGGCAAAGAGATTGAGATCATTCAACAACTCACCAGCACGGATTCGACATGAGCGCCAACAACCCCGACCCTCTGCCCTCCTCGTTCATCGATTTCGCCGATGGCCTGGCCCCGCCTTCGGCCTTGCGCGCGCCGATCACCGCCGCTTACCGGCGCCCCGAACCCGAGGCATTGCCGCCCCTGCTCGAACAGGCGCGCCTGCCGGCCGGGCAGGCCGAAGCGGCGCACGCCCTCGCCCACCGGATCGCCGAGCAACTGCGCAACCGCAAGAACGCCGCGGGCCGCGCCGGTCTCGTGCAAGGCCTGCTTCAGGAATACGCGCTCTCGTCGCAGGAAGGCGTCGCGCTGATGTGCCTGGCCGAAGCGCTGCTGCGCATTCCCGATGCCGAGACGCGCAACGCGCTCATCCGCGACAAGATCGCGCACGGCCAGTGGCAGTCGCACGCAGGGCGCAGCCCCTCGGTGTTCGTCAACGCCGCGACCTGGGGCCTGCTGCTCACCGGCAAGCTGGTGGCCACGCACAGCGAGACGGGTCTCTCCACCGTGCTCACGCGCCTCATCGGCAAGGGCGGCGAGCCGCTGATCCGCAAGGGCGTGGACATGGCGATGCGCATGATGGGCGAGCAGTTCGTCACCGGCGAAACCATCGCGCAGGCGCTGGACAACGCGCGCGAACTGGAGGCCGAGGGCTTTCGCTATTCGTACGACATGCTCGGCGAAGCGGCGCTCACCACCGAGGATGCGAAGCGCTACCGCATCGCGTACGAAGATGCGATCCACGCGATCGGCAAGGCGTCGAACCACCGCGGCGTGTATGCGGGGCCGGGCATCTCCATCAAGCTCTCGGCGCTGCACCCGCGCTACAGCCGCGCGCAGCACGCGCGCGTGATCGACGAGCTGTACCCGGTGCTGCGCGCGCTCACGCTGCTCGCGCAGCAGTACGACATCGGCATCAACATCGACGCCGAGGAAGCCGACCGCCTCGAGCTCTCGCTCGACCTGCTGGAGCGCCTGTGTTTCGAGCCGGCGCTCGCGGGGTGGAACGGCATCGGCTTCGTGATCCAGGGCTACCAGAAGCGCTGCCCCTTCGTTATCGACTACGTGATCGACCTCGCGCGCCGCAGCCGCCACCGGCTCATGGTGCGCCTCGTAAAGGGCGCGTACTGGGACAGCGAGATCAAGCGCGCGCAGATCGAAGGGCTCGAGGGCTATCCGGTCTACACGCGCAAGGCCTACACCGACGTGTCGTACCTGGCCTGCGCGCGCAAGCTGCTCGATGCGCCCGAGGCGATCTACCCGCAGTTCGCCACGCACAACGCGCACACGCTCGCCGCGATCTACACGATGGCGGACCCGGCGCGCTACCAGCCGGGGCAGTACGAATTCCAGTGCCTGCACGGCATGGGCGAGCCGCTGTACGAGCAGGTGGTCGGGCCGCTCGGGCGGCCGTGCCGCATCTACGCACCCGTGGGGACGCACGAGACGCTGCTCGCGTACCTGGTGCGGCGACTGCTGGAGAACGGCGCCAACACCTCGTTCGTCAACCGCATCGCGGACCCGACGATTCCGCTCGAAGCGCTGGTGGAAGACCCTGTCGCGACGGTCGAGCGCATGGCGACGGAGGAAGGCGCCATCGGCTTGCCGCATCCGGCCATTCCACTGCCCGCCGCGCTCTACGGCAAGCAGCGCACCAACTCGCAAGGCCTCGACCTCGCGAACGACGACAGCCTGCGCCTGCTGGGTGAAACGCTCCGCACAACAGCCACCGAACCATGGCGCGCAGAACCGCTGCTCGCTGAAGACGCATCGAGTGACAAGGCCTCCCTGCAATCGGCCGATGTGCTGAACCCCGCGGACCATCGCGATGTCGTCGGGCAGGTGCGCGAAGCCACGCTGGCCGATGTCGAATCGGCCGTATCGCAGGCCCAAGGCATTGCAACCACATGGGCCGCAACGCCGCCCGCAGAGCGCGCCGCCCTGCTCGACCGCGCGGCCGACCTGCTCGAAGCCCAGCAGCCGCGCCTCCTCGGCCTGCTCGCACGCGAGGCCGGAAAGACCTATGCCAACGCCATCGCCGAAGTGCGCGAGGCGGTGGACTTCCTGCGTTACTACGCCGCGCAGGCACGCACCGATTTCTCCAACGACACGCACCGCGCGCTCGGGCCGATGGTCTGCATCAGCCCGTGGAATTTCCCGCTCGCGATCTTCACCGGCCAGGTGGCCGCCGCGCTCGCGGCCGGCAACCCGGTGCTGGCCAAGCCCGCGGAGCAGACGCCGCTCGTCGCCGCCGAGGCGATCCGCGTGCTGTGGCAAGCGGGTGTTCCGCACGCCGCCGTCCAACTGCTGCCCGGCCGCGGCGAGACCGTGGGCGCCGCGCTGGTCGCGGACGTGCGCGTGCAGGGCGTGATGTTCACCGGCTCGACCGAGGTCGCGCGCATTCTTCAGAAGACGCTGTCGACAAGGCTCGGCGCCAATGGGGCGCCGGTGCCGCTCATCGCCGAGACCGGCGGGCAGAACGCGATGATCGTGGACTCCTCCGCGCTGATCGAACAGGTGGTCACCGACGTGATGGCCTCGGCCTTCGACAGCGCCGGCCAGCGCTGCTCGGCGCTGCGTGTGCTGTGCGTGCAGGAGGAAGCAGCCGATCGCCTCATCGAGATGCTCAAGGGCGCAATGGCCGAGAGCTGCATCGGCAACCCCGCGCGGCTGGCCGTCGACGTGGGCCCGGTGATCGACGCCGAAGCGCGCGACAACATCGAGCGCCACATCGCCACCATGCGCAGCCGCGGCCGCCGGGTCTACCGGCAAGGCCGCGAGTTCGACCACGACACGCGCCAGGGCACGTTCGTGATGCCGACGCTCATCGAGCTCGACAACATCGCCGAACTGCAGCGCGAGGTGTTCGGGCCGGTTCTGCACCTGGTGCGCTACCGCCGCCGCGACCTGGGCGCGCTGGTCGGCCAGATCAACGGCACGGGCTATGGGCTCACGCTGGGCGTGCACACGCGCATCGACGAAACCATTGCGCAGATCGTGGAACACGCAAAGGCGGGCAATGTGTACGTGAATCGCAACATCGTCGGTGCGGTCGTGGGCGTGCAGCCGTTCGGCGGCGAAGGCCTGTCGGGCACGGGACCGAAGGCGGGCGGGCCGCTGTACATGTACCGCATGCTGTCGAAGCGGCCGGACGATGTGCTGGTACGAGCGATGGCGGATGCGGACCCGGGCAACGCATCGCCCACGCAGGCGGGTGCATCGCATGCTGCACTCTTGGCCTTGACCCGCTGGGCCAACGAAACGAACCGCCCTGCACTGGCAACCCAATGCCAACGCTTCGGCGAACTCTCTCGCTCTGGCAGCTCGCGCACGCTGGCCGGCCCGACGGGCGAGCGCAACGTCTACACGCTGCAACCGCGCGAAGCCGTGCTGTGCCTGGCCGATGCGGAAGCCGACCGGCTGGTGCAACTGGCGGCCGTTCTCTCGGTGGGCAGCACCGCCATCTGGCCTGCGGATGCCGGCGCGCAAGGTCTGCGCGCATCACTGCCGGCCGAGGTGCAGCAGTCGGTGGCCGTTGCGAGCGACTGGACTTCAGAGACCGTGGTCTTCGATGCCGTTCTTCATCACGGCGATGCGACGGGCCTCACGGGCGTCGTGCATCGCATCGCATCACGGTCGGGGCCGATCATCGGCGTGCGCGCGTTCGCTCCGGGGGACACGGGCATTCCGCTTGAAAGCCTTGTGGTCGAGCGCGCGTTGAGCGTGAATACCGCTGCTGCTGGCGGCAACGCGAGCTTGATGACTATCGGCTAAGGCCGTTGTTCAGGGTGGGTGCACAGGCCACCGGGTACTCCCCTCCGCGAATGTCCTCCGGGCTTCGCCCTCCCCCTTGATTTCGCTGCGGGGAGCACCCGATGCCCTGCGCACTTGGGCACGCTCTGGGTGAACCGCAGATCAACGACCGCTCTGAAAGCGCTCGCGCTGATGGTGGGCTCTGTTTCGCGAAATCAAGGGGGAGGCCGCAGGCCGGAGGACATTCGCGAAACAGAGCCCACCGTCGGCGCGAGTGCCGCCCTGAACGGACCCGCTACTTGTCGAACGCAGGATCGACAGGCACGCGATACCCATTGACCAGCCGGTTGGTCTCGTTCGCCATCCCGACCACGCCCATGAGCTCGCCGAACATCTCGGGCGTCATGCCCGCCTTCTCCGCACCCGCGTGGTGGCTCGCGATGCAGTAGCCGCAGCCGTTGGAGACGCTCACCGCAAGGTAGATCATTTCCTTGACCACGGGGTCGAGCGCGCCGGGCGCCATCACTTCCTTCAGGCTCGACCAGGTGCGCTTGAGCGTCGCGGGATCGTTGGCCAGGTACTTCCAGAAGTTGTTGACGTCGGGCACGTTGCGCGATGTCTTGATGTCGTCGAACACGGCCTTCACTTCGGCCGAGGCGTCTTCGTAGGCTATCGGTTGGGGTTTCATCGGGTCTCCTGGGTCATCGATGCCCCGAGGATAGGCCGTCCGCCATGCCATGCGGATCCGTCGGTCTCCAGCGGCGAGCGATGCCTCCAGGCCAGCCGGTCGTCCGCATAGAGGATCGCGAACGCCTTGCGCTTCTCGCTGAAGTTCACGTTGGCGCCCGCATGGTGCAGCGACCGGTAGTTGAAAGCCACCACGTCGCCCGCGTCGACCTCGTAGCCCACGATGTCGAAGGCGCGGCGGTTGGCCTCGATGTCGCGCACCTCGATGCGACCGGCCCATCCGCGCTCCACCTTCCAGAGGTGCGAGCCGCGCACCACCTCGATGCCGGTCTCGCGCGGCACGTGGTCGACCGGCATCCACACGCGCACGATGCGGTGGCTGTCGGCGAGGCCGTACGAGGTGTCCTGGTGCCAAGGCGTGCCCGCCATGGAATCGGTGTCGAACAGCTGGTCGTAGATCCATCGGAGGCGCCGCGTCACGGTGAGCTGCCGCGCGACCTCGCCGGCACCGGACTCGAACATCACCTGCTCGTGCTCGACGCCGTCCTGCGCGCGCCGCACCCACGCCGGCGAGATGATCTGGCGCAGGCACACCACGCCGTCCCGCAGGAAGCGCAGGCGCTCGTCCATTCGGACATCGCGGAGCAAGGGGTTGTGCATGGACATCTCCAGAGGTCACCTCACCGGCGCCCGCATGAAGACGAACAGCCAGCCGATCATCAGCGCCGCCATGCAGGCAAAGCCCAGGGTCATTGCGTGGATGGTCTGGATGTACGAGACCGGTGCCTTCACCACGAGCATCGAGATGCCGAACACCACCGCGCCCACGACCGAGCAGAACAACAGCGCGCCCGGCCGCGCCGCGGCGCGAAAGCCCGTGCGCAGGCACATGGTGAGACCGAAGATGGCCGGCGCGTAATAGAAAGGCGAGAAGTCCATGTGGCGGTAGTTCTCGCCGAAGGCCAGCACCACGAGGTGCGGCCCGAGCAAGCCCAGCACCACGCCTGCAACCTCGGCGATCAGGAAGCCCAGCAGCACGAACATCACGAAGAGCCGATGCACGCTCCTGCGGTCTTCGGCGTGCCAGCGCGCCGCCAGTTGCGGCAGCAGGTAATAGCCGAGCGCCGCGAGCACGTACTGCATCGGCAAGAGGAAGGTGATGTAGATCTTGAGCAGGCCGCCTTGCTCCGAATCGGCCGACGAACCCAGCAGCAGGATGGCGCCGCCGGTCATGATCCAGCTCATGAACTGCGAGAGGCTGGCCTTCCAGCCGTAGGCCATCGATTCCTTCACGGTGAGCCCTTGCGCATCTTTTGCGGCGGGCAGCGCGGGCATGACGTTGCGCAGGTTCAGCAGCACGAGCACCAGGAACGGAAGCTGCAGCGCCGAGACCAGCAGCAGCGCCTCGCCCCACGTCGCGGGCCTCTCCACGCCGAGCACCGCGACATACCCTGCGCTGATCAGCACGCCGGTGATGCACAGCATCGCGTAGCGTCGCCCGGTGAGCAGCAGGCTGCGCGAGAGCCAGAAGATCTCGTAGCCGACGATCAGCGCCACGCCGACCCAGCGCAGCTGGCCCGGAAACACGATGAGCTGCCAGCAGAGGTAACCCACGAGCGAGAAGAGCGCCACGAGCCCCCAGCTCGTCCACGCCGCCGACCGGCTCACGTAGAAGCGCCGGATCAGCAAGGGCTCATGCACCATCGCCGTGTGCAGGATGTACTGGAAGCTCACGACCGCCAGGAACGCGGAGGCGATGCCGAAATCCGAAGGCGACAGCACACGCGCGAGCGCGAAGCTCAGCAGCAGCTGGCTTGCGCTGTAGATGCACTGGTCGGCGATCGCGAAGACCGGACCGCCGAGACGTTTGCGGAGTCCCGAGAGGCGGGCAATGAGCGCCATCGCATCTAGTCCGAGATCGACAGCAGCACGGGATAGGCCGAGGCCTTCGCGGAGAACCCGCCGTCCGTGCGAGGGCCACAACTGCCGCGGCGCATCTGCGGGAAGAAGTCGACGCGCGTGCATTTCTTGCCTTCGGTGACGGGGACGGTCACGTCCTTTTCGGAGCCGGGTGTCCACAGCACGTGCAGCAGCGCGTCGTCACGCTTGAGGACCAGCCGGCTCACGCCCTTCGCGTCGTCGTACGAAACCTTCTTCGAGTGCCTGGCGATCTTGAGGAATTCGGTGAGCGCGGAGAAGGCCTCCTTCTTCTCGCCCGCGTTCGACATGATCCCGAAGTTGTCTTCCTTGGAGAACGACGAACGGCCGCGGTCGCGCCAGGCATAGAGGTTCAGCAGCTTGATGCCGGCGGCGGCGGTGATCAGGTACTCGCGAAAGACCAGCGAGGCCTGCGTGCTCTGGCTGCGCACCGGCAGGTACGAGGCGTAGCCCCATTCGGAGACGGCGATGCCGGTCTTCTGCAGTTGCCGCTGGTCGAGCTGCGCGCGCAGCTTCTCGTAGTCGGCAAAGGCCGTCTCGGGCACCGGGCGGTACGGGTGGATGGAGATGTCGGTCAGGCAATCGGATTTCGCGGCCGCGACGAAGGCGTTTTCCAGTTGCGCCGGCACCTTGCCGCCCACGAAGGGCAGGTTCGCGAAACCGAAGCCGACGACGATGTTCGGCTGCACCTTCTGTTTGGCCATGTCGGCACATAGCTGCGACGACGCGGCCTCGAAGTCCGACAGCAGCGCGGGGTTCAGGAAGGTCTTGTGGTCGGGCTCGTTCCAGACCTCCCACACGGCCACGTCGTCGGTGTGCGCCTTCATGAAGCCGACCGCGAAGTCGGAGAACAGGCTTTCCTTGCGGGCCCCTGCTCGCAGGTCTTCGGGCTTTGTTCCCCAGATCGCGTTGCCGCCGAACAGCGTCACGATCGCCTCGAGCTTCGCGTTGCGCACGCGCTTGATGAGGCGCGGGTAGTCGATGAGGCTGGGGTTCACGCTCTTGAGCGGCGGGCGCACGCCGAAGCGCACGAACTCGAAGCCCGCCGCGCGGATTTCGTTCAGGTCGGCGTCGGTGATGGTGGCGGGGTCGATCTGCACGCTCAGCGCCACCGGGTAGTCGGTGCCGATGCCGCTCACGCCCCGGGCTTGCGCGGAATGGCCCGCGAACATCCACACGCTCAGCAACGCGAGGACCTGCAGGAAGCGCCCCACGCGGCAGGAAAAAATCTTCATCGGAGAACCGACTCCTTGTACAGGTTGACGATGGCGGTGTTCATGCGCTGCGAGGTGAACTTCTCTTCGAAGATCTGCCGCCCGGCCTGCCCCATCTGCTGCAGGGCCGCGTCGGAGAGGCCATCGATGTCGCGCAGCGCCTGGTCCATCTGGTCGAGGGAAAAGAGCCGGCCGCTCCGGCCGTGTTCCACGATGTCGACGAGCCCGCCGACGGCCGAGGCGAACACGGGCTTGCTGCGCGCCATCGCTTCCACCGCGACGAGGCCGAAGCCTTCCCACCGCGACGGGACGATGGTGGCGTCGCAGTCGCGGTAGACGGCATCGAGCGCGTCTTTCTCGAGCCAGCCCTTGAACTCGACGTGCGCGGGCTGCGCGAGCGTGAGGTCCTTGCGCACGGAATCGCCGACCACGATGAGCTTGAAATTCGGTTGCACCCTCGCGTACGCATCGAGCAGCGCGTCGATGCCCTTCTGCTTGTCGAGCCGGCCGACGAAGAGCACCTTGCGCGGCTCGATCGCACTCGCCGGCGCGCTCTGCACCGGCTCGATGCGGTCGATGCCGTTCGGAATGCATTGGCAGCGCCGGATGCCGAATTTCTCGGCGATCCGGATCTCGTGCTTGCTGATGCAGATGATCGCGTCGCTGCGCCAGGAGAGCAGCCGCTCGATCCAGCGGTAGGCCACGTTCTTGTACGCGGGGCCGGTCTGGTCGAAGGCCCATCCGTGCGAGCAATAGACGATCTTCACGCCGCGCGGCACCTGCCCGGCGAGGGCCATGGCGCGCACCACGCCGCCGGCAATCGAACTGTGCAGGTGAAGAATCGCCGGGCGCTCCGCCTCGATGATCTTCCGCACGCTCTTCGCATACCCGAGCAGCGCCGAGGCCTTGCGCGCGGTCGGCACGACGTGGGTGTTCTCGGCACCGAGCCAGTCGACCTGCCCCGGCAGCACGAACTTCACCTGGCTGATGTCGGGCGAGGCGGTCTGGTGGCTCGCGACGATGCGCAGGTACGTCTCCAGCCCGCCCTTGAGCGTCTCGGCAACGTGCAGTACTTTCATGAGGGGCTCGCTCCGAGGTCGGTCAGATCAGTGCGTGCGTGCCGGCGATGACTTCGCCCTGCAGCACGTCGAGCCGTTCGCGGCCGGGGTTCTTCTCGTTCAGCAGCTGCAGCACCGAGGCCTTGAGCTGGTCCGGGCGCGGCGACAGGTCGAACAGGTACTGCGTGCGGCCGGTGAGGCGGAAGAACGATTCGACCTTCTTGTCCCAGTTCATCCCCACCGAGGGAATGTTCAGGCTGTAGGCCACGATGTTCGCGTGCAGCCGGTGCGCCGCGATGCACGAACACGCGCTGATGAGCGCGACGAGGTCGTCGGGGCGCTTGGGCACCAGAAAGGTGGTTTCCGCCGTGTTCGCACTCGCACTGACCGGACGCGACGAGATCTCGGCCATCACGCGGTTGTCCTCCGCCGCGCCGTTCGTGAAGTAGAGAACGCGCGCGCCCTCCTTCTGCAGCGCCTCGGCCAGGTTCGCGAAGAAATCGGCCGAACCGATGGCGTTCGATTCGCCGTACTCCGAGTTCATGACCAGCGCGTCGAGGCTGCTCACGCAGATGCCCACGTCCCATTTCTTCTCGGGCGAAAGCTCCCCGGAAAACGCGCTCTCGCAGACCAGCGCCGGATCGGGCACCACGCGGATGTCGGGCCGGGGAATGCGGAAGATGTCGTGCAGGTTCTTCGCCGACTCCGCATCGCGGGTGGCGAAGAAGACGGGCGCGGCGTTCTTGAAGAACTTGCCCACGAGCACCTTGCCCCAGTACGACCACTTGGCCGTGACGCCGACCGACACCACCGCCACCCGCTTGCCGCGCAAGAGGCGGCTCAAGAGGAACAGCTTGGCCGGGAAGTTCAGCGCCACGTCGCAGAAGAGCTGGCCACCGCCGACGATGACCAGGTCGGCATCGCTCACGGCCGCCTTCCAGTGCGGGCGCCAGCGCTGGAAGTAGTTCTTGAGGCAATAGGCGAACACGATGGCCGAGCGCAGCAGCGCCGGCAGCTTCTGGAAGACGCCGAACGCGCCGCCACCGCGCAGGTTCTGCTCGTCGAATCCGTGCCGTCCGGCGATGTCGAGGAATTCGACCTTGGCGTCCGGGTATTTGAGGCCGGCAATGTGCGCCAGCGACGCGGCAATGACCCCGTCGCCGAGGTTGTCGCTGAATGGCACGGCGCAAATCAGGATTTTTTTCATCTGAGGAATGGTTTTCTCTCGGCAACCTTGATGGCAATGAGGTAGAGCAGCACCGAGGTCAAATGCCGGGTGAAGCTGCCGAGATCGGGTTCGAATATCAATTGCACCAATATGTGGGCAATGAACAGGCTGGCAAAGAATCTGGTTTCGAAGCGGTCATGCCCGCGTCGGGCTTTTTTTCGCGCCCTGTAAAGAATGACCAGCATCGCGCCGATCATCAATTGCATGAAGAAATCGCTCGCGGTCTGGAAATACAGGACCGGTGTGATCAATACCGTTCCGGCATACACGTAATTGACCAGGAATCCGGGGCCGCTGGCCGGGGATGCGATATTGGTAAAAGCCGTCCGGTTGTCGCTGCCGATCTGCTCCGCATACGCGTTCGACGTATCTCTTGGCGATTGCAGTGTCTGCAAAATGCTGGACGGCGCCGCCAAAATGGCACCGGCCGCCATGATGGCCGCCAGCAAATGGTATTTGAGCGGGCGTCGCCAGAGCCAGTAGACGACGAAGAACACACCGATGATCAGCAAATAATATTGCCGGACGAATATTCCATAGACCACGTACAGGAAGAGAAACGAAGCGAAGGTGAATTTCTTCGAGGTCCGGAAATAGATCGCCGACACGGTGATGAACATCGTCATGATGAGCACCACCGTTTCCTTCGACGGTGCAAACATGTTGAGCATGATGCATGGCGCGATCAGAAGCAGTCTTGCAAAGAAATCCCCGGCCCGACGAATGTCGTGGGTCGCGAACAGCAGAAACAAGGCGCTCACGCTGCAGGTAAAGACATCCAGGTTGTCCACGCCGATGAGGCCGAACAATGCCGCGGTGACCGCGAACGAATTGTCCAGGTCGCCGCCCGCGCCGCCGTAATTCAGGATCTCGATGATCTTTGCCGAGTCGACGCTCCATTTGTCGGGAAGCGAATTCCTGAAATAGACGTAGATGACCGTGTAGATGCACACGATCGATATCCCGACAATCGCATAAGGATTGACGCGGCCCGAATTTCTTTTTGTTCTTGTTGTTGGATATCCCTGCTGGATGGCGTGGCTCACCGCGACCCGTGACCGACTGCGACCACCCATATCGTTCTCACGAAAATGTCGACGTCCTTCGCCACCGAAAGCGTCTCGACATACCTCACGTCCAGGGCGACGCGCGCGTTATAGGTCAGTTGATTGCGGCCACTCACTTGCCAGAGACCCGTGATGCCCGGCCGCACGGCGCAGTAATGAACCCAGTCGTGTCCGTACAGCGACTTTTGCTCGAGCATGCAGGGGCGCGGGCCGATCAGGCTCATCTCGCCCATGAGCACGTTCCAGAACTGCGGCAGCTCGTCCAGGCTGGTCTTGCGGATGAACTTGCCGAAGGGCGTGATCCGCGGGTCGTTTTCCAGCTTCTGGTATTCGTCCCATTGGCGGCGCGCCTCGGGATTCTTTTTCAGGTGCTCCTCTAGCACCTGTGCCGAATTGGCCGTCATCGAGCGGAATTTCCAGAAGCGGAACACCCGGCCGTCCTTTCCATAGCGCGGCTGCGAATAGAAGACCGGCGCACCGGAGCTGATCATCACGCACAGGCCGATCAGCACGAACACCCAGCCGAAGGCAATGAAGAAGAAAAGCGCGGCGGCAATGTCCACCGATCTTTTTCCGATTCGAAGCACGGCCGGATGACGCACCCGGTTCTGCCCGATGTCATAGGGCGATTCGCTGTGCTGATTTTCCGAATGGTCCCAACCTTGCGGGACCAGTGATTCTTCGGGGCGGAGGTTTCTCATGGCTTTCTCCATCCAGAGGTGAAACGCGAAAGGATTTCTTTCGGAAGGTATTTCATTGGCGACGCACCTTTCCACATGCGGGCAAAAACGCTCGCATCTCTTCGGTTATGGCCCTTGATTTTTTTGGCCGACACGGCCCGCACAATGCCTCGTAGCTTCTGCAGTGCAAAAACTATTGCGCGGTCAACGGACTCGAAAGACGTAGCAAGAATGAATTACTGTTCATTATTACTACATAGGTTTGACTGAATACAAATTGAGTATGGACTCAATGCGCAAGCCTGAAAGTCAAGCGCACCGAGATGAATTTAACTCCAATTTTTCACGGTCTAGGTGGAATCCCTGTTGGCTTTGTATGTGTATTGTAAGTGCTTGTAAGCGCCAAATTTATAACCCCCACTGCCCGCATGGCGACGTGATAGGTCAATAGCATTCAGAATGACGCCATTTACCGAACGGCCCGCATGCGCAAGCCGCCGGACGCTTTCGTTCAATTCGCCGAGCTGGGTCTTTTCGGCCCGCGCAACCAGAAGGAAGGTGCTTGCCAGCGGTGCCACCGAAGCGGTATCCGCGGCCACCAGCACAGGCGCCGTGTCGATGATCACCAGGTCATATCCTGGCGAGAGCCTGTCCAGCACCTGGACAAAGGATTCGCTCATCAGCAATTCGGCCGGATTGGGCGGCAGCACGCCGGTGGTGACGATGTCCAGGTTCGGCAGCACCGAGCGGCGCACGGCCTTCTCGACATCGAGGGTTCCCGCTATCAATTCCGACAATCCCGAAGACCGGGGAATCGACAGGAATTGATTGACGCGGCCTTTTCGCAAATCCGCATCGATCAAAAGAACTCTTTTTCCGGCGGCGGCGGTAATGGCCGCGAAATTGACCGAAATGAACGTTTTGCCTACACCGGGCGTGGCACCGGAGATGAGCAGGCGGTTGTTGGTCGCCTCCAGCATGGCGAACTGCAGCGCGGTGCGCAGGCTGCGCAGGCTCTCGACCGCCGGGTCCTCGGGCTGCTGGTGCGCGAGCACGTGCACGCCGGCCACCTTGTTCTCGATGTTCCGATCGATCGTGCGCTGGGCGGCGCTCAGCGGAATGCTGCTGTAGACGTTGAGCCCGGTGTGGGTCTCGATCTCGCCCGGGTTGCGGATGCCGCCGAAGAACGAACTGCGCGCCACCGCAGCCGCCACGCCCGCGGCGAGCCCGAGGATGAGCGCGAGCGCGATGACCAGCGGGCGCTTGGGCCACACCGCTTCTTCGGGAACGATGGCCTCGTCGAGCAGGCGCACGTTGCCGACCTTGCCCTCCTTGGCCAGGCGCATCTGCAGCGAGCTGTTGAGCAGCGACACGTAGAGGTCGGTGTTGACCTTGATGTCGCGCTGCATGCGCACGGTGTTCTGCTGCAGCTCGGGCATCTTGCGGATGCGCGCGTCGATGCTGGCCAGCGCCGCTTTCCATGCCACGACCTGGGTGTCGAGCGTCTGCACCGCGGGGTGCTCGTCGGTGAAGCGGGCGGCGAGCTCGCGCCGCTTCTGCTCCGCCTCGAGCAGCTTGGACTGCAGGTCGACGGTCTGCGTGAGCGCGTTCTTGGCCTCGTCGTCCAGGCTCACCGTGCCGTTCTGGTTGCGGTAGCGGTTGTAGATGTCCTCGGACTGCTCCAGCTGCTTCTTGAACTGCGGCAGCGCGCTGTCGAGGAAGCCCAGCGTCTTCTCGGCCTCGGCGGCCTTGCGCTCCATGTTCTGGCGCACGTAGAGGGTGCCGATCTCGTTGAGCAGCTGCGTGAGCTTCTCGGGGTCGGCGCTCTTCCAGCTCACATCGAGCACGCCCGACTGCTTGCCCTTCTCGACGACCTTGAGCGCGTCCTGCAGCGCGAGCAGCGTCTGCTGCGTCGACGAGCGCACGAGCTGGAACTGCGCGCCCGGCTTGCCGCTGATGCTGCTGACCATCAGGCTCACGCTGCCGTTGGCGACATTCGGAACGTTGGCTGTGAGCAGGGTGCCGACGGCGCCCTTCATCGGCGTGTCGATGTCGGGGTTGCTCAGCTCGTACTGGCCGTCGGTGCCGACGGTCAGCGTGAAGGGCTTGTCCTCGAAGTCGGGCGGCACGTCGAAGCGCGGCACGAGGATCTTCTCGGTGCCGGTGACGTAGCCCGAGAGCCCCATGAAGCCCGGCTCCGAGAGGTCGGTGGCGCGGCGCGACAGGTAGCTGCCCACGAAGGGCGCATAGCGCGGCCGCGCGCTGATGTAGAGCCGGGTGTTTTCCACGGCCTTGCCGAGAATGGCGCGCGAGCGGAGGATTTCGATCTCGCCCGCGGCCGGCGTCTTCACGCTCAGGAGCGACGAGGCCGCATCGCCGAGGAAGCTGCCGGCGGAGTTGCCCGAGTCTTCCACCTGCACCGCGAGGTTGGCTTCGTAGACGGGCTTGCCCAGCAGCGCATAGGCCGTGCCGAGGAACAGGAAGACGGCCGCCACGATCGCGACGAGCCAGCGGTTGTCGACCAGGATGTCCCAGTACTCCGCGAGGTTGATGCCTTCGCCTTCTTCTTCCGGCGCTGGCATCGGTGGGGCGGCTTGCGGGGATGCATTCATGTGGGTTGATGCTCGGGTTTTGTGATCTTCAGGACGCGCTCGATCCACGAGCGGGCACCGGCCTCGATGAGGGCCAGCGCATCGATGAATGCGGCTTCGCCTCGCCGGTAGGGGTCGGGCACGTCCTGCGCGAGGGTGTCGGCGATGCGGAACACCTTGCCGCGCACGAAGGGGTAGGTCGACTCGAGGTGCCGGCGCTGCGCGAGATCCATCACCAGGATCAGGTCGGCCTGTCGGCACAGGAGCTGGCCCACCTGCTGCGCGACGTGGCCCGAGATGTCGATGCCGCGCGCCTGCATGAGCTTCTGCGCGGTGGCGTCGGCCGGCTGGCCCACGAGCGCGCCGGTGCCCGCGGACACCACGCGCAGGTCCGGCAGGCCGGCCGCGAGCAGGCCTTCGGCCATCGGGCTGCGGCAGATGTTGCCGATGCAGACTGTGAGCACGGATTTCATCGCTGCCTCACCGGTGGTTCATGTAGACGCGGTCGCCGATGTCCAGCACCTGGGCCGCCGGCAGGATCAGGCTGGCCACGCGGTTCCAGCTCACGAGCGGCACCGAGTCGATGTAGACGACGTCGCGCGGCTGCAGCGGAAAGCGGTCGGCCAGCGCGAGCGCGGCGGGGTTCTTCGCGTTCAGGTGGAACACGGCCGGCGTGCCCTTGGCGGTGTTGCGCACGACGTAGATCTGCCCCGTGTTCGCGGTGCCCAGGCTCGCGCTGCCGGCTTCACCCAGTGCCTCGTTCAGGCTCAGGCGCCCGTTGTGCATGAGCAGTGCCGAGGGACGCAGCACCTCGCCCATCACCACCACCTTGTTCTCGTCGCGGTTGCGCACCAGCACCACGTCGCCGTTCTGCAGCGGAATGCTGCCGGCGCCGCTGCCCAGGTCCTGCAGGCGCGTGAGGTCGATGAGCGTGGTGCGGTCGCCGCGCGTGAGCGTGACGAACGAGCGGTCGCCGTTGGCGGTGATGCCGCCGGCGCGGTTGAGCGCCTCGGCCAGCGTCATCGGCACGTCGGTGAAGATCTGCAGCCCCGGCGTGCGCACCTCGCCTTCGACGAAGGCGCGGCGGCTTCTGAAGGACTGGATGCGCACCGTGACCTGCGGCTCCCTGATGTAGCGGGCGATGCGCTTGGCGATGAGGTCGGAGGCCTCGATTTCGGTGAGGCCCTGCATCTTCACGCGGCCGATGTACGGAAAGCTGATCTCCCCGTTGGCGCCGACGATGAAGCCCGGCGCCACGCTGATGCCGGTCGGGTCGACCTGCTGGGTGATGACGGCGCCGGCGTTGGGCAGCAGCTCGGGGTGGTCGTAGACGATCACGCCCACGACGTCGCCCGGCCCGATGGTGTACGCGGCGGCCTCGCCGAACAGCGCCTTCACGTCGGCCGGCACCGCGGTCGACTGGGCATCGGCCATCGCGCGGATGAGCGCCGGCGAAATCGGCGTGAGCGCGCCTTCGGGCGAGCCGTCGGCGGACAGGGTCGGCGCCGGGCCGAGGTCGGGCTCGGAAGCCGCCATGGCGCCGAAGCCCGGCGCACAGCCCTGGAGCAACATCGCGCCGGCCAGGGCAGCGCTCCACCCCATCAGGTACACGTAGCGTGTCAAATTGATCTCCATTGCAAAACTGATTTCTTTCAACTGCGGGCCCCTATGCAAAGGTCGAGCCCGATTGGAGCGGTCGGCCTTTTGATCGCGGTGCACCGCAAAGCGCAGCCCGGGATTTATTGGTGCGCTGGTCGAAAACTGAATTGTCGCTGCGCTCGAAGACCTATTTTTTCGTCGCTCAGACGAAAGAAACGTGTCTATTGGTGGTGCAACCATGCGCAATGCATGGGTATCTGTCATCGCACTCTCCGGAACGCTGTTTTCATTGGGAAAACAGGCTCTGGAACAGCATTCCGGAATGCCATTTTTTCGATTGAAATGGCGACTTATTAACTACCCCGCCGCGCGGGGAGATCGTGGCGTATGTGCCACGAAATCGATTATTCGAGGGTTTTTGATATTGCACGGCCTTTTGTAAGCATTTGTGTTTTCGTGCAGTGTAGGAGGATTGCCCGAGTGAAGAACGATGGCGATGCCCCTCAACCGGGCGTGCGACGGCGCCCGGACAGGGCACCACGACGGTGATCCGTGCCCGATTTAAATGCTTGTAGGTTTTTCGATTTACCTGGAATTCGGCTCACCACGACCGCGCGTCGGCACCAGGATCGTGCAACGATTGATCACCAAATCAAATGAATAATTTCAGACTCATTTGAAATTGAAACTTTTGTATTGTTTTCAATTGCGGTCATCCAGATGCCACGGATCTTTCGCATTTCGGTCATGCGAATCCGGCCTAATCATCCAGTCAGCGGGATGGATGAGAAAAAAGAATTCAGGCCAAATATGGATATACGAAATCTCCGATAAGAGTCATCGGAGGAAATCGGGCGCGGGGCCATTAAATGAAAAAGGCCTCCGCGAGGAGGCCAATGATCGAGGCGCGGGCCAGGCGGGCCTGGCGTGGGCTTGCCTACTGCTCCTGGTCGTCGCCCGGCTGGCCCAGCTTGTCCTTGGTGGCGCGAACGCCGCGCAGCACCAGGAACAGACTGATGCCGACCAGAACGAGAAAGCCGACGAGCGCCCAGCCGCCCATGCCGAAGGCCCACCACCAGAACAGGCCGCTCAATGGCAGCAGCACCACGGCCAACAGCAGTTCGATGAAGATCAAGCGCATCTCTGTCTCTCCCCCTTCGCTCGGGCACGCGTCAGCCCCATGGGTGTGTAAAAAATCGCTACGCGTGTCGGGTGCGAGAGGATAGCCCAAGAAAAGCCGAGGACATGCAGGTCCCCGGACGCTGCATGGAGAGTATTTGCGCCGAACCTGCGCACCGCCTGACCGCACGGCTTCCTGCTCTTGCCGGTCGGATGCGGCGCGGCACTTCTCGCCGAAGATCGACGCCATGCACTTCTCCCCGAACCTCCGCCGCCTGCTGAACGGACTGGGCCTTGCCCCTCTGGGCCTGACCGCGGCCTCGGTCGCCGCCGCGCCCGAGGCCTGGCACATGCCGGACGAAGGCGATCCTCACCGCGCCACCTGGATGTCCTTCGGGCCCAGCGAAAAGATCTGGGGCCGGCGCCTGCTGAAGCCGGCGCGCGAGCAGTTGGCCCTCATCGCCCGCACCATCGCCGACTTCGAGCCGGTGCACCTGCTGGTGCGCGCGCAGGAGCACGACCTGGCCGCGCGGCTTTCGGGCAACCGCGTGCAGCTCGAGGTGCAGCCGGTGGACGACCTCTGGATGCGCGACACCGGCCCGGTGTTCGTGCGCAATGCCAAGAGCGAATGGGCGGGCATCGATTTCAACTTCAACGGCTGGGGCGGCAAGCAGGCCCATGCGAACGACGCCCAGGTGGCGGGGTTCGTGAGCGACGCGGCCAAGGTGCGACGAGTGACCACCCCGCTCGTGCTGGAAGGCGGCGGCATCGAGGTCGACGGCGCCGGCACGGCGATCGTCACCGAGAGCTGCGTGCTCAACGCCAACCGCAACCCGGGCCTGGACAAGGCGGCCTGCGAGGCCGAACTCGGGCGCCTGCTGGGCCTGCGCAAGATCATCTGGCTGCCAGGCATCGCGGGCCGCGACATCACCGATGGGCACACCGATTTCTATGCCCGCTTCGCCGCACCGGGCGTGGTGGTGGCAGGCCTGGACGAAGACCCGGACTCCTACGACCACGCCGTGACCCGGCGACACCTGGAGATCCTGCGCCGGGCCACCGACGCGCGCGGACAGCGGTTGCGCGTGGAGGTGCTCAAGGCGCCTGAAACCGTGCGCCCGACTTTCGAGACCGACGAGTTCGCCGCCGGTTACATCAACTTCTACGTGTGCAACGGCGCCGTCATCGCACCGCAGTTCGGCGATGCGCGGCCCGACGCCAACGCCCGCGCGCTGCTGCGCGAACTGTTTCCGAGGCGCGAAGTCGTGCAACTCGACATCGACGCCATTGCCGCGGGCGGCGGCGGCATCCACTGCACCACGCAGCAGCAGCCGCGCTGACTCACTTCACATCTGCGCCTTGCGCATCGAATTCAACTCGTAGCCCCGACCGTAGATCGGTCGCAGGATCAGCCCTCTTTCCGGATGGAGCTTCAGCTTCTTGCGCACATTCGAGATGCAGACATCGAGGGCTCTCGAATCGGGGGATCGGGGCCGTCCCCGCCACAGGGCGGAGAGCTTTTCCCGGGTCACCAATGAATTCATGTTCCGGAACAGCTCGAGCGCGAGATGGAACTCCATGGGCTTCAAGGAAATGTTCTGCTCTCCCAGCCACACCTGGCGCCGGGCGATTTCGAAGCGATATTCGTCCCACACAAGATCACCACCGGTTGCACCGGCGTCCAGCTTTCGCTGCACGAGCATTTCGAGCCGCCATTCGAATTCTCGGTCGCTGCAGAAAGGAAGCACGACGTCGATGCTTCCAATGCTTGCAAGCTCCGCCTTCAAATCGGACAGGACACCCAGGTATTCGGGAAGGGCCACGAGCAGCAGGGGCACGTCGGAGGCGATCAGGAACGACTTCAATTGAATTTTTGTTTTTTCACTGGAAATTGCAACCACTATGCATTCGAACTTCTTTCCCGCATGCAGATTGGCGAACAATTCATCGACCGAATCGAAAGCCAGGGAAGCACATCCGAACGCATCCAGGCGGCGGCGCAACATATTTCTTTGCGTCGCATCGCTGTCCATCAGCGCCACAAGGAATGTCCTCTCCTTGATGGCGACATGCGCTTGTCTTGATTGATCCAATGAAGTCATGGGTTCATTTCCAATGAGAGCGCGCCGATTCGAGCCTGGGGTCCGAAAGCTGTTTGCCGGTCATTGCTGCTCTTCCCCGGGCTTGGCGCCAGCTTTCCGCGCACGCTCGGCTCGCGCGGCACGCAACTCGGCCCACACCACGATCAGCGCCCAGACATGCGTGACCACCCAGAACAGCAGCGTGAGCAGCATCAGCAGCCGGTCGATCCCCGCATCGGTCCAGAGCCAGGCGGTCGATCTTTGCGCGCCGTGCACCGGTCCGGCCCCTGTGAATGCAGTTGCCACAAGTGCGCGAAAAGATTTTCTCGGGGCTCGAGGCAATAACAGTTTCACGGCCTGCATCGCGCGCTTCGGATTGAAGGAAATTCGAGAAGGCCCCAGGGGAAGGCCTATCACGATGTTTTTCATGAATTAACCTTTGGATAACAAAATATGAATAATGCTTGAGAGATTCGTTTGCATTTCTTCACTGAGCAAGAGGCAGCATGAATCTCAACAATGATCTCGGCTTCGATAATTCTTTGTGCTGCCGTAAAAAAAAGTGAAGAATTATTCACTTACTTAAACCAAAGAAATTTTCTGAATGTCAAGAAAACGACTTTTTTGGGGAATAAATCTCGACGAGCCTCAAGGCATTTCGCATCAAGGATTCGGCCGTCTTTTGCCAATGAAGACGGCTCGCCAAGCGAGTGCATCCCGCTCCGCAGAAAGGCGGGCGGGTGGCAAAGTCACTGAATGAATCGGGATTCCGCCGCGCGGGGCCGGCGGCGGAGTTGCTGCAGCAGATCGGCGGCTTGAACGATCAGTGCGAAACGACGGCGATTCCCCGGAACTGTCCTGCCTTCGTATTCTTTTCGGGCCTCGGATAGCACTCCGGCGAGAAGCGGTGCAGCAGCTCCGCCTCGCGCTCGGTGGCAAGTGCGAGATTGGCCAGCTTCACATGCCCGAAGCCGCGGATTGAGAGCGGCAGCGCCGCGATCTGCGCGGCGAGTTGCTGGTTCGCGGCTGAAAGCTCGGCCGCCAGTTCGTCGAGCCTCTTGTCGAACTGGCCGATCAGTGCGCGCTCCATCCGACGCTCCTGCGTGTAGCCGAACAGGTCGAAGCCGGTGCCGCGCAGCCGCCTGCCGTGCGCCAGCCACTTCATCGCCGGCAGCATCCACGCGCCGAGGCGGATCTTGGCCGGCGCCTGCCCATGCGCGGGACGCGAGAGCAGCGGCGGGGCCATGTGGAACTCGAGCTTCAGGTCGCCTTCGAACTGGTCCTTGAGCTTCTGCAGGAACGCGCCGTCGGTGTAGAGGCGCGCGACCTCGTACTCGTCCTTGTAGCTCATGAGCTTCAGCAAGCTGCGCGCCGCATTGCGCGTGAAGGGCAGGCGCGCGTCGCCGCCCGGCAGCGCGGATTCGGCCGCCTGCAGCGCGCGGATGCGCTGGTCGAAGCGCGCGGCCCATGCGGCGTTCTGGTAGCCGGTGAGATGGCGACGCGCGTCGGCGAGCAGCGCCTCCAGCGGGCGCTCGTCGGCTTGTTGCGTCTGCGCTTGCATGGGTGCTGCACGCAACTGGTCGAGCGCGGCGGGGTCGCCCGCCGCGAGCCGCCCCAGCGAGAACGCCGACTGGTTGGCCGCCACGGCCACGCCGTTGAGCTCGATCGCATGCATCAGCGCCTCCAGGCTCAGCGGCACCAGGCCGCGCTGCCATGCATAGCCGGTCGCGACGATGTTCGCGGCCAGCGTATCGCCGAGGAACTCCTCGGCCAGGCTCTGCGCGTCGAAGGTCTCGACCTGTTCCTCGCCCGCGACGAAGCGCATCTTCTCCAGCAGCAGGTCCACATGCAGGTCGGCATTGGGGTTGCGCAGCGACTCGGCCACCGGGATCTCGTGGATGTTCGCCAGCACGCGCGTGCGCCCGTGCCGCACGGTCTGCAGCGCGTCGGCCGAGGCGCCCACCACCACATCGCACGCGAGGACGGCATCGGCCTGCTGCGTGTCGATGCGCACCTGGTTCAGCCGCTCGGGCGTGTCGGCCAGCCGCACGAAGCTCAGCACCGAGCCGCCCTTCTGCGCGAAGCCCATGAAGTCCAGCACGCTGGCCGACTTGCCTTCCAGGTGCGCGGCCATCGCGATGACCGCGCCCACCGTCACCACGCCGGTGCCGCCCACGCCGGTCACCAGCAGGTCGTAGGGGCCGGTCCACGCATGCGGCGCGGGATGCTGAAGCGCGGCCACGCGGTGCAGGAAAGCATCGCGCCCGGCCGCGAGCGCCCCGCTCTTGCGGCGCAGCTTGCCGCCGGTGACGCCCACGAAGCTCGGGCAGAAGCCCTTGGCGCAGGAATAGTCCTTGTTGCAGCTGGTCTGGTCGATCTTGCGCTTGCGGCCCATCGGCGTTTCCTGCGGCAGCACGGCCACGCAGTTGCTCTGCACGGTGCAGTCGCCGCAGCCTTCGCACACCGCCTCGTTGATGAAGAGGCGCTTGGGCCGGTCGGCGATCTCGCCCTTCTTGCGGCGCCGGCGCAATTCCGCGGCGCAGGTCTGCTCGTAGATCAGCACGGTGACGCCCGCCATCTCGCGCAAGCGCCGCTGCACCTCGTCGAGCGCGCTGCGGTCATGGAATTCGGTGCCGGCCGGAAAGCGGCCCTTGATCTCGTCGTACTTGCCGATGGCGTCGCTCACGACCACCACCTTGGTGACGCCTTCGGACTCCACCTGCCGCGCGATCGCGTCCACGCTGATGACGCCGTCCACCGGCTGGCCGCCTGTCATCGCGACCGCGTCGTTGAACAGGATCTTGTAGGTGAGCGTGGCCTTGGCCGCGACGGCCTGGCGGATCGCGAGGTAGCCCGAGTGGTAGTAGGTGCCGTCGCCCAGGTTCTGGAACACATGCGGCGTCTTGGTGAACATGGCGTGCGAGATCCAGTCGACGCCCTCGCCGCCCATCTGGATCAGCCCCGCGGTGCTGCGGTCCATCCAGTTGGCCATGAAGTGACAACCGATGCCCGCGCGCGCCGTCGATCCCTCGGGCACCTTGGTGCTGGTGTTGTGCGGGCAGCCGGCGCAGAAGTACGGCACGCGCTTGACGGCATCGCTCGCATTGCCCAGCAGCTCGGGCGGCGTGAAGTCGCGCACGTGCTGCAGGTGGTCGCCCAGGTCGTGGTTGTCGGGAAAGTGCACGGCCAGCCAGTGCGCGACCAGCTCGATGAGGCGCGACGGGCGCAGCTCGCCGAGCGCGGACACGAGCGCCTGGCCTTCGCGGTCGTGCTTGCCGACGAGCACAG
>Ga0209127_100058_pt1 | contig 162443 bp, 132 predicted proteins | sample LakSupMetagenome_FD_187469 | JGI IMG/M metagenome (GOLD analysis project Ga0209127, IMG submission 187469) | Freshwater microbial communities from Lake Superior, Canada - Sta WM archaea (SPAdes) (version 2) | ecosystem: Environmental > Aquatic > Freshwater > Lake | place: Lake Superior, Canada... | reverse complement strand
GCTACGGGGCAACCTGCGGTGCTCGCGTTTTGCGGGGTCTCGCAGAACTCGCTTCGCTCAAACAGCTGCGAGCCCTGATCCGCAAAACGCTGCGCTCCTCGGCGCAGCCAGAGGGGAGGGGGAGACGAACAGGCCATCGCTTTGCTCGGCTTGCAATCGGGCCTTTGCTTCGCTCGGCGGGGGGACTTGCTCCCTCTCCCTTTGGGAGAGGGCTGGGGTGAGGGCACCGCGGCCGAGCGAAGCAAAGGCCCGTAAAGCATTGAGCCGCCGAGCGTAGCGATGGCGTGTCGGCCCCCAAATCCCTTCTGTGAGCACCGCAGGTTGCCCGTAGCGAAGCGAAGGGACGCAGACAGCAGGGTCGCCTTTTCTTTGCTTACGTTCTTTTGGCGAAGCAAAAGAAAGTAAGTCGCCCGCCGGGGCGAGACCCGGCCTCGGAAAGAAAACCCACAAATCCTCAACATAAAGCCAACGCCTCCAGGCAAGCCCGCCGATGAGCCTCCCCCTGCGAAGGCTTCATCACCCGGCCCGCAACCCGGACCCCGTAATCCACCCCCAGCCGGTCCGCCATCAACACCCAGGCACAGAGCCGAGACAACCGGGCCTCGGTGTCGGCGAGTCCAGCCGCCTGCGCATCGAGCCACAGCTCCTCGCGCTGCGTGTGCTGCGTATCGCGGCTCACCAGGTCTTCCGACCCGGCCGCCTGCGCACGCGCAGCCTTCTTCCAGACCACCAGCTTCAATGGATCCCCACGCCGATACGCACGCACACCGTCGTACTCACCGGCGCCATGCGCCCGCTGCGCAGCCGAGATGGCCGCCGGCCCCGACAGCGGCTCGCCGGGCGGCAGCGGCGGCGGATGCGCCTCGGGCGCCGGATACACCAGCATCTGCGCCGCGGGGCGCCAGACCGTCCACACGCGGAACGTCCCGAGCGGAAAGCGCGTCTCCGCGGTCAGCGGCGGCACCGGGTGCAGCCCCCGCCGCTCGGGCAGAAAAGCGATCTCGACCGTCGACGTGCCTTCGGCCGGCACGTCGGTCCAGGCCCATTGCCCGCTGCCGCGCACCGCCATCCCGATGCCGTAGCGCACACTGCGCCGCTCGTTGTGCAGTACTACCCGGAAGACGGCAGCAGCGCCGGCGTAGTGCGCCTCGGGCGGCATCATGCGCATCGCGAGGCCGCGCAGCGTGGCATGGCACACGTGCATGCCCACCGCGACGCTGCCGGCCAGCAAGAAGGTCAGCAGGTAGCCGAGGTTGAGCTGGTAGTTGATCGACGCGACCAGCAGCACCAGCAGCGTGGCTGCCAGCGTCCAGCCGGCGCGCGTGGGCACGATGTAGACGTTGCGCTGTGTGAGCTCCAGCGTGTCCGACGGCGGCCGCCGGGACAGGAACCAGCCGTCGATGCGTGCGCGCAGGGCGCCGACAGGATTCACGGCAGCGGGACCGCCGCGATCATCGCGCGCACCTGCTCGACGGCGCCCCGGCCCGCATCGCCCACGGGCGTGAGCCGGTGCGCGATCGTCTGCGGCAGCACGGACTGCACATCGTCCGGCGCGACGTAATTACGGTTGGCCAGGAGCGCCTGCGCCTTGGCGGCGCGCAGCACCGCGATGCCGGCGCGCGGCGACAGGCCCTGCAGGAACCAGCGGCCCGAGCGCGTGGCGGCGATCAGGTCCTGCACATAGTTGAGCAGCGGCTCGGAGGCATGCACCTGCTGCACACGCTGCTGGATCGCGGTGAGCTCGCCGGCGGTCAGCATCGCGGGCAGGCTCGCGAGCATCTCGCGCCGGTCGACGCCCGAGAGCAGCAGGCGCTCGGCGGCGCGGTCGGGGTAGCCGAGCGAGATGCGCATCAGGAAGCGATCCAGCTGCGACTCGGGCAGTGCGAAAGTGCCGAGTTGGTCCTGCGGATTCTGCGTGGCGATCACGAAGAAAGGCGTGGGCAGCGGACGGGTCTCGCCTTCGATGGTGACCTGCTTCTCTTCCATCGCCTCGAGCAGGGCGCTTTGGGTCTTGGGGCTCGCGCGGTTGATCTCGTCGGCCAGCAGCACCTGCGCAAAGATCGGCCCGGGGTGGAACACGAAGGCCTGCTGGCCCCGGTCGTAGATCGCGACCCCCGAAAGATCGCCGGGCATCAGGTCCGCAGTGAACTGGACCCGCGAAAACTGTAAACCGAATGTGTGCGAAAGCGCATGGGCGAGGGTGGTCTTGCCGACCCCCGGTACATCCTCGATCAGCAGGTGTCCGCCTGCGAGCAGGCAGGCCACGCAGTCGCGCACCTGGGCCTCTTTGCCGACGATCACCGTGTTAAGCTGACTCAGCAAAGTGGCAAGCTTCGCAGCAACGTCCATATTTGTATCCATATGCAAACGATACCGTAAGACCTGGCGGCCCCATGCCGCGTGAGGTCTAGACGTGGCGACAGAGACACATGGGCAAGACAGGCTACTTCACACACCGCGACTTCTGGAAGCACGACATGGGCCGGGGTCATCCCGAGTGCCCCGAGCGACTGGATGCCATCGAAGACCGGCTGCTGCTGACGGGCGTCAGCGATGCGCTGGAGCACTGCGAAGTGCCGCTGGCCACCCTGGAGCAACTCACCCGGGCTCACAGCGTGGAGCATGTCGAGCTCCTCGAAGAACTCCATATGCGCCTTGTGGCCGACGAGCCCGCCGGCGGCCCGGACCACGCGCAGCTCGACCCCGACACTTCCCTGAACCGCTTCACGCTGCTGGCTGCACGTCGCGGCGCCGGCGCGGCCATTGCCGCGACCGATGCGGTGATCGCCGGCGACATCGAGAACGCCTTCTGCTCGGTGCGACCGCCGGGCCACCATGCCTGCCGCGAGCAGGCGATGGGCTTCTGCTTCTTCAACAACATCGCGATCGCGGCGCGCCATGCGCTCGAAGTGCACGGCTACGACCGCGTGGCCATCGTCGACTTCGACGTGCACCACGGCAACGGCACCGAGAACATCCTCTCGAACGATCCGCGCGTGCTGATGGTCGGCTTCTTCCAGCACCCGTTCTATCCGTACAGCGGCACCGAGCACCCGGCGCCGAACATGCTGAACCTGCCGATCCCGGCGTACACCCGGGGCATGGACGTGCGCGAACTCATCGAAGCCGCCTGGATGCCTCGGCTCGAGGAGTTCCGTCCGCAGATGGTCTTCATCAGCGCGGGCTTCGACGCTCACCGCGACGACGACCTGGGTCAGCTCGGCCTCACCGAGAACGACTTCGCCTGGATCACCAGCCGCATCCGCGATGTCGCCCGGCGCCATGCGCGCGGCCGCATCGTCTCGATGCTCGAGGGCGGCTACAACCTCGATGCGCTGGCGCGCAGCGTGGAAGCGCATATCCGCGTCCTGGCCGATCTGTAACGCCACGGGCGCGAACACGGCGCCATGTTTTCTGAACCGATGAATTTCAACGACTTCCTACAACGCCTGAAACAGGTCGATGCGACCGGCATCGGCATCGAACTGAGCGTGCTGGTGGCCTGCGTGGCCCTGGCATGGGCCATCTGCAAATGGTTCGGGCGCGACCAGCCCAAGGACTCCATCTGGTTCGGCGAAAGCACTTTCGACGGCCTGTTGTTCCCGCTGTTGTCGCTGGTGTTCACCGATCTCGCGCGCCGCGTGGTGATCGATTTCCAGGCGGTGCTGGTGCTGCGCATCGCGGTGTCGGTGTTCCTGTCGCTGGCGGTCATCCGGCTCTTCGCGCGGGTGCTCAGGGCGGTGTTTCCCACCTCCAACCTGGTGCGGCTGATCGAGCGCACGATCTCGTGGCTGGCCTGGATCGCGGCCGTGCTCTGGATCGTCGGGCTCCTGCCGCCCGTGCTGGCCGAGCTGGACAACATCACGCTGGCCTTCGGCAAGACGCGCGTGAGCGTGCAGACGATCTTCCAGGGCGTGCTGTCGGCCGGGCTGGTGCTGGTGATTGCGCTGTGGATCGCCTCGACCATCGAGAAGCGCATCCTGCGCGAGGCCGTCACCGACCTGTCGATGCGCAAGGTGGCGTCGAATGCGGTGCGCGCCTTCCTGCTGCTGATCGGCTTGCTGTTCGCGCTGTCGGCGGTGGGGGTGGACCTCACGGCGCTCTCGGTGCTGGGCGGCGCGCTCGGCGTGGGCCTGGGTTTCGGCCTGCAGAAGCTGGCCGCCAACTACGTGAGCGGCTTCGTGATCCTGCTGGAGCGCTCGATCCGCATCGGCGACAACGTGAAGGTCGACACCTTCGAAGGCCGCATCACCGACATCAAGACGCGCTACACGCTCATCCGCGCGGGCAACGGACGCGAGGCCATCGTGCCGAACGAATCGCTGATCACCAGCCGGGTGGAAAACCTCTCGCTGGCCGACCGCAAGTTCAACATCACGACCAACATCGTGGTGGGCTACGAGAGCGACGTGGCGCGAGTGCAGGCCATCCTGTGCGCGGCGGCGAAGTCGCAGGCGCGCGTGATGACCGACCCGGAGCCGGTGGCCTATCTCGTGAACTTCGCGCCCGACGGCCTGGAGTTCAGCCTGCACTTCTGGGTGGCCGATCCGGACAAGGGCAAGGACAACCTGCGCTCGGCCATCAACATCGCGATCCTCGAAGGACTGCGCGGCGCGGGCATTGACATTCCTTATCCGCAACGCGTGCTGCGCGTGGAATCTTTGCCCCCGGGAATCGCGCCAGCGCCCGACGCTGTTTTATAATCGAGGAAAAGCACGATCGTTCTTTTTTGTGGCCCGGAGTGCCTACGAGAAGAATGGAGAGGCTGCAAAGGTCGCGTCCTAGAATGGCCGGTTGCCCTCGAAGCCCCCTTTTTGCAATCCAATGGAGTCAAGTCAATGAAGGTTCTTGTACCTGTCAAACGGGTCGTCGATTACAACGTGAAGGTGCGCGTCAAGAGCGACGGCACCGGGGTGGACATTGCCAACGTCAAGATGAGCATGAACCCCTTTGACGAGATCGCTGTCGAAGAAGCTGTGCGTCTGAAAGAGAAGGGCGTTGTCACTGAAGTGATCGCCGTCTCTTGCGGCGATGCGAAATGCCAGGAAACCCTGCGCACTGCGATGGCCATCGGCGCCGACCGCGGCATCCTGGTCGAGACGACCGAAGAGCTGCAGCCCCTGGCGGTTGCCAAGCTGCTGAAGGCGCTGGTCGACAAGGAACAGCCCCAGCTCATCATCCTCGGCAAGCAAGCCATCGATGACGACGCCAATCAAACGGGCCAGATGCTCGCTGCCCTGGCCGACCTGCCCCAGGCCACCTTCGCCTCCAAGGTCGACCTGGCCGCCGACAAGGTCACCGTCGCACGTGAAGTCGATGGCGGCATGGAAACGCTGACCCTCACGCTGCCGGCCGTCATCACGACCGACCTGCGCCTCAATGAGCCGCGCTACGTGACGCTGCCCAACATCATGAAGGCCAAGAAGAAGCAGCTGGATGTCTTCAAGCCCGAAGACCTGGGCGTGGATGTGAAGCCCCGCCTGAAGACCCTCAAGGTCAGCGAGCCGCCCAAGCGCGGCGCAGGCATCAAGGTGCCCGACGTCGCAACGCTGGTGGACAAACTGAAGAACGAAGCGAAGGTGATCTGAACATGACCGCACTTGTTATTGCCGAACACGACCACGCCAGCATCAAGCCGGCAACCCTCAACACCGTGACCGCAGCGCTGGCTTGCGGCGGTGAAGTGCATGTGCTGGTGGCTGGCGCCAATGCCGCTGAAGCCGCGAAGGCTGCTGCCCAGATCGTAGGCGTGACCAAGGTCATCGCCGCCGACAGCCCCAGCCTGGCAGAGAACCTCGCTGAAAACGTGGCTGCACAGGTCCTCGCGATCGCAGCCAACTACAGCCACATCCTGTTCCCCTCGACCGCCAACGGCAAGAACGTCGCTCCGCGCGTGGCCGCCAAGCTGGACGTGGCGCAGATCAGCGACATCACCAAGGTGGACAGCCCCGACACCTTCGAGCGCCCGATCTACGCCGGCAACGCGATTGCCACGGTGCAGAGCAGCGATGCCACCAAGGTGATCACGGTCCGCACGACCGGCTTTGACGCCGCAGCAGCAACGGGCGGTAGCGCAACGGTCGAAACCGCTGAAGGCGTCGCCGACAGCGGCAAGAGCAGCTTCGTGGGCCGCGAAGTCACCAAGAGCGAACGCCCCGAACTGACCGCAGCCAAGATCATCGTCTCCGGTGGCCGTGCCCTGGGCAGCGCCGAGAAGTTCACCGAAGTGATGGCGCCGCTGGCCGACAAGCTCAACGCGGGCCTGGGCGCCAGCCGCGCTGCCGTCGATGCAGGCTACGCCCCGAACGACTGGCAGGTGGGGCAGACCGGCAAGATCGTCGCCCCGCAGCTGTACATCGCCGCGGGCATCTCGGGTGCGATCCAGCATCTGGCCGGCATGAAGGACTCCAAGGTGATCGTGGCGATCAACAAGGACGAAGAGGCGCCGATCTTCAGCGTCGCCGACTACGGCCTCGTGGCCGACCTGTTCGTGGCAGTGCCCGAACTGGTGAAGGCGCTCTGATCGCATCGCTGCATTGAGCCGGAGGGCATCGTTCGCGATGCCCTTTTCGTATCCGCTGTATCTGGAGACAAGAGACATGAGCTACACCGCCCCCCTCAAGGACATGCTGTTCGACATCGAGCACCTGGCCAACATCGGCGAGATCGCCAAGCTGCCGGGCTTCGAAGACGCCGGCCTCGAAACCGCCCAGGCCGTGCTCGAGGAATGCGCGCGCTTCAACCAGGACGTGGTCGCGCCGCTGAACATCGAGGGCGACCGCAATCCCTCGTCGTTCAAGGGCGGTGAAGTCACCACCACGCCGGGCTTCAAGGACGCCTTCGCGCAGTACGTCTCGGGTGGCTGGCAAGGTCTTCAGCATCCGGCGGACTTCGGTGGACAGGGCCTGCCCAAGACCATCGGCGCGGCCTGCGGGGAGATGCTCAACTCGGCCAACATGAGCTTTGCGCTGTGCCCGCTCCTGAGCGACGGCGCCATCGAGGCCCTGCTCACGGCCGGCTCCGACGAGCTCAAGGCGGTGTACCTCGAGAAGCTCGTGAGCGGCCAGTGGACCGGCACGATGAACCTCACCGAGCCGCAGGCCGGCAGCGACCTGGCCATGGTGCGCAGCCGCGCCGAGCCGCAGCCCGACGGCACCTACAAGGTGTTCGGCACCAAGATCTTCATCACCTACGGTGAGCACGACATGGCCGAGAACATCGTGCACCTCGTGCTGGCCCGCGTGACCGGCGCGCCCGAGGGCGTGAAGGGCATCAGCCTGTTCGTGGTGCCCAAGTTCATGGTCGGCAAGGACGGCGCGCTCGGCGAGCGCAACGACGTGCACTGCGTGAGCATCGAGCACAAGATGGGCATCAAGGCATCGCCGACCGCCGTGCTGCAGTACGGCGACCATGGCGGCGCCGTCGGCTACCTCGTCGGCCAGGAGAACCGCGGCCTCGAGTACATGTTCATCATGATGAACTCGGCCCGCTACGCCGTGGGCATGCAGGGCATCGCGATCGCGGAGCGTGCCTACCAGCACGCCGTGGCCTACGCGAAGGACCGCGTGCAGAGCCGTCCGGTCGACGGTTCGATCAACGCGAGCGCGCCGATCATTCACCACCCCGACGTCAAGCGCATGCTGATGACGATGCGCGCCTACACCGAAGGCTGCCGTGCGATGGCCTCGGTGGCCGCGGCCGCCTACGACGCCGCGCATCACCACCCCGATGCCGACGCGCGCAAGCAGAACCAGGCCTTCTACGAATTCATGGTGCCGCTGGTCAAGGGCTACAGCACCGAGATGAGCCTCGAAGTGACTTCGCTCGGCGTGCAGGTGCACGGCGGCATGGGCTTCATCGAGGAGACGGGCGCCGCGCAGTACTACCGCGACGCCAAGATCCTCACGATCTACGAAGGCACCACCGCCATCCAGGCCAACGACCTGGTCGGCCGCAAGACCGCGCGCGACGGCGGCCAGACCGCCAAGGCCATCGCCGCGCAGATCGAGAAGACCGAGGCCGAACTCGCCAAGAGCGACAGCGCCGCAGCCGCGTCCGTGCACAAGCGCCTGAAGGCCGCGCGCGAAGCCTTCATCGAAGTGGTCGACTTCGTCGCGGGCCAGACCAAGGCATCGCCCAACGCGGTGTTCTCGGGCAGCGTGCCGTACCTGATGCTCGCCGGCAACCTGGTGGCCGGCTGGCAGCTCGCGCGCTCGCTGATCATTGCCGAAGACCTCGCCTCGCGCAGCTTCGACACCGACTTCATGCTCGCCAAGATCGCCACCGCGCGCTTCTATGCCGAGCACATCCTGAACAAGGCGCCGGGCATCCGCGACAGCATCGTCGATGGCGCAGAGAGCGTCACGGCGCTGGCGCTCGACGCGTTCTGATCGATGCCCGCTGTCGCCCACCTGACGGGCGGCAGGGGCCTCTCTCTCTTATAAAACCGAACCCATTCCCGGAGACAACATGTCCAAGCTGCCCCCCGTCCTCGCGAACCTGCCGCTGCCGATCATCGGCTCGCCGCTGTTCATCATCAGCAACCCCAAGCTCGTGATCGCGCAATGCAAGGCCGGCGTGGTTGGCTCGATGCCCGCCCTCAACGCGCGTCCCGCGGCGCAGCTGGAAGAGTGGCTGATCGAGATCACCGAAGAACTCGCGGCCTACAACAAGGCCAACCCCGACAAGCCCGCCGCCCCCTTCGCCATCAACCAGATCGTGCACAAGAGCAACGACCGCCTCGACCACGACATGGAGATGGTCGTGAAGTACAAGGTGCCGATCGTCATCACCTCGCTGGGTGCGCGCACCGACGTGAACGACGCGGTGCACAGCTACGGCGGTGTGACGCTGCACGACATCATCAACAACAAGTTCGCGCAGAAGGCGATCGAGAAGGGCGCCGACGGCATCATCGCCGTGGCGGCCGGTGCCGGTGGCCATGCGGGCGTGAAGAGCCCGTTCGCGCTGGTGCAGGAAATCCGCCAGTGGTTCGACGGCCCGATCGCGCTGTCGGGCTCCATTGCCACCGGGGGCGCGGTGCTCGCGGCGCAGGCCATGGGCGCCGACTTCGCCTACATCGGCACCGCTTTCATCGCCACCGAAGAGGCGCGCGCGAGCGACGACTACAAGCAGGCCATCGTGGACGGCAACTCGGACGACATCGTCTATTCGAACCTCTTCACCGGCGTGCACGGCAACTACCTCGCGCCCAGCATCGTCAAGGCCGGCATGGACCCGGCGAACCTGCCCGAAGGCGACCTCAAGACCATGAACTTCGCGAGCGGCGACGGCAGCAAGGCCAAGGCCTGGAAAGACATCTGGGGCTCGGGCCAGGGCATCGGCGCCGTGACCGAAGTGGCCAGCGCCGCGGCCTTCATCGAAAAACTCAAGCGCGAATACCAGGAAGCAAGGCAACGGCTCGCTCTTTGAGCGACGACTGGCCATGGCTTCCGCCACCGCGTCCTCCTCGCCAGGGCGCATGCCGTTGCTCGACGCGGCCAAGGGCATCGCCTGCGCGGTGATCGTCGGGCATCACTTGTCGCGCTACGGGCCGATGCCCGCGGGCGCCTACGGGCTCGCGCCCGATTTCTTCGGCTGGCTGGCGGACGACGGCCGGCTCGCGGTGCAGGTGTTCCTCGTGATCGCGGGTTTTCTCGCGGCGGCGAGCCTCGCGCCGGACGGCCTGTTGCGCGTCGACCGGCCCATCGCGCGCATCCTGCAGCGCTATGGGCGGCTGGTGATGCCGTACCTGGCCGCGCTCACCGTCTGCGTGCTGGTGGCCGCCGTGGTGCGGCCGTGGCTCGATGAAGACGTGGTGCCGGCTTCGCCGAGCATCGGCCAGTTGTTCGCGCACGGGCTGCTGCTGCAGGACCTGCTGGGCTACGAGTCGCTGTCCACCGGCGTCTGGTATGTGGCCATCGACTTCCAGCTGTTCGCGCTCGCGCTGATGCTCGTCGGCCTTCCGGCCATGCTGAGCTCACCTGCGCCTGGCGTCGTGAACCGGTCGTCGCGGTGGATGCCCGTGATGCTGGTGCTCGCGCTGGCCGTGGCCTCGCTGGTGCTCTTCAATCGCAACGCCAGCCTGGACGACACCGCGCTGTATTTCTTCGGCGCCTACGGGCTCGGCATGCTGGTGTTCTGGATCGGCCGGGCCACGCGCGCCAGCACCTGGCAGGGTGCGCTGGCGCTGCTGGTGCTGGTCGGGGCGGGGGCGCTGGCCATCGAATGGCGAAGCCGCATCGCGACGGCGCTGGTGACGGCGCTGCTGATCGCGCTCGCGCAGCACGGGCATTGGCTGTCGCCCGCCAAGTGGCCGGTGCTGGCGGTGCCGCTGCAGCGCCTGGGGCGCATGTCGTACTCGCTGTTCCTGATCCACTTCCCGGTGCTCCTCGCCATGAATGCGCTCGTCGCGAACCTCGCGCCGCACGGGCCGTGGGTCGACCTGCTGGGCATGGTGGCGACCTTCGGCCTTTCGGTGGCCGCGGCCGCGCTGCTGTACCGCTGGGTGGAAGTGCGGCCCGCATCGTGGCGTGGCGTGTTCGCGCTGTTCGCGGCGCTGCTGGTCAGCGGGATCGTCGTTTCCTTCTAGCCAGGGCCCGCGCGCGCCGCCGCCGACCGGTACGATCCCGGCGCGCCGCCCGTCCACGCCTTGAAGGCCCGCTGGAAGGCCGCGCTGTCGGCGAACCCCAGTTCCTCGGCCAGCACAGCGAGCGGCACGGTGCTGGTGTTGAGCCGCACGATGGCCAGGTCCCGCCGCAGCTGGTCCTTCAGCGACTGGAACGACGTGCCTTCCGTCGCCAGGTGGCGCTGCAGCGTGCTGACCGACATGTGCAGGCTGCTCGCCGTGGTCGCGAGGTCGGCCCACGCGGGCCGGTTCTGCTGCAGCACCGCGCGCACCTTGGCGCTCACGGCCTGCTCGGCCAGCCGCGGCAGGATCACGTTGGCCGGCGAGGCCGAGAGAAAGACCTGTATCGCCTGCGCATCGCGATGCACCGGCGTGGCGAGCGCGCTGCGGTCGAACCACACGGCCGACATCGGCTGGCCGAACTGCAGCGGGCCCGGGAAAACCTTGGCGTAGCCGTCGGCGTACGGCGGCAGCTCGAAGCCGAAATCGAAGCGCCGTGCAACCAGCCGGCCGCCATGCAGCCATGCGAAGAGCCGCCAGTACACCCGCAGCATCAGCTCGTGCAGGAAGTTCTGGCGCGTCGCCTGCGGGTTGTTCAACCGGATGCCGAAACCGGCGAGCTGGCCTTCCTGCAGCGGCACCAGCGTCAGGTCGTCCTGCAGCAGGCTGAAGGTGTGGGCCACGCGGCGCAGCGCCACTTCGAAGGTGGGCGCGCCCAGCGTGGAGCGCACCATCAGCGCGAAGCTGCCGCAGCGAAGGCGCCGCGTGAGAAAGCCCAGCGCCTCGTCGTCCATGCGCTGCATCAGCAGCGCGAAGAGGGCCACGTACTGCTCGCCCGTGACGCGCGCACCGGCCTCCTGCAGCAGCGAGGGGGCGATGCCCGCATCTTCCAGTGCCGTGTCGATGCACACCGCCGCGTCGGCCCCGCGCGCGCGAACGCCCGAGAGCATGCCCTGCACGAAGGCAATCGGAATGGTGATGGGCGGTTGCAGCATGGGTCGGTGGATTGACGTTTTCTGCCATGCGATCGAAGCGAACTGCAATCGCCGGGCGGTGCGGGGATTTCTACCATGCCACTGCACAAGAACCAGACGGAGACAAACCCATGTACATGACCCAAGGCCTTCACCGCGCCGTGCAGCAACGCCCCGACGCCATCGCGGTGCGCTTTGCCGGCCGCGCCCGCAGCTTTCGCGACTTTGCCGAACGTGTGGCGCGCCTGGCCGGCGCGCTGCAGGGCCTCGGCATGCAGGCGGGCGACCGCGTCGCCATGCTGTCGCTCAACTCCGACCGCTACCTGGAATACCAGATGGCCGTGCCCTGGGCCGGCGGCGTGCTCAACCCCTGCAACATCCGCTGGTCGCCCGCCGAGATCCTCTACTCGCTGGAGGATTCGGGCTCGACCATCCTGCTGGTCGACGAGACCTTTCGCGCCGTGGTCGAGCAGATGCGCGGCCAATCGAAGAGCCTGCGCGAGGTGATCTACTGCGGCGACGGCCCGGTGCCCGCCGGCATGCACGGCTACGAAGCCCTGATCGACGCCGCCTCGCCGGTGCCCGACGCCGTGCGCCGCGGCGAAGACCTGGCCGGCATCTTCTACACCGGCGGCACCACCGGCTTTCCCAAGGGCGTGATGCTCAGCCACATCAACATCTGCAGCTCGGCGCTGGCGGCGCAGGCCGAGGGCCTGGCACCGGCCGGCGGCTGCTACCTGCACGCGGCGCCGATGTTCCACCTGGCCGACATGGGCCTGGCCACGCCGCACTGGTTCGCCGGCAACACGCACGCGATCCTGCCGATGTTCACGCCCGAGGGCGTGCTCGACGCCATCGAGCGCGACCGCGTGACCAGCCTGCTGCTGGTGCCCACCATGATCCAGATGCTGGTCGACCATCCCGCCATGCGCAAACCGCGCGACCTGAGCAGCCTCAAGGGCATCACCTACGGCGCCTCGCCGATCTCCGAGGCTGTGCTCAATCGCGCGATGGAGGCGTTCCCGGGCGTCGACTTCGTGCAGGCCTACGGCATGACCGAGCTGTCGCCCATCGCCACGCTGCATCCGGCCTTCTTCCACACGGCCGAGGGCCGCAAGACCGGCAAGCTGCGCTCGGCGGGCCGTGCCAGCGTGTGCATGGAAGTGCGCATCGTCGATGCCGACGGCACCGAGGTGCCGCGCGGCACGGTGGGCGAAGTGGCGGTGCGCGGCCCCAACGTGATGCAGGGCTACTGGAACAAGCCCGATCAGACGGCCGCCGCGCTGCGCGACGGCTGGATGCACACCGGCGACGGTGCCTACATGGACGAGGACGGCTTCATCTTCGTGGTCGACCGCATGAAGGACATGATCATCAGCGGTGGCGAGAACGTGTACTCCGCCGAGGTCGAGAACGCCATCAACCAGCACCCCGCGGTGGCCGCGTGCGCGGTCATCGGCATCCCCAGCGAGGAGTGGGGCGAGACCGTGCATGCGGTGCTGGTGCTCAAGCCCGGGCAGGGTATCCAGCCCGAGGAATTGATCGCGCACTGCAAGAGCCTGATCGCCAGCTACAAGTGCCCGCGCAGCGTGGCCGTGGTCGAGGCGCTGCCGCTGTCGGGTGCCGGCAAGGTGCTCAAGACGAAGCTGCGCGAGCCCTTCTGGCAGGACCGACAACGCAGCGTGGCCTGATTTTTTCCAACCTTTTTTCCAATCCGACATCAAGGAGACCTTCATGAGTCAAGACGTCTACGTGGTCGGGGTCGGCATGATCCCCTTCACCAAGCCGGGCGCGAACCAGCCCTATCCGCAGATGGCCGCGCACGCGACGAACGCCGCGCTCAAGGACGCCGGCATCGGCTACGAGCTGATCCAGCAGGCCTACGTGGGCTACGTGTACGGCGACTCCACCGCCGGCCAGCGCGCGCTGTACGAAGTGGGCATGACCGGCATCCCGGTCGTGAACGTCAACAACAACTGCTCGACCGGCTCGACCGCGCTCTTCCTCGCGCGCCAGGCCGTGGCCAGCGGCGCCGCCGACTGCGTGCTCGCGCTCGGCTTCGAGCACATGAGCCCCGGCGCGCTGGGCGCGGTGTTCAACGACCGCCCGAGCCCCTTCGACAATTTCGAGACCATCACCGACGAGCTGGTCGGCAACGAGCAGGTGCCGCTCGCGCTGCGCTACTTCGGCGGCGCGGGCCTGGCGCACATGCAGCAGTACGGCACGCAGATGTCCACCTTCGCGAAGATCCGCGCGAAGGCGAGCCGCCACGCATCGAACAACCCGGTGGCGCTGTTCCGCACCGTCGTCACCGAAGACGAAGTGATGGCCGCGCCGGTCATGTGGCCCGGCGTGATGACGCGGCTCATGGCCTGCCCGCCCACCTGCGGCGCGGCCGCCGCCATCGTGTGCTCGCCGCGCTTCGCCGAACGCCACGGCCTGGACCGCAGCGTGCGCATCAAGGCACAGGCCATGACCACCGACCGCCCCGTGACCTTCGAGAGCCGCGACATGCGCGAGGTGGTCGGCTTCAGCATGGCGCAGGAGGCCGCGCAGAAGGTGTACGACGCGGCCGGCGTCGGCCCGCAGGACATCGACGTGGTCGAGCTGCACGACTGCTTCGCGCACAACGAACTCATCAGCTACGAGGCGCTGGGCCTGTGCCCGGTCGGCGGCGCGGAGAAGTTCGTGGACGATGGCGACAACACCTATGGCGGCAAGGTGGTGACCAATCCGTCGGGTGGGCTGCTGTCGAAAGGGCATCCGCTCGGGGCGACCGGTCTTGCGCAATGCACGGAGCTGGTCCAGCAACTGCGCGGCACGGCCGACAAACGGCAGGTCGAAGGCGCGCGGATGGCGCTGCAGCACAACCTCGGGTTGGGCGGCGCCTGCGTGGTGACGCTGTACGAACGCGTCTGAGGAAAGGCGAGACATGATCGACAAGAAATGGATCGGCCACGAGCTGCCCGCCTCGGTGCTGCCCATCGAGCGCACGCGGCTGCAGTTCTTCGCCAAGGCCATCGGCGAAACCGACCCGGTCTACACCGATGCTGCCGCCGCACGCGATGCGGGCTACGCAGACCTGCCCGCGCCGCCCACCTTCCTGTTCGCGGCCGAGCTGGACTCGGGCGCTTCGAACCAGCTGCTCGACGACCTGCAGATCCCGCTGTCGAAGCTGCTGCACGGCGAGCAGAGCTTCAGCTATCACAAGCCCGCCTGCGTGGGCGACACGGTGACGGTGCGCTCCACCATCAGCGACATCTACGACAAGAAGAACGGCGCGCTCGAATTCGTCGTGAAGACCTCGCGCGCCACCAACCAGCGCGATGAACTGGTCGCCGAGCTGCGCACCGTGATCGTGTGCCGCCACTGACGAAGGAACGCACGATGACCACCGCCACCTACGACAACATCCAGATCGGCGACGAGCTGCCCGCATTGCAGCTTGCGCCGGTCAACCGCACCACGCTCGCGCTCTTCGCGGGCGCCTCGGGCGACCACAACCCGATCCACATCGACACCGACTTCGCGCGCAAGGCCGGCATGCCCGACGTGTTCGCGCAGGGCATGCTGGGCATGGCCTGGCTCGGCCGGCTCGTCACGCAGTGGGCGCCGCAGTCGCAGCTGCGCCGCTTCGACGTGCGCTTCCAGGGCATCACCCACATCGGCCATGCGGTGCGCTGCACCGGCCGCGTGGTCGAGAAGCTCGAGCACAACGGCGAGCGCTGCGTGCGCGTCGAGGTGCAGAGCGCCAACCAGTACGGCCAGACCCGCATCGCCGGCGAGGCGCTGGTGGCGCTGCGCTGAACCCATCCAACGAAAGAAGAAAGAACAAAGACATGACACTCAAGCTCGAAGGCAAGGTCGCCCTCATCACCGGCTCGGGCCGCGGCATCGGCCGCGCGATCGCACTCAAGCTCGCTTCGGAAGGCGCGCGCATCGTGGTCAACGACCTCGACGCCGAGCCCGCCGAGGAAACCGTGCAGGCCATCCGCGCGGCGGGCGGGCAGGCGGTGGCCTGCACCGGCAGCGTGTCGGCGCCGGACTTCGCCGAGCGCTTCATCGGCACCGCGGTGAACGAATACAAGGGCCTCGACATCATCGTGAACAACGCGGGCTACACCTGGGACAGCGTCGTACAGAAGATGACCGACGAGCAGTGGTACGCGATGATCGACGTGCACCTGACGGCGCCGTTCCGCATCCTGCGCGCGGCGCAGCCGGTGATCCGCGCGCTCTCCAAGGCCGAGGGCGAAGCGGGCAAGCGCGTGGTGCGCAAGGTGGTCAACATTTCCTCGGTGGCGGGCCTCTTCGGCAACGCGGGCCAGGCCAACTACTCGACCGCCAAGGCCGGCATCGTCGGCATGACGCAGACGCTCGCCAAGGAGTGGGGGCGCATGAACGTCACGGTCAACTGCGTGGCTTTCGGCTTCATCCAGACGCGCCTGACCGCTAGCACGACCGAGGCCTCCACTGCGAACATCGAAGGCCGAGAGATCAAGGTCGGCATCAACCCCGGGCTGCTCGCGATGATGGAGCAATCGATTCCGCTCGGCCGCGGCGGCACACCCGAGGAAGCGGCTGGTGCGGTGTACCTGCTGTGCGCGCCCGAGTCGGACTACGTGAGCGGCCAGACGCTGATGTGCACCGGCGGCTTGACGGGGATCTGACATGAACGCCGTCGAAGGCATCGCCTGGGGCGTCCGCGACGACATCGGCCGCATCGTGCTGCAGCGGCCCGGGAGCGCGAACGCGCTGACATCGGCGGGCGCCCGGGCCCTGGTCCGCGCCATCGACGAGGTGCTCGAACAGAAGCCGCGCGTCATCCTGTTGACCGGCGTAGGCAAGGCGTTCTGCGCGGGCGGCGACATCGACGAGTTCGTGGCGGCCGGTGAGCGGCTGCCCGAACTGGTGAACGAAATTCTCGACGGACTCCATCCCGCGTTGTTGCGCCTGGTGACGGGACCGGCGCCGCTGGTGGTTGCGGTGAACGGCCCGGCAGGCGGCGCGGGCGTGGGGCTCGCGCTGTGCGGCGACTTCGTGCTGGCCGCGGAGTCGATGAAGCTGCGCACGGGCTATGCGGCCATCGGCCTTTCGCCGGATGCGGGCGCCTCGTACTTCCTGTCGCGCCGCGTGGGGCCGCTGCGGGCGCAGCAATGGCTGATGCTCAGCGAGCCCATCGACAGCCAGCGCTGCCTGGCGTCGGGCGCGGTCGATGCGGTCTATCCGGATGCGGAACTCGCAGCGGCGGGCGAAGCGCTGGTGGCGCGGCTGGCCGCTGGTGCGAGCGCGTCGTTCGCGGGCATCAAGGCGCTGTGCGGCGGCGCGCCGGGCCGGCCGATCGAGGAACACTTCGCGATGGAGCAGAAGCTCCTGCGTGAACGCGCGGGCAGTGCGGATGCGCGCGAAGGCGTGGCCGCATTCGTTGCGAAGCGGGCGCCGCGCTTCACGGGTCGCTGACTGCTGCTTCCGTGGCCTGCGGCAGGCAGGCATTGCCGGCGTGGCGCGTGCAAGAATTGCCGTGCCCCTTCCGCCTCGCACCCAGACCACGGAGTTCTCTTGAGCCTTGTCTCCACGACCTCGCTTCGGTACTTTGCCGAAGTCGTTCGCGTCGGCTCGATCAGGGCGACGTCCGAGAACCTGTACGTCGCGGCCTCGGCCATCAGCCGGCAACTGGCCATGCTCGAGGACTCGCTGGGCGCGCCCTTGCTGGAGCGGCGCCAGGGGCGCGGCAAGGTCAAGCTCACCGCGGCCGGCGAGATCCTGATGCGCTATCACAAGAACGTCGTCAAGGAGTCCGGGCGGCTGCACTCCGAGATCGAGGCGCTGCAGGGCCTCAAGCGCGGCCATGTCAACTTCGGCATGCCCGAATCGCTCACGCGCGACTTCATGCCGCAGTTCTTCTCCGGCTTCTCCAAGCGCTATCCGGGCATCTCGTTCAGCGTGAAGGTCAGCGGCAGCCCCACGCTGGGCGAGATGCTGCTGGAAGACGACCTGGACGCGTGCTTCACCTTCGGCGACATCGCGCTCCAGGACCTGTCGGTGGTCTATTCGCGGCTCCTGCCGCTGTACGTGATGGTGCCTACCGGGCATCCGCTCGAAGGCCGCAAGTCGCTGCGGCTTTCCGACTGCGCCGAGTACGGCCTGTCCTGGCTCGATTCGTCGCTGTGGGCCAGGCAGCAGTACGACGAGATGCTCGCCAAGGCGAAGATCCGCCCGCGCATCGCGCTGGAGACCAACTCCTATGAGCTCATGCGCAACGTGGCGGCCGAAGGCATGTGCCTCACCTTCACGACCGCGCCGCTGGAAGACCCGTTCGGGCGCCCGAGGGCCGGCTCCTATGTGCCGTTGAAAGACCCGCGAGCCCGGCCGCAGCGCCTGGCCCTGAGCGTGCACAAGGGGCGCAGCCTGCCGATCCCGGTGGCTGCGTTCCTGTCGGAGCTCACGGTCGCGCTGGAGGCGGCCGAGCAGTTGGCCGAGCCGCGGGGCCGGCCCGCCAAGTGAGGCGCACGCCGCGCGGCCGCCTGGTCAACTGGCGGCCAGTTCCGCGGGCGTCTTGTACTTCTGCACCGCCGCGAACCGGCGCACCAGGTAGTCGCCCGATCTGATGGGCGCATGCCGGGGTTCGCCCTCGGCGGGCGCGAACTCGGGCAGGCACGCCACGGGCGTGTCGTAGTCGAGGTTGAAGAAGGTGGGAATCGAGTAGCGCTCCCGGCCCGTGCGGTTCGCGACGCGGTGCCGGTTGGACACGTAGACATCGTTGGTCCACACCTTCACGAGGTCGCCCAGGTTGATGACCAGCGTGCCTTCTACATACGGCGCCGCCACCCATTCGCCACCGCGCGTGCACAGCTCCAGCCCGCCGATCGGGTCCTGCGCCAGCACGGTCAGCATGCCGTAGTCGGTGTGCGCGGCGGCGCCCAGTTCCAGGTTGGTGAACGACTCCTGCGGCGGGTAGTGAAAGAGCCGCGCCTGCACCATCGGCTTGGTGGTGTATTGCAGGAAGAAGTCTTCGTCCTTGCCGACGGCCGAGGCGAAGATCTTCAGCAGGTTGCGCCCCAGCGCGATGGTGGCGTTGAAGTACGCCATGGCCGCGGGTTCGAGCCAGGGCTTGTCCGCGGGCCAGCGGTTGGGGCCGTGCAGCGGCAGGCCGTTCGCCACGTCGGGGTCGGTCAGCGGCAGGTCCATGCCGAGTTCGTAGCTCTCCTTCAGGTCCGGCTTGTGGCCCGGGTGCTGCGTGACGCCCATGGGCATGAAGCCGCGCCGAAAGCGCTCGTCGATGCGGTCCTTCAGGCGCTCTTCCATCGGCAGCGACATGTAGCGGCGGGTGGCGTCGAACACGGTGTCGATCACGGCCTGCGGCACGCCGTGGTTGCGCACGTAAAAGAAACCGGTGTTGGTGCATGCGGCCTTGAACTGCTCGACCACCGGTCCGATCGGGCCGCCGGCCAGCCACGGGCCCAGGTCGAGGATCGGCATCTCCTCTGCGGAAGCCCTGCGGGGTGCCTCGAGCTTCTGTTCTTCTTGGGTCATTGCGTTGCTCCTTTGTAATGGTCGGGTTGTTGCTTCATGTGCCGCGAGACAGGTCGGTGAACGCCTCCGCCCAGAACACCACGCGCCGCGCGATCGCCTTCATCAGGCTGTGCAGCACGATGCCGATGGCCGAGAGCACGATGAGGATCGCGAACATGCCCGCCGCGTCCATCGAGAAGTTGCGCTGCAGGATGAGATAGCCCAGGCCCGCCTGCGCACCCACGAACTCGCCCACGATCGCGCCGATCACGGCCAGCACGATGCCGATGTCGAGCCCCGCGAACACATAGGGCAGCGCATGCGGCAGCCGCACCATGCGGAACACATGCCAGGGCGAGGCCGTGAATGCGCGCATCAGGTCGATCTGGTCCCTGGGCGCCGAGCGAAGCCCGACGATGGTGTTGGCGAGCACCGGAAAGAAAACGATGGTCGCGGTGATCACCACCTTCGAGGTGGTGTCGAAGCCGAACCACAGCACGAACAGCGGCGCCACGGCCACCTTGGGCACGGTCTGGAACGCAACGACGTACGGGTAGAGCACCAGTTCGAGCAGCGCGCTCTGGCCGATCAGCGCGCCCAGCAGGAAGCCCGCGAACGCGCCGAGCGCGAAGCCCGCGAGGATCTCGTAGAGCGTCACCCACAGGTGCGGCCACACCTCGCCCGACAGGAAGACGTCGCAGATGGAGCGGGCCACGCCCGCGGGCCCCGGAAAGATCAGGTGCGAGACGCCCAGCGCGCTCACCGTGAGCTGCCATGCGGCAACCACGGCGACGAAGACGGCCGCGATCAGCGCCTTGCGGCGCATGGGGGTCAGCCACGGCGCGGGCGGTTCGAAGTCGATGTTCTCTGTGTTCGCGGTGTTCATCCGTCGAGCCCTCCACTGGCGTTCAGGTTGGTCCGGATGCCGCGCACGTGGCTGCCGAAGCGCTCGGTGTTGATGAGATCCAGCGTGCGGGTGGCGGGCAGGTCGACGTCGATCACCTGCGTGACGCGCCCCGGCCGCGGCGACATGACGATCACGCGGTCGCCGAGGAACACGGCCTCCGGAATGCTGTGCGTCACGAGCATGATCGTGGCGCCGGTGCGCTCGCGCAGCTTGAGCAACTCGACGTTCATGGTCTCGCGCGTCATGGCGTCGAGCGCGCCGAAGGGCTCGTCCATCAGCAGCAGCATCGGGTCGTTGACCAGCGCGCGCGCAATGCCCACGCGCTGCTGCATGCCGCCGGAGAGCTCGCCGGGGTACTTGGTCTCGAAACCCTCGAGGCCGACCAGATGCAGGTAGTGCAGGGCGCGCTCGCGCGCGACCTTGGGGTCGCGTCCCTGGATCTGCGCGGGCACCAGCACGTTGTCGAGGATGTTGCGCCACGGCAGCAGCACGGGCGACTGGAACACCACCCCGACATCGCGGCTCGGCCCGCTGTGGCGCTGCCCGCCGAGCTCGACCGTGCCGCGGCTCGCGCGCTCCAGGCCCGCCAGGATGCGCAGCAGCGTGCTCTTGCCGCAGCCGCTCGGCCCCACCACGGTGACGAACTCGCCGCGCGCGACGCTGAAGCTCACGTCGTGCAGCGCGATCACGTCGGCGCCGTCCTTCGAGCGGAAGGTCTTGTGCAGGCCTTCGAAACGGAACGCCGGCACGGCGCCCGTTGCCTCCTGCAGCGTCGTTCGCCTTGCGGGGAATTGAACGAGCGCGCTCATGTCACAGCCCCTTGCAGGCCTTGGCGGCCTCGATGACGGCGTTGCGGTCGAAGCGGTTGACGGCCTCCATGAAGCCGGGCTTCAGGTACAGCATCGACTCGGGCGGCAGCGTGCGCTTGATGAGGCCGTCCTTGTGCATCGCGTCCTGCATGCGGCCGTAGGCGGCGGGGCTCATCGCGCCGATCAGCTTGCCGCCGTTCATGGCTTGCGCGTCGGCCATCGCCTGGAGCTGCGTCTGCAGGAGCGCAAGGTCCCATTTGGCCAGCGTGGCCTCGTCGGCGCCCGTGGGCTTGGCGCCGGGAAAGTTCTTCCAGTGGATCTGGCGCGCGCACTCGGGATGGGTCTGCGCGAACAGCGTCGCCTTGGCCGCGCCGCGCGCGATGGCCTCGACCATCGCCGGGTCGGCGTCGATGGTCTTCTGCATGGTGGCGAAGGTGAAGTCGGGCAGCGAGCGCCACGCCGGATCGAACAGCACGCGCATGTTCGCGCCCGCATTCTGGAAGCCGGTGAGCGCGGAGCCCCAGAACATCAGCGCCTGCACGCGGCCCGCGCGCATCGCCTCCAGCGCCGGCGCACCGGCACCGGTGGCGATGATCTGCACCTCGGTGTCGGGGTTGACGCCGTTGGCGCGAAGGTAGCCCTTGAGCAGCGGCATGCCGCCCGTGCCCAGGCTGAAGATGCCGATCTTCTTGCCCTTGAGGTCCGCCACCGCCTTCACGGGGCTGTCCTGCGGCACGCCGATGCCCCAGTCGATCACGCCGGTGCCCATGAGCCCGCGCACGGCGACGTTGTTCTCGGTGTTGGCCTGGATCAGGCCGGTGGCGTTGACCTGCGCGAAATCGACGCCGCCGGCCACCATCTGCTGGATGCCCTGCAGCGAGCCGCCGGTGGTGACGATCTTCACGTCGTAGCCTTCGGCCTTCCAGTAGCCCAGCACGATGGGCAGCGTCAGCCAGGGGTAGGTGACGTTGACGACCTGCGTGCCCAGCGCGATGGTCACGGGCTTGAGCGGCGGGGTCTGGGCCTCCGCCATGGCGGCCGACAGCAGGAGGCCCAAGGCGGCAAGTCCCGCGGCAAGGCGGGCGACGGCGGGTTTCAGGTGGGGGGACATGGACGATCCTGTGGTGCTCGGATCGCTGCGAGCGTAGTCCCGGAAACCAATCGCTTTGGATCAATATTCCGTCAATATTGTTCTGATTTTTCGCACATTGCCAGGGCAGGTCCACCTGTCCTTCCGGTGCCGGGGCGCACCGTCCGGCGCGGTCGTTCAGCCGCCCAGCACGCGCGCGCTGCCCAGCATCTCGTGCGTGTCGTGCGCCATCACCGAAAGGAACGCCAAGAGGCCGATGTAGTACACGCTGTACGTCACCCGCGTCTCGGTGGAGACGGCGTAGTACTGCTGGTTGGCCGGGTCCTTGGGGTCGTACTTCCAGGCCCGCATCACCTGCGGTGCGGCGAGCACCGCGACCAGGATCAGCATCGGGCTCGGCCGCCAGAAGAACAGGGCAGCGAGCACCGGCACGCCCACCAGCCACACGCGCGGCGTGAGCACCGCGGTGATGCGCCCGCCGTCGAACGGCGAGAGCGGAATCAGGTTGAAGAGGTTGATGAAGAAGCCCGCATAGGCGAGCGCCAGCAGCAGCCGGCTGTCGGATTCGCGCGCCGCGAAATAGCAGGCCAGCGCCGCGAGGCTGCCGAGCAGCGGGCCGCCGAAGCCGACCCAGGCTTCGGTCTCGACGTCGTGCGGCTGGTCCTTCAGTTCGATCCACGCGCCCACGAACGGAATGAAGGTGGGCAGCCCGACATGCAGGCCGCGCTGCTTCGCCGCGAGGTAGTGGCCCATCTCGTGCACGAAGATGAGCGCCACGAAGCCCGCCGCATAGCGCCAGCCGAACACGAAGGCATAGGCCACCACCGAGAGCAGCATCGTGCCGCCCGAGAGCAGCAGCTTGCCGAGCTTGCCCGCGCTCAGCAGGACCAGCAGCAGCTTGACCATGGCCCGCTCTTCAGGCCTCGGGGTTCTTCTTCTTGAAGATCTTCGCCACGCCCCAGATGGCAGCGCCGCCGGCCACGACCGCGATCTTCGCGAACTTGGCGAGGAACGCCAGCGCGAGCGCGAAGAGGCCCAGCTTCTTCACGGCAACGCCGGCCACCAGCGCGGCGAGGCCGTAGGCGGCGACCTTGTCGGTGGACGAATTGAAGTCCGCGTACTTCTTGCCGTCGTCGTACTGCAGCGCGGCCAGGAGCTTGGCGGCGTCGGGCTTGTAGGTGTCCAGGTCCTTGGCGTTGGTGATGAGGTTCAGGCTCAGGTAGCCCTCGCGGCCCAGCGCATAGGTGTTGTAGTTGACGCCCTGGTTCTCGCCGGTGGAGCCCTTCTTCTTCGAGAGGGCCGACCACACGAGGCGGTGCGTCTGGGCCTCGTACTGCGGCTTCTGTGCCCAGCCCGTGACCTCGATGCCGGGGATGCCGCGCTTGGCGCGCTCTTCGTTCGCGGCCTCGGTGCCTTCCTTCAGGCTCTTGAGCAGGTCGTCGGCGTTCCAGTCCTTCGCGTCGTCGTCCTTGATGTAGCCCTCTTTCACGAACTTGACGACGGCCATCCAGTCGGCGTTGTCGTCGGCGGGGAAGATCGCGCCGATGAAGGTGTCGTCGGTCCGGTTGCCCATGCTGTGCATGAGCTGCGCGGCCGCGGGCGTCGGCACCCAGATGTAGCCGGCCGGCAGTTGCAGGTGGGCCTGGTCGCGCAGCGGGATGTCGGCGGGGCCGGCCTTCTGCACGGCCTTGGCGGCCTTGAAGGCGGCTTCCTGTTCTGCCTCCAGCGAGTTGGCCGTGGAGGCCGTGGCCGGAGCCGCGGAAGTGGTCGGTGACGCGGCGTTGACGGTGTGGGTGGCCGCAAGGGCGCACGCGAGCAGCAAGCCGGCCGTCAGGCGGGCAGTATGAATACGCAAGTTCTCTCTCCTCGGTTGTTGTCGGTTTTGGTGAGCCGCGAGGAGTTTATCGGCGCCCTTGCCGGCGCCAACAGTGCGTTTTCAGGGCCAGGGCGTGGGCGGCGGAATCTCGCACACCGGCTCGACGTCGATGCTCTTGAAGTCCGCCGGCGAGACGATCTCCAGGTACTCCATGTCGGGCGAGTAGTCGAACAGGAAGTGCCGGATGCCCGGTCGCTGGTGCACCACGTCGCCGGCCTCGACCAGGGTTTCCTTGTCCTCGTACATGAAGCGGGCCCAGCCCTTGACCATGATGACGATCTGGAAGTCCGCCTCGTGGCGGTGCCAGCCGGTGCCCGTTTCCGGTGCCATGTTGGCCTTGACCAGATGCGCGATGACCTTGCCGTTGGTGGCCTCGGCCACGCCCAGGTCGCGGTACAGGAAGAAATCGCGCAGCCCCCCCGAGACGAACTCTGTGTCACCGGGCTTGACGTGGGAGAACTGGGTGGCGGTACGGTCCAGCATGGGGCGCTCCTTCGCAGGTGGTTGTGTGCTGCACCGCAGCACGCATAAAGCGTTCCTGTTCGTGGGAGCTTTTGTTTGTGCCACGGGGCGTTCGTGACTTTCTTCCTGTCCCCTTGACGCCCTGGCAGCCCCTTTCCCATACTCAACCGCATGGTTCACCCAGCCACCCCTCCCGAAGCCGCAAGCCTCGACGCCGTCTTCGCCGCGCTGTCCGATTCGACGCGCCGCACCGTGCTCGAAACCCTGGGCGAGCGCAGCCTCAGCGTCACCGAACTCGCCGAACCGCACGGCATGTCCCTCACCGGCTTCATGAAGCACCTGCGCGTGCTCGAGAACGCGGGCCTCATCTCCCGCACGAAAGAGGGCCGCATCGTGCGTTGCGAACTTTCGCCGCGGCCCATGCAGGAGGCGGCCGTGTGGTTGTCTCGTTACGAGAAATTCTGGACCGGGCGCCTCGATGCACTGGCGCGCTTTCTCTACCACCAGGAGCAGACCGAATGGCACAACCTGCCGACCGAGACATCGACAAGGAGCGCCCCTCGCTCACCCTCCGCCGGCACTACCGCGTCGCCCCCGAAAAAGTCTGGCGCGCCTGGACCGACCCGCAAGCGCTGAGGCTCTGGTTCGGCCTCGACGAAATCGTCGCGGTGCCCCTCGTCGAGATCGACCTGCGCGTCGGCGGGCGCTTTCGCGTGGCCATGCGCGCGGCCGACGGCGAGACGCACGACGTGAGCGGCACCTACCTGGAGATCGTGCCCAACCGCAAGCTCGTCTTCAGCTGGGCCTGGCGCAGCACGCCCGAACGCGAATCGCGCGTCACCATGCAGATCGAGCCCGACGGCGATGGCTGCGAACTCGTGCTCATGCACGAGCAGTTCTTCGACGAGGCCGCGCGCGACGGGCACAACCACGGCTGGAGCGGTGCCCTCGTGAAGCTCGAACGGTGGCTGGGCAGCGCAACAACATGACCGCACCGGTCGCCGATGACATCGACGCGATCTATCGCACCGAGTCGCGCCGCATCTTCGCCACGCTGGTGCGCCTGCTCGGCGACTTCGACCTGGCCGAAGAAGCGTTGCACGACGCCTTCCGCAGCGCCCTCGAACAATGGCCGCGCGATGGCGTGCCCGCGAACCCGCGCGCCTGGCTGGTGTCGGCGGGGCGCTTCAAGTCCATCGACGGCATCCGCCGGCAGGCGCGCTTCACCGCGTGGGACGATGCGGTCGAGCACACCGCGGCCGTCGCTGATCCTGCCCCGGCATGGGACGACGACACCGAAGACCTCGAAGACGATCGCCTGCGCCTGGTCTTCACCTGCTGCCATCCCGCGCTCGCGCCCGACGCGCAGGTGGCGCTCACGCTGCGCGAGGTCTGCGGCCTCGCCACCGAGGAAATCGCGCGCGCCTTCCTCGTGCCCGCGCCCACCATCGCGCAGCGCATCGTGCGCGCCAAGGCCCGCATCCGCGATGCGCGCATTCCGTACCAGGTGCCTTTGCTGGCCGAGCTGCCGGAGCGGCTCGATGCGGTGCTGCGCGTGGTGTACCTCGTGTTCAACGAAGGCTATGCGGCCTCGTCGGGCGAGAGCGTCACGCGCGCCGATCTCTCGGTCGAGGCGATCCGGCTGGGCCGGCTGCTGGTAGACCTGCTGCCCGACCCTGAGGCGCTCGGCCTGCTCGCGCTGATGCTGCTGCACGACTCGCGGCGCGCGGCGCGCACTTCGGCCGATGGCGAGCTCGTGCTGCTCGACGCGCAGGACCGCAGCCTCTGGAATCGGGCGCAGATCGGGGAGGGCGCCGCGCTGGTCGAACGCGCGCTGTTGTCGCGCCGCTTCGGCCCCTACGCGCTGCAGGCCGCCATCGCCGCCGTGCATGCGGAAGCCCGCGAGGCGGCGGCCACCGACTGGCCGCAGATCGTTGGCCTCTACGACGTGCTGCTGCGCCTGGACCCCTCGCCTGTAGCCGAACTCAACCGCGCCGCCGCCATCGCCATGCGCGACGGGCCCGCGACGGGGCTGGCGTTGATCGATGCGCTGCTCGCACGCGGCGAGCTGGCCGACTACCACCTGGCCCACGGCGCTCGCGCCGAGCTGTGCCGACGCTTGGGGCGCATCGGCGAGGCGCGCGTCGCCTACGAGCGCGCGCTGTCGCTGGCGCGCCAGTTGCCCGAACGGAAATTCCTGGAGCGGCAACTGACCCTGCTGGATCTCAAATAGAAATTTTTTTGACGCCGGTCGTGCCGGACATGTCGATTTCCGGCATCGCCAATCGACCAGTGATGTCCACATTCATCTTCAAGGAGATACCGCCATGAAATACCTCTGCCTCGTTCACTACGACGAAGCGGTGATCGACACGATGCCGCCCGACGAACTCAAGGCCCTGGGCGACGAGTCCCACGCCTACGACCGCGAGCTCGAAAGGGCCGGCCACTACATCGCGTCGAACGCGCTCGAATCCGTGAAGACCGCCAAGGTCGTGCAGGTGCGGGGCGGCAAGCGCTCCCATGTCGACGGCCCCTACGCCGAGGCGCGCGAGCAGCTCGGCGGGTTCATCCTGATCGAGGCACGCGACCTCAATGCCGCGATCCAGTTGGCGGGGCGCATTCCCATGGCGCGCTACGGCGCCATCGAAGTGCGGCCTGTAGAAACCCTTCAAAGGAGAGCGGCATGAGGTACCTCTGCATCATCTACGGCACCGACGGCGAAACCGCGCACTTCTCTCCCCGCGAAATGGACAACCACGTGAACGAACACCTCGACTACGACCAGGCCCTGCAGGCCCGCGGCAAGCTCGTCGCCTCCGAGGCGCTGCAGCCCGCCGAGACGGCGACCGTCGTGCGCATGCGCCGCAACAAGCTCTCCGTCACCGACGGCCCCTTCGCCGAAACCAGCGAATACCTCGGCGGCTTCTACCTGGTCGAGGCCGAGAACGACGAAGAAGCGCTCGAACTCGCGGCCGGCATTCCGTCTGCGCGCTTCAGCAGCGTCGAGGTACGACGCGTCAAGGGCGGCGGAGCGCGAACGCCATGAGCGGCGCGCACCCCGCGACGCCGCCTGCCCGCGCCACGGCGCGCGAATGGACCGGCCTGGCCGTCATCGCGCTGCCGTGCATGCTGTATTCGATGGACCTCACGGTGCTGAACCTCGCGATCCCGTCGATCAGCGAGGAGCTCAAGCCCACCGCTTCGCAGCTGCTCTGGATCGTCGACATCTACGGCTTCTTCGTGGCGGGCCTGCTGGTCACCATGGGCACGCTGGGCGATCGCATCGGCCGGCGCCGGCTGCTGCTGATCGGCGCAGCCGCATTCGGCATCGCCTCGGTGCTGGCGGCGTTTTCCACCAGCGCGAACATGCTCATCGCCACGCGCGCGCTGCTCGGCGTGGCGGGCGCCACGCTCGCGCCGTCGACGCTCTCGCTGATCCGCAACATGTTCCTCGACCCGGCGCAGCGCACTGTGGCCATCGGCGTGTGGATCTCCAGCTATTCGGCCGGCGCCGTCATCGGCCCCGTGCTGGGCGGGGTGCTGCTGCAGTTCTTTCCGTGGGGCTCGGTGTTCCTCATCGGCGTGCCGGTGATGGTGCTGCTGCTGGTGCTCGGGCCTCTTCTCCTGCCCGAGTACCGCGACCCGGATGCGGGGCGGCTCGACCTGGCCAGCGTGGCGCTGTCGTTGGGGGCGGTGCTGGCGGTGATCTACGGCATCAAGCAGATCGCCGAGCACGGGCCGGACCTGGTGCCGGCGCTGTCGATCGCGGTGGGCGTGGCCCTCGGCTGGGTGTTCGCGCGGCGGCAGAAGCGGCTCGCCAATCCGATGATCGACCTGCAGCTCTTTCGCCTGCCAGCCTTCACCGTTTCGCTCGCGGCCTACATGCTCGCGTGCTTCGTGATGTTCGGGCTCTTTCTCTACAACGCCCAGTACCTGCAGCTGGTGCTGGGCCTGTCGCCGCTGCATGCGGGGCTCTGGAGCGTGCCGAGCGCGGGGGCTTTCATCGTGGGGTCGATGGTCGTGTCGGCGCTCGTGCGGCGGATGCGGCCAGCGTATGTGATGGGCGGCGGGTTGGCCGTGGCGGCGCTGGGGTTCGCGATGCTCATCGTGCTCCCGGCCGAGGGCGGGCTGGCGTGGATGGTGTCGAGCGCGGTCATCTCCTCGCTGGGCCTCGCGCCGGTGTTCACGCTGGCCACCGACGTGGTCGTGGGCAGCGCGCCGCCGGAGCGAGCCGGCGTGGCCTCGGCCATTTCGGAAACCAGTTCCGAATTTGGCGGCGCGCTGGGCATCGCGATCCTCGGGAGCATCGGCGCGGCCATCTACCGCAGCACCATGGCCGATGCGGTGCCCGCGGGGCTGGCGGGCGCGGCCGAGGTCGAAGCGGCGCGCAGCACGCTGGGCGGTGCGGTTGCGCTGGCAGGCCAGCTCACCGGGAGCGCAGGCGCCGAGTTGCTCGAGGCAGGCCGCGCTGCGCTGCTGCACGGCCTGCGCCTGACGGCGGGCATCTGCGCTGCGGTGCTGCTGATCGTGGCTGGCCTCGTCGCGTTCAGGTTGCGCGGAGCCGGCGAGGCCAATGCCCCCGAAACACCGGGTGCCGCCGCATTGCCGGAGCGCTGACGAACACCCATACTGGGGCTTCCACGACGAGACCACCGGAGCCTCCCATGAGCAACGAACTGCGCAAGAAGCTGCACGACCTGGCGGAGCTGGCCGACAACACCACCGACCCGCAGACCAAGGCCATCGTCGAGGCCATCCGACTGCAGACGGCCGTGCTGAACGAGCGGCTGTTCTCCATCGAGCTGCAGCTGGGCACGCTCACCAAGCGCCTGGAAAACACCACCGACTGAGTCCGCGCCGCTTTGTAGGGATAATCCCGGCCATGAGCGGCAACACTTTCGGAACACTCTTCGCGGTCACCAATTTCGGCGAATCGCACGGCCCGGCCATCGGCTGCGTCATCGACGGCTGCCCCCCGGGCATGGCATTGAGCGAGGCCGACATCCAGGGCGATCTGGACCGCCGCCGCCCCGGCACCAGCCGGCACGTCACCCAGCGCAACGAACCGGATGCGGTGCAGATCCTCTCGGGCGTCTACGAAGGCAAGACCACCGGCACCCCCATCGCCCTCCTGATCCAGAACACCGACCAGCGCAGCAAGGACTACGGGCAGATCGCCCAGCAGTTCCGCCCTGGCCACGCCGACTTCACCTACTGGAAGAAATACGGCATCCGCGATCCGCGCGGCGGCGGGCGCTCATCGGCGCGGCTCACGGCGCCGATGGTCGCGGCCGGTGCGGTCGCCAAGAAGTGGCTGGCTGAAAAATACGGCATGGTGTTTCGCGGCTGCATGACGCAGATCGGCGAGATCACGATCCCCTTCGAGAGCTGGGACAACGTGCCCAACAACCCCTTCTTCGCCCCCATCGCCGACGTGAGCGAACTGGAGGCCTACATGGACCGCCTGCGCAAGGCCGGCGATTCGTGCGGCGCGCGCATCCGCGTCACCGCGACGAACGTGCCCATCGGCCTCGGTGAACCGCTCTTCGACAAGCTCGATGCCGAAATCGCCTACGCGATGATGGGCATCAACGCGGTGAAGGCCGTCGAAATCGGCGCCGGCTGGGACAGCGTCACGCAGCGTGGCACCACGCATGGCGACTCGATCACGCCGACCGGCTTCGTCACCAACAATGCGGGCGGCATCCTGGGCGGCATCAGTTCGGGGCAGGACCTCGAGGTGAGCATCGCGATCAAGCCCACCAGCTCGATCATCAGCCCGCGCCAGTCCATCGACATCCACAACAACCCCGTCGAAGTGATCACCAAGGGCCGCCACGACCCCTGCGTGGGCATCCGCGCCACGCCGATTGCCGAGGCGATGCTCGCGCTGGTGGTGATGGAGCATGTGCTGCGCAACCGTGCGCAGTGCGGCGACGTGCAGGCCCCAGTCGAAGCCTCGTCGCCCCAGGCGTCCTTCCTCTAGTGTCGTCGTCGCCACCCGTGGCCGCGCAGCGCGGCCACCTGCTGGCGTTCGCTGGTCTGTCGGCCAGCTATTTCGCGCACATCGGTTTCTTCAATCCCTACCTGCCGCTGTGGCTCAAGGACCTGGGGCTGCCGATCTTCACGATCAGCCTGCTGGCCTCGGTGCAGTCGGTCACGCGCGTGTTCGCGCCCTATGCCTGGGGTGCGCTCAGCGACCACACCGGCCACCGCGTGATGCTGCTGCGCTTCAGTGCGGCGGTGGCGCTGGTCAGTTCGTTCGGGCTCTGGTGGCACGGCGGTGCGTGGTGGCTCGCGTTGGTGCTGCTCGTGATGTTCACCCACACCAGCTCGATGATGTCGCTCACCGAAGCCGCCATGGCGCAGCTGGTGGCCGGCGACTGGGGCCGCTATGGGCGCATACGCCTGTGCGGCTCGGCCGGCTTCCTGCTCACCGTGTTCGTCGCGGGCGAATGGTTCGAGCGCTTCGGCATGAAGCACTTCCCGGCCTGGGCCGCCGGCACGCTGGCCATCGTGCTCGTCGCGACGATGAAGCTGCCCGACGTGCGCGAGCCCGTGGCGGCGCACGACGCCGACCGCGAACCCATCGGACCCGTGCTGCGCAACCCGGTGGTGCAGTGGTTCTTCGCGTCGCTGTTTTTCCAGGTGATGTCGCACTTCTCGGTGTACGCCTTCTTCTCGCTGTATCTCGACTCGATCGGCTATGGCAAGAGCACCATCGGGCTCCTGTGGGCGCTGTCGGTGGTGGCGGAGATCGTCTGGTTCTTCCTGCAGGGCCGCCTCATCGGCCTCCTGCCGATGCCGCGCTGGATGCTGGTGTGCAGCATCGCGGCCGTCGCGCGGCTCGGGCTCACGGCGGGGTTCGGCGGCTTCATTGCCGCGCTGGTCGCGGCGCAGTGGCTGCACGCACTGAGCTTCGCTGCACACCACACGACCTGCATCGCCGTGGTCTCGCGCCGCTTTCCGGGGCGGCTGCGCGGAAGAGGGCAGGCGCTCTTCACCGTGATCGGCTACGGCTTCGGCGGCGTGCTGGGGGTGCTGCTCGGCGGGGCGGTGGCGCAGGGCTTCGGCTACCGCGCGATGTTCACTGCGGCGGCGTTGCTGGCGGTGGTGGGGAGTCTTTGTGCGTGGCGGGTGATGAGGCTGGATCAGGCGGAGCGGCTCAGGTCGGTCGGACCGGCGTGACCGACCTGGAGGGGCGTTCTCAGAACAGCCGGTAACCCAGCATCGCGACCACCGCCGCCGCCATGTGTGCCGGGCCGGTCGGAACGGCGCGCTTGTGATTCGTTCCGCGCAGTGCGAACACGGCAGCCATCAACAGCGACGCCACAACGAACGCGGCATAGATCGTCGGCAGCGCGGCCCATCCGAACCAGGCGCCGGCCACGGCAAAGGCCTTGAGGTCTCCATAGCCCACGATGTCGCGACCCGTCTTCGAGCGCACTGCCATCGTCACCAGCCATGGCGCAAGGTACCCCGACACCGCGCCGAGCACGTTGTCGGAAGCAGGCCCCGTGGATGCCCGATAGAGCAGCCCCAGCCACAGTAGCGCGAGCACGATCTGGTCCGGAAGCAGTTCGTGCCGCACGTTGATGGCCGTCAGCAGGATCCATCCGAGCAGCAGCACGCACAGCATCGCCGTGTCGAGCGATGCGCCCCGCGCGAATGCGAGGCCAAGGCACATCAGTGCCGCTCCGATGACGATGGCGAACTTGCTCGCCTTGGATACGTCAAGTTCGGAGGTGTCGCGCAGAAAAGGCTGGTAGTTCTGGTATTCGCTGGCCCATGCCCTGTGCATGTCGAGCGGAATGCGCCGGATCCAAGGGAGCAGGGCAAAGGCTGCGAACGCGCCACCACCGAGGGCATAGGCCGCGAGGACTTCGATGTTCAATGGCATGGACAACATTTGATTTCCGGTGAGCATGTGAGGGTCTACGGTGCCGGGCTGGATCGGATGGCAAGAACGGGGGCGATCATTGGTTCTTCGGGCGCAAGGCCAATACCATCTGGGGAGGCACCTTGCCCTGATCAGGAAGCGGCATGTACTCGGTCTTGCGGATCGCGCGCAGCGCCGCGTTGTCCCATTCGGGAACACCGCTGGACTTCAACAGGGTCGTGTTCAATATCTTTCCGCTGGGCGCGAGGTCGAGGGTGAACTCCACCACCGGATTGCCCTGCACCTCCACGGCAAGCAGGATGTTGGATCTGACTGCAGCGGCCACCATCTGGCCCCAGTCCCTGCGCTTGGGGGACGTGGCATCGTCGCTCAGCACGAAATGGATCGGCGCCAGGTACCAGGTGGAGTCGGTCTTGCCGGCCTTGTCCCTGGGAATGATGAGCCGCGCGGCCTTGACCGCGTCGACGGCCGCGGCGTCCAGCCGCTCGTACCCTGAACTCTGTGCCACGCGAATGCCCCGAACGATGCCGTCGCTATCGGGCAGCACCTTGACGAGGACCTTGCCCTGTTCACCCAGCCGCTTCGACAGCGTCGGATAGACCGGCCGAGGCGCCACGCTGTACTCGGCCGCGGGACCGTCGGACAGGGCGACGCTGGTGCGGGGCGGCGTCGCGGGTGGCGCGAAGGTGGATGACGTGGGCGACGTAGGGATGACCGTGGCCGGCGGCCGGGCCGTCGTCTGCGAAACGAGCGGCTCCGAGACCGGCATCCTGCCGCCCTGCCACTTGAGAAACGACTGCAGGAGCAGGAACAGCATCAGGCCCACGCAGAAGATCACGAACCAGGCCACCAGCTGAGAAGGTTTCAACGGTACATGCGGCGCGGCGGTCGCAGGCGCAGTGCGGCGAGGGCTCGGGCGGAACGCCGAGCTCGCCGCATTGGCATCGATCCGCTGCCAGGCCGCGATGTTGTCGGTCTTCGACGTCAGCCGCACCCAATTGGGAAAGAGCCCCGCCGCTTGCAGCACATGATCGAGGCCCAGCGCCACCGCTTCCTCACCGGGGTTGGAGCGTTTGCGCAGGAGGTCGAGGTACTTCAGTTGCAGGTCGCGATGTGCGGGCGGCAGGTCGGCATGGGCGTGCTGCTCCACGATGGCAGCATCCACCACGTGGCCGGCGTTGCCCAGCCGCTGCAGTCGGGCGGAGTCCTTGCGCCATTCGAAGGTCTCGGCGGCCGCCTCGAACAGGTGCTCATGCCCCGCCTGCCAGCCGCTGGCCAGGACGTGCGCGACGTTGGCTTCGAACAGGAAGCGAGCGTCCATGTCGAGCAGGCGGCCGTCTTCCAGCGCGACATTCAGCAGCATCGCGGCGTCGTTGATCGACAGGGGCGGGTGTTCGGCGAGGCGGTTGGCGAACGCCACGAACACATCGCGCGCGTTCTCATGGGGCGAGGCCGGCCGGGGTGACTCGATGGGTGGCTGCGCCGGTGCCGGATCGATCCGTTCGATCTCTGAGACGGGTTCTTCTTGCGACTCCCGTACCTCTCGCGCGGCAAGCGCAGGAGCATCGGCCAGCGGCCTGCCGCGCACCCAAACCAGCGCTGCCTCATAGGTCTCGCGCAGACGCTGGAAGGCCTGCGCTTCGGCCTCCTGGTCAATCTTCTTCAGCTCGCTGGCATAGGCACGCCGGATAGCGCGCTCGTCGGCGTCGGGACGCAGGCCCAACGCGAGCAGGAAGCCCGGTACATCATTCATTGGCGCCGTCGCTTTCGGTCAGTCCGCCAAGTGGCTGTCGCGTTCGATGTGGTCGAGCTGCTCCTGAAACTGGCGGTGCGCCGGCGCGATGAGCCGCTTGTCCTGCGTGGCCAGTACGCGCTCGAACTCCGCGATGCAGATGCCCAGCCATTCGCGCACCTCGCCGCGCAGTTGCTGGTAGACGCGCTCGCCACGTGCGAGCAGCGTGCGGTTCTCCATGCGGTCGCGCGGGTGGATCTTGAGTTCGCTCAGGGCCTGCAGCCGCTCCTTGATCTCCGTGTCGGTCAGCAGCCCGGGGTTGCCCTCGATCAGGAGACCGAAGGTCTGCTGCGTCTTTTGCACCGTCGCCTCGACCTGCAGCAGGCCATTGACGTCGTAGGTGAAGCGGACTTCGACCACCGATTCCTGTATAGGGCCGGGTGGCAACGGTACTTCGAGATTTCCCAGATGCACGTTGTCACGCACCATGCGCGATTCGCCCTGGAACACCTGCAATTCGATGGCGGTCTGCGTATCGGAGCCGGGAATGTATGTCTTCGAGCGGCTGACCGGCACGGTGCTGTTGCGCTCGATGATGGGGTCGAAGTGCCCGTGCGATGCGGCGTTGCCACCCAGCCTGTGGCTCACCGCGACGCCCAGTGAGTAGGGCGCGACGTCGGTCATCACCACTTCCTTGAGCGCTGCATCCTTCGCCTTGAGGCCAGCCTGCACGGCGGCGCCCAGCGCAACGACTTCGTCGGGGTTGAAGTCGATGGACGGAAAGCGCCCGAACATCGTGGTGGCCAGTCGGCGCACAACCGGCATGCGGGTGGCGCCGCCCGCGAGGACGACGGCGTCCAGTTCTGCAGCGCGCAGACTGGCGTCGCGCAGGGCGCGCTCGACTGGCGCGCGCAGGCGCTTGAGCAGTGGGGCACAGGCCTGCTCGAGCAGTGCCTCGTCGAGCGCAAGCCGGTACTGCACGGTCTCGTGCGCGACGACGATCTCGGCGTCGGGGTGCAGGCTCAATGCCTGCTTGGCAGCCTCGGTCTGTGCGGCCAGGCGCTGCATGAACATTGCGTCGTTGCGCAAGCTTGCGGGCAGCGCGTTGCGCTCGAAGAAGAGGGTGATCAGCGACTCGACGAAATCCTCGCCACCCAGGAAGTTGTCGCCCGCCGAGGCGCGCACCTCCATCACGCCCTCGAACATCTCGAGGATCGACACGTCGAAGGTGCCGCCCCCAAGGTCGAACACCAGAAAGCGCGCTTCGGCGCCCATGTCGTGCATGCCATAGGCCAGCGCCGCCGCGGTAGGCTCGTTCAGCAGCCGTTCGACCTTCAGGCCTGCGAGTTCGCCCGCCGCGCGCGTGGCCTTGCGCTGCGCATCCGAGAAATAGGCCGGCACAGTGATGACGGCTTCATGAACCGGTTCGCCAAGCATGGCCTCGGCATCGGCCTTGAGAGAACGCAGCACCAACGCCGAGAGTTCCTCGGGCCTGAAGCTGCGCTTGCCGAGGCGCACCGTCTTGTTGCTGCCCATGTAGCGCTTGAAGACCGCTGCGGTGCGGTCTGGATGTGTCTGAAGCCGCTCCCTGGCAGCCTTGCCGACGAGGACTGTGCCGTCCTCGTCGAGGCTGACGCACGACGGCGTCAGATGCTCGCCCAGTCCGTTCGGAACCAGCACGGACTTTCCATCCCGCCACACGGCCACCAGGCTGTTGGTCGTGCCCAGGTCTATGCCAACAATCATTTCTCACCCCTTTGCGATCCCTCTTATGCCGTTGATCGTATGTCAAAGGCATGCATTTCGAGGGCGCCCAGGGGCTGGCCGATGCTACTTTTTGCCCCGCTTTGCGGGTTTCGCGACACTGGTTTTCCCGATGCCGCCCTTGCCCGCTTTGCCGCCTCCGTTCTCCTTCTCGAACACCGCAAAGTACTCCGACGCCAGCTTCCTCAGCGACCGCCCGATGTTCCCGTAGTCGTATTCATTGAGGTTCGCCAGCGACACCCGCCCCGACGCATGCTTGCCCCCGAACCCGCGCCCCGGCAGCAGCACGATGCTGGTCTCTTCGGCAATGCGAAAGAGCGCCTCGTTCGGCTGCAGCTTCGTCACGATCCATTTGCCGAAGCGCTCGCCGTGCATCTGCGTGGCGATGTCCTGCAGGTCGAGCAGGTGGTAGTAGTTGACCGAGTTCGGGTCGTCCTGCATCGGCAGGCCCAGTTCGCGGTAGAGGGCTTCCTTCCTGCGCAGAACGATGCGTTTCATCGACTGCTTGTAGGCCTGCGGTTCATCCATCAGGCAGAAGAGCGAGAACATCACCATCTGCGCCTGCACCGGCGTCGAGAGGCCGGCCGTGTGGTTCAGCGCCACGGTGCGGCTGTCGGCCACCAGGCGGTCGATGAACTTCAGCTCGCGGGGCTCGGTGGTGATGGAGCTGTAGCGCGCGTCGAGTTCCTTCTTCTTCGACTCGGGCAAGGCCGCGATCTTGCGGTCGATGACGTTGTCCTCGTGCGTGGCCACCACGCCCATGCGCCAGCCGGTCACGCCGAAATACTTCGAGAACGAATACACCAGGATGGTGTTCTGCGGACAGGTCGCGAACAGCGAGAGAAAGTTGTCCGCGAAGGTGCCGTACACGTCGTCGGTGAGGATGATGAGGTCGGGCCGCTGCTTCACGATGTCGGCGATGTAGCCCAGCACCTCGTCGCTCATCTTCACCGAGGGCGGGTTGCTCGGGTTGCAGACGAAGAAGGCCTTGACCTTCGGGTCGAGCAGCTTCTGCAGCTCCTTCTTCGTGTACTGCCAGTTGTTCTCCGAGGGCGCCTCGATCAGCGTCTCGATCAGCTGGTAGTCGTTGAGGTGCGGAATCTCGATGTAGGGCGTGAAGATCGGCATGCCCAGCGCGATGGTGTCGCCGGGCGAAAGCACATGGTTCTCGCGAAGGCTGTTGAAGAGGTAGGTCATGGCGGCCGTGCCGCCTTCCACCGCGTACATGTCGAAGGTGCCCACGAAGGGGTGCGTGCCGATCATCTCCTGGTGGATGTACTTGCCCACGATGATTTCACTGAGGCGCAGCATGCGGTCGGGCACCGGGTAGTTGCAGCCGAGGATGGCCTCGCACATCTCGTAGATGAAGTCGCCCGCCGAAAGTCCCAGCTGGTCGCGCACGTACGACACCGCCGCCTCGATGAAGCGCGTGCCCGGCTCGCCCGCATGGGCCTTGGCAAAGATCTCGAAGCGCGCCTCGATGCCTTCGCGCTGCGGAAAGCCGCCCACGTGCTCCATGTAGATGTAGGAGCGCTCGGCCTCGGTCATCGCGAACTGGCCGAACTGGAAGAAGCCGTGCCGCGGCGTGGTGGCCAGGAAGTTCGGATTGCCGCGCCCCGCGTTGAGCATGAGGCGGTCGCTCTGCTTGGCGACCTGGATCAGTGCGTCCTTCAGTTCGAACGGGCTCAGGCCGGCCAGTTTCTTCACGTCGCTGAAATCCATTGGATGCTCCTTCTGGTGGTGGAAAAGAGAGAAAAAGAGAACGAAAAAAGAGGTGGGCGGCGCGCTCAGAAGGTGTGAATGAATCCGGCGTGCCCGAGCAGCTCGTCCAGGCGCGCCCAATCAAGGCGCAAAGCGCAGCCATAGCTCGGGCTATGGCGAGCATTTGCAACGCGGAGTGGGTGCGCCTGGGCGGGATGAGCGGGCATGGCGGGTTCGTTCACACCTTCTCAGACGAGCGCGACGATCAGCGGGCCGAGCAAGGTAAGGAACACGTTGGCCAGCGCATAGGTGATGGCGAAGGGCACGGTGGGAATCGAGTTCTCCGCCTTGCCGAGCACCTCGCCGAAAGCCGGGTTGGCGCTGCGCGAGCCGCTCAGCGCGCCCGCGAAGACGGCCGTGTTGGTGTAGCGCAGCACGTACTTGCCGAACAGCATGGTCAAGAGCATCGGCACGATGGTCACGACCACGCCCACGCCGAAGATCGTGAGGCCCAGCTGCTTGATGGTTTCCACCGCCTGCAGGCCCGAGGACAGGCCCACCACCACCACGAAACCGGCCAGGCCCAGGTCCTTGAGCAGCTGCACCGCGGCCGGCGGCAGCGCGCCGAAGGTCTGGCGCCTGGCGCGGTACCAGCCAAAGGCGAGGCCCGCGAGCAGTGCACCGCCGCCCGAGCCGAGCGTGAGCGGGATGTTGCCGAGCTTCACGCTCAAAAGGCCCACCAGCAGGCCGACCACGAGGCCGGCGCCCAGGTACACGAAATCGGTTTTCGCGCTCGGCACGATCACGTCGCCGACGAGGGCGGCCACGCGCTTGACGTCCTGTTCGGCGCCGAAGATCGACACCAGGTCGCCGGCCTGCACCACGGTGTCGGGCTGCATCGGAAGCGCCTTGCCCATGCGGCTCAAGCCCGTGACGAAGATGCCGTGGCGCACGCCGCCGGCGGTGAGCTGGCGGATCTGGTCGACCGTCTTGCCGTCGAACTCCTTGTTGGTGAGCACGATTTCGCGCTTCTCCAGCGTGAGCTCCATGCCGTCGACCGCGAAGACCTCCTTGCCCAGCAGCGGCGCGCTGGCCACCACCGCATCGCGCCGGCCGACCGCGAGCACGGTGTCGCCCTGGCGCAATGCCAGCGTGGGGCTCACTTCGATGAACTTGCCCTCGCGCTTCACGCGCTCGATGGTGATGGTGGTCGCGGGGTTCGCGTTCTCGATGTCGGCCACCGTGCGCTGCGGGTCGGTGGTGAGTTCGTAGATGCGGCCCACGAGCGAGGGTGCCGCCTCTTCCTGGTCGGGGCCGAGCACTTTCACGCCTGCCTGCTGCGCCGTCTCGGCCGCGATGGCGTCGTCGCGGATCGTGCGGCCCATGAACTTCGGCAGGATGTTGACGCACACGATGATCGCGCCGAAGGAGCCGAAAACGTAGGTCACCGCATAGCCGATGGCCACGTTGGCCTGCAGCCGCGCGGTCTCGGCCGCCGCGAGCCCGAGCTTGCCGATGGCATCGCCCGCCGTGCCGATGATGGCCGACTGCGTGAGCCCGCCCGCCGCCACGCCCGCCGCGAGGCCCTTGTCGAGCCCGCACAACTTGGCCATGACCACCACCGTCGCAAGGCCAGTGGCCGCCATCACCGCGGCCAGGATGATCTCTTTCACCGACTGCTTGCCCAGCGAGCTGAAGAACTGCGGCCCGCTCTCGAAGCCCACCGCGTAGATGAAGAGCGCGAACAGCACCGCCTTCACGCCGCCGTCGATCTGCACGCCCACCTGGCTCACGATCACCGCGACCAGCAACGAGCCCGCCACGCCGCCGAGCTGGAACTTGCCGAACTTGATCTTGCCGATCCAGTAGCCGACCGCGAGCGAAAGAAAGAGCGCCATCTCGGGCGACTTCTTGAAGAGGTCATGCAGCCATTCCATGGGTTTTCCGTCCTTTCAGGTTATTTCGCTGAATGCACCAGTCCGGCGAGGGCCACGATCAGCGGCCCCATCAACGGCAGCACCACGTTCGAGATCGCGTAGGTGATCGTGTAGCCCAGAAGCGGCGTCGCATTGCCCGCCGCGTTCTGCACCGCGCTGAGCGCGGGCGTGCTGCACTGCTGGCCGGCGATGGCGCCGAGCAGCACCGGCGCCTCGAGCTTGAGCAGTCGCCGTCCGACGAACAGCGAGATCGTGGCCGGCACCACCGCCACGGCCACGCCCACCAGCGGCAGCGCGACACCGAACTTCTTGACGAGCGCGATCGCCTGCGGCCCCGAGGCCAGTCCCACACAGGCGATGAAGGTCGCCAGCCCCAGGTCCTTCATCAGCGCCAGCGCATCGGGCGGCACGCTCAGGCGGTGCGGGTTCTTCGACTGGTACCAGCCGAAGGCGAGGCCCGTGACCAGCGCACCGCCGCCCGTGCCGAGCGAGAACGGAATGCCGCCCAGCTTGATGCTGAAGCCGCCGATGAACACGCCCAGCAGGATGCCCGCCGCCGCGTAGCTGATGTTGCTGCGCGTCGATGCGATCACGCGGTCGCCGACCAGCGGCAGCGTGCGCGCCACATCGGCCGCCGGGCCGTAGAGCTTGAGCACGTCGCCGCGCTGCAGCTTCACTTCGTGCAGGAGCGGCATGACATGGCCGTTGCGCGCGAGGCCCACGATCTGCAGTGCGGGCGGCAGTTGCGCGTCGAGCTCGCGCAGGCCCTGGCCGAACCATTCGCGCCGGTTGATCACGACCTCGATGGTTTCGACGACGGCATCGAAGGCGGTGGTGTCCGCGAATTCGCGGCCCAGCAGCTCGGCCACGTTCACCAGCATGCTGCGCCGGCCGATGGCCAGCACCTGGTCGTAGGCCTGCAGCCGCAGCGCGGGCTCGACGTTGAGCTGTTGCCCGCGCCGCACGACGCGCTCGATGCTCGCGTGGCCGCCGAGGATCGACATCAGTTCGCCCACCGTGCGCCCGCGGCCCACCGTCACGAGGAACACGCGGCCGACCATCTCGGGCACGGCGCTGGCCGCGGCGGGGTTTTCGTCGCCGCCGCCCATGGTCTTCCAGAGCCTGTCGGCCTCGGCGCGCAGGTCGACGCGCAGGAGCAGCGGAAAGACCTGGCTCGTGGCGACCACGATGGCGATGAGGCCGAACACGTAGGTGATGGAGTAGGCCGTGACCACGTTGGCCTGCAGCTGCTGGATGTCCGCGAGCGGCAGCGCGAGCTTGGAGATCGCATCGGTCGCCGTGCCCACCACGGCGGATTCGGTGGCCGCACCCGCCATCAGGCCCGCGGCGGTGCCCTGGTCGAGCGAGAGGAAGACGGTGGCGCACAGCACCAGCGCGAGCACGGTGACCACTTCGACCAGGCACAGCAGCCCGAGCCGCAAACCCTTGGCATCGAGGTTCGCAAAGAATTGCGGCCCGCCCGCATAGCCGAGCGCAAAGATGAACAGCATGAAAAACACGTTCTTCACGCTGTCGTCGAGCTGGATGCCCAACTGGCCCACCACGAGCGCGGCAATCAGGGTGCCGCAAATGCCGCCGAGCTGGATCGGGCCGAAACGGATCTGGCCGACCGCATAGCCAATGGCGAGCACGAGAAAAAGTGCGATTTCGGGCTGGCTTCTCAGGATGCCGGTCAAGCCTTCCATTGCCGGCCGTTCTCCTTGAGGGTCAACACAGAGTTCATGGAAGAGAGAGCCTTGCGCTTGGGGATTTGGAATGCCGAATCTCTGGCCACCTGTCACGATAAATCAACAACGGAAACAATTGTGAAAACATGCGGGAATTGGCGCGATTTGCCGCAGCAATTAAGTCAATAGGCCTATTGTTTTAATTGCCGATAGCCGGTTCGCCCTATAGCCGGCAATTCGATGAAATTGAACGAACCCTGAAAAGCAGACGCATGCAACCTCGGGTTTCCGATAACTACAACCGCTTGATTTAGTCGGCTCGCTGAAACATAGTTGCCCCCGTTCAACAACGACACAGGCACATCGCCTGCAAGGAGACACACCCATGCTCAGTTCGCGCAGCCGCCGTCGCTCGACCCTGGCCCTCGCCATCCTTTCCCTTGCCACGGTCGCCGCATCCACGGCCTTCGCCGCTGGCGAGCCGGTCATCGGCCTGGTCACGAAGACCGAGACCAACCCCTTCTTCGTGAAGATGAAAGAGGGCGCGCAGGAAGAAGCCAAGAAGCTCGGCGCCAAGCTGCTGTCGGGTGCTGGCAAGGCCGACGGCGACAACGCGGGCCAGATCACCGCGATGGAAAACATGATCGCGGCCGGCGCCAAGACCATCCTCATCACGCCGAGCGACGCCAAGGCCATCGTGCCGGCGATCAAGAAGGCGCGCGACAAGGGCATCATGGTGATTGCGCTCGACAGCCCGGCCGATCCGCCGGACGCGACCGATGCGCTCTTCGCCACCAACAACTACACCGCGGGCGTGCTGATCGGCGAATACGCCAAGGCCGCGATGGCCGGCAAGACGCCCAAGATCGTCGCGCTCGACCTGCTGCCGGGCCACCCGGTGGGCGCGCAGCGCCACAACGGCTTCATGAAGGGCTTCGGCCTCGCGGCGAACGATGCCAAGTCGAACGAACTCTCCAAGGCGCCCGAAATCGTCTGCATGGCCGACAGCTTCGGCGACCAGGCCAAGGCGCAGACCGTGATGGAGAACTGCCTGCAGAAGGCGCCCGAGGTGAACCTGGTCTACACCATCAACGAGCCCGCCGCGGCCGGTGCCTACAACGCGCTCAAGCGCGCGGGCAAGGAGAAGGGCGTGATGATCGTCTCGGTCGACGGCGGCTGCCAGGGCATCAAGGACACCAACGCCGGCATCATCGCCGCGACCTCGCAGCAGTACCCGCTGAAGATGGCGGCGATGGGCGTGGCCGCGGGCGTCGAGTTCGCCAAGACCGGCAAGAAGGCTTCGGGCTACGTCGACACCGGCGTGACGCTGATCGCCGGCAAGAGCGTGGCGGGCGTCGAGAGCAAGGACACCAAGACCGGCGCCGAGCTGTGCTGGGGCAAGAAGTAAGCGACAGGTAGCCCCAGGGAGGACACATCGATGGCGAAATCTGCAACGCACCACATTCCGTGGGGCGCCCTGGGGCCTTGGCTGGCCCTGCTCGGCGCATGCATCTTCTTTGCGACCCAGTCCGACCGGTTCCTGACCGGCGAGAACCTGTCGCTCATCCTGCAACAGGTGATGGTGGTCGGCGTGATCGCCATCGGCCAGACGCTGATCATCCTCACGGCGGGCATCGACCTGTCGTGCGGCATGGTGATGGCGCTGGGCGGGATCATCATGACCAAGTTCGCCACCGAGCTCGGCATGCCGGTGCCGCTGGCCATCCTCTGCGGCATCGGGGTGACGACGCTGTTCGGCCTCATCAACGGCCTGCTGGTCACGCGCATCAAGCTGCCGCCGTTCATCGTGACGCTGGGCACGCTGAACATCGCGTTCGCGATCACGCAGCTCTATTCGTCGTCGCAGACCATCACCGACCTGCCCATCGGCCTCACGGGGCTGGGCACCACCTTCGCCATCGGCAGCGCCGAAGTGGCGTGGGGCTCGGTGCTGATGGTGGCGCTCTACGGCCTCGCGTGGTTCGTGCTGCGCGAGACGGGCGCGGGCCGGCACATCTATGCGGTGGGCAACAACGCCGAGGCCACGCGGCTGGTCGGCATTCCGACGCAGCGCGTGCTGTTGGGCGTGTACGTGGCGGCGGGTGTGCTCTACGGCATCGCCTCGCTGCTGTCGGTGGCGCGCACCGGCGTGGGCGATCCGAACGCGGGACAGACCGAGAACCTCGACGCCATCACGGCGGTGGTGCTCGGCGGCACCAGCCTCTTCGGCGGACGCGGCATCGTGCTGGGCTCGCTGATCGGCGTGCTGATCGTGGGCGTGTTCCGCAACGGGCTCACGCTGATGGGTGTGTCGTCGATCTACCAGGTGCTGGTGACGGGCGTGCTCGTCATCCTCGCGGTGGCGGCGGACCAGCTCTCGCGCAAGGGGGCACGCTGATGAACGCCGTGGCAAACCCGAAGATCGTGATGCAGGCCAGGGGCCTCGTGAAGCGCTACGGCCAGGTCACCGCGCTCGACGGCGTGGACTTCGAGCTGCGCGAAGGCGAGATCCTCGCGGTGATCGGCGACAACGGCGCGGGCAAGTCCTCGCTCATCAAGGCGCTCTCGGGCGCGACCATTCCCGACGAGGGCGAGATCCTGCTCGACGGCGTGCCGGTGCACTTTCGCAATCCGCTCGATGCGCGGCGCGCGGGCATCGAGACGGTCTACCAAGACCTGGCCGTCGCGCCCGCGATGACCATCTACGAGAACCTCTTCCTCGGCCGCGAACTGCGCCGTCCCGGGTTCCTCGGCAACGTGCTGCGCATGCTCGATAAGAAGAAGATGCTGCAGGAAAGCGCCGCCCGCATGGCGGACCTGAAGGTCGGCATCCAGTCGATGACGCAGGCGGTCGAAACCCTCTCGGGCGGACAACGCCAGTGCGTGGCGGTGGCACGCAGCGCGGCCTTCGCGCGGCATGTGGTCATCATGGACGAGCCCACCGCGGCGCTCGGCGTGAAGGAGGGCAACATGGTGCTCGAACTCATCCGCCGCGTGCGCGACCGCGGCCTGCCCGTGGTGCTCATCAGCCACAACATGCCGCATGTGTTCGAGGTGGCCGACCGCATCCACGTGGCGCGCCTGGGCAAGCGCGCGGCCGTGCTCAATCCGAAGAAGATCAGCATGAGCGACACGGTGGCGGTGATGACCGGCGCGATGACCGCCGACCAGCTGCCCGCGGAGGCGCATGCCTGATGCAGAAGTTGCTGCCGCGCGTTCGCCCGACCTGTTGCGCCCGCGCGGCTCCAACCAGGTCGGCATGCGCCAGTTCAACGAGCGCGTGGTGCTGCAGGCGCTGCGCGTTCACACCAGCCTGCCCAAGGCCGACCTCGCACGCCTGACCGGGCTGAGCGCGCAGACCATCGGGCTCATCACCGCGCGGCTCGAGGAAGACCAGCTCATCGTCAAGCAGAGCCGGGTGCGCGGTCGCATCGGGCAGCCTTCGGTGCCGCTGGCGCTGAATCCGGACGGCGCCTTCGCCATCGGCATCAAGGTGGGGCGGCGCGGCGCGGAGTGGCTCTTGATCGACTTCACCGCGCAGGTGCGCGAGCGCCATGCGATGAGCTACGACTTTCCCGATGCGGATGCGTTGCTGCCCGCCATTGCCGAGCACATCCACCGGCTGCGCGACGGGCTCGGCCCGCTGGCCGCGCGCAACGTCGGCGTGGGCCTGGCCGCACCGTTCCTGCTCGGCGGCTGGCACCGCACGCTGGGCCTCTCGAAGGCGCAGTCGGACGAGTGGAACCAGATGGACCTGCTGGCCGAGGTGCGGGCGCGCACCGAGGTGCCGGTGAGCTTCGCGCGCGACACGGTCGCCGCCTGCGTGGCCGAGCTGGTCGGCGGACGCGGGCACGACCTCAAGAGCTTCCTGTACATCTTCGTCGACACCTTCGTGGGCGGCGGACTGGTCATCGACTCGCACCTGCACACGGGTGCACACGGCAACGCGGGCGCGCTGGCTTCGTTGCCGATGCATTCCGTGCGGGCCGGTGGCACACCGCCGCCGCAGGTGATGGCCGAGGCCTCGCTGTGGGAGCTGGAGCAGCGCCTGCAAGGCGAAGGGCTCGACCCCACGGCCGCCTACGACGACCGCGCGTTGCAACCGCCGTTCGCCGCCGCGACGCAGGCCTGGCTCGGCTCCGCATCGCTGGCACTGGCGCACGCCATCGTCAGCAGCACCGCGGTGCTCGACCTGGCCGATGTGGTGATGGATGGTTCCATGTCGCGCGCGTTGCTTCAGGCCTTGCTCGATCAGACCCGCGCCGCGCTCGCGCAATGCAACTGGGAAGGCTTGTGGCCGCCGCAGTTGCATGGGGGCAGGGTGGGGGCACAGGCTTGTGCGCTGGGCGGCGCGATGCTGCCGCTGCATGCCAACTTCGCGCCGGACCACGAGGTGTTCCTGAAGGCGGGGTGAATCCATCCTGCGCGCCTGGGCGCACTGCCGGTTTGCGGCCATCAAGAAGCGCTCGACAACGCCCAAGCCCCGCGCCGTATCCGCCCTTCAGCGGATCAGCCGGTGCAGACGCTCGAGCGCGCGCTGTGCGGCCTCCGGATCGGTGTAGCGTGTCGACTCGCCGCGCAAGCTGCGGCGTGCCGACGCATCGGCCGGCACCGGCTCGGGCAGCGGGATGCCGGCGCATTCCTGATAGCGCGGGGGCAACGCGCCGGTCAGAAAATATTCCGCCACCGGCGCATCGGCGCACGCGGTGCCGTACGGAAACACAGCGTGGGTGTAGTCGCCCTTGACCATCACCATGCGCGCATTGCCGAGCGCGGAAAACGTGCGCTGTGCGCCATCCGCCGGCGTGCGCGTATCGAATTCGGACTGCAGCATCAGGATCGGGCCGGCCTCGTTCGCCGTTGCCAGAGGCGGCATGGTGCGCACCGGATGGGGCCAGTACTCGCACGGCTGGCCCAGCATCCAGGCGCCCATCAAGGGATAGCGCGGAGCGGAAATGCGCACGTAGTCCAACCAGAACTGCAAGCCCAGCGCCGGCGTGTCGTTGCAGCGGGTCACCACCTGGACCGCCAGGTCGTTGGCGATGACGATCGGATCGGATGGCTCGAGCCCGGGCACGTCAAGGACGCTTGCCGCGAAGAGGCTTTCCGGCGTGGGCTGCATCGCCGCCACCGCGGCCCGCGCGTAGTCGAGCGCCCGCGCATTGCGCTGCGGGTCGAACGCGAAGGCATGGGCGGCCAGCAAGGGTTCCCAGTCCTGCGCTTCCAGATGAGGATGCGCGGCGTCGATCCCGGTGATGCCGCGCAGCGCGGCCAGGATTGCAAGCACCTCGTCGGACCGCCACCTCTCCATCAGATTGACGACCAGGTCGTTTCCCAGGCCGTACTGCGCCCAGTGCGGCGCCGACGGCAGGACGGCGCGCACCGCATCTGCACTGCGCCCGACATCGACGACGTCGCCGTATTGCGCTGCCCACGGCGCAATGATGCCGTCCAGCGCGTACTGCATCGCGGCGGGCATGGTCAGTCCCAGCGGGCCGTCCGGGGTGGACACATCCGCCGTGCTGTCGATCAGCATCCTGCCCACGCGTTGCGGGAACAACGTGGCGTACCAGAGGCCGAGGACGGTACCGTAGGAGTAGCCCACGTAGTTGAGCTTGTCGTCGCCCAGCGCGGCACGAATCACGTCGAGGTCGCGCGCCGTCGCGTCGGTGTTGATGAAGGGGGCCAGCGCTTCGGCGCCGCAGGCGTTGGCCAACAGCTTGTCGTTGTGCCGGCTTCGGGCGACGTTCGCGTCACCGAGCGCATCCGCCGTCAGGTCGGGCAACTGGATGTCGCTGCGTGCGATGCGGCAGGTCAGCGGTTTGGCACGGCCGATTCCGCGCGGCGAAAAACCCACGAGGTCGTAGCGCGCGGCCATCTCCTTCAGCCGGCCACCCGTCGGGTCCGCCGGGTCGCCCAGCACGATCAGGTCGGCGATGAGGACGCCGGTCAGATAGCCGTCCGCACCGGGGCCACCGGGATTGAACACGATCGAGCCCAGTCGGGTGGCGGCCCCGCCGCCGGCCGCGATGCGAACCAGCGGCAGCGTGAGTTCGCCCCGCGCCGGGTCGGCGTAGTCCAGCGGCACACGCACCGTGCCGCACGCCACGGCAGCGCCGTAGTCGCGCACGACGCCGGCCATCACTTCGTCGGACGTATCGCAGCCCTGCCACTCGACGGACTGGCGCATGTACGGCACCAGCGGATCGGCTGGCGCAACCGGCGCAGCCGGAGCGACTGGAACCACCGGAACAGCAGAAAACGATCCGCCATCGCCACCGCCGCAAGCAGACAGCAGCGCGCACAGCAACACGACAGCCGCCGCATGCCGGCGCCGCAACATGAACATCGTCGTCATTCCCCCTCCAGGGGCGGCGCCCGCTGCGCCGCAAATTGCGCGCGAGTTTACGACCGTTAAACAGATTCCGGTCGCTCGCCGTTTGGCGCAATCACGATGACTCTGCCGGCGCTGCGGAGGGCGCGCAAGCCAGCTTCAGGCGCTCACAGCCCGGCCGCTGCGTGCAGGTTCCGCGGCAATCTCAGCGTGCTCGCGCTTGCACCTTCGGGGCAGGGCCCGTCCGAATAGATCGCATCGCCCTCGGGCATGACGCACTTCTGGACTTCGACGAAAGCGGGCACCGCCTTGGCGGGCGCCTCAGCGGGAGCGGCCACCGAAGCTTCGAAGCTCGTGCTCGCCAGCGGCATGCGATAGGGCGTCGACCGGGCCGGCGTTTCGGGCGGTCGTGTCGCCGCACTCTTGGTCTCGACATAGGCTGGCATGACCGCGGGTGCCAAGGCTGGCGTGCGCGCCGCGCTCTCGCGCACCAGGTCCTTCAACGTCACATAGAAGAGAGACACCGCCACCAGCGCCACGGCCAGGCAGGGTGCCCAGTACCGCGGGGCGCCGAAGAGGGATGAAGCGGACCGGTGCGCGCCGGCCTCCGGGTTCAGCGCCGCGGCCATGCCCAGCCTCCGCTCTGCAATGCGCCCGCGAGCTTCGAGATGCCACCGGTGCCGCTCGCAGCCCGCCCGATCAGCGCGCCGCCGGCCGCGCCAGCCGCGATGCGCATGAGGAACGAGCGGCTGCGGCCGGCCGCCAGCAGAAGCAGCACGCCGGCGCCGAGCACGACGAGGTGCTCGCCGGGGTAGTCGGCGCGCGCGGCATCTACTTGCTTGAACTTGTCGACCGTCTGTTCCAGGCTCATGGCTGAAGCTCCTAATGGGTGTTCAGCCATTCTTCGTGGCACGCGCCGGACGTCGCTGTAGGCCTTCGCCATGCGCAGTGACGGAATTCGTCCCGAAAACGCCGCGGACAAGACCGCTTCAGGGGGAAACGCGCACCGTGGCCACGGGTGTCTCGATAATGCGGTCCCTCTTTCGAGAATCGAAACCATGAGTGCCGCAGATTTCCTCTTCGCCCCCGAGGTGCAGAAGCTCTTGATGGTCGCCTACGCGGCGCCCGACCAACTGTTTTCTTCCAGCGAGCTGGCCCAGCGAACGAAGCTCGCCCCCGACGATGTGGCGCGCACCCTGGAGCACCTGGTCGGCAGCGGCATCCTGAAGCGGCAGAAGCCGAAGTCAGACGAGGCGGAGACCGTCTCGATCGACAGTGCGTTTCTCTTTCACGATGAACTGCGCCGCATCGCGCTGAAGTCGTTCGCCGCCGTCGAGCCGGTTCGCGCGATGCTGCGCGGCAAGTTCAAGGATTCGGTCCTGCGCGCCTTCCTGTTGGGCGAAGACAAGGACGGCACGCTGGAGCTGCTCGTCGTGCACGGCCAGCTGATGCCCGACGAAGCCGCCATGACCGCCGCCTGCCAGAAACTCTCGAAGAGCATTCACCGCCACCTGAAGATGCACGTCATCTCGAACGCCAGGTTCAACGGCCTCACGCCGCGCGATCCGCTGGCGTCCAAGCTGGCGGCGCCGTCCATGCAGGAGATCATCGCGCTCGGGGATACGAAGGCTCAACCGCCCGTCGAGAGGGTCGGCCTCCTGCAAAGCGCGAAAAAAAAGCTGGCGGCGCTGTCCCGCCCATCGGCCTGAGCGCGGCCCGGGCGAGAAGCCGCCGGGTTACTTGCTCTTCTCTCTCGCGGCCGCGAGGCTGCGGGCTTCGGCGATCAACGGCTTCACGGTCTCGAAGGTCTTCTCGCCCGGGTTGATCACGCTCACCCAATACATCTTTGCGTACATGGGATGCGGCATCAGCCGGTCGAGCGCGGTGAAGTCGATGTCCGCCGGTTCCTGCTCGCCGAACAGCGCGCGAAACGTCTCCTTGCCGACGCCCACGTTGAGGCGAAAGACACCGAGGCGGTCGAGTTTCGAGGCGCTGTCGAATTCGTTGTCCTTCGTGACGATGGTCGCGAAGGGAAACTTGTTGTCCGCGCCGTGGAAGAAGAAGGTGTTGTCGTCGGCCACTTCGAAATGGCCGCCGCCGAGCGAGTCGATGATGTGCTGGGTGATGTCGTCTTCGGTCATGGGCATGTCGTTCTTCAGGGCTTCCAGCGGCGCAGGCCGAGTTCGTCCGCGAGCGCCTGGTAGGTCTTGATGCGGGCCTGCACGTAGTCGTCGAGTGCGGCGCCGGTGAGCGCGAAAGGATAAAGGCTGTGCCGCTCGCGCAGGGCGGCGTAGCCCGGCGCGGCCGTGGCTTCGGCGAACGCGGCGCTCCACGCGCGCACGGCCGCATCGGGCACGTTGGCGCTCAGGTACAGGCCGCGCACGGTCGGCCAGACGATGTCCACGCCTTGCTCGCGCGCGGTCGGCACGCCGGTGAGCGCACCGCCGAGCCGCGTGTCCGACAGCACCGCCAGGAGGCGCACCGCCGCGCCGCCCGCCATGGCCTGCAGCGCCTCGGCCGCATCGCCGGGGAACACATCGACATGCTTGCCCTGCAGTGCGCCCAGCGCATCGCCGCCGCCTTCGAAGGAAACAAAACGCATCGCCTTGTGGTCGCGGCCCGCGGCGCGTACCAGCAGCGCAGCCTTCACCCAGTCCTGGCTGCCGACCGTGCCGCCCGCGCCGAAGGCCATGCGCGAGGGGTCTTGCCGGAGAGCCGCGACCAGGTCCTGCAGGCGCCTGTAGGGCGAGTCGCGGTGCACGGCGATCACGCCGTAGTCGGTGCCGAGCGTGGCGATCCAGCGCACCGCCGACGGCGAGTGCGGGCCGAAGCGGCCCTGCGCGAGGTTGAGCAGCGAGCCACTGGAGAACGCGACCAGCGTGCCCGCACCGCCGAGCTGGCCGGTGGCGATGCGGTCGAAGGCGACGGCACCGATGCCGCCGGGCAGGTAACGCTGGCCGAGGGGCGGGCGCGAAGGGCGCACCGCCTGCAGCGCATCGCGCGCAAGGGTGCAGGTGAGATCGAAGCCACCGCCGGCCTTGGCGGGAATCACGCAGTCGGCCGCGGCCAGCGACGGGTCGCCGGACTGCGCCGTGGCGATGCCGGGCACGAGCAGTGCAGAGAGCGCGCAGAGCGCATGGCGGCGGGTGGAGGAGGGCATCTGCATGGGGGTGTGCGCCGCTAGCTGGCCGCCGGCCGGGGCCACCAGATGATCGCATGCAGGCCCGTGCCGGCCTCGCGCGCTTCGAGCCGCAACTCGCCCCGGTGCCGCTGCGCGATCGACCGCGCAATGGCCAGCCCGAGCCCGAAGCCGCCCTTGCCCGCGCGCGCGCCGCGGCGAAAGCGCTGGCCCAGTGCCGCGCGTTCCTCGTCGCTCAGGCCCGGGCCGTCGTCTTCCACGTTGAGGCTCCAGCCCGCGGCATCGCCCGCTGCAAAGAGGGTGATGGTTCCTTCGGCCGGCGTGTAGTCGATGGCGTTCGTCACCAGATTGCTCAAGGCCTCGCGCAACAGCCCCCGGTCCGCGACCGCGAAGAACTCGGGTGCGGGCGCATGGATGCCCAGGTCGATGCGCTTGGCGCGCGCCAGCGGCAGCAGGTCCACCGCCACTTCGCGCAGCAGCGCCGCGAGGTCGAACTCGGCGGGCTCCACCGCCACCGTGTCGCTGCGGCCGAGCGCAAGCAGTTGCTGCGCGCTGCGCGTGGCGCGACCGATCTCGGTGCCGAGCGCATCGAGCGCGGCGCGCACCTGCGCCGGGTCTTCCTCGCGCCGGGCGTAGTCGGCCTGCATCTGCAGCGTGGTCAGGTGCGTGCGCAACTGGTGCGAGGCATCGTCCAGGAACTGGCGCTGCTGCGTCACCAGGTCCTGCGTGCGCGACATCTGCTGGTTGACCGCATCCACCAGCGGGCGCACTTCGGCGGGCAGGTCGGTCTCGGCGATGCGCGTCAGGTCGTCGGGCGTGCGCGCCTGCACTTCGCGCGCGAGCCGCGACAGCGGACGCAGCGCCGCGGCGAGCGCGATCGCGGTGCCGCAGAGCAGCATCGCCAGCACCAGCCCGTCGCGCAACGCGGCGCTGCGCACGAAGCGCGCCGTGAACTCCTGCCGCGAGCGTGTGCTCTCGCCGACCTGGATCAGCACGCTGCGACCGGTGCTGCCGGCCGGCGCGCGATCGAGGTCGCGCCGGTACGCCGCGAGCCGCACCGCCTCGCCGAAGTAGGTCGCGTCGTAGAAGGCCGGCACGCCCATCTTCAGTTCGGCGGGCGGCGCGGGCAGGTCGGCGCTGCCCAGTTCGACAAGTCCGTCGGAAGTCGCCACGCGAAAGAACACCTGGCCGCTCGCCGTGAGCTCGAAGAACTCGAACATCGTGTACGGCAGCTCGACCGAGAGGCCGCCCGATGCGGTGGAGATGTTGGCGTCGATGGACTTGAGCGCGCCCAGCAGCGAGCGGTCGTAGGCCGCGTTGGCGGCGGCGAGCGCGTCGTGCCGCGTCATCCACAGCTCGAGGCCGGTCACCACCAGCAGGGCGGGGAACAGCAGCAGCGCGAGCCGCTGCCAGAGGCTCGCGCGGCGCAGGAAGCTCGGCATCACGCGCACTCAGTCCGCTTCCAGCACGTAGCCGAGGCCGCGCAGCGTGACGATGCGCACGCCGGTGCCGTCCAGGCGCTTGCGCAACCGATAGACGAACACCTCGACCGCTTCCGGATGCACCTCTTCGTCGTCGGAGAACACCCGCTCCAGGATCTGCTGCTTGGACAGCGGCTCGCCGCTGCGCTGCACCAGCACGCGCAGCACCGCGTGTTCGCGCGGCGACAGCGCGAGCGCCTCGCCGTTCAGCACGAACTGCCGGCGCGCCCCGTCGTACACCAGCGGGCCGCATGCGAGGCGCGGATGTTCCACACCGCGCGCACGCCGCACCAATGCATGCAGCCGCGCCTCGAGTTCGGCGAGTGCGAAAGGCTTGGCAAGGAAGTCGTCCGCGCCCGCATTGAGCGAGGCGACGCGCTCGTTCAGCGAATCGCGCGCCGTGAGGATCAGCGCCGGCAGCCGCTGGTCGCGTTCGCGCAGCCGCTGCAGCACGGTGTGGCCGTCCATGCCCGGCAGGCCCAGGTCGAGCACCAGTGCATCGTGGTCGCGCTGCTGCAGCGCGCGGTCCGCGAGCCGGCCGTCGTCCACCCATTCGACCTGGATGCCCGCATGCTCCAGCGCCTTGCAGAGCCAGGTGCCCAGGGTGTGTTCGTCTTCGGCCAGCAGGATGCGCATGGCGCCGATGCTAGGGCCTTGGCCGCTCAATCAGGCTTGATGTTTGCCCGGGCGATCACCTTCTGCCAGCGGGCTTGTTCTGCAGCGATGAACTGCGCGAACTGCTCGGGCGTGCCGCCGACGGCCTCAGCCGCATCGGCCGTCAGGCGCTGCATCGAATCGGGCGACTTCACCGCCTTCATCGTTTCGGCCGAGAGCCTGGCCAGGTTCGCGGGCTCGATGTTGGCCGGCGCGAGCATGCCGTACCACTGCGTCATCTCGAAACCCGGGAAGCCTTGCTCGGCAACGGTCGGCACATCGGGAAGTTGCGCCAGTCGCTTGGCCGAGCCGGTCGCGATGCAGCGCACCTTGCCCGCCTTGATGAACGGAATGATCGCCGCCGCGCCGATGGCCGAGGCATCGAGCCGGCCCGAGAGCAGGTCGGTCACCATCGGGCCGGTGCCGCGGTAGGGCACGTGGAGCATGAACACGTCGGCGGTCATCTTCAGGTACTCGAAGGCCAGGTGGCCCGCGCTGCCGTTGCCGGCCGACCCATAGCTCAGCTTGCCGGGCTTCGACTTGGCATAGGCGATGAATTCCTTGAGGTTCTTCGCCGGCACGTCGGGGTGCACCACGTAGAGGCTGGGCACCTTGGCCAGCAGGCTCACGGGCTTGAAGTCCTTGTTCGGGTCGTAGGGCAGCTTGGCGAAGATGTACGGGTTCACCGCCAGCGTGCCGATGTGGCCGAGGATCAGCGTGTGCTGGTCGGTGCTGCGCGCCACTTCGCTCATCGCGATGTTGCCGGCCGCACCGGGCTTGTTGTCGACGAAGACGCTCTGGCCCAGGGTGCGCGAGAGTTCGGCGGCGGTCGAGCGCGCGACGATCTCGGAGCTGCCGCCCGGCGCGAAGGGCACGACGAAGCGCACCGATTTGCTGGGCCAGGCCGACTGGGCCGAGGCCAGCGAGGGCAGCAGGCCACCGAGGGCAAGGGCGCTGCCGCCTTGAAGCCATTGGCGGCGCGTGGGTGGGGCGTTCAGGAAGTTGTCGTGCATGGTCTGTCTCCGTCTTTTGATGCGAACGCCTGCATCCTGCCCGGTCGATGCTGTCGGAATGCTGTCAGCGCGGCACAACGAAGCTCGCTTGTGCGCGTATTGGCCGAGAAGTTGCGTGTAAGCGTCAGTTACATTCATCCGAAAACGACCCGAGGAAAGCGCACGTGAACGAGACAGCCCAACATTTCCTGGACTGCTATGCCCGCGGCACGGAGCCCGACGGCGGCTGGGCATTCGGCAAGGCCCTGCAGCAGGCCCAACTGGACTACACGGCCGCAAGCCTGAAGCGGGTGAACAGCCTGCTCGACCAGATCAAGGCCAAGGTGAATCCCGAGCGCGAGGCGTTCCTTGCAACGCCGGGCGGCCGCAACTTCTGCGCGCTGCTGGCGTACTACCTCATCTCCCATGTCACGAAGAACGCCGGAGCACCCGTCGACTGGCACGACACGGCCTCGGCGCAGCAGGTGCTGGGCGCAGAGCGGCCCCTGCCGCAGGAATCGTTCTCGCGCATCGTGGCGATTGCCAAGGACCCGGGCGTGGCCCTGCTGCCGCTCGGCTGGATCGAGGACAAGCTTTTCGGCGATGGTTCCGCGCCCGCATGCGCCGACTACCTGGCCGGGGTCAGCGCGCAGCTGAACCACGCGGGTCCTTTTGTCTGGGCCGGCGCTTCGCGGTGCCTGGGCCAGTTGGCATCGCATGCGATGTTCATGGTCTCGGAAGGGGGAAGTCTCATGCCGACCGTGCTCCAGCCGAATGTCGATGGCAAAGGCTGGACATTCGTGAACATCGTCGATGAATCGTCCGACAGCGCCCTGCGCCGCGCCCGCGCGGCGCTCGCGGAGCAGAGAGAGGGGCCTCCCTTCGCCGCGTTCGCCTGCGAGGCCGGCGTGACGCTGCCGACCGGACGCACCGACGCGATCGTGATCGAGTTGCTCTGCCGTGGCGATGCGCCGCTGGCAGTCACCCTCGTGTTTCCGTTCCGCCCCGCGAGCGATCCGCAAGGCTTTGCCATTCTCGATTCGCAACTCATCGAGGGCACGGTGCCGCCGGAGGCGCAAAGGCTTTTCAACGAGGCGATCGAAGCCGGCATCCAGAGCTTCAACTGGCCTTCGGGTTCGTGGGCGCAGTACCAATCTCGCGGCCAACACAACGATGCCGTGGCGCCCGACGCGGCGCCTTCGACCACGACGAGCGAAGCGCCTGCCTATGCCGATGGCCGGCGCGTGCAGGTGGGCGATGCGGTGCTCTCCGGCGGCGGGCTCTTTCCTTCGCGGGTGGCGGAAATCGTCCGCACCGGCGGCGGCTTCTCCGAACTGCGTCTGGAGGTCTGCAACGGCACGGAGCAACGGATTCCACCGCAGGCCGCGAAGGACACGCTCGTCTTCGTTGCCAGCGAACCGGCGGATTTCCGCTTCGCCTGCGTCCGCTGGCTCGAGCAGCAGGACTCGCCGGATGCGCAGTTCGCCCTGGGCAACCTGCTGTACCACGGGCTCGCGGTGGAGCGCGATCTGGGGCGTGCGCTGCGCCTCTGGCAGACGGCGGCCGAGTCGGGGCATGCGCCGGCCGAGCGCGAGATGGGCATCATCTATCTCGAAGGCGATGCGCTGAGCGCCAACATCTCCAAGGCCTTCAGCCTGCTGCGCCGCGCGGCGGACAAGGACGATGCGCGCGCCCTGTGCGTGCTGGGCGAAGTCCACGAGCGGGGGCAGGTCGTGCCGCAGGCGATGGGCGAGGCCATCGCGTTCTACACGCGTTCGGCGAAGCTCGGCGACCTGGCTGCGCTCACGAACCTGGCGCGCCTGCATCTGACCGGCACGGAGGTGGCATCCAGCACAGGCAAGGCCGTGGCGTGGCTCACGCAGGCGGCCGAGGGCGGGTACGTGGGCGCGCAGCACCTGCTCGCCACGTGCTACCAGGAAGGCCTTGGCGTCCCGCAGGACTACGCCCGCTGCGTTCATTTCCATGCAATGGCGGCCGCGCAGGGCCATGCCATCTCGATCAACAACCTGGCCGACAAGTACGAGAACGGCACCGGTGTCGCGCAGGACCTCGGCAAGGCCCTGGCCCTCTACCGCGAGGCCGCCGACAAGAACATCGTGGCCGCCTGGTACAGCCTGGCCGGCATGTATGCCGACGGCCGCGGGGTGCCGCGCGATCTGGAGCAGGCCATCCGCTTGATGAAGCGTGCGGCCGGCTACGACTTCCTCGATGCAGCGCAGCGCCTGCGCGCGATGGAAGAGGGGCTGAACGCCTACCGTCGCGAAAAGGGCGTCGCTGCACTGGCCGACGCGCAGCGCTTCGACGCGGAGACGCTCTACGAGCTGGCCTGCAGCATCTACGAGCCTGAGATTCCGCAGTCCCTGCCGATCGCGTTCGAGCTGTACCTGCATGCCGCCGGCAAGGGCCATGCCGACGCGCAACTGCAGGTCGCGTTCCGCTACCGCCAGGGCCTCGGCGTGGCGACGGACGGGCCCAAGGCTGTCGAGTGGTATCGCAAGGCGATCGACTCGGGCAGTCCTTATGCCGCGGAGGACCTTGGCGAGATGTACCAGTTGGGCAAGCTGGTGCCGCGGGACCTGCGACAGGCGGCCGCGCTGTATGCGGAGGCCGTCGAGGCCGGCAGTTTCACCGCGGGTGGCCGGTTGGCCGCATTGCGACGCGCGGGCGTGCCCGAGCCGAAGAAGGCCGGCAAGCCGGGGTGGAAGTTCTGGTGATCCGCCGCGCCGGCGCGGCGCTCGCCAGGCCGGGGGATGAAAGAAAAAGTAAGGTGCAAACTCCGCAGCCGCACCCCAGAATCCGGTGCGAGGCGGCGACGGGGTCGGCGCAGCGACGGCACTTTCGAGGACTCGGACGGCAACTTTGTTCATTGCGCCCTGCTTGACGAATTTCGGGTTGCGGCTCGCCCTGTTCCTGCTGGCGTGGCTGGCCATGCCGAGCCATGCGCAGGTGGCGCCGCTGCGGCTCGATGCGCGATTGAGCATCTTCGAGCGCAACCTCGACGGACGCTCGCAGGCCTACCGCGACCCCACCGGCCTGCTGACGCGCGAACAGGTGGCGTCGCCGCCCTACGAGCAGCAATTCAAGACGCTCGAGGGCGCCTTCAACGGCGGCTACGACCGCGGCGCCTGGTGGGTGCGCTTCCAGATCGAGGCTTCGCCCGAACAGGTCGCACACCCACTCGAGGGTGGCTGGTGGTTGCGGCTGAACGCGCCGTATGTCGACTACATCGACGTGTGGTGGCCCGATGCCGAAAGCGGTGCGAGCGGTGGGTTCACGCACCGGGCGCTCGGCGGCATGCGGGCCGGCTCCAGGCGCGAGCTGCCCTGGTCGATTCCGGCGGTGCGACTGCCCGACCTGCCCGATGCGCAGCCGCGCTGGGTCTGGGTGCGCCTGGCGGGCGACCGTACGCTGAGCCTTGCCGGCGGTGTCTCGCCGCTGCGAGAGCTGGCCGAGGTGCAGCAGCGGCTCAATTTCGCCGATGCGGCCGTCGTCGGCATGGTCCTGCTGATGGCGGTGGTCAGTCTGATGATGGGCATCGCGCTGCCCGACCGCCGGTTCATCGCCTACGCCGGCTACCTCCTCACGCTCGGATTGCTCTTCGCGAGTTCGGAGAACATGCAGGCGGCCCTGTGGTTGAAGGACAGTCCCGTGGCTGCCGTTCGATTGCACAACTTTGCGGTGTGCCTGCACATGGCCGCCGCGTTCGGATTCGCCCGGACCCTGCTGGACATGGAGCGGCAGTTCCCGCGCATGAACCGCGTGTTCCAGGTGATGACGCTCGTCTGCCTCGCGGCCTGCGCGGTGGCCCTGGCCGGCGGGTACGGACGCATCGCGCGGCCGCTGAACCTGGTGTGGGTGGTTTTCGCGGCCTGCATCCTGTCGATGTGCGTGGTTCTCCTGCGCCGGAACATCGAGGCCTGGCCCAGGTTGATCGGCTATGCGGTGTACCTCATGATGGGGATGGTTCACTTCGCCAAGAACCTGCAGTGGCTGCCCTACACGCTGGTCACCCAGTACAGCTATGCGATCGGCAGCATCGTCCACATCCTGGCTTTCTTCTTCGCGCTGGGCTGGCGCGTGCGCCATCGGGAGCGGCGGGCGCTGGCGCTGTCCCGCCGGCATCGCGCGCGGCTGGCACAGCGGGTGAACGAGCGCACCCTCGATCTGCGCCAGGAGATCACGCAGCACCAGCGCACGCACGACCAGCTCGCCCTGGCGCTTCGCGAGCAGCGCGGCCTGCTGGCCATGGTGTCGCACGAGTTCCGAACGCCGCTCGGCACGATCGGCGGCGCGGCGCAGATCCTGGCGGACGACCGGCTCGGCCTGGTCCGCGAAGAGGTCAAGAAGGAGGCGGAGAAGATCAGCCGCACCGTCCTTCGCATGCGCGATCTGGTGGACACCCTGCTGGCCGATGAATGGCTCGATGCGTCCAGCGAAAACCTGTGCCTGGTTCCGATCGAGCTCGCGGGGTTCCTGCGCGAGAAGATCGACGAACACAACGAGGGTGTCGCCGGCGGGCGCATTTCGCTGCGTCTCGATGCGCGCGAATTGCCGGTGCTCGCCGACGAGACGCTCTTGCACATCGCCATGGACAACCTCCTGACCAACGCCATCAAATATGCGCCGCCACATTCGCCGGTTCTGGTCAGGGCCGGAATCCGGCGCAGCCGCGCCGACGACCTTCCGCCAGGCGACACGCTGCCCGACGCGTGCATCCAGGTGTGCGACGAAGGCCCGGGCTTCATGCCGCATGACCTGTCGCACGTCTTCGAGCGCTTCTATCGCGCGGCCGGCACCCGGCGCATTCCGGGCATCGGGCTGGGCCTGCACATGGTGCACCGCATCGCCACGGTTCACGGCGGAAGCGTGGCTGCCTCCAACGGGGCCCGCGAGGGCGCCGTGCTGACACTGACCCTGCCTCTTCTTGGAAGTGCCGAGGGGTTGGAAACCCGGGGCGCGAACCATGCGGCAGCGCTCGGCTGGGGAGGCGACAGATGAGCGCCCAGAGCCGTGTGCTGGTCATCGAGGACGACGACGACCTGCGCGACACGCTGCTGCGCTATCTGCGCGGCGTCGGCATGCTGGCCCGCGGACTGGAAAGTGCCGAGGCGCTCGATGCGGAACTGGAGCGACAGGATTTCGATGCCGTGGTGTGCGACGTCAACCTGCCGGGCGAAGACGGATTCAGCGTGCTGGCACGCCTGCGATCGCGCAGCGCCATGCGCATCGTGATGTTGACCGCGCGCGGCATGGCGAACGATCGCCTGCACGGCCTCGGCCTCGGCGCCGACTACTACCTCGTCAAGCCGGTGAACCTGCGCGAGCTCGAGATGGTGCTCCACAACCTGTTGCAGCGCAGCCACGAAACACAAGGGCATGGGCAAGGCACGCGCGAGCCCGCTGCGCATGCCCATGCGGTCGACGAACCCGCCGCGCAGGTGCCTTGGCGCTATCAAGGCACCACATGGTTGCTGCTGTCGCCGGCCGGCCAGCGCGTGCAGTTGTCCAACGCGGAAGCGCGGCTGCTCCAGTGCCTGATCGAGCGGCCGCGCGAGGTGGTGGACCGGGCCACGCTGCTGGCGGCAATGGGGCGCCCGGGCCTGGAGGCGTACGAACGCAACCTCGATGTCACGGTCTCGCGGCTGCGTCGCAAGGCCGAGCAGGCCAGCGGCGAGAAGCTGCCGATCGTCGCGGTGCGCGGCGAGGGCTACAGCTTCCAGGGGACCGTGCGCATCGAGCGGTGAGCACCGCTGGTCGAATGACCGGGGGGCCTCCGCCCGCGCATCCGCTCGCCTGGATGCAGCACTGCCGCACCGCCGAATCGCGTGGCACCACGCGCCTGTCAAGCCCTTTCTTCCATCGGCAGAACCACGGTTTTCCGTAGGTGACTGTGGGCTCCTTTTGCAAGAAAAAGTAAGGTGCAAATCAGAGGGTGGCGCTTGAGAATTTCGCTCGAAGCGGCAACGCAGTGATGCCGCACATGCCATGCGCCGCGCGCGATTGCATGGCGGGAGGAGACCCCCATGAACAGCAGTACGACAGCCGCCGACCCATGGTCCTCGGCTGAATTGGCTTTTTGTTGCAGCGCTTCTTGCGCGCTGCCCACGGAGGAGGAGAACCGTCCATGAATACCGCCTACAAGACCGTCTGGAACGCCGCGATCGGCGCATGGGTGGCCGTCTCGGAAACGACGCGCGCGCGGGGCAAGCGCAGCACCAGCCGGCGCGCGGGCCGCACGGCACGTCTCACGGGGCTGACGAAGGTCGGCATGCTGGCGCCGCTCGCATTTTTCGCGACCAGCTTCTTTCCAGCGCAGGCGGTGTGCACGATTTTTCTCAGCGACGTGACCTGCAACGGCGCCGCCAACCCGCTGGCGCCGGGCTATGCGAACGGCGCCAACAACCTGAACCTGGTGGTGAACCCCGGGGCAACCCTCGGCGTGTTGCTGGGCGTCAGTGGAAGCGCAGTCTCGCTGACGGGTTCCAGCGTCAGGCTCACGAACAACGGCCGGATCGATCCGCTGCTGTTCGGCAGCAACACCACGAAGCTGTCCACGGGCGTCGTGATGGGCAACACCGCGACCAGCACGATCGTCGTCGCCAACAACGGGACGATAGGCGGCACCAGGCAGTCGTCGGTCGACCTGGCCGGCCTGGCGCTCACGGTGCGCAACGGCGCCAACGGCATCACGACGATCACCAATGCGGGAACGATGACCACGGGGGCCATCGTCGGCGCGACGCTGGCCGAGGCCGATGCGGCCGTGGTCGCCGCCTATGGCGGCGGCCAGGTCAACATGGTGAACACGGACACCGGCACGATCACCGGCCGCATCGCGTTCGAGAGCCCGAGCAGCGGCGGCAACACCTTCACCAACGCGGGCACGATCAACGGCAGCGTTTCGCTCGGCACCGGGGAGCGCGACGACACCTTCTTCGCGGTCACCGGCTCGAGCATCACCGGCGGATCGGCTCCGGTCATCGCGGTGGCGACGCCGTCGGGCGGCAGCCTGAACTTCGCGGCCGGCGGCACGGTCGATGCGGGCCTTGGCGGCACCGACATGCTGGTGCTGCGCAACAAGGTGAGCGGTCCCGGTTCGGGCACTACCGGCACGGGTGAGATCAAGGCCGCGCAGTACCTGAACTTCGAGAACCTCCAGGTCGACAGCGGCACCTGGACCCTGGGCGGTGCGGTGGTCAGCGGCAGCGCCCGGCTCAACGGCGGCGTCGCGATCTTCGACAACGCGGGCGCCTTCGGTGCCGGCACGCTGACGGGCGACGGCGGCGCGATGCAGGCCGCGGTGAACGGCCTCGCGCTGGCCCAGAACGTGAGCCTCCTCAGCGGCCTGATCGTGCAGGGCGACAACAGCTTCACGCTGGGCGGCACCGTCAGCGGCGGCGGCGGCCTCATCAAGAACGGCACCGGCACGCTCACGCTGAACGGCAGCAACAACTTCAGCGGCGGTTTCGCGCTCAACGGCGGCGGCGTGACGCTGGGCAACGCGAGTGCGCTCGGCTCGGGCCTGTTCCTGGTCGGCGGCAATGTCGATCTCTACACCACCTTCACCGGCACGCTCAACAACCAGGTGCAGCTCAACGGCGCGCTGAGGCTCGACGGGACGGGCACGCTGACCTTCGGCAATCTCATCTCGGGGGCTGGCAGCCTGACGGTGAACGGCAGCAACCTTGCACTGGCCGCCAGCAACACCTATGGCGGCGGCACGACGCTGGGCGGCGGCAGGCTGGACGTGGGCAGCAACACGGCGCTCGGCACCGGCGACCTCACCATCAACGGCGCCTCCGTGCTGACCGGCGCGGCCGGCGTGACGCTCGCCAACAACGTGGTGCTCAACAGCACCCTGAACTTCGGCGCGGCCGGCAGCGGCGGCGCGCTCACGCTCAACGGCACGATCAGCGGCGCGGGCGGCATCAGCCTGGCCGGTGCGCCGGGCCTCACGCTCAACGGCGCGAGCACCTTCACCGGCGGCTTCAACCTCGGCGGCGGCGCGCTCACCGTGGGCAACGATTCCGCGCTGGGCCAGGGTGGCGTCACGGTCAGCGGCGCGAGTTCGCTCGATTCGAACAAGTCGGTGAGCCTGGCCAACGACTTCCGCCTCAACGCCAGGCTCGCGGCTGGCGGCAGCAACGACCTCGCGCTCAACGGCACCCTCACCGGCCTGGGCGTCCTCAGGAAGACCGGCACGGGCCGCCTCACGCTGGGCGGCGCCAACACCTTCTCGGGCGGCGTGGACCTACAGGGCGGTGCGCTGCGCGTGGCGACCGACACCTCGCTGGGTCTGGGCACGCTGACGGTGGAGGGTAACGCCGCGCTCGATGCGAGCGCGAACGTGAACCTCGGCAACGCGGTGGTGCTCAACGCGGGCCTGGACATCGGCGGCGCGAACGACATCCGACTCGGCGGGGTCATTTCGGGCACTGGCCCGCTCTCGTACAGCGGCAGCGGCACGCTGACGCTGGCCAACGCCAACTTCTGGACCGGTGGAACCACGCTCAAGAGCGGCACGCTGAACGTCGGCGACAACTTCGCGCTGGGCCAAGGCGCGCTCGCAGTGACCGGCAACGCGAACCTGCGCGCCAACGTGCCGGGTACCGTGCTGGGCAACGCCCTGACATTGGGCGCCGGCACGACGCTCAACGTGGACGGCTCGAATCCGCTGGCGCTGACCGGCACGATCGACGGCGGCGGCGCGCTCGCGCTCAGCGGCCTGGGTGCGGTGGTGCTGGCCGGCGCCAACACCTACAGCGGCGGCACGATCGTCTCGGGCGCCACGCTCGGTGTCATCAACCCGGCTGGCAGCGCCACCGGCAGCGGCGCCGTGCAGGTGCAGGCGGGCGGCGCGCTCGTCGGCAACGGCAGCATCGCGGGCACGGTGAGCGTGGGCTCGGGCCTGCTGGAGCCGGGCCTCGGCGGCGCGGGCACGCTGACCGTCGGCGGCCTGAACCTCGCCGCCGGCTCCGTGCTGAACTACGAGCTCGGCGAGGCCGGCGTGGCGGGCGGCACGTTCAACGACCTGATCAACGTCAACGGCAACCTGCAACTGGACGGCACGCTCAACATCGCGCAGTCGGCCGGCGGCAAATTCGGTGCGGGCCTGTACCGGCTCATCAACTACACCGGCACGCTGGCCGACAACGGCCTGGACATCGGCACCGCGCCGACCGACAGCAAGAACCTGCAGGTGCAGACCAGCGTCGCGAACCAGGTCAACCTGATCAATCTCGACGGCGCCGCGCTCACCCTGTGGGACGGCGGCAATCCCGCGAACTTCAACGACGGCAAGATCGCGGGCGGCAGCGGCGTCTGGCGCGCGGGCGGCTCGACCGAAAGCTGGACCGGCGTCGACGGCAAGCTCAACGCGGGCTGGCAGCAGGATGCCGTCGCGATCTTCAGCGGCACGGCCGGCACCGTCACGGTGGACAACAAGGGCGCGGGCGGCCCGGTGCGCATCGGCGGCGCGCAGTTCGCGGTCGACGGCTACGTGGTCAACGGCGACCCGCTCACCCTCCGTGCCGGAGACGCCGTGGTGCGCGTGGGCGACGGCACCGCGGCGAGCGCGGGCATGACCGCGACCCTCAACGCCGCACTCGGCGGCACGGGCCGCCTCGTCAAGGACGACGGCGGCACGCTGGTGCTGGGCGCTGCCAACTCGTACACGGGGGGCACGACGGTCAAGGGCGGTGTCCTGCAGATTTCCACGGACAGCAACCTGGGCGCGGCCGGCACGGAGCTGGCACTCGACGGCGGCACGCTGCGCATCGCGGCGGGCTCCACGCCGTTCTTCAGCATGCGGGCGCTCTCGCTCGGTGTGGGTGGCGGCACCATCGACCTGTCGAACAGCCTGTACGGCGTGGGCGGCCCCATCACCGGCAGCGGCCTGCTCACCGTCACCGGCAAGGGCGGCACGTTCGCCCTGGTGGCGGCCAACAGCTACAGCGGCGGCACGGTGCTCAAGGACGGCGCGAGCATCACCACCACCGTGAGCGGCGTGCTGGGCAGCGGCGCGGTGCAGCAGCAGGGCAACGGCACGGTGCTGTCGTTGCTCGGCACGGCGAGCGCCGGCAGCAACGAATACACCGTGGGCCGCGCCGCGAGCACGGACAGCGGCAACACGCTGTCGTTCTCGCAGAGCGCCACGGCGGCCGCCTCGAAGATCACGCTCAACGGCACGGGCTGGGCGACCCCCGGTTCGAACGCGCTGCAATTTGGCGGCAGCGCAAGCGCAGCCACGTCGACCATCACCAACGCGGGCGGCGCGATCAATATCTTCGGGAATGCCAGCGCCGGCAGCGCGACGATCGCCAACGGCGACAAGAGCCTGCTGGCCTTCGGCCAGGACGCCACGGCGGGCACTGCGCAGATCACCAACGCGTCCGGCGGTCTGGTGCGCTTTGCCGACAACGCGACGGGCACCTCCGCGACGGTCACCAACGCCGCGGGCGGCGTGCTCGATGTCTCGGGCTCGACCGCCAAGAACGGTGTCGAATTCGGCGCGCTCTCGAGTGCGGGCGCCGTGGTGCTGGGCGCCACGCAGCTCGCGCTCGGCAACCTCGGCAACAACGACACGATCTCGGGCACCGTCAGCGACAAGGGCAGCATCTTCACGCAGCCGGGTTCGGGCACGGGCGGCTCGATCGTCAAGGTCGGCGCCGGCACGCTCACGTTGAGCGGCGCCAATACCTATACAGGCGGCACCACCATCGCCGCAGGCACGCTGAGCGTGAACAACACCAGCGGCAGCGCGACCGGCACGGGCGCGGTGCAGATCCTGGGCAACGCGATGCTGGCCGGCAGCGGCAGCATCGCGGGCACCGTGAGCATCGCCAAGGGCGGCATCCTGTCCGCGGGCAACAGCCCCGGCACGCTGACCGTGGGCGGCCTGAACCTGGCCGACGGCGCGGTGCTGAATTACGAACTGGGCCAGGCCAACACGGTGGGCGGTCCGCTCAATGACCTGGTCAAGGTCAACGGCAACCTGCAACTGGACGGCACGCTCAACGTGGCGCAGTCGGCGGGCGGCACCTTCGGCGCGGGCTTGTACCGCCTCATCAGCTACACCGGTGGCCTGACCGACAACGGCCTGGACATCGGCATCGCACCGGGCGCCGTGGGCGACCTGCAGGTGCAGACCTCGGTCGCGCAGCAGGTCAACCTGATCAACCGCGCGGGCCTGTCGCTCAACTTCTGGGACGGCGGCGACGCGAGCAAATACAACGACGGCCAGGTCGCCGGCGGCAGCGGCACCTGGCGCGTGGGCACGCCGGGCGATGGATGGACCGGCGCGGACGGCAAGATCAACGCGGCCTGGGCGCAAGGCCAGTTCGCGGTCTTCGGCGGCAAGGCCGGCACCGTCACGGTCGATGGCACCGGAGGCACGGTGCGCATCACCGGCGCGCAGTTCGCCACCGACGGCTACCGCGTGCAGGGCGATGCGATCGAGATCGGCAATGCCGCCACCACCGTGCGCGTGGGCGACGGCACCGCGGCGGGTGCAGGCATGACGGCCACGATCGCCTCCTCGATCTTCGGCACGGGTGGCCTGGTCAAGGAAGACCTGGGCACGCTGGTGCTGGATGGCATCAACGACTACAGCGGCGGCACCACGGTCAAGGCCGGCATCCTGCAGATCGCCTCCGGCGTCAACCTCGGCGCGGACACGGGTGGCCTCGCGCTCGAAGGCGGCGCCACGCTGCATGTGACCGCCGGCGTCTCGGGCACGCGCACCGTGAGCCTGGGCGCGGGTGTCAACACCTTCGACATCGACCCGGTCGAGACCTTGAGCCTGGGTGGCAAGGTCAGCGGTGCGGGTCACTTGCGCAAGATCGGTGCGGGCCTCCTGCAGCTCATCACGGACAACGACTACACGGGCGGCACCGAGATCGCGGAGGGCAGGATCAATGCGACGGTGACAGGCGCGCTGGGCACCGGCCCGGTGTCGGTGGCGGACAACGCCACGCTGTTCTTCGCCAACACCGCCGACGCGGGCAAGCTCGCGATCACCGTGGCCGCGCGCGGTGGCGCGCCGACCGACAACGGCGGCTTCGTGTTATTTGGCAACGGCAGTTCGGCCGGCAACGCGAGCATCACGGCGAACCAGGGCGCCACGGTCGAGTTCCGCGACAAGTCGAGCGCCGGCAACGCCGTCATCGAGAACCGCGGCAGCTCGACCGACTTCCGGCTCCAGGCCAGCGCGGGCAACGCGCAGATCACCAACCTGGCCGGCGGCAGCATCAACTTCTTCGACGATGCGAGCGCCGGACAGGCACGCCTGGTCAACGAAAGCGGCGGGCTGATCGATTTCTTCGACCGCGCGAGCGTGGATCAGGCCACGGTGGTCAACAACGCGGGTGCACAGCTGCGCATCGGCAACCTCACCAACGCGGGCCTGTCGATCGGCTCGCTCGAAGGCGCGGGCAGTGTGTTGCTCGGATCGAAGGCGCTGACGACGGGGGGGCTGAACACCAGCACGACGGTGTCGGGCACGATCGGCGGCGCGGGCGGCTCGCTCGTGAAGGTCGGCAGCGGCACGCTCACCCTGAGCGGCGCCAACACCTACACCGGCGGCACCACGGTGGCGGCCGGCACGCTCGCCGCGAACAACGCGAGCGGCAGCGCGACCGGCACCGGTGCGGTGCAGGTCCAGGGCGGCGCGGCGCTTGCCGGCACCGGCACGCTGGCCGGCGCGGTGACGATCGCCAAGGGCGGCATCCTGTCGGCCGGCAATGGCAACGGCGGCGCGGGCACGCTCACGACGGGCAGCCTGAACCTTGCCGAGGGCGCGGTGCTCGACTACGACCTCGGCCAGGCCAACGTCGCCGGCGGCGCGCTCAACGACCTGGTCAAGGTCAACGGCAACTTGCAGCTGGACGGCACGCTCAACGTGGCGCAGTCCAAGGGCGGCGTGTTCGGCGCGGGCGTCTACCGCCTGATCGACTACACCGGCACGCTCACCGACAACGGCCTGGACATCGGCAGCACGCCCACGGCCGCGAAGAACCTGCAGGTGCAGACCTCGGTGGCCCAGCAGGTCAACCTGGTCAACCGCGTGGGCCTCGCGCTCAACTTCTGGGACGGCGGCGACGCCGGCAAGTACAACGACGGCAAGATCGCCGGCGGCTCGGGCACCTGGCGTGTCGGCGTGCCGGGCGACGGCTGGACCGGCGCCGACGGCAAGGTGAACGCGGCCTGGGCGCAGGACCAGTTCGCGGTGTTCTCGGGCACGGGCGGCACCGTCACGGTCGATGACGCGGGCGGCACGGTGCGCATCACCGGCGCGCAGTTCGCGGCCGACGGCTACGTGGTGCAGGGCGATGCGATCGAGCTTGGCGCCACGGGCACGGTGGTGCGCGTGGGCGACGGCTCGGGCACCGACACCGCGCGCAGCGCGACCGTGAACGTGGCGCTCACCGGCATCGGTGGCCTGGTCAAGGACGACGTGGGCACGCTGGTGCTGGGCGGCACCAACACCTACACCGGCGGCACCACCGTCAAGGCCGGCGTGCTGCAGGGCGGCACGGCGAGCCTGCAGGGCGACATCGTCAACAACGCCGAGGTCGCGTTCGATCAGGGCAACGGCATCGTCGGCACCTATCTGGGCACGATGAGCGGCACCGGCCGGCTGCGCAAGATCGGCAGCGGCACTCTGTTGCTGGACCGCGCGAACAGCTACACGGGCGGCACCTTTGTCGATGCCGGCACGCTCGCCGCCGATGCGACCGGTGCCCTCGGCAGCGGTCCGGTGAGCGTGGCGGCCCCCGGCACGCTGCTGTTCGGCAGCAAGGCCGACGCGGGCGGCGCGGTCATCGGCAACCAGGGCAAGCTGGGCTTCCAGGCCAGCGCCAGCGCCGGCACTGCGACCATCACCAATGCGGCGGGCGGTGTGCTGACCTTCTCCGACAACGCCTCGGCCGACAAGGCCACGGTGATCAACCAGGCCGGCGCGCAGGTGCGCATCGACCAGACGGTCACCGGCGTGAGCCTGGGTTCGCTCAGCGGTGCGGGCGATGTGGTGCTCGGCGCCAAGGCGCTCACGCTCGGCGGCAGCGGCGGGGACAACGCCTTGTCGGGCGTCGTCAGCGGTGCCGGCGGCTCGGTCGTCAAGGTGGGCGGCGGCATGCTCACGCTGTCGGGCGCCAACACCTACACCGGCGGCACCACGGTGGCCGCCGGCACGCTGAGCGTGAACAACAAGAGCGGCAGCGGCACCGGCACGGGCGCCGTGCAGATCCAGAGCGGCGCCACGCTCGCAGGCAGCGGCACCATCGCAGGCGCGGTCACCGTCGCCAAGGGCGGCATCCTGGCGGCAGGCAACAGCCCCGGCACGCTGACGCTCGGCGCGCTCGCGCTGGCCAGCGGCTCCACGCTGAACTACGAGCTCGGCCAGGCCGGCGTACCCGGCGGCGCGCTCAACGACCTGATCAACGTCACGGGCAACCTGCAGTTGGACGGCACGCTGAACATCGCGCAGTCCGCGGGCGGCACCTTCGGGCCGGGCCTGTACCGCCTGGTCAGCTATGGCGGCACGCTCACCGACAACGGGCTGGACATCGGCACCGTGCCCGCGTCCGCCAAGCTGGTGGACCTGCAGCTGCAGACCTCGGTGGCGAACCAGGTCAACCTGGTCAACCGTGCAGGCCTGTCGCTCAACTTCTGGGACGGCGGCGACAGCACGAAGTACAACGACGGCCAGGTGGCCGGCGGCAGCGGCACCTGGCGCGCGGGCAGCCCGCAACCCTCGCAGGATGGCTGGACCGACATGGACGGCAAGCTCAACGCCAACTGGGCGCAGAGCCAGTTCGCCGTCTTCGGCGGCAAGGCCGGCACCGTGACGGTCGACGGGGCCGGCGGCCCGGTGCGCATCGCTGGCGCGCAGTTCGCGGTCGACGGCTACACGGTGCAGGGCGACGGCATCACGCTGGACAACGCCAACTCGGTGATCCGCGTGGGCGACGGCACGGCCGCGGGCGCGAACATGGTCGCGACGATGAACGTCGCGCTCTCGGGCACGGGCGGCATCTCGAAGGAAGACGCGGGCCGGCTGATCCTCGGCGGTGCCAACACCTACACCGGCGGCACCACCGTCAAGGGCGGGGTGCTGCAGGGCAGCGCCACCAGCCTGCAGGGCACCATCGTCAACAACGCCGAGGTCGCGTTCGACCAGGGCGCAACCGCCGGCACCTATGCCGGCGCGATGAGCGGCACCGGCAAGCTGCGCAAGATCGGCACGGGCACGCTGACGCTGGCCAGCGCCAACAGCTACAGCGGCGGCACGCTGGTCGATGCGGGCACGCTTGCCACCAACACCAGCGGCGCGCTGGGCACGGGCGCAGTCAGCATCGCCTCGGGCGCGGCGCTGCAGTTCGGCGGCAAGGCCGATTCGGGCAAGCTCGCGATCGCCAACCAGGGCACGCTGCGGCTGCAGGACGGCGCGAATGCCGCCGGCGCCACCGTGACCAACGCGGCCGGCGGCCAGGTGCGCATCGACCTCGCCACCACCGGCGCGAGCATCGGCTCGCTCGGCGGCGCGGGCGATGTGGTGCTCGGCGCCAAGGCGCTCACCACCGGCGCCATCGGCAGCAGCACCACGATCTCGGGCGCGATCACCGGCACGGGTGGTTCGCTCGTGAAGGTGGGCGCAGGCACGCTCACGCTCGCGGGAACTGCCAGCTACAGCGGTGAGACGCGCGTCGCGGCGGGCACTCTCAAGGCCGGCGCAGCGAACGCTTTCAGCGCAGCTTCGAGCGGCGTGGTGGCCAGCGGCGCCACGCTCGATCTGGCGGGCTTCAACCAGAAGATGGCGGGCCTGACCAACGCCGGCACGGTCTCGCTGCTGGGCAGCGCACCGGGCGCCACGCTCACACTGACGGGCCCCTACGTCGGCAGCAACGGCGTGCTGCGCCTTGCAGCGAAGCTGGACAACCCCGGCATCGCCGACCGCCTCGTGCTCGACGGTGCTGCCGCCAGCGCGAGCGGACACACGACGGTGCAGGTCACCAACCTCGGCGGCCTGGGCGCACGCACCAGCGGCGCGGGCATCGAGCTGATCAGCGCACGCAACGGCGCGACCACCACCGCGCAGACCACCAAGGACGCCTTCGCACTCTCGGGCGGCCATGTCGATGCCGGTGCCTTCGAGTACCGGCTGTACGCGGGCGATGCCAGCGGCGGCGAGAACTGGTACCTGCGCACCGAGGCCGAACCGGGTACGCCGGGCAATCCTGGCGGCACCGGCCTTCCGACCTACCGCGCCGAGGCCTCGCTGTTCGCGGCGCTGCCCAACCAGCTTCGCCAGAGCAACCTGGGCATGCTTGCAAGCCGCAGCCAGCGCATCGGCGACGACGACGTGCGCGGCGGCGCGGGCGCGACATCGGGCACCGACGGCAACAACCGCCGCGCCTGGGGCCGGTTGATTTCTACCGACATGGACATCCGCCAGGGCGGCACCGTCTCGCCGCACAGCGAGGGCCGAGTGACCGGGCTGCAGGCCGGCACCGACCTCTGGGCCAACCCGGACTGGCGCGCGGGCATCTACGTGGGCCAGCTCGATGGCGACACCCGCGTGAGCGGCTTCGGCAGCGGCCTGCTGAACAACGCCGCGGGCCGCAACGACCTGCGCAGCCAGTACCTGGGCCTGTACGGCACCTACGCCACCGAGGATGGCTTCTATGCCGATGCGGTGCTGCAGGCAGGTCGTCACCGCTACACGGTGCAGCCGTTCCTGAGCGGCGGCGTCGAGGGCAAGGGCAACAGCCTGTTGGCCTCGATCGAAGTGGGCAAGGCCTTCGCAATCGGCGCGGGCGGCTGGTCGATAGAGCCGCAACTGCAGCTGATCCACCAGCGGCTGCGGCTGGACGACGTTTCCATCCCGGGCGCGCTCGTGCAGCAGGACGCCGACAGCGGCTGGATCGGCCGCGCGGGCGTGCGCATCAAGGGCAGCTTCGCGACCGGTGCTGGCACGCTGCAGCCTTATGCACGCGTGAACGTCTACCGCAGCGCCAAGGGCAACGACGTCGCGCGCTTCGTGAACCCGGCGGCGATCACGCCGGTGGGTGCGCCCATCGGCGGCACCAGCACCGAGCTGGCCGCGGGCTTCACGTTGTCGGTGAGCCAGCGCACGAGCATCTACGGAGAACTCGGCAAGCAATGGGCTTCGGGCGGTGATGCGCGCGTGGGCAGCTCCATCAACGCAGCAGCAGGCGTGCGCGTGAAGTGGTGATGTGAGACCGCCGGCCGCGCCGCGTTCGCGCGGCGGCCGGCCCTCTTCGATGCACGAGGAATGCTTTGGTGTAGCACCGACGTCACATTCCGGCGCCACCATGGCGGGCTTCCAGAATGGCGCACCCACCTTGCCGGCTCGACTCGTCTCCTCGCACGGTGCGCCCGCTCGCTGCCCGTCTGCGCTGCCATGCGGCGGCGCTGGCGGTGGTGTGCGGGCTCTCGGCATCCTTGGCAGCCTGGGCCGGCGACAGCCCCGCGCCGCGCATGAATGACGCGGCCGCCATGCCCGAGCCGGCCGAACTGCGCTTCGACTTCAACATCCCCGCGCAGCCCCTGGCCGCCGCGCTCCAGCGCTATGCCGCGGTGTCGGGCCGTCCAGCGCTGTTCGACAGCGCGGCCGTGAGCGGACGCACCTCGGCCGCGGTGCGCGGCCGCCACAGCCCCGAGGCCGCGCTGCACCGGCTGCTCGAGGGCACGGGCCTCACCGCGGAAAGCGCGAGAGACGGACCGGCCGATGCCTTCGTGCTCAAGCCCGTCGACACAGAGGCGGACGCGATGCACCTGGCTCCGGACGGCGTGAATACCGACTACGGCGCCTGGGTGCAGGCGCGCGTCTGGGAGGCCCTCTGCGCCGACCCCCGCACCGCGCCGGGCGACTACCGCACGCTGCTGCGCTTCGAGGTGGACGCGGCGGGCGCGCTGCAGCGGCCGCGCCTCCTCACCTCGACCGGCAATGTACGCCGCGATGCCGCGGTGCGCGAAGCCCTGCAACGTGTGCGCGTGGGCCGCGCGCCGCCGCCCGCGATGGCGCAGCCGCTGACCATGGTGCTGCTGCCGCGCGATCCTGGCGATCCGGCGGCCGGCGCGCAGCGCTGTGCGAGCCCGCACGAGGCGACGCCGCCATGACCGAGGACGCGCGCCCGGTCCTCTCGGACTATCTCTCGCGCCACTACGCCAGCCTCAAACGGCGCGTGACGCGTTTGCTGGGCAACAGCGACCTGGCCGGCGATGCGCTGCAGGACACCTGGCTGCGCCTGCAGAGCCGCGAGGAAGAGGGCGCGATCCAGAGCCCGGGCAGTTACCTTGTGCGCGTGGCCGTGAACATCGCGATGGACATCCAGCGGCGCCAGAGCCGCTCGCTGTCCATCGACGAGGTGCAGTCGCTGATGGAGCTGTCCGATCCGGCGCCCGGCCCGGCCCGCACCGCCGAGCTGCGCTCCGAGGTGGCGGCGCTGATGAAGCTCATCGACCGCATGCCCGAGCGCCGCCGCACGATCCTGATGCTGGTGCGCTGGGAGGGCCTGCAGCAGAAGGACGTGGCGGCGCGGCTGGGCCTGTCGGTGCGCGTGGTCGAGCACGAACTCAAGCGGGCGCACGACTTTCTGGATGCGCGGATGAACGATGAAAAAAAATAGTTGGGGGTTTGGCGTGGTGCCGTTCGTCTGGGTGGGTGAAGCACCTTTCCATCGTTCCAACGGCACGCCGGACGTTCCGGGCATGAGGCCATGAAGGCATCGGCCGACGCTCGCAAAGCGCCGGGTGACGCGCTGCCGGCAGAGGCGCGCGCCTGGCTGCGCCTGCTCGCATCCGGCGACGTCAAGGCCTCGGACGCCGAGGCCTTCAAGCGCTGGCTCCACGCCAGCGAAGCGCACCGCGCGGCCTTCAACGAGGCCAAGCAGCGCTGGGCGGCGATGAAACCCCTGACTGGCGAATTCCTGCGCACCCGGCCGGCCGCGGCCGAGGCCCACGCACGCGCGCTGCAGGGCGGCCGCAATTTCGGGCGCCGCGCGTTCCTGGGCGCGGCCGCGAGTGCCGCCGTGGCGGGTGTTGCCGGTGTGGCGGTTGTCTCTTCGCCCGGCGGGCTATGGCCGGCGCTGGGCGACGGAGGGGCGGACGACCGCACCGCCGTCGGCGAGCAGCGCGCGCTGGCGCTGGCCCCGCGCATCCAGGTGACGCTCAACACCCAGACCCGCATCCGCCGCGAGCGCGCGGCGGGCCAGCTCACCGGCATCGACCTGCTGTCGGGCGAGGCCGCGGTCGACCTGCTGGCCGGGGGCGGCGCGTTCGGCGTGGCCGCCGGGCCCGGGCGCAGCGTGGCGCAGGCGGGCCGCTTCGAGGTTCGGTATCTCGAGGGCAAGGTCTGCGTGACCTGCATCGAGGGCGCGGTGCGCATCGCGCATCCGGCCGGCGAGCGCGCGCTGCAGGCGGGCCAGCAGGCGGTGTACGACGCGCAGTCGCTCAGCGGCATCGCGCGGGTCGCGCTGGAGAACGTGTCGGCGTGGCGGCGCGGCGAACTGGTGTTCGAGCAGACGCGGCTGGCCGAGGTGCTCGCCGAGATCAACCGCTACCGCGCGGGCCGCGTGCTGCTGATGAATAGCGCCGCGGGCGAGAAACGGGTCAGCGGCCGGTTCCGGCTGGCCTCGCTCGACTCGGCGCTGTCGCAGCTGGAGCACACCTTCGGCCTGCGCCAGCGGTCGCTGCCCGGCGGACTACTGCTGCTCGGCTGACGCAGCGCGCCGAAAAAAAGTTGGGGGTTTGCGCACAGCCCATTCGTCTTAGCGCACAGGAATTTCTGCGCACCGCCGGCCTCCCTGGCCACGGTGCACGGAACTCCATGACCTCAACTTCGGGCACGTACTTCCAATGAGCACACGCGGATCCCTGGGCGCCACCACCCCATCGACGAACCGGCCGATCCGGCGGCGCTTTCGCCTGGCACCGATTGCGCGCGCCATCGCCGTGACGCTGGTGGCCAACGGCGCGGTGCTGGATGCCCAGGCACAACGGGCTTTCAGCGGCGCCTGGTTCGCCACCAAGAACACGGCGCAGAACACCGCGTCGGCCACGGGCCGGCTGCCTAACGGCATGCCCGCGTCGATGCTGACCAACCCGCAGGGACAGAAGAGGGCCGGCGAGGAATTGCAGCGCTCGATCGGCAACCTGAACATGGCGGCTCGCACCATCGCCGCGCAGCAGGCGGCGCAGGCCGCCGCGCGCGAGTCCGCGCTGGCGAGCGGCTCCGACATTCCAGACGGCCTGGGAGCCGGAGGCCTCGCGGTCGACACCAACAGCCTCACGGCGGGCTGGCTCAACGCCAACGCGCCGGTGCAGACGGCCTCCGGCGGGCGCACCGTGGTCGGCATCAAGCAGACCGACGAGAAAGCGATCCTGAACTGGGAGAGCTTCAACGTGGGCAGGAACACCACGGTCCGCTTCGACCAGGGCGGTGGCGCCAAGCCGGACGGCACCAACGGGTGGACCGTGCTGAACCGCATCAACGACCCGAGCGGAAAGCCCAGCCGCATTGCCGGACAGATCCAGGCCGACGGCGCGGTGTACCTGGTCAACCGCAACGGCATCCTTTTTCATGGCTCCAGCCAGGTGAACACGCGCTCGCTGGTGGCGTCGAGCCTGGCGCTGTCGGACAAGCAGTTCAACCTGGGCATCAACAACGCACAGAAGTTCGCCAACGAAGGCAACGACTTCGCCATTCCGCAGTTCGGCGCCTTCACCCCGGTCAAGCCCGACGTCTACGGCGATTCCGGCTTCAAGCCGGGCAGCGGCGGCGCGCCCGACCGGATGGGCGGCGTGGACCGTTTCGATCCCGGTGCGGCACCCGGCGAGGTCAGGGTGGAAGCGGGCGCCCGGGTGGCGGTCGAGGCGGGCGGCAAGGTCATGCTGTTCGCGCCCAAGGTGCACAACGCGGGGCACATCTCCGCGCCCGACGGCCAGGTCATCCTGGCGGCCGGCGAGAACGTCTATTTGAAGACGCCGTCGGGACAGGACCCGAACGCGGTGCGCGGCCTCGACGTGGCCGTCTCGGCGGTGCCCGGCTGGGCCTTCACCGGCGGGCAACTGCTCGGCGCGCTGAAGCTGGGGCAGGTGTTCGCCGACGTGAATTTCGTTAACAGCCTGCGCGATGTCGTGATGCCGGAGATGGCCGCGCGCGCCAAGGCCGTGGGCTACGAGGTGGTCAACACCGGCACCGTGCAGGCCGACCGCGGCAACATCACGCTGCAGGCGCAGGACGTGCGGCAGTCCGGCGTGCTGGCTTCGACGACCGCGCTGAACAACCGCAACGGCTCGATCGTGCTGCGCGCCTGGGGGCAGGGCACCCACATGTATTCCGACGGCGTCGACGACATGGTGAACTGGTCCGCCGGCACGCTCACGCTGGGAACGGGCAGCATCACGCAGGTGCTGCCGGACGCGGGCGACCGCAGCGAGATCGAGGCCGCGGCGCTGGCCACGCGCTACCAGCCGGGCCGCGTGGGCCTGTACGGCCAGCTCATCGACGTCCAGGCCAAGGCGGGCGTGCTGGTGCCCGCCGGCACGATCGCGGCGGAGTCGGCGGTCAACCCGGTGTTCACGCAGAACCCCGCGTACAAGCCCGGCAGCCTCGGCGATGCCAGCCGCATCTACCTGGACAGCGACGCCTTCCTGAGCGTGGCCGGCCTGCAGGGCATGCAGGTGGACATGTCGCGCAACTTCATCGAGGCGGACCTTCGCATCAACGAGCTGCGCGACTCGCCCCTGCTGCTCGATTCGTGGCTGCGCGGCAAGAAGGTGATCGTCGACCGCCGCGCGAGCGGCATGTTCGACGGCGGCCCGATGGCTGGCGTGCAATGGGTGACCGGCCCCGACGGCAAGACCTTCATTCCGGGCGCCTGGGTCGGCACGCCGCTGGCCGACGTGTCGGGCTGGGTCGGCGTGGGCAAGACGGACCTGGCCGAGCTCTCGGCCAACGCGGGCAGCATCAACCTGCGCGCGGGCGGCGCGGTGATCACGCGCGCCGGTTCGATGCTCGACGTGTCCGGCGGCTCCGTGCGCTACACCGACGGCATGAACACCGCGACCAAGCTCATGGGCGCGGACGGCCGGGTGTACACCATGGACCGGGCCCTGCCCGACATGACCTACACCGGCATCGCCGGCGAGTTCACGAGCGAGCATGCGCGCTGGGGCGTCAAGTCCACCTGGCACTCGCGGCTGATCGGCGCCGACTACAAGGAAGCCGGCTACACCGAAGGGCGCAAGGCCGGCGACGTGAAGATCTACGCGGGCGATGCCATGGTGCTGGAAGGCGACCTGCTCGGCGGCGTGGTGGCGGGCGACCGTCCGCAGCAAAGGCCGCAGGCCAATCCCGGCGGGCGCCTGGAGCTGGGCGAGAACACGCCCGACGGCAGGCCATGGTCGCCGGGCACGATCATCGTGAGCCACGACCCGAAGCGGCTGGACAAGGATTTCAAGGCGGGCACGACGCTCGGCGAAGACTTCTATGTGCAGCTGCAGCCGGACGAGCAGAGGTCCCGCAAGCTCACGTTTCTCTCGGACGACATGCTCAGCCATTCGGGGCTGGGCACGATCGTGCTGAACACCATCAACGGCGACTTCGAGCTGGCGAGCGGGGCGCGGATCGACCTCTCGCCCGGCGCATCGCTGTCGGTGGCGGGCACCGAGGGCTCGACCCGCGACATCCGGATCAACGGCCTGATCCGCGCCCCGGGCGGGCGCATCAGCCTCGCCTCGACCAATGGCGCGCTGGAGATCGGCGAGCAGGGCCGGCTGGATGCGAGCGGCCAGTGGATCAACACCTGGCGCGATCGCGCCGCGCCTGCCGCCTGGGCGATGAACGGCGGCGGGATCACGCTGTATGTCGCAAAGATCACGGCGCATCCGGATGCCGTGCTCGATGTCTCGGGCGGCGGCCGCGTCGATGCCGGCAAGAACGGCCTGCCGACGCTGCGCGCGGGCGACGCGGGCTCGATCACGCTCAGCGGCGTGACGCCCGACCTGGACCTGGCCGCGCTGAACATGCGCGCCTTCGCCGCCGGCTCGGCGGGCAGCCTGATCCTGGAGGCGCCTTCGCCGGTGCAGATCGGCGGCACGGCGCCCGTGGACCCGCTCACGGGCAAGCCCACCGTCACGCTGCTGTCGCCGACGCTCTATGGCGAGCGGGGTTTCGGCAAGGTGTCGGTCTCGGTGCGCAGTGAGGGCGGCATCGTCGTGCCGGAGGACACGGTGGTCTCGCAGCTGCCCTCGAGCATCGACCTTGCGAACTTCGACTGGCGCAACCTGGCCACCGGCGAGAGCCTGGCCGCTGTCGCACCCGTGGGCGTGCTGCGGCCGGAAGAGCGCGCCGCGCGAAACCCCGCATCGCTGTCGCTGGGCACCACCAACGGCCCGATCTCCATCGGCAAGGGCGCGATCGTGCGCACCGACATCGGCGGCACCCTGACGCTGGGCGGCGGCGGCGCGCTGGGCTCGGTCGACGTCGCGGGGCGGCTGGACGCGCCAGCGGGGAAGATCGCCCTGAGCGGCGGCAACGTCACCCTGCGCGCGGGCGGCGAACTGCTGGCGCGCGGCGTGCCGCTGATCCATGCCGACAGCACCGGTCGCCAGGTGGGCGAGGTGCGCGACGGCGGCACGGTGGACATCCAGGCGGGCGACCTGCTGCTGGAGAAAGGCGCGCTCATCGACGTGTCGGGCGCCACCGGGCAGATCGACGGCGTGCCCGACAGCGGCACGTCCGGCCCTGCCGGCGCCTGGGTGTCGAAGACGCCGGCGAAGATCACGCTCGACAGCAACGGCGGCCTGATCCAGATCAAGGGCAAGGGCCTCGTCGAAAGCACGCTCATCGGTGCCGCGGGCGGACCCGGCGGCATCGGCGGGCGCATCCGCGTGAACATGGAGGCGCCGTCCGGCGCGGGCGGCTCGCCGCTGGAGCGGCTGGGCCAGTCCCTGCAGGACCCGGACTGCTTCGGCTTCTTCGTCGATGGCACCTGCGGCGACTGGCGCCAGGGCCTGGACTTCGACTGGGCGCCGGGCCTTCGCAGCTGGGGCTACGAGATCGAAGGGCCGATGGTCATTCCGTCCACGTTGCTGGCCCACCTGGCCGATACCAAGGAGCTGGTGGTGTCCGACCGGCTGCAGGCACCCGGCGTGGCCGGGCCGCTCGACCCGGCGCAGTTCGGCCTGACGCCGGCCACGCTGGACCTGTTCCGCGACATCGTGTTCGGCGGCGACCTGCTGCGCGAGGTGATGCAGCAGCCGGGCCAGGCCCGCGCATTGACGGTGCGCCCGCAGGGCTTCGTCAACGGCGGCTTCGCCGATCTCGACCTGGTCAATTCCTCGCAGGGCGCCATCCGCCTGGACAGCGCGCGCATCGCCATGGGCCGGTCGATCTTGCTGCAAGGCCAGATCGTCGGACACGACGGCACGTCGTCGTCGCTGAGCGCGCCGCACATCGCCTTGCTGGCCGTGCCGGGCGCGCCTGCGGCATCGCTTGCCGTGCAGAGCCCCGGCGCCACCGGGCAACTGACCCTGTCCGGCCAGTTGATCGACATCGAAACCCGCAGCGAGCCGGGCGTGTCGCCGCAGGGCGGCGTGCGCATCACCGGCTTCGGCCGCACGGCGCTGGAGGCCGGCGAGATCCGCATCGGCGGCGCGCTGCCCGAGCAGATTTCCGACGACACCCGTTTGCAGGTCAACCTCGACGTCGACGGGCAACTGCTGCTGAAGGCCGGGCAGGTCTACCCGAGCACCGCGATGACCGGCGTGATTCGTGCCGGCGATTCGATCACCGTCGAGCGACTGGGCGATGCCGGCGGCACGCCGCTGTCCGCCGGCGGCACGCTGCGCCTGGAAGCGCCGGTGATCGCGCAGAACGGCGTGCTGCGCGCACCCTTCGGCCAGATCGAGCTGGACGCGGGCGAGCGCCTGTCGCTCGGCGCGGGCAGCCTCACCTCGGTGTCGGGCGCGGGCGTGACGGTGCCCTACGGCACCCTCGTCAACAACGAGCATTGGCACGACCCGTCCAAGGCGGTCGATGGCACGAACCCCGCGTCGGGCTCGCTCACCGCACCGCCCGAGAAGCGGATCACCATGAAGTCGCCCGACGTGGCCCTGGCCAAGGGTGCGACGGTGGACATCACCGGCGGCGGCGACCTGTACGCCTGGGAGTTCGTGCCCGGACCGGGCGGCTCGCACGACGTGCTGAACGTGCCCGGCATGTACGCGATCCTGCCGGGGCAGGCCGGTGCGGCACCGACGAGCGCCGTCGAAGCCGGCAGGCGTGTCTGGCTCGCGGGTGGCCCGGGCCTCGCGGCCGGCTGGTACACCCTGCTGCCCGCGCGCTATGCACTCTTGCCCGGCGCCTTCGCCGTGCAGGCCACCGGCAAGGCGTGGGGCGGTGCGCCGGCACCCGTCGTGTTCGCCTCGGATGGCAGCCTGGTCATGCAGGGCAAGTCGGGCGATGCCTACACCGGCACCCAGGACGCGCAGGCTTCGGCCTGGCGCGTGATGTCAGGCGCCACGCTGCGCAAGTACACCGAATACAACGAAGCCACGGCCAACGACTTCTTCGCGTCCGACGCCTTCAAGCTCACGCAGTACCGGCTGACCGGCCAGGACATCGTCACGCCGCGCCTGCCGCGCGATGGCGGCGCCGTCGTCTTCGATGCGGGCCGGCGGCTCGTGCTGGACGGCACGCTGCGCTCGGCGCCCGATGCGGGCGGGCGCGGCGGGCTGGTGGACATCGCCGGCAAGAAGATCGCGATCGTGGGCGCCGGCCGGGACGCCGCCGACCTGCAGAACGACGGCTACCTCGTCATCGACTCGGCGAGCCTGTCGAACTTCGGCGCCGGCAGCCTGCTGGTGGGCGGCAAGCGCCAGGGCAATGCGCTCGGCCTCGAACTGGACGTGACCGCCACCGACATCGTGGTGCGCAATGGCGAGGGTTCTGAGCTCTCGGGGCCGGAGGTCATCCTGGCGGCCAGCGAGCAGGTGGCGATCGGGGCGGGCAGCCGCGTGAGCGCCAAGGGCGCCGGCGGCCGCGGCTCGGGCAACCTGGTGATGAAGCCGAAAGCGGCGGCGATCTACACCGACCCGGACGGCAACCTGGACGACAACGGTGACGGCGTGATCGACGCCAAGGATGCGGCGGATGACGTGCTCACCACGCCGGCCAGGGACTGGGGCGCGCTGGTTCGCGTGGCCACCGGCGATGCGGTCAAGGTCATCCGCGAAGGCGTGGACACCTCGCACGGCGGGTTGGTCACGATCGGCGCGGGCGCTGTCGTCAATGGCGACAAGGCCCTCCTGATCGATGCGACGCGCACCACCGAGCTCGCGAGCTCGGCGCAGATCGCCGGCGCGGACCTGTCGGTGGCGGCCGGCCGCATCGGCTTCGGCGGTGGCACCGAAGGCATGGTGCTGGATGCGGGTGCGCTGGCGCAACTGGCCAACTCCAGGCACCTGACGCTGCGCAGCTACTCGGACTTCGATTTCTACCGGTCGCTGGACCTGGGTGCCGCGGGCCTGAAGTCGCTCACCTTCGACGGTGGCGCATTCGTCGGCCGCGGCACGGGCGACGTGACGATCAAGGGCGACAGCATCGCGCTGCTCAACAGCAGCAGCGGCGGCGCGGCGGTGCCGAGCGGCACGGGCGGCGGCGCGTTCACGCTGGACGCCGCCACGCTCGTGCTCGGCGCGGGCCAGAAGACCTTCTCGGGCTTCGACGCCGTCACGCTGGCGGGCCGCGAGCAGATCGTCGGCGAGGGCGCGGGCGGCGTGCAGACCGGCACGGCCGCGCTCACGCTGAACACACCGCTGCTCACCGGCCGCGGCGGCGCCGCGCAGACCATTGCCACGCAAGGCGCGCTGCGGGTCGTTGCACCGGCGGGCGATGCTGCCGCTGCGACGGCCGACCTGCAGGACAGCCTGGGCGCGCGCATCGGCCTGACCGGCAGCAGCATCGACTTCGCTGGCCGCGCCGTCGCGCTGGGCGGCAGCATCGAGATGACGGCGACCGGCGGCAGCCTGGTCGTGGCCGAAGGCGCGCAGATCGATGTGGGCGGTTTCGCCAAGCGCTTCTTCGACGTGGCCGAGTACGCCGACGCGGGCCGCATCAACCTGTCGGCCGTGGGCGGCGATGTCCGGCTCGCGGCCGGCAGCCGGCTCAACCTCGCCGCGCACCCGGGCGGCGGCAGCGCCGGCACGCTGAGCCTGGCCGCAGCGAACGGCGGCACCGTCGTGCTCGACGGCCAGATCGACGCACAGGCCGGCGGCAGCGGCAACGCGCGCGGCAAGGCCGGCAGCTTCGCGCTCGACATCGAGGCGCTGCCCGACTTCGCGGGCTTCAGCCAGCGGCTCAACGACGCCGGCTTCAACCGCTCGCGCCAGTTCCGCATCCGCCAGGGCGACGTGGTGCTGGACGGGCTGACGACGGTCGAGGACTTCGGTCTCACGGCCGACCGCGGCAGCATCGACATCGCCGGCACGGTGGACGCGCGCTCGGCCTATGGCGGCGTCATCCGCATCACCGGCGGCAACGGCGTGGCCATGCGCAGCGGCGCGCAGCTCCTGGCCGGCGCGACGGGCACCCTGGGCAGCGGCCGCGTCACGCTGGAGGCGACCGGCGGGCAGCTGAACCTGCAGGGCGGGCGCATCGACGTGGCGGGCAACGCGGGCGGCAAGGTGCGCCTGCGCGCACGGCAGAACGCCGCGCACGACGACCTCCAGGTCGCTGCGTTGAATGTGGACGTCACCGGGGCGCGTTCGGCCGTGCTGGAGGGCGTGAGCACCTACGACGTGAAGGACTACGACGGCGCGACGGTCGATTCGGTCAAGGCCGATGCGATCGCGGATGCCGGCCGGTTCACTGCCGCTTCGGGCGCGATCGCGCGGCGCCTGGGCACGGGCCTGGCCGTCATGCCGGGCATCGAGATCCAGAGCGCCGGCGACCTCGCGCTGAACAGCGACTGGAACCTGTTCAGCGATTTCGCCGGTGCGCGCGACGGCACGCTGACCCTGCGTGCCGGCGGCAACCTCGTCATCAACGGCCATCTGAGCGACGGCTTCGATGCGGCCGACCGCAGCGGCCTGCTGCAGCCGGGCGCATCGTGGAACCTGCGATTGGTGGCCGGCGGCGACCTGGACTCGGCCCACGCGCTGGCGCTCAAGCCGCTGGCGGCACAGGCCGCGGGCAAGGGATCGATCATCGTCGGCACCGCCAACACGGCGGTGCCGACCGAGGACGACCCCACGCCGGACAACGGCGCGGGCAAGCTCATCCGCACCGGCACCGGCGACCTGGAGGTGCGCGCGGGGCGCGACCTCAAGCTGGCGCACAAGGAATCGGTGATCTACACCGCCGGCCGCAAGGACACGACGGCGTGGAGCGACTTCACCACCGCCAACCCGAACGCGAGCTATGGCGTGGACGGCGGCAACCTCGACATCGCCGCGCAGGGCAGCATCGAGGCCAAGCCCTCGGGGCAGCACTTCACCGAGTGGCTCAACCGCCAGGGCACGCTCAATGCGCAGCGCTACTTCGGCGCGTACGAGAACGGCGAGATGGGCATTCGCGAGGACGGCACCTACGGCCCGCTGCCGCATGCGGCCGAGCAGTCCAGCTGGTGGATCAACTACGGCCAGTTCCAGCAGGGCGTGGGCGCGCTGGGCGGCGGCAACGTGACCGTGAGCGCGGGCGGCGACCTGCGCAACCTGCTGGTCGCCCTGCCTACCAACATGCGGGTGCGCGGCGGGCTTTCCGCCGGCGAAGCGATGACCGTCGAAACCCGCAACGGCGGTGCCATGACTGTGGAGGCCGGCGGTGCGATACGCGGGGGCCAGTACTACATCGCGCGCGGCGCGGGTGAGATCCGCGCGGGCGAAACCGCCGTCGGGAACACCATCACCGTGCGCCGCGACGACAGCGGCGGCGGCATCACGCAGACGAGCTACACCGTCGCGCCGGTGCTGGCGCTGGGCGATGCCACGCTGAGCCTGCGCACGGCCGGCGACCTGCGCCTGCAGACGGTGGTCGACCCGCTGCTGGTGACCTATGGCGAAGGCTTGCGCGGCGACGGGCAGTTGCTGAACTACGGCGCCTACATGAGCGGCTACACCGACCAGAGCGCGCTGAAGCTGGTCTCCACCGGCGGCAATATCACCTTCGTCAACCGGGCGGAGTTCATCTTCCGCGACCTGCTGCTGCGCACCTTCGACAACGACACGCTGGTCGGCTTCGGCGGCAACCGCTATCCGGCCCGGCTGTCGGCGGCAGCGCTCAACGGCAGCATCGCCATCGACGGGCCGCTGTACGTGCTGCCGGGGACGACGAACGACGTGTCGCTGGTGGCGAAGAACGACATCCGCTTCACTTCGCAGCTGGTCATGGCCTACGCCACGCCGGCGATGATGCCCTCGCCGGTCATGCCGGCCGGCGCGGGCTCGCCGTTCAGCCAGATGAACATGGAAGACATGCTGGACAACATGATCAACTGGTCCGGCGCCTCCTTCATCAAGGACCCGTACCTGCGCAGCGTGAGCAACCCGGAGGTGCTCCCGCTGGCCAACGACTTCGAGCCCAGCCGCATCTATGCATCGCAAGGCTCGGTCCTGGGCCTGGACCTGAAGGCGAACGAGCAGACCTGGGTGCGCGCGGGCACCGACATCCGCGGCATCCGCGTGGCGGGCCGCAACCTGCGCGGCTCCGACGTCACGATGCTGGAGGCGGGCAACGACATCCTGGCGACGGAGCTGGTGAGGCCGATCAACCGGGAGGGCAGCAACGGTGCCGGCCTGACCGGCAACATCGAGCTGCAAGGGCCCGGCACGCTGGTGCTCTCTGCCGGCCGCGACCTGTATGCCGACAACCTGCAGGTGCAGACGCTGGGCAACCAGCGCTACGACGCGAACAACCGTGCGCTGCCCGACACGCAGGTCAACGGCCTGCCGGCCAAGAGCGCCGCGATCACCGCGATGGCCGGGATGAATGGCGCGGTGGGCTACGACGCCTTTGCCGCCGCCTATGTCGACCCGGCGAAGGTCGCGTCCATGCCGGACTACCTGAAGACCCACGCCGCGGACGGCACGGTGCTGCCCCTGTACCTGGTGGACCAGATCGAGATGCGTCCGGGCGGGCAGGAAAAAACCGTGCGCCGGGGCCTCGTCTCGTACATGAAGGACGTGACCGGCGAGACGCTGGCGCCGCTGGATGCGTGGGCGCGTTTCCAGCAGCTGCCGCAACTGGCGCAGCAACAGTTCCTGCGCCAGGTCTACCTGCTCGAACTGCGTGAAGCCGGCCGCGACCAGAACGAGCCGGGCACCGGCGGCCTGCCGCGCAACGGCGGCTACAACCGCGGCTACGCGGCCATCGACACGCTCTTCCCCGGCAACACCTGGAAGGGCGACGTGGCCGCCAACACCCTCATGCTGCGGACCATGAGCGGCGGCGACATCAACCTGCTCACGCCCGGCGGCGGCGTGCAGGTGGCGGCGCTGGGCTCCACGGTGCCGGCCGGCTACGGGCTGGTGACGCTGGCTTCCGGGCACATCAACCTCTTTGCGAGGGACGATGTCATCGTCAACCAGTCGCGCATTCTTTCCTTCGTGCCGGAGGTGACGAAGCAGGGCAGCGACCAGATCATCTGGTCCACCCACGGCAACATCGATGCGGGCCGCGGCTCGAAGACTTTGCGCGTGCCATCGGCGCCCGAAGTGGTGACCGACCTGGACGGCGTGACGGTGGTGCGAGAGAAGTCCGACATGAGCGGCAGCGGCATCGGCACGGTGGGCGACGGCGACGTGGACCTGGTCGCGCCCAACGGCACGGTGAACGCCGGCGATGCGGGGCTGCGCGTGGCGGGCAACCTCAACATCGCCGCGCTGCAGGTGCTCAATGCCGACAACATCCAGGTCAAGGGCGAGACCAAGGGGCTGCCGGTGATCGCGGCGGTGAACGTCGGTGCGTTGACCAACGCCAGCGCGGCCGCCTCGCAGGCCGCGGCCGCCGCGCAGGATGTGCTGCAGCGCGACCGCGCGGCGGCGCGGCAGGCGCTGCCCTCGGTGTTCACGGTGCGGGTGCTGGGCACGGGCAACGAGCCGGCCGAAGGGGCGGGCCGGAGCGCGCCGCCGCCGAGCGCGCCCGCGTCGGACAAGTCGGTTCGCTACGACCCGGCGAGCCTCGTGCAGCTGGTCGGCAACGGCAAGCAGTTCGATGCCGGGCAGGTGGCACGGCTGACCGAAGAAGAACGCCGGGCCCTGCAAGGCCGGTAGGCCTCCCGAGATCCGGTGCTCCCGGCCCGCGCTCCCGATCCGGGGCGCGGGGCGGGAGGGCCACGCCCTCATCGACCCCACATCGACCCATATCGAGACCGATCCATCATGAGCATGCACATCCTGCGTGACCTGGAAGAACCCGCCGGCGATCCCCCGGGCTCGGAGCGGCACGGCATTGCGCTGCAGGGGGTGCTCGTCGCGAACTACGAGTACCTGCGGCGCAGGCTCGTGCGCCACCTCGGATGCCCCGACATGGCCAGCGAGTGCCTGCACGATGCCTGGGTGCGGCTGGGCGAACTGGACATCCGCGACGACGTGCAGCATCCGCTGGCCTATGTCCATCGCATGGCCTGCAACGTGGCCGTCGACCGCATGCGCAGCAATCGGTCGTGGCAGTACACGGGGGACGCCGATGTCGCGCTCGATAACCTGATCGACTGTGCCCCGGGTCCCGAACTGATCGCCGAGGCCCGCTCCGACGTCGCGGCCGTGGACCGCGCCATGGAACGCCTGCCGGGGCGGCATCGCGGCGTGCTGATTGCCCTGCGCATCAACGAGATGACGCGGCAGGAGGCAGCCATCCGCTTCGATCTTTCGCTGCGCGGCGTGGACACGGCGCTGCGCCAGGCCCTGGATTACTGTGCCGCCCATGCCGGGCAGCAGGTGCTGGCTGGCGTGAGCGCTCCGCGGCGTGCGGTACGTCCGTTGCAGGTTTCGTGATCCTGGCAGGGGAGCGGTTCAGCTCAGATCAGGTTGCGCATCGCCTGCGCCGTCTCGCGCAGCACCGGCAGCACGCGTGCCACCGCGTCCTCGGAGCTTTCGTGCCCCATCGGCATCGTGATGTTCAGCGCGCCCACCAGCGTGCCGTGCCGGTCGCGCAGCGGCACCGCGATGCCGCGCGAGTTGAGGTCCAGTTGCTGCTCCGACAGCGCCCAGCCCTGCGCGCGGATGCGGGCCAGCTCGAGCTTCATGCGCTCCATGCTCGCGATGGTGTGCGAGGTGAACACGGTGAGCTGGCGCGTGGCGAGCCACTCGTGCAACTCGGCGTCGCTGCGCAGCGCGAGCATCAGCATGCCCGAGGCCGTGACCTGCGCCGGCACGCGTGCGCCGAGCACGTAGCCGGTGCTCATGCTGCGGTTGGGGCCGTTGCGCGCGATGTAGACGACCTCGTCGCCGTCCATCACGCTCAGGTACGCGATCTCGTTGGTGCCGGCCGCCACGCGCTGCAGGAAGGGCTGCACCACGCGCGGCAGGCGGGCCGATTCGAGGTACGAGCGGCCCAGCCGCAGCACGCGCGGCGTGAGCCAGAAGAGCTTGCCGTCGCTCGCCACGTAGCCCATGTGCTGCAGCGTCAGCAGATAGCGCCGCGCGGCGGTGCGCGTCATGTTCGTGCGCTGGCCGGCCTGGCTGGCGGTCAGGCGCGGGTTGGCATCGTCGAAGGCCTCGATGATGCTCACGCCACGCTCCAGCCCGGCGATCCAGTCGCGCTTGTCCAGGCCTGCGGGTGCGGGGGAGTCGTCCTTGCTGTCCTTGCTCATGGTCGGAAGTGTGCCTTCGGTGGATGGTTGGCAAGTTGCATTCAGTGGCAGTGAAAACCCTTGGTTTGAACGATTATCGAATTTTAAAGATCGATGATCGAACGTTTTGTCCTTGCTGGCGCTGCGGAAAGGGATCGAAGGGGCTATAAAGCTCGGCATCCGGCCTCCCAAAGAGCGATTGACGAACGGAACCCAGCACATGAGCCATTCCATCAGCGGCAGCACCCAGGCTTACCTGATCCCGGGCGATCCGGTTCGCAATGTGCGGCTGCCGCGCATGTTCAACGCGGCCTTCGAGCGCTTCGGCATCGACGCGGTGCTGCTGCCGATGCAGGTGCCGGTGCGCGATTTCGCGGTGTTCTTCAAGTCCGCCTTTCTCGCGCGCAACGTGCGCGGCATGGTGATCGCGCCGCCGCACAAGCCGCTGGTGGTCGACCTGCTCGACGGCTGCGGTCTCTTCGGCCGCGTGGCGGGCTCGGTCAACGTGGTGCGCCGCACCGAGGGCGACCAGCTCGAGGGCGATCTGTTCGACGGCGAAGGCCTCATCGGCGCGCTCGACCACTGCAACATTCCCTTCCGCGGCAAGCGCGTGCTGATCCTCGGCGCGGGCGTGAGCGCCGCGGCCATCGGCGTGGCACTGGCCGAGGGCGGCACGGTGAACGGCGCGGAGCACATCGCCTTCTTCGACACGGCGGCCGGCAAGGCGGCGGGCGTGGCCGCGAAGCTCGATGCTTTTTTCGATGCGACCGTGGTCGCGGTCGAGAGCAATGCGCCGGAAGGCTACGACCTCGTGATCAACGCCACGCCGCTCGGCTTGGTCGAGGGCGATGCGCTGCCGCTCGATGTGTCGCGCATGGAAGGCCACGCGGCGCTCTTCGACATCCTCTTGCGCAACCAGCCCACGCCGCTGGTGCGTGCGGCGCGGGCGCGCGGGCTCAACGCGCAGGCCGGCTTCGAGATGCTGATCCAGCAGATGCCGCACTACCTGCGCTATTTCGGCCATCTCGATGCGGCCGAGGCGCTGCAGGCCGATGCGAACTTCCTGCGCGAAATCGTCTATCCGCCGGCGATGCAGGCCGAGATCGCGAACCCCTTGCGCTACCACTCGCCCAGCGTCGCCTGACGCCTCATCTTTTCAACCCGACGACTCCATGATTTCCGGCAAGACAACGCTCATCGCCCACCTCGGCTACCCGACCGAGGCCTTCAAGGCGCCGATGATCTACAACCCCTGGTTCGACAAGCAGGGCATCGACGCGGTGGTGGTGCCGATGGGCGTGAAGCCCGAGGACTATGCGGCCACGCTGCCGCAGGTGTTCAGGTTCTCGAACATCCGCGGTGCGCTGGTCACGATGCCGCACAAGGTCACGACGATGGGGCTGGTCGACGAGGTCACGCCCACCGCGCGCGTCGCGGGCGCATGCAACGCGATCCTCAAGCGGGCCGACGGCACGCTGCTCGGCGACCAGTTCGACGGCGCGGGTTTCGTGCGCGGTGTGGAGCGCAAGGGCAGGCTTTTCAAGGGCACGCGGGTGCTGGTGTCGGGCACGGGCGGCGTGGGCTCGGCCATTGCGGCATCGATCGCCGCCGCGGGCGCCGCGGAGCTGATGCTGTTCGACGTGAGCGATGCATCGGCAGAGGCGCTGGCCGCGCGGCTGCGCGAGCACTACCCGCAGATGAAGGTCGCCACGGGCTCGAAGGATCCGGCGGGCTACGACGTGGTCGTCAACGCCACGCCGCTGGGCATGAAGGACAGCGACCCGCTCCCCTTCGACGTGGACCGCATCGACTCGGCCACCTTCGTCGGCGAGGTCGTCATGAAGACCGAATACACGCCGCTGCTGCAGGCCGCCAAGGCCAAGGGCTGCGCGGTGCAGGTCGGCACCGACATGCTGTTCGAGATGATCCCGGCGTACCTCGAATTCTTCGGCTTCGGCACCGCCTCCCCGGAAGAGCTGCGCGCCGTCGCCCAACTGAAATACTGATTGATGAACAACCAGGTCACCGCATGAGCATTTTCGAAGGCTTCCTCTCCACATCCGAAACGCTAGGCGCATTCAGCGACCGCGCATTCGTCGACGCGATGCTGCGTTTCGAGGCCGCGCTCGCGCGCGCGCAGGCGGCCGAAGGGCTGATTCCCGAGAGCGCGGCGCACTCCATCGTCGGCAGCTGCAAGGTCGAGCTGTTCGACGTGGCCAAGATCGTGCGCGAGAGCGGCCGCGCGGGCAGCGTGGCGATTCCGCTGGTCAAGGCGCTGCGCGAAGCCGTGGGCCTGTTCAATGCCGAGGCCGCGCCGTTCGTGCATTTCGGCAGCACCAGCCAGGACGTGATCGACAGCGCGATGGCGCTGGTCACGCGCGAGGCGGTGGCACTTATCGAGACCGACCTGTCCAAGGCCGTCAGTGCGCTGCTGCGCCTCGCGGTACAGCACGCCGAGACGCCGATGCTCGCGCGCACGCTGATGCAGCCGGCCTCGGTCACCAGCTTCGGCTTCAAGTGCGCGGGCTGGGCCGCGCCGCTGGTGCGCAGCCGCATCCGTCTGCGCGATGCCGCGAAGCACGCGCTGCAACTGCAACTGGGCGGGGCCGTCGGCACGCTCGCGCAGATGAAGGGGCAGGGCGCCGTGGTGCGCAAGCGCATGGCCAAGGAACTGGGCCTCGGCGATCCCGGCGCGACCTGGCACACGCAGCGCGACGAATGGGTGGCGCTCGGCTGCGAGCTCGGCCTGGTCGCGGGCAGCCTCGGCAAGATCGCCGTCGACATCGCGCTGCTCGGCCAGTACGAAGTGGCCGAAGTGGCCGAGCCGAGCGAACCCGGCCGCGGCGGTTCGTCGGCGATGCCGCACAAGCGCAACCCCGTGGCCTCGATGGTCGCCATCGCTGCCGCACACCGCGCGCCGCAGCGTGTGGCCGCCTTGCTCGGCGCGATGCCGCAGCAGCACGAACGTGCCCTCGGCGCATGGCAGGCCGAGTTGGCCGAATGGCCGCAGCTGCTGATGTCGGCGCACGGCAGCGTGCGCGCGATGGCCGGCGCGCTGCCCGGCCTGCAGGTGGATGCCGCGCGCATGCGCGCCAACATCGATCGGCTGCGTGCCGAGCTGCCGCGCGATGCGGCCGACGAATGGTTCGACCCTGCGCTCGCCATCGGCGCGGGCCAGACCGCGCTGGCAGAAGTGAAAGCGCTGCAAGCCCAACTCTCAAACAAGGAACTCTCGCAATGACCGCCCCCGAAACCCCGAGCGACGATTACGAAGACGGCCTCCTGAACCGCCGCCGCATCCTCGGCGATGCCTGGGTCGACAAGTCGCTCGCCAACCGCAACGGCTTCAACGCCGAGTTCCAGGAACTGATCACGCGCCATGCGTGGAACGACATCTGGGGGCGCCCCGCGCTCGGCGACAAGACGCGCCGCTACATGGTGCTGTCGATGATGCTGGGCATCCACGCCTACGAAGAGTTCGCGATGCATGTGCGCGCCGCGCTCGACGGGCCGCCCGAGTCGCGCCTGTCACCCGACGACATCAAGGAAGTGATCATGATGGCCGCCATCTACTGCGGCGTGCCGGTGGCCAACCATGCGTTCGGCATCGCCACCAACATCCTGCGCGAGAAGGGCTTGCTGCCCGTGGCCCCTGCGTCGCCCGCGCAGTGAGCGCGCCGGTCGCCCCGAAGGGCCGCCTCGACGTCAGCTTCACCTTGATGCTGCCGCTGCTGCTGGCGGCGCAGCCTGTCGCCACCGACAGCTACCTGCCGGCGCTGCCCGCCATCGCGAAGGAGCTCGGCTCGGCCAGCACCAGCCTCACGCTGTTCGTGCTGGCCTTCGGCTTTGCGCAGTTGCTGTGCGGCCCGTTGGCCGACCGCTTCGGCCGCCGGCCGGTGCTGCTCGCGGGGCTCGCCTGCTACGCGATCGCCGCGCTCGGCGGTGCGTTCGCCGGCAGCGTGGCGCTGCTCGCGGGCTGGCGCACGCTGCAGGGTTTTTCGATGGCCGCGATCCTCGTGTGTTCGCGCGCGGCGGTGCGCGACCTTTACCCGGCGCACGAAGGCCCGCATGTGATGGCGTGTGGCCTCACGGGGCTGGGCGTGGTCGGGCTGATCGCGCCATTGCTCGGCGCGTGGCTCGTGCAGGGCGCGGGCTGGCGCTGGGTGATGGTGGCGATGGCGGTGTATGCCTCGCTGCTGTTCGCGATGTGCTGGCGCTCGTTCGGCGAAACGCGCAAGCCGCTGACCGGTGAGTCGTCCGCGCCCCGCGGCAGCACGCGCACGGTGTTCGCCAGCCGCTCGTTCCGCGCCTGGGCCTCGGTGGCGGCGACCACCTATGGCGGGCTCTTCTGCTTCCTGCTGCTGTCGCCGATGGTCTACATCGGCTATCTCGGCTGGTCGCCCGCGTGGTACGGGTGGATCCCGGCCGGCGGCTCGCTGGTCTACATCTTCAGCACCACCATGTGCCGCAGCCTGCTGCGTCGCTACGGGCCGGTGCGCACCGTGCGGCTCGGCGCCTCGCTGAGCATGACGGGCGCGGTCATCCAGGCGCTGGGCTGCTGGCTCATGCCGCTCAGTGCCGTGCCGCTGCTCGTGGGCCATGCGGTGTACTGCCTCGGCCACGGCATCCACCAGCCTTGCGGACAAGCGGGCGCCGTGGGCGACCTGCCGCACCTTGCGGGGCGTGCCGTGTCGTGGTCCGGCTTCGGCATGATGATGGTCGCGTTCTGCGTGGGACAGGTCGCTGCGCTGTTTGTCGATACCGATTACTCCCATGGCGCATGGCCCATGGTCGTGCCGATGCTGGTGGCCGGTGCCGTGCTGCTGGCCATCGCCTTTCTCTGGCTCCCGCGTCTTCAACATCCCAAGCATCCGTAAAAAGATCCGTAAAAAGGAAACCACACCATGACCCCCCGCCTGAATGTCGTTCGCGAAGGCGAAGGCCCCTTCGTCGTGCTCAGCCATGCGCTGGGTTGCAGCCTGCGCATGTGGGACGGCGTGGCCGCGCGGCTCGCACGCGCCCACACGGTGATCCGCTACGACCACCGCAACCACGGCGCCTCCGAAGTGGTGCCGGGCGCGTTGCGCGTCGAGACGCTCGCGCAGGACGTGGCCGAGCTGATCCAGCGCGAGACCGAGGGCGAGCCGGTGCACTTCGTCGGCCTCTCGATGGGCGGCATGACCGCGCAGGCGCTGGCGGTGCGGCACCCCGAGCTGCTCAAGACGGTGGTGATCGCCAATTCGTCCGCCCACTACCCCGACCAGGCGCCGTGGCGCGCGCGGGCCGAGACGGTGGCTGCCAAGGGCGTTGAAGCCATCGCATCGGGCGCTGTCTCGCGCTGGCTCACGCCGGCCTATGCCGCGACCTGCGAAGGCGCCGCCGCAGCGAAGGCGCTGCACGACGCGCTGGTCGCGACGGACGCGCAGGGCTACATCGAGAGCTGCAACGCGGTCGCCGCCATCGATTTCCGCGACAGCAACCACCGCATCGCCGTGCCCACGCTGGTGATCGGCGGCCTGCAGGACGAGGCCACGCCGATGGCGATGTCGGAAGCCATGGCCGCGGCCATCCCCGGTGCCCGGCTGGCCACCATCGACGCCGCCCACCTGAGCGCCGTGGAGCGGCCCATCGAGTTCGAACAGCTGCTGATCGATTTTTGGCGCAGCCTCTGAGCGTCAGGGAGGTCCGCTCAGACCTAGGTGTATCCCGTATTTCGTGCGATTAACGAACGTACGCGTTTGTTAATCGCACAGCTGATGCCTGAATTGGTTGTGGTGCAAGGCCCGGGTTCCTAAAGTCCACCCCCATGCATCGCTCCATCGCCACGGTCTCGCTCAGCGGCACCCTTCGCCAGAAGCTCGAAGCCATTGCGGCCGCGGGATTCGACGGCATCGAGCTGTTCGAGGTCGACTTCATCAACTTCAAGGGCACCGCCACCGAGCTGCGCGGCATCGTGGCCGATCTGGGCCTGTCGATCGACCTCTACCAGCCGTTCCGCGATTTCGAAGGCATGCCCCAGGCGCAGTTCCTGCGCAGCCTGGAGCGCGCCGAACGCAAGTTCGACCTGATGCAGGCGATGGGCGCGCCGATGGTGCTGTGCTGTTCGAACACATCGCCGCTGTCCATCGACGATCCGGCGCTCGCCGCCGCGCAGCTGCATGAGCTGGCCGAGCGCGCCGCGCGCCGCAACCTGCGCGTGGGCTTCGAGGCGCTGGCCTGGGGCCGGCACACCTCGCGCTACGGGCAGGCCTGGAACATCGTGAAGCAGGCGGACCACGCGCACTTCGGGCTCATCCTCGACAGCTTCCACACGCTGTCGCTGAAGGACGATCCCTCGGGCATCGTCGACATTCCGGGCGAGAAGATCTTCTTTTTGCAGATGGCCGATGCGCCGCTGCTCGCGATGGATGTGCTGCAGTGGGCGCGGCACCACCGCTCGTTTCCGGGGCAGGGGGATTTCGACGTCGTCGGCTTCTTTGCGCAGGTGCTGCGCGCGGGCTACACCGGGCCGCTGTCGCTGGAGATCTTCAACGACATCTTTCGCGAGACGCCGAACCGCCGCACGGCTGTCGATGCGATGCGTTCGCTGCTGTACCTCGAAAGCGAAGCGCGGCAGCGGCTGGATGTCGTGCAGCCGCAGCGCGTGGAGTTGTTCAATCCACCGCCGGTGGCCGCGCTCTCGGGCCTGTCGTTCATCGAGTTCGCGGCGGATGAGACTTCGGCGCTCACGCTCGACACGCTGGTGCGGCAGCTCGGCTTTCGCCGCATCGGCAAGCATCGCTCGAAGGCCGTGACGCTGTACCGGCAGGGCGAGATCAACTTCATCGTGAATGCGCAGCCCGACTCCTTCGCGCGAGGCCGCTTCGAGGCGCACGGCACCTCGGTGTGCGCGCTGGGCGTGCGCTGCGCCGATCCGCTCGCTGCGGTGGGGCGTGCGACCGCGATGCGCTCCAAGCGGCACGACAGCCCGGTCGGCCCGAACGAGCTGCGCGTGCCGGCCGTCGTTGCGCCGGGCGGCAATCTGATTCATTTCGTGGCGGAGTCACTGGGCGCGAATGGCCTGTACGAGGCCGACTTCATCCTCGAAGACGATGCGCCCGAGGCCGACGATGCGGGCCTGAAGCAGATCGACCACGTCGCCCTCGGCCTTGCGCTCGACCAGCTCGACACCTGGGTGCTCTTCACCCGCGCGGTGCTCGGCCTGGAGCCCGGCGAAAGCCTGGAACTCGCCGATCCCTTCGGCCTGATCCGCAGCCGCGGCGTCGCCAATGCGGCGCGCAGCGTACGCCTGGTGCTCAACGTGTCGCTGAGCCAGCGCACCCGCACCGCGCGCACGCTCAGCGTGACGGGCGGCGGCGCGGTGCATCACATCGCGCTGAACTGCGACGACATCTTCGAGACGGCCGCGAAGCTTCGCGCCAACGGCACACGCTTCGTGCCGATCTCGGACAACTACTACGACGACCTCGCCACACGCATCGACCTCGCACCCGAGCTGCTCGCGCGCATGCGCGCGGCGGGCGTGCTGTTCGACCGCTCGCCGGCCGGCGACTACCTGCACATCTACACCGAGAGCTTCGAGGGCGGGCTCTTCTTCGAGGTCGCGCAGCGCGTGGGCGACTACGACGCCTACGGTGCCCTCAACGCACCCGCGCGCATGGCTTCGCAAGCGCAGGACTGATCTTTTCCCGTATTCGTCACTTGCATCATCACTGGAGACAACACATGGCCAACACATCCGCCAAAGAGCCGCAAGGCAGGCACCAGTCGAAGAAAGCCGCGGCCAGCGGCTGGATCGGCTCGGCGCTGGAGTACTACGACTTCTTCATCTACGCCACCGCGGCGGCGCTGATCTTTCCGCAGATTTTCTTTCCGAAGGGCGACCCGACGACCGCGATCGTCGCGTCGCTCGCGACCTACGGCGTGGGCTACGTGGCACGCCCCATCGGCGCCTTCGTGCTCGGCCACTGGGGCGACACGCACGGCCGCAAGCAGGTGCTGGTGCTGTGCATGTTCCTGATGGGCTTCTCGACCGTGGCCGTGGGCCTGTTGCCGACCTATGACCAGGTCGGCCTGCTGGCCCCGGTGCTGCTGGTGATCCTGCGCCTGGTGCAAGGCTTTGCGGTGGCCGGCGAGATCTCGGGCGCGAGCTCGATGATCCTGGAGCACGCGCCGTTCGGGCGCCGCGGCTTCTTCGCGAGCTTCACGCTGCAGGGCGTGCAGGCCGGCCAGATCCTGGCGGCCGCCGTGTTCCTGCCGCTCGCGCACTACATGCCCGAAGACGCCTTCAACTCGTGGGGCTGGCGCATTCCGTTCCTGCTGAGCTTCCTCGTGATCGTGGCCGGCTACATCATCCGCCGCGAGGTCGACGAGACGCCCGCCTTTGCCGAAGTCGACAAGAAGGGCGAAGTGGCGAAGTCGCCGATCGTCCAGGCCTTCACCGACAGCTGGGCCGACATGCTGCGCGTGGTCTGCATGGCGCTGATGAACGTGATTCCGGTGGTGGCCACCGTGTTCGGCGCGGCCTATGCGGTGCAGGCGGCCTACGGCATCGGCTTCCAGAAAGACGTGTACCTGTGGATCCCGGTGCTGGGCAACATCCTCGCGGTGCTGGTGATTCCGTTTGTGGGCAACCTGTCGGACCGCATCGGCCGCAAGCCCCCGATCATCGTCGGCGCGCTGGCCTCGGGGCTGCTGTCGTTCGTGTACCTGTATGCCATCAGCATCAAGAACGTGCCACTCGCGATCTGCATGTCGCTCCTGATGTGGGGCATCGTGTACCAGGGCTACAACGCGACCTTCCCGAGCTTCTACCCGGAGCTCTTCCGCACCCGCAACCGCGTGTCGGCCATGGCGATCTCGCAGAACATCGGCACCACCTTCACCGCGCTGCTGCCCGCGCTGTTCGCCGCCGTGGCGCCTCCGGGCTCGACCAATGTGTGGCTGACCGTGGGCGCGATCACCTTCACGGTGACCATCCTCGCGGCGCTTGCAGCCATGAGCGCGCGGGAGACCTACCGCATCCACATGCGCGACCTGGGCGACCCCAACGCCGTGCCGGTGGACAAGGCCGAGTACGACCGCCTGCGCGAGCAGACGCTGTCGGACGCCCGGCTGACCAAGGCCGTGGCCTGAAAACCTTGCGGGCACCAAGGGTTGTGGGGCCGTGAAGAATGGCGCCCATGACCACCTCTTCATCCCACCTCAAGATCGATTTCGTCTCCGATGTGTCTTGCCCCTGGTGCGCCGTTGGCCTGAGTTCGCTCGAGGCGGCGCTCAAGAGGGTGGCACCGGAGGTCACTGCGGAACTGCACTTCCAGCCCTTCGAGCTGAACCCGCAGATGCCGCCCGAAGGGCAGGACACCTTCGAGCACCTGAACCAGAAATACGGTTCTTCACGCGAGCAGCAGGCCCAGTCCCGCGAGATGATCCGCCAGCGCGGCGCGGCCGTCGGCTTCGAGTTCAGTGCCGAGGGCCGGCCCCGGGTCTACAACACCTTCAATGCGCACCGGCTCCTGCACTGGGCCGAACTCGAGAGCCCGGCCAAGCAGGCGGTGCTCAAGAAGCTCTTGCTCAAGGCCTATTTCACCGACAGCCAGAACCCCTCGGACCCCGAGGTGCTGGTGCGCGCGGCGACCGAGGCAGGCCTCGATGCGGCGCGGGCCCGCGAGATCCTGGCGAGCGACGAATACGCCGCCGAGACCCGCGAGCGCGAACGCATGTACACCGATGCCGGGATCCACTCGGTACCCGCGATCATCATCAACGACCAGCACCTGATCTCCGGCGGCCAGCCGGTCGAGGTGTTCGAGCGGGCGTTGAAGCAGATTGCGGGCGCGGCGCCGAGTTCGGTTGTCAGCGCCTGACACGGCTCCCTTTCGTTTCGGCTTGAAACGAAGCTGACTGCCAGCTTTACCTGAGGAGCGGGCAGGGGCCGTCAACCGCATCGACCCGGTGCGGGTTGATCGGTTCATGATGAGTCCCATGCTGCATCTTGGCCGTCTCTGCATGGTGTCGGCCGCCATGGCCCTGGCGGCTTGCACGACGGGATCGTTGCGATCCGATGCACCCCCGCTGTCTGTGTCCAGCACGGCGGCCGATAGCCCGGCCGCGCAGTTGCAATGGCTCGATCGCGTGACCTGGGGCGCGAATGCCAGCAGCCAGGCCGAGTTGGCGACGACCGGCCTCGCGCGATGGATGGGGCGGCAACTGAAGCCGCAGCCGCAACCCTTGCCGCCAGCCGCACAGGCGCAGATCGACGCGATGACGATCTCGCGCACACCGCTCGACCAGCTCGTCATCGGCCTCGATGCCCAGCGCAAGGCCGCCGACGCGCTGCCCGACGAAGAACAGAAGAAGGCCGCGCGCCAGGCCTACCAGCAGGAGTTGACGCGGCTCGCCCGCGAGGCGCAGCAACGCTTTGTGCTGCGCGCGCTGTACTCGCCCAACCAGCTGCAGGAGCAGATGACCTGGTTCTGGATGAACCACTTCAACGTGAACCTGCGCAAGGACAACATCCGCGCGCTCGTCGGCGACTACGAAGAGAACGCGATCCGCCCGCATGCGCTCGGCAGGTTCCGCGACCTGCTCGGCGCCACGCTGCACCACCCCGCGATGCTGCGCTACCTGGACAACGCGCAGAACGCCGCCAACCGCATCAACGAGAACTACGCGCGCGAGCTGATGGAGCTGCACACGCTGGGCGTGGGCGGCGGCTACTCGCAGGCCGATGTGCAGGAGCTGGCGCGCGTGCTCACCGGCGTGGGCGTGAGCCAGCAGCCGGCCGATGCAGTGCCGAATGTCCGGCCCGCGGTGCGCGCGGACTATGTGCGCCAGGGGCTCTTCGAGTTCAACCCGAACCGGCACGACTACGGCCCGAAGACGCTGCTGGGCCAGCCCATCCAGGCACGCGGCCTCGCCGAAGCCGACGAGGCGCTCGACCGCCTGGCACGCGCACCGGCCACCGCGCGCTTCATCTCGCGCAAGCTCGCCGTGTACTTGGTGGCCGACGAGCCGCCGCCCGCACTCGTCGATCGCATGGCCGCCGCCTTCACGCGCAGCGACGGCGACATCGCGGTGACGTTGAAGGCGCTGTTCGAATCGCCCGAGTTCGCCGCCTCGCTCGGCCGCAAGTTTCGAGACCCCGTGCACTACGTGATGGCCGGCGTGCGGCTTGCGTACGACGACCGCGTGGCGCTCAACGTCAATCCGATGCTGAACTGGATCAACCGCATGGGCGAGCCGCTGTATGGGCACGAGACGCCCGATGGCTATCCGCTCAACGAGGCCGCGTGGGCGAGCGCGGGGCAGATGAACACGCGCTTCGAGATCGCACGGGCCATCGGGGCGAACGGCGCGGTGCTGTTCCGTGCGGACGACAAGGCGCCGCTGGAGAAGCCCGCGTTTCCGCCACTGGCCGAGTCGAACACGGTCCGGGCGATGCAGGTCGGCCTGAGCGCCGACACGCGCGAGGCGCTTGCGCAGGCGAAGAACCCGCAGGAATGGAACACCTTCCTGCTCGCATCGCCAGAGCTGATGCGCCGATGAGCAGAAAGGACAACACCATGCAACGCCGAGAACTGTTGAAGCTCCTTGCCGCCGCACCGCTCGCGGGCGCTGCCGGCCAGCTGCTTGCCGCGCCCGCTGCCGAAGGCGCCAAGCTGCTCGTCGTGTTCTTGCGCGGCGCCTACGACTGCGCCAACCTGCTGGTGCCGACCGCCAGCGATTTCTACTACGCCTCGCGCCCCAACATCGCCATCGCGCGGCCGGGCCAGCCCAACGGCGCGTTGCCGCTCGACAGCAACTGGGGCCTGCATCCTGCGCTTGCGCAAAGCGTGATGCCGCTCTTCCAGCAGAAGCAGGCATCGTTCATCGCCTTCGCGGGCACCGACGACCTCACGCGCAGCCATTTCGAAACGCAGGACTCCATCGAGCTCGGCCAGGCGCTCGACAAGCGCCGCGACTACCGATCGGGTTTTCTCAATCGCCTGGCGGGCGTGCTCGGCGGCGGGCCCATCACCGACGTGTCGCCCATCGCCTTCACCGACCAGTTGCCCATCGCGCTGCGCGGCGATGCCAAGGCCGCGAACATGGCGCTTGCGGGCAATGCGCGCTCGGGCATCGATGCGCGGCAGAGCCAGATCATCGCGTCGATGTACCGCAGCACGCCGCTCGCGCAGCGGGTGACCGAGGGCTTCCAGGTGCGCGACGAAGTCATGCGCGCGGTGCAGGCCGAGATGGACGCGGCCAGCCGCAATGCGATGAGCGCCAAGGGTTTCGAGCTCGTCGCGCGCCGCATGGCCGTGTTGATGCGCGACCGCTTCGATCTCGGCTTTGTCGACGTGGGCGGCTGGGACACGCACGTGGGGCAGGGCGCTGCCACCGGCTACCTCGCCAACCGCTTCGATGAACTGGGACGCGGCGTGGTCGGCTTCGCGGAAGAGATGGGCGACGACGCCTGGCGCCAGACCGTGGTGGTCGTCATCAGCGAGTTCGGCCGCACCTTTCGCGAGAACGGAAATCGCGGCACGGACCATGGGCACGGGACCGTGTACTGGGTGCTCGGCGGCGGCCTCTCGGCCGAGGCGGGCGGGCGCATCGTCGGCGAGCAGCAGGCGCTGACGCAGGCCACGCTGTTCCAGAACCGCGACTACCCGGTGCTCAATGAATACCGGGCGGTGTTCGGTGGATTGTTCAGGCGGATGTATGGGTTGTCGCCGGCGCAGCTCGGGCGGGTGTTCGAAGGCGTGGCGCCGCGGGAGTTGCGGCTGGTCTAGCTAGCGTGCGAACTCCTCGCGCATGAGCGCGATGTATTCGGCCTCTGAGGTTTCGCGCTGTGCCTTCACCAGCGGCTCGATGTCCTGCATTTCTGGGGGTGGTGGGCGCAATTGCCGGGAGGTGATTGATGCCGGGTGCGGCGCATTGCTCGGCTACCATCCCGTCGCCGCAATTGCTCCTCTTTCGCCGCACAACGACTCGACGACATGCTGACCGCCATCTACTACCTTCTGATGCTCCTGCTCGGATTCGCCTGGTACAGGTTCGGGCAGAACTTGCTCCGGAAGGGGTATCGCGATGAGCGCGGCGAACGCACCGAAGGATTCGTGGGTCCGGTGGGATTTCTCGTGACCGCTGTCCTGGGGTGTTGCCTCTTGTTCGCCTTGTTGCGCGCGCTCCTTCGAGCCGAGGTGCCGTGCATCGGCAAGGCTTGCAAGGGGCAGGTCTACACCCTGGTGGCAAATGCGGGCGAGTATTGGGCCAACATGTTCTTCCTGGCGTGGATCGTGCTCGCGCTTGGCTATGCGATGTATGTGACGCTCAAGGTTTGGTTTCGGGCGTAGAGGTGCCTTGCAACACCGGGCGTTGACCAACCACGGTCAACCGCGTTCGAGATAACTGGTGGCGACAGCATCCCTTGTCGGAAGCACGGTAGCATTCCGTCGTCATCCGACACCTCACCCTGGTCGGACCAATCCGGGAACGGCGACAACCCAGGGTGTCACCCGAATGGAGCGTCTCAATGTGGAGCATCTTGGTCGATCTGTGCGTCGGCTTCTTCGAACTTGTCATGGACGTCTTGATGTTCAGGCGTCAGCGCAGCAAGCACGGTCGCAGTCCCCGCAGTGTTGCCGAAGACACGTTCGAGGTCGCGCGCTTCAATTTCGTCACGTTGATTTTCATCGGGCTGGTCTGTGCCGGGTTGATGCTGCTCCTGGCCCTCGGGTTTGGGCTGTCGGTCGGCTTGAGCGTCGGGATCGGCATCGCCGTGGGAGCAATCTGGGGCGTCTGGCAATACTCCCAATTGGTTCGTGCGCGATGAGCGCATCGCGGCGCTGACCCTATCCCGAACTAAGACCGCTTTCGGTGACGGCATAAGCATCGTCAGCGAACTTTCCCAGCTCGACAAAAGTCGTGCGACTCCCGCCGAGCAACTTGGCAAACGGATTGAGGACGAAGTTGGATGGCTGCGCGACCTGCTACGGTGGGCCTGTTGATTGCCGCCGAAAATTGACCCTCTAAACGCAGTAATTTCCGTCTAAGACTGACCCACGTAAAACTCTACCCTGCTCATTTTTAAAGCAGGGGATCCTAGGAGTGATAGACGTGGCGACATTGAGTGTCATCAGACGTTGGGCCCTGCGCGAGCAGATGTCCATCCGCGAGATAGCCAGGCGTACAGGCCTGTCTCGCAACACCGTAAAGAATACCTGCGAGCGGGTGAAGAAATGCCGCGCTACGCCAAGCGGACGAGCTCAAGCAAGCTCGATCCCTATGCCGAGAAGCTCGCGACCTGGCTCGCGATCGAGGCAACCAAATCGCGGAAACAGCGGCGCAATCTGCGGCAGATCCACACACCCCAACCTAAAAAGGAGAACACCAAGCACTTATCCACACCGTGAAGCCTTCAGGCTCACAAAGCGAGTGGGTCAGTATTCAATGGAAATCTAGGGTCAGAGATCGGCGGAATTCAACACTCCCGAGCCAGAGCCAGGATTCAGGGCTACCCCATTGCGCCCACAGCGCAGGAAAGCGTCGACGGAGCATGAATGACATGACGATCGTGCCCACGATCAAAGCGGCACCTGCTGCAAACAACAGATAGACAAGCAGTCGGATGATCTGGAGCATCGATCGGATATGAGCTTTGCAGGCCGCGCGGACCTTCGCTCATGGCGAAAAGTACGCACGGAGCGGAGACTCCCCCGCACTACCCCCGAGGCTGCTGCACAAGCTGAAGCTCATTGCCCGCAGGATCGCGAAGCGTTGCAAGAATGCCGCCCCATTGCTGCTGCTCGGGAAGCCCGCTGAAGGCCACGCCGAGCGACGAAAGCTCCCTGTACTTCGACTGGATGTCCGCCACGTCGAAAGACAGCCCGGTGAAGCGTCCGACCAACATGCGGTCCTCTGCGGGCGCATCCTCCTCGACACTTTCGACCACCAGGCTCATCGGTCCCGCGTCGAACACGCAGAAGCCCTGTTCGCGCCCATCGGCCGTCAGTGGCAGGCCAAGTACTTCTTCATAGAAACGCGAGGCGTCGGCAAGGTCGCGGACGAAGATGCGTGCGGTGTGAAGCTGCATGGTCTCTCCTGGCAAGCTCGTGGTTGCGAATGGGCTGAATGCTAGGCGCGTACTTCGCCTGCAACAAGTGGGCATGGCCCATGAAATGTATTGTCGTGAAAGCGCCCCCGGATACACAGGCATACGGTGTGCGCGGAAAGCGGGACGCATCACCCAAAGAATCGCCTTCGTCATCCACACACACCCTGAAAGTTCTCATGACGAAGACAACAAAGATCCGAACGATGGCAGCAATGCTGCTCGTCGCCGGCAGCACCCTGGCCCCGCATCTCTCATTGGCCCAACAGCCGCCGGGCATCGGCCGCACCCAATCGCTGAAACACGACCTGGCCGATCCGGGGCGCGAGGTGATCCAGGTGCGCGTCGATTTCGCGCAGGGCGCGGCCTTCGGCTTCCACTCGCATCCGGGCGAAGAGATCGCCTATGTGCTCGAAGGCACGGTGGCGTACCAGTTCGAAGGCAAGCCGTCCGTCACGCTCAAGGTCGGCGACTCGCTGTTCATTCCTGCGGGTGCGGTCCATTCGGCGAAGAACGTCGGCAGCGGCAATGCGGCGGAGCTCGCCACCTACCTGGTCGACAAGGGGAAGCCGCTCGTCGTGAGCAAGTGAGCTTCTGAACATCACTCGCTGGGCATCGGCACTGCGGACAGATACAGTCCGCACAGGTGCCTGCACCGCCCCAACCCAGAAGCGAGGGATGAAGACCATGAAGTCGTTTCCACGGATGCTGGTCGCCAGCCTGGCGATCGCGAGCGCAATGGCGGTGCATGCCCGCGCCGACGGGCCCGTCGTGCCGCCGCAGGTGAGCACCGTGGCAACCGGCGGCGACTGGGGCGCGGCCAGGACGGGCGGTGCGCTTCGCGTGATCATCGTCTACGAGGGCTTCGAGCATGTGCACTCGAAGCTCTGGCTCGAGTGGATCAGCATCGGCGAGCGCGAAGAGCGACGGCTGGCTGCACGGGTGCTGGTGAAGGAGCTGTCCAACGGCTTCTCGTCCGTCAGGCTGGACAACCGGGGCGAGGTGTTCAGCGGATCGCAGATCCGGCTGCGCGCGGCGAACCCCTATTCGGCCGACGACAACCAGGACGTCACGATCGAAGCCGGGAAACCCGGCCAGTACAAGATCGTGCTGCAGCCGGCCCGCTGACGACAACGGCGACGGGCAGGCGTGCAGGCACCGTCGAGAATCCCCGCATGCCTCACGCCGTTTCCCTCCTTCGCGCTGCCCGCCTGGCGCGAAGTGCCAAGCCCTTTCTCGCACGCGGCGGTTTCAAGCGCGAGCGCTGCGCGGGCTGCCGCCTGTTGCCCAGCCACTGCATGTGCGCGTTGCGCCCGTCCGTGGCCACGCGCGCGGGCGTGTGCCTGCTCATGGCCGACATCGAACCGCTCAAGCCGACCAACACAGGCTGGTTGATCGCCGATGTGGTGGCCGACACCTTCGCCTTCGGCTGGGCACGCACCGAGACCGACCCTGCGCTGCTCGCCTTGCTGAACGATCCGCAGTGGCAGCCCTATGTGGTGTTCCCGGGTCAGTACGCGGCGCCCGAGCGTGTGGTTCGCACTGTGCCGTTCTCATCCGACCCGTTGCACGGCGCGTCCGCGAAACGCCCGCTCTTCATCCTGCTGGACGGCACCTGGGGCGAGGCCCGCAAGATGTTCGGCAGAAGCCCGTACCTCGACGCGCTGCCGGTGCTGAGCCTGGAGCCCGAGCAGATATCCCAGTACAAGCTGCGCCGCTCCGGCCGCGACGACCACTTCTGCACCAGCGAGGTGGCCGCCCTGTGCATGAGCCTGGCAGGCGAACACGTCGCCGAGCAAACGCTGGAGGCCTACCTGGCGGTGTTCACTCACCACTACCTGCGTGCGAAAAACCAGCAGCCCATCGTGTGGGATGGCGATGCGCACCGGCGGCTGCGCGAGGTGCTGCGCCAGGGACAGGCGGGTGCTACGGCGCCTGCGGCCCCATGAAGAACTCCACCGCGCGCCCAACCACCCACGGCACGATGACGTGGTCGCCGTCGAAGGGCTGAAGCGTCAGGTCGTGCCCGCTCTCCAGCAGCCGCCGCGCATGCGGATGGGCGCTGGTCTCGATGGGCAACTGGCTGTCGGAGCGGCCGTGCGCCAGAAACACCCGTGGCTTGCCCGTCTGCGTGAACGCATTCATGAAGCCCGCCGACAACCCGATCACATGGCTCGCCACATCGCCGTTGGTCACGCCGAGCGACAGGGCGTAGCTGCCGCCATCGGAGAAGCCCGCGAACGCGAGGCGCGTGGGGTCGATGCGAAAGTGCCCGGCCACCGTCGAGAGCGCACCGTCGAGCCGCTCCAGGTCGGGCCCGTGCCCGCCGACCACGATGTCCCACGTCGGATACATCGACTGCGGCGCGAGCAGAAGAAACTTTCGCGCCCGCGCATGCGCCACGAGATGCGGCAGCACCCGGTTGGCCTCGCCGCCCGCGCCGTGAAACATCACCAGCAGCGACAGCGGCGCATCGACGGGCAGGCCCTCGGGCACCACCAGCACCGCCTCACGCCCTTCGGCGAACGCAAGGCCATGGCGCCCCGGCGGCAGCGGGGCAGAGGCGGGCACGGCGCCCGGCCGGAAGGCCAGGCGACCGGTGAGCGCGCCACCGAGCAGGCTGGCATCGATCATTCGTCGTTCCTCGTCCGTGCGCCGGTCTGCGAAGCGCAGGCAATGCCGCGGAACACCGCGCACTGCGCGAACGCCTGCGTCGACAGCGGCAGCTCCTTGCGGCGGCAGTACTTGCTGGTGAGCTTGAGCAGCTCTTTGATGTCGCGCCCGCTCGCGCCGGCATATTCCGTCACGAGCCTGTCGATCACCGCGCCCGGCAGCTCGACGCCCAGTTGCGCCGACAGCGTGGACCAGAGGCGCCGCGCATCGTCAGGCCCCGGCGGCTGGTAGTCGATGACCGCGATGCAGCGCGAGAGGATCGCCTCGTCGATATCGCCGTCGCGGTTGGTGGTCATGAAGAGCAGGCCGCTGAAGTATTCGAGCGTGCGCAGGAACTCGGCCACGATCGCGTTGTGCTGCAGGTCGTTGTCGCGCCGGCGGATGTACACGTCGGCTTCGTCCAGCAGCAGCACGCAGTCCCACCGCGCGGCGCGCTGCAGGATCTTGGTGAGGCTGGCCTCGACCGAATTGGCCGTCACGCCGAGCTGCCCCGAATGCACGCGGTACAGCGGCTTGCCGACCACCTCGGCATAGACCTCGGCCGTGAGGGTCTTGCCCAGGCCCGGCGCGCCCTTGCACAGGATGGTGGTGCCGCCCGACTTCCCGGGCACCACGTCTTCCACGAGGAAGCTGCGGTCGGCCGTGAGGATGTCGATCAGGTCGCGGTGCGCCTGCGGCAGCACCAGCCGTTCGCGCAGGTTGGGCTGGTACGTGTACGCCTGCACATGCTGCGCGTGCACCCAGACGTTGCGGTGCCAGTCGAGATGGAACAGGTGCAGGTAGCAGTGCTGCGGAATGCGGTCGAACCCGCTGGCGACGCCGCTCTCGCGCCAGTAGTGCGGATCGGCGGCCAGATCGAAGCGGCGCCGCAGCAGCTCTTCGTCGTTCACGCAGCGCACCGTCGCGCCATCGGGCAGCCGGTGGCACGTCATGCCGGCCCGCGGGCCTTCGCCCGCCGTCCAGACGCAGCCGTCGACGGTGAACTGGGCGCCGAACTGCGGCTGCAGCCTGGTGAAGCACGCGACCTGCTTGTCGTACTCGCGCTTGAACTCGGCGCACTCCTTGTGAAAGCCGTGATCGGCGAAGAGGCCGGCCAGCGTGCGGCCGGGCAGGTCTTCGGCGTAGAAGCTCAGGCCCCAGGTCATGCCCGAGAAGCGCAGCCGCGGCTCGGTGGGCGGCTCGCGGCCGGCGGCCTGCAGCGTGTTGGCCAGGAGGCCCACCAGCACATAGGCCTCGCCGTCCGTCGGTTTCACGAGGCGCACCGTGTGCACCAGCCAGGGCAGCAGCGCGCCGTCCTTGCCGCGCTGGTAGAGCCAGCCGTCGATGAGGTCGCGGCGCAGCCACTCGATCAGCGCCGGCACCATCAGCTCCAGGCTCGGGATCGGCCGCGCGAGCGGTTCGCCGTTGAGGTTGTCCAGCGCGAGCAGCTGGAACACCAGGTCGCGCGCACCGGCACCCATGCCCAGCTGGAAGAGCAGGTTGAGCGAGTCGCCGTCGAAATGCTGGCTGGACACGATGCGCACGCCGCTGCCGGCGCCATACCCACCCAACTGCAGGCCAAGCGGCGACTGCGCGCCGACCTGACCCTGCAGCACAGCGGCCAGCATTTCCGGTATCTCGAGTTCCACGGTGTCTCCTCGTGTTGTCTTCGATGCTAGCCATGGGGGTGGGGGTTGGCACTTGACCTGGGTCAAGACGGAGGGAAGATGCGGGCGCGACCACCGTGGATGGCTCACCTGATCGGGCAGTCCTGGAAGCCTGACGGGACGGAAGAGCCCGGTACGAACCACAACAACTGAGGGTGAGGCCGCGAAGCCGCTCTCGAAGGCTTGAAGCAATGACCATCGAAAACGAAGACTCGGAAATCCTCGCGGTCAAGGACGAAGAGACCCAACGCCCGATCCCTTCGGCCTGGCGTCCCGTCATTCGGCAAATCGCGGATGGGTTCGCGAACGGAGACTATGGACTCGGTGCGCCCATCGCCGGGGTCGAGCCGATCTCTCTCGAGGATGCCGAGAGAATCAAGGACTACATCGAAGACTACGGAGAGACGCTGACGGCGCTTTCCGATGAAACCTGGGATTCGTCGGTCTGTATCTGGATGGGCAAGCGATGGGAGGCACTCGTCGACCTCTGGACGCTCTCGGAAGGACGGAGCGATCTCGTGCTGAGTCTTCGCGTGTCGGAGGTCGAGGACGGCTTCGCATTCCATGTCCACATGGTGTATGTCCCCTGAAGGACTCGCAATGAGCGGGCGTTGCCGATGCCCGCTTCCGATCGCAAAGCCTCAGCTCTTCGTCCCCAACGCACTCAACACCGCCGCCGTCATCGCCCGAACCCCCGTGGTGATCGACGGCTCGGGCACCGGCGCAAAGTACGGCGAGTGATTGAACGGCAGCGGCTTGCCTCCCGACTTCTGCGATTCGGCCACGTCCTTCGGATCGCTCACGCCGATGAAGAAGAACATCGACGGCACGCCGTCCACGGCGAACTCCGAGAAGTCTTCGCTCGCGGTGATCGGCGGCACCTGCACGACCTTCTCGTCGCCCAGTTGCGCCTTGAGCGCCGCCACCGTGCGCTGTACCAGCGCCTGGTCGTTGATCACGGCGGCATTGCCCTTCGACGGATCGAGGCCGATCACGGGCTCGGGCGCGCCGGCCATTGCGGCCGTGGCCTTCGCGGTGCGGCGCACGCCGTCGATCAGGCCATCGCGCACCTTCGGGTTGTAGCTGCGGATGGTGCCGCGCAGCAGCGCCTCGTCCGGGATGATGTTGCCGGCCGTCCCCGCCTGGAACGCGCCGATCGTGACGACGCCGAATTCGCTCGGGTCCTTCTCGCGGCTCACCACCGTTTGCACATCGGTCACGAAACGGGCGGCCATCGTGATCGGATCGATGGCCCTGTGAGGTGCCGAGCCGTGTCCGCCGCGGCCCTTGAAGAGGATCTCCATGCCGTCCGACGCCGAGGTGATCGGCCCCGCGCGGTAGCCGACGTAGCCATAAGGCGAGGCCGATGTGTGCAGCGCAAAAGCGAAATCCGGCTTGGGAAAGCGCGTGTACAGGCCGTCCGCGAGCATGCCCTTGGCACCGCCGCTGGCCTCTTCGGCGGGCTGCGCGACGAACACCAGCGTGCCCTTCCATTGGTCCTTGAGCGCCAGCAGCGTGCGGGCCGTACCCGCCCAACTCGCCATGTGGATGTCGTGGCCGCAGCTGTGCGCGACAAAAGTCTCCTTGCCCTGCCACATCGCCTTGGCCTTGCTCGCGTAGGGCAGGCCGGTCTTTTCTTCCATCGGCAGCGCGTCGAGTTCGGTGCGCACCATCACGGTCGGGCCGGCGCCGTTGCGATAGACCGCGACCACGCCGGTGCGGCCGACCTTCTCGGTCACCTCGAAGCCGAGGGCGCGCATCTCGGCCGCCAGCTTGGCCGCGGTGCGCACCTCCTGGAAGCCGAGCTCGGGATGCGTGTGGATGTCCTTGTAGAGCGCATCGAGCTGCGGGTACATGTCGCGCACCAGCGGTTCGATGCGTTGGGTGGACGGCGCCGCGTTCTGTGCCATGGCAACCGGCACGGCCGCGCAGAAGAAGGACAGGCAGGACAGCGAGAGGGAAAGCTGGCGAAGGGAAAACATGAGAGGGCGTGTCTCCGGGGATGGGGTGTCGAATGGCTTGGCCGCGTGCTGCATCTTCTGTGCCTGCCTTGGCGCGGCGAGCGCGAATCTAGGGGAAGTCTTGCCAGGCGTCCAATGCATTGTTCTATGCGCTGCAATAATTCGAATGCATGAACAGGTCACTTCACACGATGACGTTCGTGCAGCTCCGGCACTTCCTGTCGGTGGCCGAGACGGGTTCCTTCACTCGCTCGGCCAAGGCGCTGTCGATCACGCAACCGGCCTTGAGCCGCAGCATCCATGCGCTGGAGGCTGGCTTCCAGCGCGCCTTGTTCGACCGGGTGGGGCGGCGCAGCGAGCTCACGCACTTCGGGCGCGACATGCTCGAGCGCGTGCGCCACCTGGTCTGCGATGCGGACGATCTGGTGGCCGCTGCGCGCGGCCAAGGCAGCAACACCTTGCGGGTCGGGCTGGGCGCCGGTCCCGGCGCGCTGCTCGCGACGCCGCTGCTCGAGCGCATGGCCTACCGCGATGCGCCGGTGCGCATCGACATCCTGCGCGGCGACACCGACCGTCTCCTGCAGGCCTTGCGGCAGCGCGCGCTCGATGCGGTGGTGGTCGAATTCCGCACCGTGACGCCGAGCGTCGATCTGCGCATCGAACCCCTCGTGGAGATGCGCGGCGCCTTCATGTGCCGGCGCGGCCATCCGCTGGCCAGGAAGCGCGGGCCCTTGAGCTTTCAGAATCTGCTGAGCTACCCGCTGGCCTCGACCGGGCTCGGGCGCGATGTCATGCGCGCGATGGTGGACGCCTACGGCCCCGAGGCGCATCCCGACCAGTGCGTGACCTTGCGCTGTTCGGAGATTTCAAACCTGGTCGAACTCACGCGCAACACCGATGCGGTCCTGCTGGCCGTGCGCGCGGTCGCGCCGGATCTTGTGGCGCTGCCGGTGCATCCGCCGCTTGGTGCTGCGCGCTTCGGGCTGGTCACGCTGGCCGGGCGCAGCGAGGCGCCGACGCTGCCGTTGCTGCGGGAGGTAATCGCGGAGCGGATGCCGAGTGATGGTCGGTAGCATTCGCGAGTGCCTCGGCCGGCGACTGCACGATCAGTCATTGCCGATCAGTCGAGACCGAAGGCAAGACCAGACATTAATTTTGGGAGGAAACCGGGATGCCCATCTCGTCTCTGAAGGTTCGGTGCGCGGCGCCTGAGGACGCCGGCCGTATCGACGCGCTGTACGGTCAGTTGGTGGGCGATACGACTCGCTGTGTGTTGCCTGAGCGAATCCGGGAGCTCTCCGAGAATCCGAGAGCGATGCTTCTTGTCGCGGAGATGAATGGCCAGGTACGCGGGACGCTGCTTGTCTCGCTGTGTGACGACGTGATGTTCAACCGGCAACCGTTTGCGATCGTCGAGAACATCGTCGTCGACGCCATTGCGCGAAATCAAGGAGTTGGCGCCGAGCTTCTGCGCGCGGCCGAAGCCTATTGCGTGGCAAACGATTGCTCAAAGATCATGCTGCTGAGTTCGATGGATCGAACTGATGCCCATCGGTTTTTTGAAAGATGCGGCTTTGACACTTCGAAGAAGAAAGGTCTCGTCAAATACCGTCGCTCATTTGCCTGAGATGGCTGATGCTGGGCTGCCGTAAAGCCTTCGCTCAGGCCTGCGCCACCCAGCCCCTGAAAGCCATCCCCGCATAGAACAGTCGGACGTTCGCAAAGCCGGCTTCTCGAAGCAATTCTTCCTCCTGCTCAGGGCCGAGCAACGGCAGGGTCGAAGCGATGGTGGATGCCGCCTTGCGCGCGTTCGCCGGCTCGACGCCTGAAGCGATGGCGAAAGCCGCATAGCGCGAAAGCCACAGCGTCCGCTCCTCCTCCTCCGCCTGGGGAAAACTGAGGTGCGCCATGACGAACGGCGCACCGGGCTTCAGGCGGCGATGGATTTCCTTCAGCGTCGATCTTCTTTCTTCGACGGGCACGAAGTGCATCGTCAGGAGACAGGTCGCGGCATCGAATGGACCGATGGGTGCCGTGTCGGTATAGCCAAGGTGCAACCGGGCCCGCGCGGCGAGCGGGCCGAGCGCCGCTGCCGCCAGGTCGAGCATCGGTTGCGACGGATCGACGCCGACGAATTGCCAGTGCGGATGCGCCTTTGCAAGCGCCGCCAATTCCATGCCGCCACCGGCGCCGATGACCAGCACGTTGGCCGATTCGGGCGCGCGCTCTGCGACGAGCAGGGCGGCCATCTTCTGCAGGTCGTGCAGGCCGGGAACGATGCGGGCGGTTTTCTCGGTGTAGTCGCGGAGGGCGGATGCGTCGCTGAAAGGGGTGTTGGGTTGGGGCATCGGAACAGTCTATTGAGGCGGGCGAGAGGGCGCTCTGCCGGGGACATGGTGCGGCAGAATCCGGCCAGGAGCTGGCCCTCGCGGCACCTCTCGTGCAGGTATTTCAAGCCTGTCAAACTGGATGAATATGAGTAGCCCATCAAAAGCGCTGAGCGACCCGCTATTCGGCGATCTCATATACGACTATGGGTGGCTCGGAAAATTTCCAATCAGTTTTTTCGGAGAGCGCATCGAGATTCAGTTGAGCGTTCGCTGCGACGAGGGTTCGGCGATTGAGCCGATTCAACGCGATGCCTTTTCGCGTTTTCGTGAACAGGCTGATTTGCGAGTTCAAACGGCTGTCCATGCCATCTTTTCCCACTATCAAGCAGAGTGCAAAGATCTCAGAGCGCGCTTTGGCGCATTCGCAGATGAGTGGGCGCCCGTCATTGAAACCGAACAAGAAATAGGCCGAACGATTCAGCTGACTGAACTGTTTATCCCTTACAGCTTTCATGAAGGCGAACGAGTTGTGGGATTGCTGTTTTCATGCACGTGGGAACAAGAACTGGGATTCGCAGCGAAGTTCGTCGATGAAGAGCTGGTCGAGATCGGTCCTCAAGACATCGTTCTCTGAAACGGCGACACAGCACGCCGCCATGCCGATCTGACAAAAAGTAGGGAGCAACCCGTCATGACAAACGCCAACACCGCAGACGCACCAGCCGAGACCTTCCCATCCCTGACAACCCCTCGCCTCACCCTGCGCGAGATCGTCCCGACCGACGCAGCCTCCTTGCTCGCCATCCACGGTGACCGCGAGGCCATGCGCTGGTTCGGCAACGATCCGATCGCGAGCCTGCCGGAGGCCGAGAAGCTGGTGCAGACCTTCGCGAGTTGGCGCCAAGCACCGGTCCTGGGAAGCAGGTGGGCGATCGAACGCAACCAGGACCGCCGGCTCATCGGCACATGCGGCCTGTTCCGATGGAACAGGAACTGGAAAAGCTGCACCGTAGGCTACGAACTCGCACGCGATGCCTGGGGCGATGGCCTGATGACCGAGGCGCTCGGTGCGGCCCTGGCCTGGGGGTTCGAGTCGATGGCGTTGAATCGCATCGAAGCCCAGGTCCATCCGGAAAACGCCGCCTCGCTGAAGCTTCTGCGGCGACTGGGCTTCGTCGAAGAAGGACTTCAGCGGCAGGCCGGCTTCTGGTGGGGCAAGCATCACGACCTCGTGCAACTCTCGCTGCTGCGCCACGAATACTCGAACGGGAGAAAGCAATAGAGCCGGACTGCCCGGGCCGTGGCGCCGTACGTTGCTCCAGCGGCTCAAGACACTGGACCCCCTACTGCGGCGCCAGCCCCGCAGCCTTCACCAGCTCCGCATGCACCCGGATCTCCTCCGCAATGACTTGCCCCAGCGGCTTGGCATCGTCGGGCGCCGGCTCCATGCCCACCTCCAGCAGCCTCGTCTTCGCATCGCCCCGCAGCAGCGCTTTCACGGACTTGTCGAGCCGCTCCAGGATCGGCCGGGGCGTCTTCGCCGGGGCCAGCAGGCCGATCCACGCCGACAGCACCACGCCGTCGACGCCGCCTTCGCGCAGCGTCGGAATCTCGGGCGCCGACACCGCGCGCTTGTCGCTCAGCACGCCGACGGCGTGCAGCTTGCCGCCCCGGATATGCGGCAGCGCTTCCGGGAGCGGGGCGAACACCATGTCCACGACGCCGCCGATGAGGTCGGTGATGGCTGGCGCGCCGCCCTTGTAGGGGATGTGCAGCAGCCGCGTGCCGGTGCGGCTCTCGAACATGAGGCCCGCCAGGTGCTGCGGGCTGCCGTCGCCCGAGGACGCATAGGTCAGCTTGCCGGGGTTGGCTTTCGCCGCGGCCAGCACGTCGGAGGCGGTGGCCAGGCGCGACTTGTCGCGCACCACCAGCACCATGGCCTGGTTGACCAGCTTGGTGACGGGGGCGAAGTCGGTCTCCGGGTTGTACGGCAGCGTCTTGAAGATGCTCTTGTTGGTGGTGAGGAACGAGGCGGGCGAGACCATGAGCGTGTAGCCGTCGGGCGCCGCGCGCGCGACCAGCGGCGTGCCGATCTGGCCGGAGGCGCCGGCCTTGTTGTCGACCACGAAGGGCTGGCCCAGGTCCGCCGCGAGCTGCTGGCTGACCAGCCGCGCCACCATGTCCACGCTGCCGCCGGCCGGCAGCGCGACGATGACCTTGACGGGGCGGTTGGGGTAGGCGTCCTCTGCCGAGGAGGGCATCGACACGGCGAGGAGTGCGATGGCGCCGAGCGCTGCGAGAAGGGGGCGGGTGATGGGAGACATGATCGGGGCGTGCTGCAGGTTCCGTGCCGAGGCATTCCGGGCTGTGTTGGCTTCTTGCCGCCATTGCACACGTGCATAGACAATGAGGCCGCCTTTTTTATCCGCCTTGAATGAATAGATGTCGATGAACCAACTCCTTGCAATGCGGGCTTTCGTGCGGGTCGTGGACACAGGTTCCTTCAGCCGCACCGCGGATCAATTGGCGCTGCCGCGGTCAACCGTCAGTAAATTGATTACGGATCTTGAAAAGCATCTGGGAATCAAATTGATGCAGCGGACCACGCGCGCGGTGGCGCCCACATCGGACGGGCTGGCATATTACGGGCATGCCATGCGCTGGATTGCCGAAATGGATTCGGTGGAAAGCGCGGTGCGGGGTAAAAAGCTCAAGCCGAGCGGGCATCTGAGAATCGATGCGCCGGCAGTATTTGCCAGCAGCCTGCTGATTCCCGAATTACCGGAATTCCACAACGAATATCCCGACATCACCGTCGCAGTCGGAATCAGCGACCGGCCATTGAATATCGTGGAGGAAGGCGTGGATTGCGTCATTCGCGCCGGCAAGCTCGACGATATGGCGATGATCGGGCGAAGGGTGACGGAGCTTCAATATGTCACCTGCGCCGCGCCGGCCTATCTGGATCGAAAAGGAACTCCGTCGTCCCCAGACGATCTTCAATTGAATCACGCCGCTGCGTGTTATTTCTTTTCAACAGGAAAGCCGGAGCTTTTGATCTTCGAGCGGGGCGCGGAACGATTCGAAATCGGCAATTGCGTATTCTCGACCAACGAAGGCAATGGCTTGAAGGAAATGCTGCTGGCCGGCCTTGGCGTCGGGCAGCATTTCAGGCGCATCGTCCAGCCCTGTCTGGATTCGGGGGAATTGGTGGCAGTTCTGGAAGATTGGTCGAGGCCCGCAATGCCTTTTCATATTCTTTATCCGCCCAATCGGCATCAGAATGCAAGGTTGAAGGCATTCGCCGATTGGGTGATAAAAAAATTCAGCGCCGATCTGTCCGTCACGGAATAATTGCGGTAACGCGAATTTCGATGCGCATATCTGGATGTCCGAGGGCTTCGACGCCCAATTCCGTCCAGATGGGTGCATGGTCCGGCATGTATTGGCGGTAAAGCCTGGCCATTGTTTCATTGATCTCCGGAGGAAATCCGCCGACGTGGTATGAATTGACGTGAACGACGTGCTCCCAGCCGGCGCCGGCGGTTTTCAACGTCCGCTCGACATTCTTGAATGCCTGCGCAATTTCATCTTCAAGCGATTTGGGAAATTGCAGGTCATCGTTCCAGCCGCCCTGGCCCGATGTTTCGACGCGATTGCCGATCTTGACGGCTTGCGAGTAATGCAGTCTGTCCAGAAATTGCTTTCCATAACCGGGGGTGATGAAGAATTCGGGTTTGCTCATTTCAATCCTTTCGGTTGTCCAATGGCCTCCATGGTATGGAATTGCGCAGGAAATCGACAGCCTTCATTTGTGCCATGACTGTTCATGCATATGGACAATCGGGCGGCCGGCACCGGCAGCCCCGGCAAGTTCTTACAACTTCTCCGTCCGTGAGCGCCATCTGCCGACGGTAAAGTCCCGGCACCCGGTCGCGGACGTTCCGCGACTTCTCTCCTCGATTCCCCTCGTTTCCGTTCCCCGCACCTCCATGTCCAACCTCATCGTGCACGGCGGCACGCCGCTTCGCGGCCGCATCACCCCCTCCGCCAACAAGAACGCCGTGCTGCCGGTGCTCTGCGCCACCTTGCTCACCAACGAGCCGCTGCGGCTGCTCGGCGTGCCCGACATCACCGACGTGCGCAAGATCCTGGACATCTTCCGCACCCTCGGCAGCGATGTGCAGATGGACCACGCCACCGGCACGCTCGCGCTGCACCACCGCGAAACAGCGTTCGACGCGGCGCTGCATCGCCTGCCCGAGGAGATGCGCTCGTCGATCATGCTGGTGCCGCCGCTGCTCGCGCGCTTCGGCGTCGCGCGGCTCGAAGACAACGTCAAGGGCTGCACGCTGGGCGTGCGCGAGATCGATCCGCATGTGGAGGTGTTCCAGCGCTTCGGCGGCAAGGTGGAGCGCACCGAGGGCTCGCTGCTCGTGCGCAGCGCGGGGCGCCTCACGCCCACCGACCACTGGCTCGACTACGCCTCGGTCACCACCACCGAGAACTTCGTGCTCTGTGCCGCCGCCGCGGACGGCACCTCGACACTCACCAACGCCGCCTCGGAGCCGCATGTGCAGGAGTTCTGCCGCTTCATGGCGATGATCGGCGTGCGCATCGAGGGCATCGGCACCTCGCGCGTGACGGTGCATGGCGGAGGCGCGCTCACGGGCGGCGAGTTCCGCTTCGACGAAGACTTCCACGAGATCACGACCTTCCTCGCGCTCGGCGCCATCACCGACGGCGACGTGATCGTGCGCAACAGCGCACCGTCGAACTTTCCGCTGCTGGACCGCACCTTCGCGAAATTCGGCGTGCGCATCGAGCACGCGGACGGCTGGTCGCGCGCCATCCGCACCGGTCCGCTGAAGGTGCAGACGCCGTTCACGAGCAACGTGCTCACCAAGGTGGAGGCGGCGCCGTGGCCTTACTTTCCGGTGGACCTGCTGCCCATCTTCATTGCACTGGGCGTGCGCGCGCAGGGCAACGCGATGTTCTGGAACAAGGTGTACGACGGCGCGCTGGGCTGGACCGGCGAGCTCTCGAAATTCGGCGCGCACGTGTTCTCGTCGGACCCGCACCGGCTCATCACCTTCGGCGGCAATCCGCTGACGCCGGCGGTGGTGGAGAGCCCGTACATCATCCGCGTGGCGATCGCGCTCTTCATGGTGGCGGCAAGCATCGAAGGGCGCTCGGAGATCCGCAACGCGACGCCGATCCGCCGCGCGCATCCGCGCTTCGTGGAGAACCTGCGCAGCCTGGGCGTGCAGGTGGAGTGGACGAGCGAGGAGTGACGCTCGATTCCGTTTGTCAGAGCGACGGCACCGGGTTGCGCCCTTCGCGCAATTCGTAGCGGCCCTTGCGCTCGACATACACGAGCGTGGTGCTGACCTTGCGGACCTGCGGCTTTCCCGTGCCGCCCGTTCGCTGTCCGCTGAAGACGATGCGCAGCTCGTCCTTGCCGTCGCCCTCGGCGCCGTGCACGAAGGCGGGCCGGCCGCCGATGTCGAAGCAGGCGCTGCGCGGCGGTTCTTCGGGCCGCTCGCCCTTGAGCAATTTCTCGCAAGCCTCGTCGGAGCCTTCGTTGTTGGCCGACAGCGGAATGCCCTTGACCATCGCGCGCACCCTCTCCGTCTCCAGCGCATAGACCGACAGCCACTGGGCGCACATGCCCTGCCAGCAACTGCCGTTGGTGAGCGTCATCACGAACTGGCCGGTCGAGAGGCGTTCCACCTTGGTCTCGCCGAGGTTGCCCATGAAGCCCCGGTAGTCGACCGCGTCGTTGCGGCCGGCGAGCTTCCAGCCGTCGGGGCCCTGTTCGAAGAAGTAGGCGCCGAGCCAGGCGCCGTCGGGATGGCCGTTCATCGGGTGGCCCTGCTCGGTGAGGGGCACAGCCTCGGTCAGCATGACGGCGTGCCGGTCGTCCAGGCGCACCACCTCGCGCGCCGTCACCTGCGCTTCGCGTTCGGCGTCGCTGCCCGCGGCCTGTTGGCCCTCGTTGTCGATCTTGGGCAGGCGAACGATGCCGGGCGTGTCCTCCGCGGCCTGGGGGCCGTGGGAGTCGGGGAACACCAGCGCCATCAGTTCGGCGCGCTTGAGCGTGGCGGAGACAGTGGGGCGGGGCGTGCGGGCAGGGGATGCGGGGGAGGCGGGCGATGCAGGCGATGCAGGCGATACGGCCGCCGCCGCAGATGCCGGGTCGACCGAGGCGTCCTTCTGCGGACAGCCGCCGAGCGCCAGAAGTCCTGTGATGCCGACGGCGGCGACGACAGCGCGCCGCAGCGGCTTCGATGGGGCGGGCGAGGTCGGGCGTGGCATGCGCGCGATTGTGCCAAGCCACGCCGCGATGACCCCGCAGCCGCAGCGCCCTCCGCCAAGGCGGGAGAATGGCCCGCGTACCGACTCTCAAGCACAGGAACCTCCGAATGACCACGCTGCAGCAGCTTCTGGGCACCGAACTTCCCCTCATCCAGGCGCCGATGGCCGGCATCCAGGTCAGCGCGATGGCCATCGCGGTCAGCAATGCGGGCGGGCTCGGCTCGCTGCCCTGCGCCATGCTGAGCCCCGAGGCCCTGCGCAGCGAGCTTGCCGCGATTCGCGCCGGCACCGACAAGCCCTTCAACGTCAACTTCTTCTGCCACACGCCGCCCGTGCCGAGCACCGAGCGCGAGGCCACATGGCGCGCCGCGCTCGCGCCGTACTACGCGGAGTACGGCATCGATGCGGCGAGCATCCCCACCGGGCCGGGCCGCAATCCCTTCAGCGCCGAAGTGGCCGACCTGCTGGCCGAGTTCAAGCCGCCGGTGGTGAGCTTCCATTTCGGGCTGCCGTCCGCGGAGCTGCTGGCGCGGGTGCGCAACTGGGGCGCGAAGGTGCTGGCCTCGGCCACCACGGTCGAGGAGGCCGTGTGGCTCGAAGCGCATGGCGCCGATGCGGTCATCGCGCAGGGGCTCGAAGCGGGCGGGCATCGCGGCCATTTCCTCTCGCATGATTTGACCAGGCAACTCGGCACCTTCGCGCTGCTGCCGCAGTTGGTGCGCGCGGTGAAGCTGCCGGTGATCGCGGCCGGCGGCATCGCCGATGCGAACGGCGTGGCCGCGGCCATGGCGCTGGGCGCCGCGGGCGTGCAGGTCGGCACCGCCTACATGCTGACGCCCGAGGCCACGACGAGCGCGATCCATCGCGCGGCGCTCAAGAGCGAAGCCGCCCGCCACACCGCGCTCACCAATCTCTTCACCGGCCGGCCGGCGCGCGGCATCGTCAACCGCGTGATGCGAGAGCTGGGGCCCATCGGCGCGGCCGCGCCCGAGTTTCCGCTCGCCACCTCGGGCATCGCGCCGCTGCGCGCGAAGGCCGAGGCGAAGGGCAGCGGCGACTTCTCTCCCCTGTGGTCGGGGCAGAACGCCACCGGCTGCCGCGAGGTGTCGTCGGCCGAAGTGACCCGCGCACTCGCCCAAGGTTTTCAAGCATCCCTCTGAACCATCCATGACCCAACTCCACCTGCCCCTCAAGTTTCTCCAGCACAACGCACAGGCCAACGTGCGCGAGCCTTGGCTGCTGGTGCTGATGCACGGCGTCGGCAGCAACGAGCAGGACCTGTTCGGCCTCGCGCGGATGATGCCGCCGCAGTTCCATGTGCTGAGCCTGCGCGCGCCGTATGTGCTGTCGCCCGATGCCTATGCGTGGTTCGAGTTCGAGGTGCTGCCCGATGGCGGGCGCCGCATCGATGAAGAGCAGGAGCGCGAGAGCCGCTTCCTCGTCGGCGAGATGATCGACTCGGCCGCGCAGCAACTGGGCGTGCCGCCCGAGCGCATCGTGGTGGGCGGTTTCAGCCAGGGCGGGATCATGGCGCTGTCGCTCCTGCTCACGCAGCCCGCGAAGCTGCGCGCCGCGATGGTGTGGCACAGCCGGCTGCTCGCGCAGGTGGTGCCGCACATCGCGCCGCCCGAGGCCTTCGAAGGCAAGGCGCTGTGGGTGAGCCATGGCAGCGCCGACAACGTGATTCCGCCGAGCGCGGCGCAGGCCACGCGCGAACTCGCGCGCACATTGCCGCTGGCGTTGTCGGGCTCCGACTTTCCGGGCGCTCACGAGATCCGCCCGGCCGAGCTGCAGGGCACGATCGCGTGGCTGCAGTCGCTCACCGCGCCGGCCTGAACTTTCGCGCGGGCGGGCTTGGCGTCACAAGGCGTTACGAGCTTGTGGCGTGGCGCAGTGCCGATTGATGCAACATCGACCGGTCTCCTGCATCACACAGCCTTCAGCAAAAGGAAAGTGCCGCCATGACCGACAACGACTCCCCCGGCTCCAGGGACGACGCCCCCGAATTCAGGCCCCGCCGCGAAACGCCGATCGGCATGATCGTGGCCATTGGCCTCGTGGTGCTGGTGGCTGCGTTCTTCGGCTGGCGCTGGTACCAGCAACAGCAGAAGCCGCCCGAGCCCGCGCCGGTGGCCGCCGCGCCGAACGACGGGCCCGCGCCTGCACCGGCGCCGGCCGCGGAGCCCACGGGCCCACAGAACCCCGTCGATGCACTCGCGCCGCCCGATGCCGCCTTGCCGGCGCTTGCGGCATCCGATTCGCGCGTGATGAAGGCGCTGGCCGAGCTGATCGGCGGCAAGAACGCCTCGACCTACCTGCACTCCGACGGCATCGTGCGGCGCTTCGTGGCCACCGTCGACAACCTCGCGCGCGAACAGGCGCCCGCCAGCGCATGGCCGGTGCAGCCCACGGGGCAGCGCTTCATCACCAACGGGCCGCAGGGCGGCACGCAGACCATCGCGGCGAACAACGCGGCGCGCTACAACGGCATCGTGCTGCTCGCCGAGACGGTCGATCCGGCCAAGGCCGCGACGGTGTACGCCAAGCTCTATCCGCTGTTCCAGAAGGCGTACGAAGAGCTCGGCTTCCCGGGGCGCTACTTCAACGACCGGCTCATCGCGGTGATCGACCATCTGCTGCAGGCGCCCGAGCCGGCGGGCCCGGTGCAGGTGCGGCTGGTCGAGGTGAAGGGCGACGTGCCCTCGACGCGGCCGTGGGTGCGCTACGAGTACGTCGATCCGAAGCTCGAGTCGCTCTCGTCGGGCCAGAAGATCATGGTGCGCATGGGGCCGGAGAACGAGCGCAAGGTGAAGGCGAGCCTGCGCGGTTTCCGCCAGCAGGTCGCCACGGGCGAGCTGGCGAAGAAGCCCTGACGCTCCGAGGCTCGGTCCGGCGCGCCGTGTAGGCGCGGACCGATTGCGCGGGGCACCGGGGACAGGGACCATGTGTTCTCAAATCACGAGGACAAGCCTATGAACCCGATGAGCGTCGACCTCTACCAGAGTGCCTCCGACCCGGAGAAATTCCTCGCGCTGCCCGCGGGCGTCGATCCGGCCGAACTCATGGGCCCGATGACCTTCGACCGCGACTACGCGCAGGTCAAGCGGTACCAGGAGGCCTTCGAATTCAACCCGTCCGAAAGCTATGCCGGGGTCAACGCCGCGAAGATCGCGGCGGACATCCTCACGGTGAAGTGGTCGATCTATCGCCGCGGAGGCTGACCCGAGGATTGCGGCCGCCACGGCCCTGATGGCCGCCTTTGTTCCCGCGGGGACACCGGCGCACAGCCTTCGTTCCTAGAGTCGCGTGTTCAGAGACACGCAACGAGGGAAGAACAATGATGGTAATCATCCGGGCCGCGACGCTGTGCGCGGCGGCACTGTTCGGCGCCGCGCCTTGCGCGCAGGCGGCGACGGTCCAGCAGCTTTTCGTACAGTCGCCGGTGGCCGATCCGCTGGCGCAGGGCACCGCCGGCACCAAGGTCGCGTTCACGCTCTTCCTGCCCGACCGCCAGCCCGAAGGCGGCTATCCGCTGGTGCTGCATGCGAGCGGCTTCGGCCTCGGGCGCCTGCAGGCGATGCCACCGCGCGATACCGACCCGTCCGCAAGCTACTGGTCGCGGCTCGACCGCCTGGTGCCCGCGCTGGTGGAGCGCGGCTATGCGGTCATCAGCTTCGATTACCGGGGCCATGGGGAGAGCGGTGGTGACAGCCGCATCATGGATCCGCAGGCCGAGATCGCCGACATCCGCAGCCTCGTCGACTGGGCCGAGCGCGAACTGCCGCTGCGCAAGGGCGCCGACGGGCGCGCGCGCATCGGCAGCATCGGCGGCTCCTATGGCGGCGGCTACCAGATGCAGCTCGCGCAACTGGAGCCGCGCATCACCACCGCGATTCCATCGATGACCTGGTACGACCTGCAGCACGCGCTGGCGCCGCAGGGCGTGCTCAAGCAGGGCTTCGTGCAGTTCGAATGCTTCATGGCCGAGCGCGGCAAGGTGCGCGACGGCGGCCTGCTGCAGCCGCTGTGCGACACGGCGCCCAGGCCGGGCGCATGGGCATGGAACGACATGGGCGCCGACGCGCCGCGCCTGCGCGACGCGTACCAAGCGCACGGCCCCTCGGGCGCAAGCTGGGCCGGGCAGCCGGTGCGGCGTGTCGATGCGCTGGTCGTGCAGGCCAGCGAAGACGTGCTGTTCGACATGGAGGAGGGCCTGCGCAACTGGCGCTACCTGAAATCCGGTGGCGGCGACGTGCGGCTCATGGTGCTGCGCTCGGGCCATGTGAATCCGCGCGCCGGGCAGCGCGACAAGCCGGCGCGTTGCGGCGATGTCGACGCGATGGCCGCCATGGCGACCTGGCTCGACGCCAAGCTGCGGGATGTCGTGGATGCGGGGCTCGCGTCGGTGCCGCGCCTGTGCATCGCGCTGGACGACGGCACGGCCTACACGGGCACGGCGCCTGTCGCGGCGCAGGTCGGCGTGGCGCTTCCGCTGACCGACGTGCCCGCGACGACGGCGGGCCTGCGGTTCGTTCCGCTGTCCGTCGAAGCGTTGGCGCGCCAGGGCGCCGGTGCCGTGCTGGCCGGTGTGCCCGAGGCCGAGCTCGAGGTGCAGGGCAAGGCCGGTCCCGGTGTGGCACTGGTCGGCCTTGCACTGCGGCGGCGCGGCGGCGAAGTGGTGCTGCTGTCCGACCAGGTGGTGCCCGCGCCGCCAGGCCGCCAGCGCATCGCGCTCGGTGGCGTGGCCGCGCGCATGCAGCCGGGCGACGAGCTGGGCGTGGCGCTGTTCGCGACGCATCCGCAGTATGTGTGGGTGCCCGCGCCCACGGCAGGCGCCCTGGGCACACCGGTGGCCGGCATCGTTGCCGGCAACGCCTACGCGGTCTCGGGCCGCGTGTGGCTGCCGCTCGCCACCGACGCTGCGCCCCGGTAGGTGCGCAGCGCATCGAGCCGCGTGAGCGTGACGACCTGGTAGCCGAGCTCGACGAGCCCTTCGGATTCGAGTTGCCGCAGGGCCGCGTTCAACCGCGGGCGCGACATGTTGCAGTAGCTCGCCAGCTCGGCCTGCGACACGCGCAGCTCCAGCGAGCGCGGCGGAAAGGCCGAGGGGCTGAACAGCAAGGCCAGGGTCTGCGCCACCTTGGCGATGGGCTCCAGCGTGCGGTCCGACAGCGTGACGGCCATCGACTGCGTGAGCCGCTCGCTCATCAGCCGCAGCACGAAGCGGTTGAACGCGGGGTTGGTGTCGAGCAGGTGGAGGAACGCGGCCTTGGGCAACTTGATGACCACCGCCTCGGACAGCGTCACTGCGTCGCAGAAGCGCGGCGCGTCCTGCAGCAGCTCGACCTCGCCGACCCAGCTGAAGGCCTGGCCCATGAAGGTCACGGCCTTGCCCGAGGCCGAGGTGGTGCACAGCTTCATGCTGCCGCGCCCCATGCCGACCCAATGCTCGGCCGCATCGCCGCGATGCCAGATGGCCTGGCCCGCGGCGAGTTCGACGAAGCGCAGTTGCGGCAGCAGTGCCGCGCCTTCGTCCTCGCTCAGCGTGTGGGCCCACACGCAGCCGCGCCAGCGCGACTTGAGCGAGGCGACCTCGTCCGCGTTCACGCGTGTCCCAGGTCTCAGGCCTCTTCGGTTTCCTTGTAGTCGCCCACCGGCACGCAGCTGCAGAACAGGTTGCGGTCGCCGTACACGTTGTCCACGCGGCCGATCGGCGGCCAGTACTTGGCCTGCTTGAGCGCAGCCAGCGGGAACGCGCCGAGTTCGCGCGAATACGGGTGCGCCCATTCGGTGCCCAGCAGGCTGGCCGCGGTGTGCGGTGCATGCTTGAGCGGGTTGTCCTCCTTGGGCCACACGCCTTCCTCGATGCGGCGGATCTCGCCGCGGATCGCGATCATCGCGTCGATGAAACGGTCGAGTTCGACCAGCGGCTCGCTCTCGGTGGGCTCCACCATCAGCGTGCCGGGCACGGGGAAGCTCAGCGTGGGGGCGTGGAAGCCGTAGTCGATGAGGCGCTTGGCCACGTCCTCGGCGGTGACGCCGCTGGTGTCCTTCAGCGGGCGCAGGTCCAGGATGCATTCGTGCGCGACGTGGCCGTTGGGGCTCGCGTACAGCGTGGGATAGTGGTCCTTCAGGCGCGCGCTGATGTAGTTGGCGCTCAGGATCGCGGTCTCGGTCGCTGCCTGCAGGCCCTTGGCGCCCATCATGCGGCAGTACATCCAGCTGATCGGCAGCACGGCCGCGTTGCCCAGCGGCGCGGCCGACACGGCACCCACGCCGTTCGATGCGACGCCGGCCGTCGCATGGCCCGGCAGGTACGGCACGAGGTCTTCGACCACGCAGACCGGGCCCACGCCCGGGCCGCCGCCGCCGTGCGGAATGCAGAAGGTCTTGTGCAGGTTCAGGTGGCTCACGTCGCCGCCGAACTCGCCCGGCGCGGCCACGCCGACCAGCGCGTTCATGTTGGCGCCGTCCACGTACACGCGGCCGCCGTGTTCGTGCACGAGCTCGCAGAGCTCCTTCACGCGCGTCTCGAACACGCCGTGCGTGCTGGGGTAGGTGATCATCACCGCGGCCAGGTTGGCGCTGTGCTTTTCGCAGGCGCGCTTCAGATCGTCCATGTCGACGTTGCCCTGCGCATCGCAGGCCGTCACCACCACCTGCAGGCCCACCATCTGCGCGCTCGCGGGGTTGGTGCCGTGCGCCGACGAGGGAATCAGGCAGATGTTGCGGTGGCCCTGGCCCTTGGCTTCATGGAACGAGCGGATGGCCAGGAGGCCCGCGTACTCGCCCTGCGAACCCGCGTTGGGCTGCAGGCTGATGCCCGCGTAGCCGGTCGCTTCGCACAGCCACGCGCGCAGCTGCGCGTCGAGCTGCGCATAGCCCAGCTGCTGCTCGGCGGGCGCGAAGGGGTGGATGTTCGCGAACTCGGGCCAGGTGATGGGGATCATCTCGCTGGTCGCGTTGAGCTTCATCGTGCAGCTGCCCAGCGGGATCATGCTGCGGTCGAGCGCGAGGTCCTTGTCCGAGAGGCTGCGGATGTAGCGCAGCATCGACGTCTCGCTCTTGTGCGTGTTGAACACCGGATGCGTGAGGAAGGCGCTGGTGCGGCGCAGGCCTTCGGGAATCAGCGGCGTGGTGTGGGCGGCCAGGTCGTCGAAGCGCGGCATGGCCGTGCCGGCGGGCACGAACAGCGCCCACAGCGTCTCGATGTCGGCGCGTGTGCTGGTCTCGTCCAGCGAGATGCCCAGGTGCTGCTGCAGCCGCTGGCGCAGGTTGACGCCGCCGGCCTGCGCGCGCTCGATGATCGCGGCCGTGTCGTCGCCGGTGCGGATCGTGAGCGAGTCGAACGCGGTGGTGTTGACCGGCTCGCGGCCCATCTGCGACAGGCCCTTCGAGAGGATCGCCGTGAGTGCCGCCACGCGCTGCGCGATGCGCGTGAGCCCGTCGGGCCCGTGGTACACGGCGTACATGCTGGCCACGACGGCCGGCAGCACCTGCGCGGTGCAGATGTTGGAGGTGGCCTTCTCGCGGCGGATGTGCTGCTCGCGCGTCTGCAGTGCGAGGCGGTAGGCGGGCTGGCCGTGAGAGTCGACGCTCACGCCGACGAGGCGGCCCGGCAGCGAGCGCTTGAACGAGTCGCGGCAGGCGAGGTATGCAGCGTGCGGGCCGCCGTTGCACAGCGGCATGCCGAAGCGTTGGGTGGTGCCGCAGACGATGTCGGCATCCCATTCGCCGGGCGGTGCAAGCAGCGTCAGCGCGAGCAGGTCGGCGGCCACGCAGAACGCGGCATCGCATTGATGGGCATGCCCCGCGAGCGGACGCAGGTCGTGCACATGGCCGGTGGTGGCGGGGTATTGCGCGAGCACGCCGAAGAATTCGCCGCTCACCATCAGGTGCGGCAGCGTCTCGGACGCGGTGCTCACCTTGACCTCGATGCCCAGCGGCGCGGCGCGCGTCTTGATCACTTCGATGGTCTGCGGATGGCAGTCGCCCGAGACGATGAACACGTTGCTCTTGCTCTTCACGCTGCGCTTGGCGAGCGTCATCGCCTCGGCCGCGGCCGTGGCTTCGTCGAGCATCGACGCGTTGGCGATGGCCATGCCCGTGAGGTCGCACACCATCGTCTGGAAGTTGAGAAGGGCCTCCATGCGGCCTTGCGAGATCTCGGCCTGGTAGGGCGTGTAGGCGGTGTACCAGGCGGGGTTTTCCAGCACGTTGCGCAGGATCACGCCCGGCGTGTGCGTGCCGTAGTAGCCCTGGCCGATGAAGCTCTTGAACACCTTGTTCTTCGACGCCATCGCCTTCAGCTCGGCCAGCGCCTCGGCCTCGGTCACCGGGGCCGGCAGGCGCATCGGCTTCGCGCGGCGGATGGCCGCGGGCACGATGCCGTCGATGAGCTCCGCCCGCGTTTCCGAGCCGATCACCGGCAGCATGCGCGCCTCGTCCGCCGCATCGATGCCGATGTGGCGGGCGAGAAATTCTTCGGCGTTCTCTAGTTCTTGCAAAGAGGGAAGGGCGGGAATCGGCATGGCGGTGAAGGCTCGAGGAGAAGAAGGAAAGACGGGGGAACGCGGTGGATCAGGATTCGGCGGCGAACTTGTCGTACGTGGCGGCGTCGAGCAGGGCGTCGAGCTGCGCGGGCTCGCTCAGCTTGACCTTGAAGAACCAGCCGCTGGCCAGCGGGTCGGTGTTGGCGAGCGACGGGTCGGCGCGCAGCGCTTCGTTCACTTCGGTGATCTCGCCCGAGACGGGCATGAACACGTCGGCCGCGGCCTTCACCGATTCGACGACACCGGCGACTTCGCCCTGCGCGAAGGTCTTGCCGACTTCGGGCAGGTCGACGAACACGACGTCGCCCAGCGCGTCCTGCGCGTGCACGGTGATGCCGACGGTGGCAGCGCCGCCTTCGGCCGAGACCCACTCATGGTCCTTGGTGTACTTGATGCTCATGGGAAAACTCCTCGTGGAAAAAATTGAATAAGGGGGTGCAGAGCCTAGCCGCGGTCAGCCGCGGTAGTAGCGGGTCGGCACGAAAGGCATGGTCGAGACTTCCATCGGCACCGGCTTGCCGCGCACGATGGCCTGCAGGCGCGTGCCGGGCTCCGCAAACGCGGTGGCCACGTAGCCCATGGCGACACAGCGGTCGGCCGTCGGGCCGAGCAGGCCGCTGGTGACGATGCCGATGTCCTGGCCTTCGAAGGACTGCAGGACCGTGCCGTCGCGCACCGGAATGCGCTCCAGCGCCACGAGGCCGACGCGCTTGCGCTTCAGGGTGTCGTGGTCGGTGTGGCCGGCTGCGCCTGCGGTCGCGGCGGCGAGCTGGGCCAGGATCTTGGCCGCGCCCGGAAAGCCGCCTTCGCGCGCACCGCCCGCGCGGCGCACCTTCTGCATCGCCCAGTTGAGCGAGGCCTCGACGGGCGTGGTGGTGGTGTCGATGTCGTTGCCGTAGAGGCAGAGGCCTGCTTCGAGCCGCAGCGAATTGCGCGCGCCGAGGCCGATGGGCTTGACCTCGGGCTGCGCCAGCAGCAGGCGGGCGAGGGCGTCGGTGTCCTTGGCGGCCACCGAGATCTCGAAGCCGTCTTCACCCGTGTAGCCGCTGCGCGTGACGAAAGCGGGGATGCCGCCGATCTGCACCGCGCCGCCCGTCATGAACACGAAGCGCTCGATGCCGGGCGACAGGCGCGCCAGCGTGGCCGCGGCCTGCGGGCCCTGCAGCGCGAGCAGCGCGTGGTCGGGCAGGGGCTGCACCTCGCAGCGCGCGCCGATCTTCCGCTGGATGTGGGCGATGTCGTCCACCTTGCAGGCACCGTTCACGATCACGAAGAGCGATCCGTGGCCTTCGTTGAAGAACATCAGGTCGTCGAGGATGCCGCCCTCGTCGTTCAGCAGCAGGCCGTAGCGCTGCTTGCCGGCGGGCAGGTCGATCACGTCGACGGGCATCAGGGTTTCGAAGGCGGCTGCGGCGTCGGGGCCGACGAGGCGCAGCTGGCCCATGTGGGAAATGTCGAAGAGGCCGGCCGCGTCGCGCGTGTGCTTGTGCTCGGCCATGAGGCCGGCCGGGTACTGGACCGGCATCGAATAGCCCGCGAAGGGCACCATGCGGGCGCCGAGCTCCACGTGGAGGTCGTACAGCGGCGTCTTGAGAAGTTGGGTGTCGGAAGCGGAAGAAGCAGCCACGGGGCACTCCAAAGGGGCAGTCGAAATCCATGGCTGCAACGCCACGGGCCACCCCTGCTGTCCGCTTTACCTGAGAGATTCGCCCCACGATCGGGGTTTGCTCCTTCGGTGGGCCGGTGCGATGCATGCATGCAACGGCCTCTCTCCAGCAAGGAAACGCCGGTGTGAACCGGCGCCTTGTCAGTCCTTTTGCCTGAGCGTTCGGGAATCCCCTGCGCCTTCGGCGGCCCCGTCGTGCGGGGCTCTCTCCTGACCCTGCCGAGTGTAGTGGACGAATCGCAGGACTTCAGCACCGAGGCCTGGATACATCCGCCTGGTGAGCCTCTTCTTTTGGCACTAGCATGTTGGGCACACAAACACATCCTCCAAAGGAACGCAAAGAATGACAGTTGCCCGAAATATGAGCTTCGCGGATATCCAGAAGCGCATCCAGGAAATGGACGATGAACGCGCCGAACTGGAACTGGCATTGCAGGCCAAGCGCGGAGAAGAATTGAAGGTGCTGGCCGATGCCTATGCGAAGAAACTCGAAGCAGCCGGCTTCAGCATTGCGGAGGGCAAATCCGCGCTGGACCCCTACGACAAATCGGAAGCAAAACGCACGCGTTCACCCAATGGCAGCCGCGCATCGGAAGCCAAGGCCTATGTGAAGGGCACCGTCTACAAGGACCCCAATTCCAGCGCGACCTGGACGGGCGGAACAAAAGGCCGGCAACCGCCGTGGCTCATTGCCGCGCTCGAAGGCGCGCCGGACAAGATCAAGGCCTACGAAAAGCTCGCCGCAGGCGGCGACCACATCAATAACGGCTGATTGGAAATGCAAAAGCCGCGGCCATATGCGGAGATACCTTGCTGCATATTGCTGCCCGCCACAACAAGACCGCGGAAGTTCGTGTGACTGGAGGTTTTGCTGATTGCCCATTGCCGGGTTGATTCCAGCATTTCAAACGGGAGTGGCATTTGCGCCCGGGATATGCGGGATCAAATGAACGAGGCCCATGTCTCGAACAATGACCGATATCGCGAGATATTCAAAGACCGCCTGGAATGTGTCATGGGGACGATGGTCCACCCGAGAGAGTGGAAATCAGACCCCGAAAAATCCGATCGAATCTTCGGGGTGTCCGGGAGGTGCCGCAGATGCGGCTTCAATGCACGATTTCCGCCGGCGGCAGCAGCCGATCAATGCGTTCGCGCAGTGACTCGGCCCGTTCTGCACCGGCCGTCTTCTCGATCTCGCTGAGCATCAGTGCGGCAATGGTCAGCATTGCCTCGCGGTCGCGGGCCTCGCGCAGGGCATCGCGCATCTGCAGGGCGAACTTCGGGTCGCGCCGCACGAACATGCGTTCGCAGATGTCGAACAGGAACATCCGCGTGGTGGCCAGCGAGCGCTTGCCGTCGAAGGTGTCGGCCGAGGTGGCGATGCGGATCGGGTCTGCCGCGGGCACCGGCGTCGGCGCTGCCGATGGTGCGGCCACCGCTGCAGCAGCCACGACCGCCTGCGCATCCTGCAGATAGCCCTTGCTCACCAGCGCCTGAATCGCCTGCTCCGCCTCGATGCGGTTCGCGAACAGCGGGCTGAAGTCGGTCAGCGAGCGCCGGCCGTCGGCCATCAGCAGCAGGGCGCGTTCACGCTGGCTGAGCGTGCGCTGCCCGGCCTGGAGTTCGTCGCGTGCCTTGTCGGTCTTGGTGGGAAACATGGCGGCCACAGCTTTCGAAGATCGAAGGCTGCAGCATCGTTGCATGCGGTGACATCTTCATGAACCTGTTTGTCTTACAGGCGAAATCACTGCCGCCGCCGCGGCACACGCTCGAATCCTCAGGCGCCGGTGCTTTCCTTGCGGATCAGCCACTTGTCGCCCACGCGCTGCAGTTCCAGGGTCTTGCGGTCGGTGCTCTTGAGCTTGTCGGCGCTGTAGACCTGCTTGAAGCGCGCACTGGCGGTCTGGCCGCTGACGCTGATGACGAGGTCGTCGACCGTCACGCTGATCTTCGACTTGTTCGAAATGCGGGTGCGCCGCTCGGCTTCCCAGTGCTTCTTGTCCTGCTTCTTGGCGGGCGTGAAGTCGGGCGCGTAGGCCGCGAGGTAGCGATCCACGTCGCGCGCGGACCAGGCGTCGGCCCAGGCGCGCACGGCGGTTTCGACTTCGGCGATGCCTGCGCTGGGCGCCTGCGCGGGTGCGGCCGCAGGCGCAGCAGGTGCCGGGGTTGCCGCTGCTGCAGCGGCCGCCGATGCGGCAGGTGCCGGTGGCTTTGCCGCCGGGGTGGTGGCAGGCGTGGCAGCCAGTGCGGCCGTGGACAGCAGCCCTGCGGCGAGCAGGCAGGTAGCGAGTCGGTTCATGGTGCGATTCCCTCGGGTGTCGGTTGTTGGCGTGGCGCCGATTCTGGCAGCGAACCCGTGACACCGCCGAACCGGCACTCGCTCAGGCCGCAGCCGCCGTCCCGGCTTCGCGCTGCGCGATGACGGGCGCACGGTTGCGAAGCCGCAGTGCCAGCACGGTCGCGACGCACAGCACGCAGAGCACCACGGTGAGCGTGACGCCCAGCCCGCGCGCGTCCGACAGCATGCCGAACAGCGGCGACACCAGCCCGCCCACGGAGAGCGCCAGCCCGAGCGTGATGCCGCTGGCCGTCGCCGGATTGCGCGGCAGGTAGTCCTGCGCGAGCGTGACCTGCGCCGCGAAGGGCAGGAACATGCTCATGCCCAGCAGCGCGGTGCAGGCCAGCGCCCAGCCGGCGGTCGGCGCGAGCACCAGGCCCGCGAGGGCCGGCAGTGCGAGCAGGTAGCCGCAGCGGATGGTGCCCATGCGGCCCATGCGGTCGCCGAGCCAGCCGCCGAGCAGCACGCCCACCGCGCCCGAGGCGGTGAAGCCGGTGAGGGCCGCAGCGCCCTGGAAACCCGTGCCCTGCAGGTCGCGCGTGATGCGCAACGACAGCATCGACAGCACCGTGACATACGGGATCGACCACCCCACGATGGTTGCCACCAGCAGGCCGAAGGCGCGCCAGTCGTTGGCGGGCTTCGGTCCCTCGCCGGCTGCCCGCGTCCTTGCCGCGGCCGCCGCTGCGGCGCCCGCACCGCGCCGCGCATGGGCCGTGAGCCAGGCCACACCCATCGCCAGCGCGGGCACGCCCAGCAGGTAGCTGCGCGACAGCCCGCCGCTGCCGACCACCGCGGCTGCCAGCATCGGTGCGAACGAGGCGCCGATGGTGCCGCCCACCGAGAACACGCTCATGGCCTTCTGCGAGGCGCCACCGGCCGCGCGTGCCGCCACCGTTGCGGGTGGGTGATAGGCCGCGATGCCCAGCCCGCACAGCGCCATGGCGATCCATGTCAGCAGGTAGCTCTGGCTCAGGCCCGCCAGCACCACGCCAAGCGCCGCGGCCAGGAATCCCACCGGGACCAGCCAGCCGCGCGGATGGCGGTCGGCATACAGGCCGAAGAGCGGCTGCACCACGCTGGAGAGGCCGGTGGCGGCCAGCATCAGGCCGCTCACCGCGGTGTAGCTGTAGCCGCGCTCCAGCACCATGAAAGGCAGCAGGGCGGGCACCAGGCCCTGGTAGAGGTCGTTGACGGCATGGGTGCCGGTGAGCAGCCCGAGTCGGCGCTTGTCCATTCGATGGTTTCCTTGATGTCCTGAGAGGGAAAGTCATCGTAGGAAGCCGTGCGAAGATGTTCTCGCTGCAAATCCGCAAACATCGTCGAGAAATGGACAAACTGAACCTGCGCCCTGAAGAAGGCGAGTTCACGCCGCGCGCCGTCGCCGCGCTGGCGACCGACCCCGGCGGCGACACCTTCATTCCGCCGCACGCGCACCGGCGCGGCCAGCTCATCCATGCGATCTCGGGCGTGATGATCGTGGGCGCCGCGGCCGGCAGCTGGGTGGTGCCGCCCGGGCGCGGTGTCTGGGTGCCGCCGGGCATGACGCACCAGATCCGCCTGGCGGGCGAGGTGAAGATGCGCACCGTGTTCATCGAGCCCGGCACGCGCGCCGACCTGGGCAGCGCCTGCCGCGTGATCCGCGTCGGCGCCTTGCTCCGGCAACTGATCGTCGCGGCCGTGTCGCTGCCGCTGGACTACGCGCCGGGCAGCCGCGACGAGCGCGTGATGGAGCTCACCCTCGACGAGATCGAGGCCGCGCCCGCGCTGCAATTGCATGTGCCCATGCCGCACCATGCGAGGCTGGCCGCGTTGTGCGAGGAACTGGTGCGAGACCCGTCGCTGGACGCGACGCTCGACGACTGGGCGCAGAGGCTGCACATGAACGCGCGCACGCTGGCACGTCTCTTCCAGCGTGAGACCGGCATGAACTTCGGCGCGTGGTGCCGCCAGGTGCGGCTGCTGCTGAGCCTGCCGAAACTGGCGGCGGGCGCCTCGATCCTGGAGGTGGCGCTCTCGCATGGCTACGAAAGCCCGAGCGCCTTCACCGCCATGTTCCGCCGCACGCTGGGCATGCCGCCCAGTCTCTACTTTCGCCAGGAAGAGGAATGACCGGGCAGAGCGCTACTTGAACCCGAGCACCCTTGGCAGCCAGGTGCTCAGCGCCGGCACGAAGGTCAGGATCATCAGCACCGCGCCATGCGCCCACAGGAACGGCACCAGCTCCTTCACCAGCGCCGACATCGGCACCTTCGACACGTTGCAGGTCACGAACAGGAGTCCGCCCACAGGCGGCGTGATCATGCCCAGCGTGAGGTTGAAGATCACGATCATCGCGAAGTGCACCGGGTCCACGCCCAGCTTGATCGCCACGGGCGCAAGGATCGGCGCCAGCACCATCACGCCCGGCAGCGGCTCGATGAAGATGCCGAACAGCAGCAGGAACACGTTGACGATGATGAGGAACATCCACGGCGAGAGGTTCATGCTGATGAGCCACTCCGCCATCTGCTGCGGAATGCCCTCGATGGTCAGCACCCACGCGAACGAGGCCGAAAGGCCGATGATGATCAGCACCGAGGCCGAGAGCAGGGCCGAGCGCGAGAGGATGTCGGGCAGCATCTTCCACTCGAGCGTGCGGTAGACGAACTTGCCGCACACCAGCGCGTAGAACACCGCCACCACCGAGGCTTCGGTCGGCGTGAACCAGCCGGCGCGCATGCCGCCGAGGATCACCACCGGCAACAGGATCGCGGGAATCGCCTTCCAGGTGGTGATGAGGATCTCGCGCAGCGGCGGCGTCTGCCCGTCGCCCTTGTAGTTGCGCTTCTTCGAGACGTGGTAGTTCACCACGCACATCGCCACTGCGATCAGGATGCCCGGCAGGATGCCGGCCGCGAACAGCGTGCCCACCGACACGCTTTCGTCCTGCAGCGCGTAGATGATCATGATGATCGAGGGTGGAATGATCGGCCCCACGATCGCGGTGGAGGCCGTGAGCGCCGCCGCGTAGGAGCGGTCGTAGCCGGCCTTGTCCATCATCTTGATGAGCATCGACCCCGGCCCCGCCGCATCGGCCAGCGCCGAGCCCGAGATGCCCGAGAAGAAGGTGAGCGACACCACGTTGGTGTAGCCCAGGCCGCCGCGCCGGTGGCCGACGAACTGGCCCGCGAAGCGCAGCAGCACCTCGGTGAGCGAGCCGCCGCTCATGAGCTCGGCCGCGAGGATGAAGAAGGGCACGGCCATCAGCGGAAAGCTGTCGATGCCGGTGAAGGTTTCCTTCAGCAGCACCATCAGCGGATAGTTCTCCGCAAGGATGAGCGTGCTGACGGTGGAGAGCCCGAGCGCAAAGGCCACGGGCACGCCGATGGCCAGGAAAATGCAGGCCGAGACGATGAGAACGATGCTGGCATCCATGGTCGTTCTCCTTACAGCGACGCCGAGGCGTTGGCGTCGAAGTGGGCGTCGGAGGCGAACTCGCGGTTCATCACGTACCCCCGCACCACCAGCAGCCAATGCACGATCAGCAGCACGCCGCCGAACAGCATCGCGCTGTAGATGTAGGCGAACGGGATCTGCGTGACGGCGGTTAGCTGGAACATCGTGCGCTGCATGTAGAGCCAGCCGTACCAGACCATGAAGCCGAAGAAGGCGAACAGCAGCGCGGCGACGAGGGCGCGCACCGCGATGGCGCCCGCGCGCGGCAATGCGTCCTGCAGGTTCTCGACCGCGATGTGGCCGCCGTAGCGCAGCACCGGCCCGGCGCCGAGGAAGGTGAGCCAGATCATCATGTGGCGCGACACTTCTTCGGCCCATTCGAGCGAATTGCTCGTGGTGTAGCGCATCACGACGTTGGTGAAGATGATGACCGACATGGCGGCCAAGAGGAGGATCAGCGCCCAGCGGTTGGCGGCGAGAAAGTAGCGCTCGAAGGCTTGCACGTGTTGTTCTCTTGTCTTGAAAAAGCGAAGCGCCCGGCGCACTGAAGCGGGCCGGGCGCGGTCGTCAAAGAAGTCTGGCGCGCAGGCTTACTGGACGTCCGTGATCTTCTTGATGTTGTCGGCGCCGAATTCCTTGGCATAGCCCGCATAGGCCGGCTTCAGCGCTTCGCGGAAGGCGGCGCCATCCACGACCTTGGTGACCTTCATGCCGTCCTTCTCGAGCTGGGCGATGCCGTTGTTCTCGTCGTCGTTGACCTTCTTGCGCTGGGCAACCGCAGCCTTCTTGGCGGCATCGACGAAGACCTTCTTGTCGGCATCCGAGAGCTTGTTCCACACCTTCGGCGAGAGCAGCAGCAGCGCGGGCGAATACACGTGTCCCGTGAGCGACAGGTGCTTCTGCACCTGCGAGAACTTGGACGCGAGGATCACCGGAATCGGGTTCTCCTGCCCGTCGACCGTGCCCTGCTGCAGTGCACCGAAGAGTTCGGGGAAAGCCATCGGCGTCGGCAGGATGCCGAAGGTGCGGTAGCCGTCCATGTGCACCTTGTTCTCCATGGTGCGCATCTTCAGTCCCGCCGCATCGCTGGGCTTGACGATGTCGCGCTTGCTGTTCGTCATGTGGCGGAAGCCGTTCTCCGTCCAGGCGAGCGCGATGATGCCCTTGCTCGGGAACTTGGTGAGGATGTCCTGGCCGATGGGGCCGTCCATCACCTTGCGCGCGTGGTCGTAGTCGCGAAAGAGGAAGGGGATGTCGACGATCTTGACCTCGGGCACGAAGTTGCCCACCGGGCCGGTCGAGGTGTTCACCAGGTCCTGCGTGCCCAGCTGGATCGCCTCGATCTGCTCGCGCTCGCCGCCCAGGGCCGAGTTGGCGAAGTGCTGGCACTTGAAGCGGCCTTGCGTGCCCTTCTCGACCTCGTCGCAGAACACCGTGGAACCGACGCCGTAGTGCGACTCCTTGGAGGTCGCGTAGCCGATCTTCAGCACCGTCGGTTGTTGGGCGAGGGCGGATGTGCCCAGGGCGAGCGAAAGGCAGGCGGCGGCGATGTGGCCGAGTTTCATGGTGTCTCCGGGGGGATGTGGTCAGGAATGCGTCAGGCGCATTCGACTATGCCGCAACCGGGGGCTTCGCCGTGTCGGGAGTTTCACGGACGCCACCCGTGAAAGCCGCTCCGACAGATCACCAGAGCTTGGCGCAGCTCCCGCTCAACACCACGTCCGCGCTCGGGGCCGACGGCGTTGCCGTGCGCTCGCGCGTGACGACCAGACGCGACACCTTCGACAGCAGTTTTTCGGAGGTGTCGGGCAGTGCCGATACCTGGGTTCCGCTGGCCGGAACAGTGCCGATGGCGAAAGGCGCCCCGTCGGCGGGTAGAGCCCACAACACCAGCCGCTCGTCGCTGGCCAATGCAGGTGCGAGGGGCGCAGTGCCCAGCACCTTGAGCGTGAGCGTCTTGCCATGCCGCAGCGAGCTCACGAGCAGCCGGCCCTGGCCCTGCGCGTCGGTCAGCACGCCCACATAGCTCTGCGGCAGCCGTTCGCCCGAACGCATCGCGAGCTGGTCGCTCGTGATGAAGAGGCCGGGCGCGGAAAGGAACAGCGCGCTCGCGGCGATCACGCCGGCCGCGACGCCCCCGAGCCCGAAGCCAGCGGGACGAAGCCATGCCGGCCAGCGCGAGGTGGGGGTCTTGTGTTCCGCGACCGGTCGCGTGCGCGCTTCGATCGCGCGCCACAGATTGGCCGAGGGCCGGCGCGCCGGCACCGACAGGGCCAGCTGGCCCAACCGCTGCTCCCACTGCGCCACCAGTGCGCGCACGTCGATGCGGTCGCGCAAGAGCCGCTCGAAGCGCCGCCGCGCGCCGCCTTCGAGCGTGCCGAGCACGTAGGCCGATGCGAGCGCATCGAGCAATTTGGCGTCGGTGTATCTCATGGCGTGACCCCCTGCGCGCTCAGGCAGGCGCGCAGCTTGTCGAGGCCGCGGCGTATCCATGCCTTGACCGAACCCAGCGGCGCATTCATCTGCGCGGCCACCTCGGTGTGCGACAGGCCCTGGTAGTAGGCGAGCGCGAGGCTCTGGCGAAAGCTGCCGTCCAGCGCCGCCATGCAGCCTTCGATGCGCAGCGCCTGCATGGCCTGCTCGAAGAGCTGCAGCGCGCCCGGGGCGGTGTCGGCGCCCTGCGGCACCTCGATGTCGTCTTCGGCATCGAAGTGCTGCTGCGGCTGCTCGTGCGCACTGCGCCGCGTGCGCGAACGCAGCGCATCGAGCGCCTTGTTGCGCACGATCGCGATCAGCCAGGTGATCGGCTGGATCTCCTGCCCGTCGACACTGGAGCGGTAGCTGGCCGCGTTCTTCCAGATGTTCACATAGGCCTCTTGCAGCACGTCTTCGGCTGCCTGCTCATTGCCCAGCATGCGAACCGCGACACCGAACAGATGCAGGTGCGTGCGTTCGTAGATCTGGGCAAAGCAGGTGTGGTCCCCGCGCGCCGCGCCGGCGATCAGGTCCTGCAGGCTGGTCAGAATATTTCTATCCATGCGGCGAGTATTGCATCCGTTGCGGCGTGGTAGGCGTTTGTGGAAGGGGCGCCGGACCACCATGGGCCGGGCTTCATCATTCTTTTTCTTGAACAGGAACATGCCATGACATCGAACACCCGACGCCTTCCCCTGGCGGCCACCCTCCTGGGCGCGGCCTTGCTCGCAGCCTGCGCATCGCCGCGGCCGACGGCCCCGGTCGCCGAACTGCCGGCCGCCATCAGGGCGCCCGACGGCGAGCGCGCCGCCTTCACCTGGCACGCGGTGGGGGTGCAGATCTACGAATGCCGCACGGGCGACAAGGGCGCCCTGGCCTGGCAGTTCGTCGCCCCCGAAGCCGAGCTCTACGCACCCGGCGGCGAGCGCGCCGGAACCCACGGTGCCGGCCCGCACTGGGCCGCGCTCGACGGCAGCAAGACCATCGGCACGCTGAAGGCCCGCGCCAACGGCCAGCGCGAGGCGGACATCCCATGGCTGCTGCTCTCGGCCAGGTCGGCGGGCGCGAACGGCAAGCTGGCCGGCGTGACCAGCGTGCAGCGCATCAACACCCTCGGCGGCAATGCGCCGGCCAAGGGTTGCGAGGTGGCCGCCGACAGTGGCAAGCGAATCAGGCAAGGCTACAGCGCCGACTATGTTTTTCTCGTCGCCCGGTAAACCCTGAAAACGGCAACGCGGGCCGATGGGCCCGCGGTGCCGTTTGGGCGACGTCGACGGTCAGCTCTTCTTGCCGCCGCTGGCCTTGAAGCTCTCGACCGAGGCCTTCAGGTCCTTGTACTCGCCGCAGCTCATGTTGCAGGCCTGGCCCAGCGCGGCCAGGCGTTGCTCGGCCTTCGGCAGGTCGCCCATCGAGATGTACAGCTCGCCAGAGTATTCGAGCGCGCCGAGGTGCCTGGGGTTGATCTTCAATGCGGCGTCGTAGTACTTCTCCGAAGCCGCCCACTTGCCCGCGCCCGACTTGCGCAGCGTGTAGCCCATGAGGTTGTTCCAGTCGGCGTTGCCGGTGTCGTTGACGCGCTCGAGCTCGCTGACGGCGGCGGTCCACTTGCTGTCGGCGATCAGCGCGCGGGCGGCGGTGAGGTTGCTGGCCGGCGCGGCCTTGGCGGCCGGGGCGGGGGCAGGCGTCATGTCGGCGGCGAGTGCATGGCCGGCGGCCAGGGCAAAGGTGGCGGCGATGGCGATGCGGGTGAGCATGGTGTTCATGGCGAAGGATCCTCTCGAATGGTCGTTGAATGGGGTGGCGGACGGCGATGTCTTGTTTCATCGCCGTCCTGCTTCCACTTACGCCGCGGGTTTCCGAACGGACGCATCTTCACGGGAAAAAATGAAAAAGCCCTCCGAAGAGGGCTTCCAGAAACAGCGCGGGGCGCCTTACATGCCCACGTAGTTCGGCCCGCCGCCGCCTTCAGGCGTGACCCAGACGATGTTCTGCGTCGGGTCCTTGATGTCGCAGGTCTTGCAGTGCACGCAGTTCTGCGCGTTGATCTGCAGGCGCTGCTTGCCGTCTTCGGTGCCCACGAATTCGTAGACGCCCGCGGGGCAGTAGCGGCTCTCGGGGCCGGCGAACTTCTCGAGGTTGATGTTGACCGGCACCGTCGCATCCTTGAGCGTCAGGTGGGCCGGCTGCTGCTCTTCGTGGTTCGTGTTGCTGATGAACACGCTGGAGAGCCGGTCGAAGGTGAGCTTGCCGTCCGGTTTCGGATAGACGATGGGCTTGCACTCGGCCGCGGGCTTGAGATACAGGTGGTCGGGCTTGGTGCGGCGCAGCGTCCAGGGGATGTTGCCCTTCAGCAGCCATTGCTCGATGCCGTTCATGAGCGTCGCGACAACGAGCCCCTTCTTGAACCAGGCCTTGAAATTGCGCGCTTTCTTCAGCTCGGCATGCAGCCAGCTCTTCTCGAACGCGGCCGGGTAGGCCGTGAGCTCGTCGTGCTGGCGGCCCGCTTGCACCGCGTCGAAAGCCGCTTCGGCGGCCAGCATGCCGGTCTTGATCGCGGCGTGGCTGCCCTTGATGCGGCTCACGTTCAGGTAGCCGGCTTCGCAGCCGACCAGCGCGCCGCCCGGGAACACCGTCTTGGGCAGCGACTGCAGGCCGCCGGCCGTGATGGCGCGCGCGCCGTAGCCGATGCGCTTGGCCGGCTTGATGCCCTTGGCCTCGTCGCCTTCCAGGTACCAGCGCACGTTGGGGTGCAGCTTCCAGCGCTGCATTTCCTCGAACGGGCTCAGGTACGGGTTGCTGTAGTCCAGGCCGGTGATGAAGCCCATCGTGACCTTGTTGTCCTCCATGTGATAGAGGAATGCGCCGCCGTAGGTGTCGCTCTTCATCGGCCAGCCGGCCGTGTGCAGCACGAAGCCGGGCTGGTGGCGCTTGGGGTCGATTTCCCACACTTCCTTCACGCCCAGGCCGTAGGTCTGCGGGTCCTTGCCTTCGTCGAGCTTGTATCTGGCGATGAGCTGGCGGCCCAGGTGGCCGCGCGCGCCTTCGGCAAAGACCGTGTACTTGCCCAGCAGTTCCATGCCGAGCTGGAAGTTCTCGGTCGGCTCGCCGTCCTTGCCGATGCCCATGTTGCCGGTGGCCACGCCGCGCACCGAGCCGTTCTCGTTGTAGAGCACCTCGGCGGCCGGGAAGCCCGGGAAGATCTCCACGCCCAGGTTCTCGGCCTGCTGCGCGAGCCACTTGGTGAAGGCACCCAGGCTGATGATGTAGTTGCCGTGGTTCTGGAAGCAGGCCGGCAGGAACGCGTTGGGGGTGCGCAGGCCCGACTTCTCGCCGAGGAACACCATCGCGTCGTCGGTCACGGGCTGGTTCAGCGGCGCGCCCAGTGCCTTCCAGTCGGGCAGCAGCTCGTTGAGTGCGCGCGGGTCCATGATGGCGCCCGAGAGGATGTGCGCGCCGGGCTCGGAGCCCTTCTCGAGCACCACGACCGAGATTTCCTTCTCGTGCTGGGCCGCCAGCTGCTTCAGTCGGATCGCGGTCGAGAGGCCGGCCGGGCCGCCACCGACCACGACCACGTCGTATTCCATGGCTTCGCGAGGGCCGAACTGGGCAAGGATTTCGTCGTGGGTCATGTGGGTCTGGTCGATAATGTTTTGAGGCTCGGACGCTACGAGGGCGCGAAACATTTTAGGGGGAGCGCAACCCGTCACCTCCGCGACTCACCAAGACCCACCCAGGACGCTCTCCCATGGCATACAGCATCGATCTTTCGGGCCGCGTGGCCTTCGTCACCGGCGCCTCCAGCGGCCTCGGCGCCCAGTTCGCGAAAACGCTGGCGCGCGCCGGCGCCGCGGTGGTCCTGGCCAGCCGCCGGGTCGAGAAACTCAAGGAGCTGCGCGCCCGCATCGAAGGCGAGGGCGGCGACGCCCACGTGGTCGAACTCGACGTGACCGACCACGGCAGCATCAAGGCGGCCGTGGCGCGTGCCGAGACCGAGGTCGGCCCGATCGACATCCTGGTGAACAACTCCGGCGTCAACATCCGCAACAAGCTGCAGGACGTGACGCCCGACGACTACGACTTCATCTTCGACACCAACCTGAAGGGCGCCTTCTTCGTCGCGCAGGAAGTCGGCAAGCGCATGCTGGCGCGCGCCGACGGCTCGGCGCCCGGCACCTACATCGGCGGCCGCATCATCAACATCGCCTCGGTGTCCGCGCTCAAGGCGGTGCCGAACATCGGTGCCTACGGCATGAGCAAGGCCGCGGTGGTGCAGATGACCAAGGCCATGGCGCTCGAGTGGGGCCGCTTCGGCATCAACGTGAACGCGCTGTGCCCAGGCTACATCGCCACCGAGCTCAACGAAGAACTCTGGACCACCGAGGCCGGCGCCAAGCTGGTCAGCATCCTGCCGCGCAAGCGCGTGGGCAAGGCCGAAGACCTCGACGGGCTGATCGTGCTGCTGGCCAGCGGCCAGAGCCATTTCGTGAACGGTGCGGTCATCGCCGCCGACGACGGATTCGCCCTCTGACTCCACGCGCGTGGATAGGCATCGCCGCAGGCCTCGGCGCGGGCGCGCTCTGGGGCCTGGTGTTCGTGGCGCCGCGCATGGTCGGCCACTTCGGCATGGTCGACATCACGGCTGCGCGCTTCGCGGTGTTTGGTGCCGTGTCGGCGTTGGCAGTGTTCGCGCGGCCGGCGGCCGTGCGCTGGCCGAATGGACAGCAGGCGCTCGCGGCGCTCGGGCTCAGTGTGCTGGGCTTCAGCGGCTACTACCTGCTGCTGGCCTTCGGCATCGTGGCGGCCGGTACCGAGGTGCCCAGCCTCATCATCGGCACGATTCCTGTCTGGATGATGCTGCTCGGCCGACCCGCGGGGCTGCGCATGCGCGCGCTGCTGCCGGGGCTTGTGCTCACGGGTGCGGGCATCGCGTTGATGATCTGGGGCGCTTGGTCGACGCAGCATCGCGAGGGTGGGGTGAGCTTCGGATGGGGTATTGCGCTGGCACTCGGCGCGATGGTGAGCTGGACGATCTACGGCCTGCTCAACGCGAAATGGCTGCAGCGCCACACCGAACTCAACGCGACCGACTGGGCCAATTGGCTCGGCATCGCGACCGGCCTCGGCGCTCTGCTGTTGTGGGTGGTGGCGGGCAGTGACATCGCCACGCTGCAGTCGCAGCCCGACGGCATGCTCTTCCTCTGGATCGCATTGGCGGGCGGCTTCGGTTCGTCGTGGCTCGCGACCATCCTCTGGAACATCGCCAGCCAGCGCCTCTCGGCGAGCCTGTGCGGCCAACTGATCGTGAGCGAGACGCTGTTCGCCTTGCTCTATTCCTTCGTCTGGGACGGCCGCTGGCCGCAGGCCACCGAATGGGTGGCGGCGCTGCTGTTCGTGCTGGGCATCCTCGCATCCATCAAGGCGCACCGATGAGAATCGAAATCCCCGAAAAGAAGAAGCTCGTGTATGAAATGTCGATCCCCATCCGCTGGGGCGACATGGACGCCATGGGCTTCCCAAGAGCTAGCAAACGCTGTTGCGCGGGCTGCGGGCCGTAGTGGCTGATCCGCTTGGTGAGACGATCGAATTTATGCTGCGCGACGTCTTGAACCTGGCCATGCGCAACACCGACAACCACGCACGCAACACTGCTGTGCAGCGGCTGCCTGGCGGAACGGTGCAACTCGCACCCCTCTTCGACTTTGCTCCTATGTTCCTCGATCCGGAGATCATCCCGCGCAGTTGCCACTGGCAAGCCAGCGGCGGCAAGGTGCAACGCGCCTGGACGGAAATTGTCGAAGGACTGGAAGTGGATGACAGTGAGCGAAGTGCGATCGCCGAGGCCCTCCATCGCTTCGCGCCGAGGGTGGCGGCCCTGCCCGAAATTGCGAAAGATTGCGGCGTCGAGGCGAGGGTCATCGATGCCTGTCGGATGACTATCGATGCCCAGGCGCAGCAATTGGAGTCAGCCACGGGGACATCTGATTTCAACCACATGCCGACAACTAGGTCGTGCCCGCCATGCCCCGCGCGGAAATTGCAATAGAAGCTTGGCTTCCAGTGCGATGACGTCTCGATGCCCCTCATCGGCGCACTTCAGCAGGTCGCGGAAGTTGGTGCATACAGATCTCACCAGCATTCGCCGATAGCCGCCTTTGGCAGATGTCACCAAAATCTTTGGCGTACTAATTCACGACCCATCCGCCTTCAGATGCGATCTCGCCCTTGTTAGCAGAGCATCGCGGTACTAACGTTTGGGATTGCGTTAGGGAAGGGCTGAGGAGTGACTAATACCTTACACGACCGATTTGTCTGCCGTGTGCGCCTGCCTATCCCCACTGCTGACCAGCAACATATCTATATTCCAGCCATTGCCGTATTCAGGCGAATCCAACCAGAGTGCGTAGATGCTTGGCTAATGCCTGGTGGCAAAGCGCGTACCGACCGAGATCTCGCTGCTGACGTTCTTCTTGAAGTGCGACGAGCATCAAATGAAATGCAGTTGTCCGGACATAAATTCGACATCCCAAGTCTTCTTGAGATCGATCAAGCGGCATCATTGCTCGCCTCCACTTTTCTGGCTGCTCTGCCGGGGAAAGATGTGAACTCTGAAGTTCAGCATTGCGAGGATTCTCGGAAAGACGAAGCGGGTACTCCTACCTGATCCGCCTCTTCCTGTAGTGCCATTCATATCGGGGAAGTCCGGGGTCGCATGATTAATTGATCTCGCAGGTTGCTGAGGTGAATCGAGTCGCACTCGTGAGCGCGTTGGCGATGCAACTCAGCGAACTCTGGCGGTGGATTCTTTGAAGGCTGCTGTGACAGCGTCAGCGCCGCTCGGTCTAATTCTGGCGAGTACTTCGAGTTCTACAACACCCAGTCGCCCTATCAATCGCACGTCTGGTGCACGCCAGGTTCTCTCTACGTTGTATCCCGGCCTGTGATGAAGAGGTCGATTGATATGCGTTCAGCCAAATCATCTTGACACCGACTCACGCCGATCAAGAGGCGGGCGACCAGTTGTGTGGCAGCAGTTCGGCGATCGCCGATGCAAGCCATGGCGGACGCGTTCGGTGATCTGCTTGAACTGCCCAAGCCCTATGCAACGGTGTGCCCTTAGAAGCACACCCTCTTATTCGACAAACCGTCCGGATTGACTGATGATGGTCAGACCGACATAGCTGGATCCGCTTCGAAGACGCGGCCCGTATTTGATCTGCATCTGATCGGCATAGGACTTGGTATCCATAGACTCAAGCGCCGTCACTAAGCTGCTTCGGGTCACGCTGCGACCAGCCTGTCGCAAACCATCGACGAGCAGTTTCGCATTGATGAAGACCTCCAGTCCCAAGTAAGAATAGTCGGTCTTTCCGGTCGCGGCGGTATAGCCCGTCTGGTACTCGCGCACAACGGGCATGGCGACGCGCCAAGGGTTAGGCACGAGTGTTGCGAAGATCACACCGTTGATGTGACCTGCAAGATCAGCAGCGACTTTCGCGTTCGCTTGTGCTGCCAGGTTGTAGAAAGGGATGCCTATGCCCGACTTGCGCGCCAGCGTGATAAGCGCCACGGTCGATACTGGCGAGGCCAGAAGAATGATGCCCTGCGCTTTTGTCTTTCCCAGGGAGTCAACGACCATCGCCGCATTGCTACCATCAGGCTCGAGCGCAAACTCACCTGCTGGCTGGATTCTTTCTTTGGCAAATATGCCTTGGGCGGCAGCAAGTGCGCCCTGACCGAACGGGTCTCGCTGATAAACAATTGCTACCTTGGTTTGGCCTATGACGACCATCTGGCCAATCATCCGCGCGATTTCGTCTTCGGTACTGGCTCGCAGGTTGAAGGCAAATTTCCCTGGGGCCGTGCGCATCTTTCCGCCACCGGCGATTCCGGTGACCAAGGGAATCTCGCGCTCCGTGACAATCGGCATCATCGCGCTGCAACTTGCACTCCCCCAACAGTTGAAGATGGCAAGCACCGTCTTGTCGTCGGCAAGACTTCGTGCATTTTCCGCGGCTCTTTGGGGAATGAATGCATCGTCCAACGTCTTGAGCGCGATACGGCGCCCATCGATTCCGCCAGCCTTATTGACCATGTCGAAATAGGCGCGCGCGACAGCCAATCCCTCATTCCCTGCAGCAGCGTTGGGGCCGGAAAGCGGCAAGCTGGCCCCGACAACGATATCCGCTGCACCTTGGGCTCGCACAACCGATATTGCAGCCGAAAGCAATACGCCAAAAAGAAGATGCTTCATTTAGGAGGTCTCTGAAAGGTGGAGTCACGGGCACCGTCGAGGCATTCTGAGCGCATCAAGACGCCTGCAAGGTCGGGGTTTCGCCGATGAACCAGAGCGTGTTAACGCTGTTAGTAAATGCCCGACGAAAGTGGTAATTGGTTTGATGATGGTGGATGCGTGCTTAGCTCCTGAACTCGCGAGTTCATCGCAATCAGTTCTCTTCTGGCCATTCGGAGGCCCCACGGCGCAAACAGCGTGATCGCATGCGCCGTGCGTTTGGCCAGCCCCTTGAGCATCGGCTTCGCCAGGCCGAACGACTGCTGCGGCGAGCAATGCCCTTGACCCCGAGAGAAGACCGAACGCGTTCAACGCAACGGTGTATTTTTTCTCGGTCCGTTGCGACGGCCGGTTAGTAAAGTCGATTTCGTTATTTACATCGTGACCCTCGGCCATCATGAAGTGCCTTGCGGGTCCCGCGTCACCTGACGCGGGACCCGCAAGTGGATGACTAGGACTGCTTTTCAAAAAGAACATTCAAACGATTCCACACACTGTGAGCGCGATGGCGCTGGCGCGCCTCTCGTCCATCGGCCGGCAATCACCAAGCCGATGAATGCCGCAATGCCATGGAGCACAACGCCTTGAAATGAAGGCGTTGCGGAAACCGTTTTTTTTGATGAACAAGAAACAAGAGCAAACGCTTTGAAAAAAATATCCGAACGAATTTCCTTCTTTTCGCTGCACACCGTGGCGGCCCTCGCGAGCACCACGTTGTTGCTCTCGGCCTGCGGAGGAGGCGGTGGCAGTGGTGGCGGCGGCTTCGGCTTTCCGCTCCCGGCCAACACCGCCGACAGAGGTTCGGTTTTCGCGAATCCCCCGCCGGCCGATGGCACAGGCACCGACCCCGTCGTCAACGATCCGCCGCCAGCCGGCGATACCGGCCGCGGCACGGTCGTCACCAGTCCGCCCGAGCAGGCCGCGAAGCTCTCGGCCGATGAGTTCGGTGCATTCCTTCAAGCCGACGACAAGGGCAGGGCGCTTCTGCAGATGGCCGGCGTACCCCAATGCGGCATCGACACGCGCTATCTCGAATACCGCACCGTCGGCGGCAAGGGCGAAGCCACCAACGCCACTGCCGCGATCATGGTGCCCACGGGCGACGACGCGGCCTGCAGCGGGCCGCGCCCCGTGGTGCTCTATGCGCACGGCACCGACACGGCGCGCGACTACAACATTGCCAAATGGACCGATCCCAGCCAGCCCGCTTCCGGCGAAGGCGTGGCCGTGGCCGCGATGCTTGCGGCCCAGGGTTTCATCGTGGTGGCGCCCAACTACGCGGGCTACGACAGATCGACGCTGCCCTATCACCCTTACCTCAACGGCGACCAGCAAGGCAAGGACATGGTCGATGCGCTGACCGCCGCGCGCAAGACTTTCGCGGACATCGGCGCGAGCGACGCGGGCTCCTTGTTTCTCACCGGCTATTCGCAGGGCGGTTACGTGGCGCTGGCCGCGCACCGTGAGATGCAGGCGATCGGCATGCCGGTGACGGCGTCGGCGCCGATGTCGGCGCCCTCGGCCATCAGCTTGCTGGTCGACATGTCTTTCCAGGGCATGCCGGCATTGGGCTCGACGGTCTTCGTGCCGCTGCTGACCGCCAGCTGGCAGCAGCAGTTCGGCGACATCTACCAGTCCCCCGACGAGATCTACGAATCGCAATACGCCACCGGCATCGACACCCTGCTGCCGAGTCTCACGCCCGTCAACACCCTCTTCGCCCAGGGCAAGCTGCCGCCTCTCGCGCTGTTTCCGGCCAACGCCTCGCCGGGACCGGTGGACGCCCGGCGGTCGATCTTCTACGGTGACCACAACCTGGTCCGCCAGAGCTATCTGGCGCAGGCTGCCGATGACATCGGGTCGAACTCCTGCCCGGGCAACGCGATGCTTCTGGCGTCGCCCATGATGGACAACACCAAGCCGCTGGATTGCAAGCCATCGAATGGGCTGCGCAAGGCCGCGGTGGCCAACGACCTGCGCAACTGGGTGCCGGCCCGACCCGTGCTGATGTGCGGCGGCCACGACGATCCGACGGTGAGCTTCGCGAGCACCAGTGCCATGTGGCGCTACTTCCAGGCCAAGGGCATGCCGAATTCCGCGCAGACTTTCGTGAACCTGGAGGATGCGAACGCGAGCGACGCCTACGCAGCCGTCCGCGCGAGCTTCGCACAGGCCAAGAGCGCGTTGGCGCAGAGCACGCCGGGCAGCGATGCCGACAAGGCGCAGGCCGTCATGCGCGCGTACCACGGCACGCTGGTGCCGCCGTTCTGCATGGTCGCCGCGCGCGGCTTCTTCCAAGGCGTGCTGAGCGCCGGAAACTGATTTTTCTCACCCCATCCCCTCACCACCATCAAAGGAATCACCATGACCACCAAACTCGACAAAGTTCTCTACACCGCAGAAGCCCACACCGTGGGCGGCCGTGACGGCGCAGGCAAGTCCAGCGACGGCGCGATCGACGTCAATCTCAGCGCGCCCGGCTCGGGCAAGCCCGGCACCAACCCCGAGCAGCTGTTCGCCATCGGCTATGCCGCCTGCTTCATCGGTGCGATGAAGGCCGTCGGCCCGAAGATCGGCGTGAATGTGCCCGACGACGTGGCGATCGACTCGAAGGTTTCTCTCGGCCCGACGAACGGCGGTGCTGCCTACGGCATCTCGGTGCAACTGGCGATCACGCTGCCTGGCCTCGATACAGAGCAGAAGCAAAAGCTGGTCGATACCGCCCACCAGCTCTGCCCCTATTCGAACGCCACGCGCGGCAACATCGATGTCGAACTCGTGATCGTCTGAGCGCACACCCGGCACAAGAAGAAACACAAGGAGCCTCGGTTGCAAGCCGGGGCGCTTTTCTCCAGGGCTCCCGGCCCTGGGCGGTCAATGTCCCTGTCGATGTCGCCATCCGTAAGCGCGAACTGCGGGGCACGCCCAGACCCCGGGAGGGCATGCCGATGTCAGGGGCGTGCGAATGATGCGCGCCTTCCGCCTTCCCATCCAAAAGACAAAAAAAGAAAACCGCATGAAGACACCCATGCTGAAGACTTACCCCACCAGCGTGCCCCGCATCGTGGAGCCGGAGCAGTACTGCAATCTGGGGCAGATGTTCGAGCAATCGTTCCGGCGATATGCCGACAGGCCCTTCTCGGTGTGCATGGAACGCTGGATGTCCTATGGGGAACTGGATCGGTTCTCTGCCGCGCTGGGTGCCTGGCTGCAAGGCTGCGGCCTCAAGCCGGGCGCGCGGGTCGCGATCATGTTGCCGAACATTCCCCAGTTTGTGGTGGCCATGGCGGCAGTGCTGCGCGCCGGCTATGCCTGCGTGAACGTCAATCCGCTCTACACCGCGCGCGAGTTGAAGCACCAACTGACGGACTCGGGCGCGACGGTCGTCGTCATCCTCGAGAACTTCGCAGACACCTTGGCGCAGGTAGTAGCCCACACGCAGGTTCGGCATGTGGTGGTCACGGCCATGGGGGACCTGCTGGGCGGCCTGTATGGCCGGTGGATCACTTTTGCGGTGCGCCATCTGGCAAGGATGGTTCCGGCCCACAAACTGTCGCAGGAACAAGGATGCACCGTGACCCGGTTCCCGGATGCCCTGGCGCAGGGCCGCGAACGCGCGCTCGAACCGGCATCGGCCACCCTCGATGCCATCGCATTCCTGCAGTACACCGGTGGCACCACCGGGTTGTCCAAGGGCGCGGTGCTGACGCATCGCAATGTCGTTGCAGCCACCTTGCAGGCCGAAGCCTGGTTCAACCCCGCATTGGAGCGGGTCGGCGACTTCAGCAAGGTCAACAGCATCGCGGCGTTGCCGCTGTATCACATCTTTGCGCTCACGCTGTGCCTGCTGGCGATCCGGCAGGGCTCGCACCTGAGCTTGATCCCCAATCCGCGCGACATGCGCAAGTTCATCAAGGTGCTTGGCAAACGGCCGTTCCACGTACTCCCGGGTGTCAACACCCTGTTCAACGGACTGTTGATGCAGCCCGCGTTCAAGCGCCTCGATTTTTCCTCGCTGTGCGTCTCGCAGGCCGGGGGCATGGCCGCATCCGAGGGCACGGCGCGGCGCTGGCGGGAGGCCACGGGCAGCGTCATGATCGAAGGATGGGGCATGAGCGAGACCTGCGCCATCGGCACCAACAATCCGGTGCACAGCACGCACTTCAGCGGGACCATCGGGCTGCCCCTGCCGGGCATCGAACTCGCTATCAAGGACGACATGGGTCACTCGCTGACCGTCGGCGAATGCGGCGAACTGTGCATCAAGGGCCCCAACGTGATGGTGGGCTACTACAACCAGCCGGAAGAGACGGCCGCGGCATTCACCGCCGATGGTTTCATGCGCACCGGAGACATCGCGGTGATGCAGGAGAACGGGCATTGCCGCATCGTGGACCGCAAGAAGGACATGATCCTTGTGAGCGGCTTCAACGTGTTCCCCAATGAGCTGGAGAACGTCATTTCCCTGTGCCCGGGCGTGCTCGAGTGCGCCGCCGTCGGCGTGCCGGACGAGATGCAGGGCGAGGCGATCAAGGTGTTCATCGTGCGCGAGGACCCTTCGCTGAAAGAAGAGGACGTGCTTCGCTATTGCCGCGATCGAATCGCGGGCTACAAGCGACCCAGGCACGTCGAGTTCCGCGACATGTTGCCGAAGACCAATGTCGGGAAGATCCTGCGACGCGATCTGCGGGAGGGTGCCCGCTGACAACTCTTCGTCGCCCGGCCGGAGACACGACGCGGCGCAGTTCAGCGCCGCGCCGCCGTGCGCCTCATTCCGGCAGGTACAGCGCGTACAGCCGCGACTCCTCGAGCGCGATGCGTTGACTCATGACATCGCAGATGGCTGCGAGATTGGCGTTGAACGCGCACTTCGTCTCGGGCGTGAAGACATCGACACGGGTGTAGGTATGGATGAACTTCACCGCCGCCATGGAGATGACATCCATCTCCTTTCGCAGGTCGGTGATGTAGGCCAGCGTGACGCGGTCGGTTGCGTACTTCTGCTTGAGGTAGACATAGAAGCGCACGTTCTCCACCATCAGATGGGCCTGCAGCGCAATCTTGAACTTGCCGAGCAGCGTCTGCACCGCTTTGAAGTCATCGCGATCCCTGGCTTCGAGGAGCTCGCGATAGATGCGGTGCAGACCGCGGTGATCGTCCTTCAGCGAATCGACCAGACGCGGGTCGTAGCGCATGCCACCGGCCGCACGGCGCGGGCGCGTCTTTTTGGTTGTGCTCAACTGCGCCGACGTCTTGGTCGATCCAGGTCCGAAGACCTTGCTGAAAAATCCCATGCTGACTCCTGGAATCATGGTGCGAAGAATGGACAGCGCGAGGCATCTCGGTTCACGCGCCGGCCTCCATCGGTCCCTTGCGGATGCCAGCGTTGTGACTATATGAGACGGTTGTTTTGCAAACATGCGGTAAGCGGATGCCGCCGGCTGCGGCCCGGTTCGCAGTGCGATGGGGACGTCGGCACGGCTCTTTCTCTCGAGCCGCTACGGGGTTCAGCGGTCCGCTCGGGTCAGGTGCTGCAGGCGCAACAGGCGTAGCAGGCGCTTCCACCAAACCTCGCGTATGGCTGGTGCTGCTTGAGGCGCCTGAATTTCTACCAGCTGCCCTCTCTGCTGATTGGCCAGGCGTTGGCGGCCTTGCGACAGCCCCAGTTGCATCAACTGCGATGCTGCCGTGTAGACATTGACCCAGGCCAACTCCACCTCGGGCGTGAATTTCTCGTCCAGGGTTTGCCTGAGCGTCGCGATCAGTGCTTGGCCCACCGGCTCGAAATACTCTTCGCGGACGGTATAGGTTGCATGTCGCTCGCCAAGTGAAATGATCGCCGGACCCATCTTTTCGGGATGTCTGAGCAGGCTCACGACAGTGCCCAGCGTCTCCATCAGCTTTCGTCCCTGCTCGTCGACGTTCGCCTTGAAGAGCGGACGGACGTGAGGTGCAATCGTAAAGAGGTTTGCATAGAAGAGCCCTCCCATTGAACGAAGGATGGGCTTCAGCTCATTGAAGGAGCTTTGTACTTTTTCTATATCGTCGGGTGTCAAGTTTTCTAGCTCCTTTGTTCTTTGTTGAATAAATTTTACTTAAGACTGAACGGCGATAACGTATGCAAGTATTTTGTTTTTTCCTCTCTTGCAGGATGCGAAGAACACTGGCCCTGCGACCTTGCGTTCGCAGAAGTCTGGGGTGTTGGCGCACATATCAAAAACAACCGACCGTCCAGGTCACGTCTTTAGAATCGCCGCGCGGCCCGGACAGGCCGCAGCCCTACCTGTCCGCTCTGGAGTCCTGCACATGCCCATTCCAGTATTCGACCGTCGCCATGCCCTGGCCGCGCTGAGCGGCCTCGCTCTCGCGCCAGCAGCGCGGGCGCAGCAGGGCTTCACGCCTGGCCAGCCGATCAAGGTGTTGATCGGCGTGCCCGCCGGTGGCACGCAGGATGCGCTCACGCGCGCAATCGCACAGCAGGTGCGCGAATCTCTCGGTCCGCTCGTCATCGACAACCGCTCGGGCGCGGCTGGCCGCATTGCGGTCGAGGCGGTCAAGACCGCCGCGCCCGACGGCCATACGCTGCTGCTGGGCACGGCGAGCATGATGACTATGTTTCCAAGCGCTTACCGCAACCTCTCGTACGACCCGATCCGCGACTTCGTGCCGATCGTCAATGCGGCGCGCTTCGAGCTTGCGCTGGTGTTGCACAAGGACGTGCCGGCCAGCACACTGCCCGAGTTCATCGCCTGGGCTCGCGCGCAGGGCGACAGAGTCAGCTTTGCCTCGTACGGTGCGGGCACGCCCTCGCATTTCCTCGGCGAGATGCTCAATCGCGCGGCCGGGCTCCGGATGGTGCACGTGCCCTACCGCGGTGCCACGCCCGCGCAGCAGGACCTGTTGGGCGGCGTGGTGCCGGTGTTTTTCGCGACCGTGGGCGGTGCGCAGCAAATGCTGCCCACGGGCCGCGTCACGGTGCTCGCGACCAGTGGCGACAAGCGCTCGCCGCTGATGCCGAACTTGCCGACCTTTGTTGAAAGCGGCTTCAAGGACCTGGTGGCGGCAGCCTGGTTCGCGTACTACGCACCACTGAAGACGCCCGCTGCCGTCGTCGAGCGGCTGCGCGTCGAATTCATCCGTGCAATCAACGTGCGCGAGGTGCGCCAGCAACTTCTGCAGAACGGCATGTACCCGCTTGGCGATGACGGCGAGACGCTGCGCAAAACGATGCGCGACGACATTACCCGTTGGGCGGTCATTATGAAATCCGTCAATTTTCAGGCCAACGATTAAGGATCATTCTTCGATTTTGTAGGGGCATGAACCAAGGGCCTCATGTCTTTCGGGAGCGCAGGGAAAGAAGCTCATCGAGCATCAGCTGATGGCCTTGTGCACCGTATTTGTGCACGTCATGACTGTGGCGCATGCAATCCGGCTGGATGGCACTTTCTCTCGATGGGTGTTTGCACGGGGTCGCATGAATGCGCATGGCTCCGGCGCCGTTTGGCAATGAGTCCGTCGCGATTCCTTCCGTAAATTAAAACCTGACGCTTGTTATCCGCATTCGCGGGAAGAGCGAATCAGGAGAGGAAGGAGAGCCCATGCAAGAGCCGAGAAAAACAGGCGGGGCGACCGATGACCGCTTGCGCTACCACCCGGTCCGGATGGATCGCGCTGGCGAAACAGTCACCACGCGCGTCCCTGAACGGTCCGACTGGACGGACGAAGCCGCACTGTCGGTGGCGGTGCTCGATCCGACGCGGGAGCATCACGCATTCGTCGCCGACGCGTTGAGCCATCGGGAGTGCATCGTTGCCGTGTACGAGCGCAGCGCGGACCTGCTCGCGGCGTTGTTGGCGGGCGCGGTGTTCGATGTGGTTCTGGCCACATTCCCAGGCGATCGTCAGCAGGCGCATGCGGCGGAGCAGATCGTGCGGAGCATTGTGGGCATGCCCCTGCTTGCGATGAGGACCGTCGAGCAGCAAACCCTGGCCGATGCGCTCACTGCGCCGACCGGGCGCGACTTCATCGTGGTGCCGTGCTCGAAATACGAACTCATGAACTGCGTCGCCGAGTTCATGCGCTCGACGCGAATGGGGACGCCGGACAGCGAGTTCACGTGCGGTGCCTATGTTTTCCACCCGACTGCGCGCGCGGTCGATGTGCGAGGCCAGCGGATCAAACTCAAGCCCAGGGAGTTCGCTTTGGCGGCGTACCTGTTTCGGAATGAAGGCATCGTGCATACGCGCAGGGCGCTCTACAACGCAGTGTGGAAAAGGGCAAGCCAGCTTGTCGGTTCGCGCAGTCTCGATGTGCATGTCGCCAATCTCCGGCTCAAGCTCGGACTCAGCTTCGAGAGCGGTTACGAGCTCCAGTGCATACGCCTCGTCGGCTACCGGCTTGTCATCCAGTAAGTAGGTAAGTCGCGGCGCGCATATGCAAACCCTCTCCAAAGCCCGAGCACCACCGTCGGAGTCCGATGGTTCCGTGAACCAGATCACGCGTGCGCGCCGCGAAGCGACATGAGGCGGCACCCGGTCATGGCTTTTGTCTGTGCTCGGGAACAAGTGGCCGACGTGTCGGCTTTTTCATTCAGCGCCGCCCCGGTACTTCGTGTTCGACGCGAAGTGTTCTCGAAGGCGGAAGTGTTGCTTCAGGCGATGCCGAACGCCTCCGCGCCCTCGCAGGAAAGACGACGGGCGCGTCTTGGGGCGTCGTGTTTGAGGCCCGCGGAAAACATCTCCGCCGCATGAAGCGATCCGCATTCCTTTGATACGGAGACCCCTTGCAAAACAAGGGGGCAACCGATGCGAATTCTTGTTTTTTCGCTGGCGCCTCTGCGCCGGCTGGGCGCAGCTTTGCTCTGCGCGATGTTCCTTCCCTCGAGCGCTTTGGCGGCGGCCGACGAAGTGGGCGCTGCACCGCGCAGCGTTCACAGGCTGAAGTTCTTCGTCGATCCGGCGCTGGCCGCGGACATCGGCGAGCTCGAAGGAGGTCGGCGGCTTTCCCAGTACGTGGCGGACGTCAACAGCGTCTTCGCGCGCGAGACCGTGCGCAGCTTCGTCTTCGATTCCGGTGCCGATCTGCAATGGGTCGTGCCGACCGCGGCGCCGCCGTGTGCCTTCAACGGACTGACGGACGGCGAGATCGTCGTCTGCGTATCGAAGTCGCAGCGCGGCTACAGCCACGGAGGGTTGTCGATGGGATGGACCTCTCCGCACAAGGCAGTGGTCTGGAATCTCAACTGGCTCGCGATCCACGATCCACTGCAACTGTCGCGCGCCATCACTGCGGCCGCGCCCGAGTCGACCGAGAAGGACTACCTCGGACGGCAGCTCAAGACCTTGTTGCACGAACTGGAGCACGCGTTCGGCGCGGGCTCCGGCGAGTACTACAACGCGGTGGCCGTGACGGACACCACGGGCGTTGCGCCCAGCGCCGACCTGGCCCTTGCGCGGCTCACGGATCGCTATTGGTGGCCGCGCCAGCAGTGGCGCCTGGACCCTCTGCTCAGCACAGTCTTCGAAGAACGGTTCGAGCCCAAGGCCAACCGCATCGCGACGCTCGACATGATCCGCTTCACCGACGGCACCAAGGCCATGATCAATACCGACTGGCGCCATTGGCCCCGGCTCGGTACCTCGGACTACATGGTGGCCACGGCGGCGACGCAGGTGCGCATCACCGCTCGAGAAACCGGCACCGCGTTGCCCGGGGCTCGGGTGTCGGTCTGGCGCGACCCCGGGGCACAGAAACCCCTGGTCCTGCTCGCGCAGGGCACGGCGGACGAGAGCGGGCGCTTCGTGTTCGACTGGGGGTGCGGCTTCAGCTGCTTTGCGGTCGGCAAGACGAATCTGCTGGTGAAGGCCGAGGCGCCGGGCCGTGCGCCGGAGGCGAGCTGGTTCACGATCTTCGATGCCTTCGAGCAGAAGGCCGTGCGCGGCCAGGCCGGGTTCTCCATCGAACTGCCGCTGGGCGCCATGGATGCGCAACCTCCGGTTGTTTCCATGGCGGCGCCGGCCACCGCCGTCGTGGGGCAGCCTGTGACCATCGCGCCGGTTGCCGTGGACAACCTCGGCGTGATGGGCGTGAAAGTGGTGGGCGGCAACAGCCTGCCCATATGCACCTTCACGGCGCCGCCCTACACCTGCAGCTGGACCCCCACGACGAAGGGCGTGCAGACCATCCGCGTGATTGCGCTGGACACGGCAGGAAATTCGGCCGTCGCATTTGCCCACGTCGTCGTTCATCCAGCGGCCGATGGCACTGCGCCGCGCATGACGCTTGACGCGCCCGCAACTGCCAGTCCCGGCGTTGCGACGACGTTGTCCGCTGTCGCCGAGGATGACGTCGCCGTCGAGGAGGTGCATTTCCTGGCGAATGGCCAGACGGTGTGCCGGGTGAAGCGCGCCCCCTATGCCTGCAGCTGGACGCCCACGGCCGCTGGGCGCGCGGTCATTGAAGCACGCGCGATCGACGCGGCGGGCAACGTGGCGAAGGTCTCGGCCATCGCACGGGTCGACTCTTGACGCTGCAACCCGCCAGATGATCCAATTCAAAGATAGATACCCACCTCATGCTGGCGCGATGCGCGGCGTGGTTCTTGCTGCTTTTTCCTTGCCTTCGCATCGGCCACTGGTGGACTGGAGCTGGCAATGAATTTCTCGCTCAAGGATGTGGAGTACTTCCTGTCAGCAGCCAGGTTGGGGGGGCTGGGGCAGGCGGCCAGGGCATGCGGTGTCACGCAGCCTTCCATTACCCGAGCCATCCAGCGCCTGGAAGCGGAGTTCGGACTGCCGCTGTTCGAGCGCACGGCGCATGGCGCCGACCTCACGCTGGCGGGCCGGCGTTTCATGGAGGTCGCGCAAAACCTCAGCACCAGTTACGACAATGCATCGCGCTTCGCAGCGGAAGTCCGTGCGAGACAGGCCGGCAACCTGCGCATCGGCGTGACCAACACCACGCGCATGAGTTTCGTGCCTGCAGCGCTCTCGACCCTGGTGCGTCAGCGCCCAGGCATCCGCGTCGCATTGCGCGCCGGGCCGTCGGACCAGCTCGTGCAGGCCGTCCAGGAGGGCGAGCTCGATATTGCGGTGATCCCCAGCGATGGCGAGTGGCCCGAAAATTGCCAGGGCGTGGAAGTCGGCACCGACCCTTATCTTCCGGTCGTCAGCGCACGCCATCCGCTGGCAAAGCATTCGACGGTTGCGCCTTCGGACCTCGTGGGATACAGCTGGATCGCGGGCGCCCAGGGTTCGGCTGCCTACCGCACGCTTGCCGCGACCTGCGCGCGCTGCGCCATCCCGCCTCCTACAGTCACCGTCGAGGCCGACCGCATCACCGAAATGACCCTGGCCATGGTCCAGTCCACGGAGTTGCTGATCCTCGTGCCGCGATCGCTCTTTCGCGCGACAGACCGGCACGGGCTGCATATCCTGCCGGTGCCGGAGTTCCACATTGCCCGCACCGCCCTGTGCCTCGTGAGGAAAGGCGTAGCCTGGTCGCCGCTGATGGATGCGTTTGTCCAGACGATGACAGCCATGAATGTGCAGCATGAAAAACAGGCGCGGATCCCCCGCGCTACAACAACAGGAGAAGACACATGAACCTCGTCCTTCAGGACATCGACTATTTCCTGGCCTTTGCCAGGACGGGTCATCTCATGCAGGCCGCGCGAAGCTACAACGTCACGCAGTCCGCCATCGTCAATTCCATCAGGCGGGTGGAAGCGCACTTCGGACTGCCGCTCCTGGAGCGCAACGCGCACGGCTCTCGCGTCTCGTCGGCGGGCATGCAGTTCGTGACCGTGGCAAAGGGCCTGAGCGCCGGGCTCGCCGATGCGATCCATGTCATGGCGGAGATGCAGGATCAGCGCGCCGGCGTCATTCGCATCGGCTTGCCCGATGCCGCGCGTGCCAGCCACGTGTCGCGCGCCGTTGCCGACATCCTTGCTGAACGCCCCGGCGTGCGCGTGAAGATCAGCACCGGCCGCTCCGACATCCTGACGGCACAGGCCCTGTGCGACGGCGAGCTCGATATCGCGCTGGTTCCGCTCTGCGGCGACCCACCACCGGGCTGCGACTGCGTCGAACTGGGCCAGGACCCGCTCCTGCCGGTCGTGCGTGCGGGCCATCCGCTGATGAAGAAGAAATCGCTGTCGTTGGCCGATCTGCAATCCTGCGCCTGGACGGCGCCGCCGAAGCAGAGGCCGGTGGCGCGCCTCCTGAGGAGCGCTTTCACCGATCGGGGCCTGCGGGAGCCGTTGATTGCGCTTGAAATCGATTTCGCCTCGGATTTCGCCCTCTCGGTGGTGCGGCGCTCCGACCTCGTCATGTTTGCGCCCCAGTCGCTCCTGCAGATGGTCGACGCTTCGGACCTGAGGGTGCTTCCCGTGCCCGAACTCCACTGCCAGAGGCCGGTCGTACTGCTCACTCGCAAGGACATGCCAAGCTCGCCCTTGATGGACGCTTTCAAGGACGCCTTCGCAGAGGCCGTGCGGCGAACCAGCATGCTGGAGACATCCCATGGCCTTGAAGACGGCCCCGGCCTGTCGCCCTCTATTGCGAAGTCCAAGCGCGAAGTGGCAGGGGTGCCCCGGTAATTGCGCATGACCGATCTTGCTGGACGCCTGTAAAAGATTGGGGATGGGCAGTCTTACAAATCGCATTGAATTTTCATGCAACCTGCCCGACTTCAGGACGGGTCATGAATCTTGTGCTTGAGGATATCGATTACTTCCTGTCTTTTGCCAGAACGGGGCTTCTGTCGCAGGCTGCGCAGAGCCACAACGTTGCGCAGTCCACCGTCGTCAATGCGATCAGGCGGGTCGAGTCCCACTTCGGGCTCGTATTGATGGTGCGCAACTCGCACGGTACGCGCATCACGCCGGCGGGCCTCCAGTTCGTTCCCGCGGCACAGAGTCTGAGCAGCGGCCTGGCCGATGCCATCCACGTCCTGTCGGAGCTGCGGGACCAGCAGGCTGGCGTCATTCGCATCGGCTTGCCGGACGCCGTGCGTGCCAGCCACGCTTCGGCGGTCATCGCCGATCTCCTCGCGACCCGTCCAGGGATGCGCGTGCGAATCCGAAGTGGCTGTACGGACGGCACCGTCAAGCGGGCCCTGGTCGATGGCGAGCTCGACATGGCGCTGGTTCCCCTCTACGAAGACACACCGCCGGATTGCGACTGCATCGAAGTGGGTCAGGATCCGCTGGTGCCCGTTGTGCGCAGCGACCATCCGCTCATGAAGAAACACCCCTTGTCGTTGGCTGATGTCCAGCCTTATGCCTGGTCGACCGGGCCCGCGCACATGCACAGCTCCCGCTTCCTTCGAGACGCCTTTGCCAAGCAAGGATTGCGGGAGCCGGTGATCGCCCTGGAGGTCGAGTTCATTTCGGAGTTCGCGGCCTCGGTGATACGGCGGACCGACCTGGTGATGTTTGTATCCCGATCGATGCTGCGGATGGACTTCGTCGCAGACCTGCAGGTGCTTCCCTTGCCCGAGCTTTACTGCCATCGGCCGGTGGCCGTTCTGGTTCGCAAGCAGCTGCAGAGCTCGCCGCCGGTCGAGGCTTTCAGGATGGCCTTCGTGGCCGCCGTGCGCGAGATGCTGGAAGGGATGCAACAGCCCGGCGAATGACCTCGGCCCCTCGCCCGGGTGGCCTGGGTCACCCGGCAGCGAGTCGCCACACCGACGAGATGGTCGGTGTGGCCGTGATGCGCTGAAAGTGCCTGTGCGCATCGGGGCCGTGCCCGGGTGCCGCAGTCGTCTCCTGGTCGCCTGGAGATCTTGCTGTCATGAGGTATCCGATCTTGCGGATGCTCAGGAGGTCGCAGTTGCCGTTCAGGCCGAGTTCGAGCTTTTTCCGGATGGAGGCAATGTGCACATCCAGGCTGCGGCTCTTCGCGTGCAGGGACGTCGTGCCCCAGATTTCCTCATAGAGTTCGGCGCGCGATTGCGTGGAGCCGATGTTTCGAAAGAGGTGCAGTGCCAGGTGAAACTCCTGCGGCTGAAGCCGGACCTGCTTACCCCCGAACGCGACGAGCCACCGCCCCTTTTGGAACCGATACCCCTCGTGCTCGGGCTCGAGATCCCCCACCTGGATCGCGGGACGCGAGCCTCTTCGCTTCAGTCGTGCAATGCGCACCGCCAACTCCGTCGGGCAGCACGGCATCATGATGAAGTCACCGCGGTCGATGGTCGCGGCATCGCACGACGCCGCGTATTCGGGATGCATCATGAAGAGCGTGGGGATGCGGCGGCTCGCGCTCAACCACGTTGTGCTCGGGTCCTTTGCCGGGGCGCCGGTGCCGCCATCCGGGCTCACGAGCATCAGATCGAAGGTCGCCCCTTTCTCGAGTGCAAGTTCCAGATCCTCGAAACGCTCGTAGCTGACGGGATACCCTCCCTGCCTCCTCACGATGCTGGAAACAAGCTCGGCTTGACGGGCGCAGATGTTGGCCAGCGCGACCACACCCGCGATGCCGGACGCAACGCGGGCGCGGCGCCTGACTGCATTCGATGACCCCGAGACTGACGGATGAAGATCCATGGGGATTGCTCTTCCTGGTGAAACTACAGACGAAAGCAAACGCAACGCGTTTGCAAGTGTTTGCAAGTGTTTGCAATTTATCGAGCGGGCTTCGCTCCTCTCATGCGCGAACCGGCGAGCAGCCATAGCCTGCGAAAGGAATCGCGCACGAAGCGCGGGGTTGGAGTCTTTGCGCATGTCGTGCAGCTCATTTGCGCATGAGTTGGCCGTGGTGCCCATACGACGATCTGCGCCCCGGAAACGGGAATTCTCTTTCCGGGGTTCTATCGACCCTCAACCATCGAACATGCACAAAAAGAAAAATCTCTGGATTCCCTGTGGCATTGCCTTCGCGTCCGCCATCCTTCTTTCGAATCCGGCCGCCGCACATGGCGCCCCCGAGTACCCCATCTCACGGCAGTACAGCTGCTATTTCAACAAGGACCTGCCCGCCTGCAAGGCCGCGATCGACAAGAGCGGCACCGAGCAGTCCATCTACGACTGGAATGGCGTCAATCAGGCCTTTGCCGCGGGCAATCACAGCGCCGTGGTCCGTGACGGCCAACTTTGCGCCGGAGGGCAGAGCAAGTTCGCGGGCTTCGATCTCGCGCGCACCGATTGGCAGGCGACGCCGTGGTCCCCCGGGGCCGATGGCAAGTACGAGTTCCGCTACAACGCCACCGCGCCGCATGCCACGCAGAGCTGGAAGTTCTACCTCACGAGCTCGGCGTGGAAGCCGGGCGTCGATGTGCTGAAGTGGTCCGATCTCGAACTGGTGACCGAGCTCGGTCCCAATGACTTCACGAAGACCCAGGACAAGCGCTATCACATGAAGCTCGCGTTGCCCCAAAGAACGGGACAGCACGTGCTCTTCGTTGCCTGGCAGCGCTCGGACAGCGGCGAGGCTTTCTACAGCTGTTCCGATGTGAGCTTCGGCGGCGTTGCGAACGTTGCCGCCTCGGTGCCCAGCAGCCTCACCCAGATGGGTCAGGTGTCGGCGAAGGCCGACTTGCCCACGGGCTCCACCGCACGGCTTCGCGTGTTCAGCAAGACGGGCGCCGATCTGGAGACCATCGACTACCCGGTCGACCACAACAACCGGGCGGCCAAGGCCTGGCTGGCCCGATTGGCCGCTACGGTCAACGTGCGCTCGGCCTACGTGCGCATCGGGGCGCTCGAAGGCGGGGTGGTGAATGTGCCTTCGAGCGCAACCACGATGCAGGTCTATGCGGTGGATGCGAAGTCGGGCGTGACCCATGCGCTCGACACGCTCTTGCCAGCTGCTGCATCGCCAGCCGCGAGCGGGCCGGTCAGCCCACCCGCGACGCCGAAAGCGCCAGCGGCGCATCAGCAACACACGACCGGTGCCGCGGGCCACGAGAGCACATGGGCCGAGGGCGCCAGCTTCAAGGTTGGGCAGATCGTCTCGCACAAGGGGCGTCGCTACGCCTGCCTGCAGGCACACACGGCCTGGGTCGGGGCCGGCTGGGCGCCGGACGCTCCCACGGTGATCAATGTGCTCTGGAAAGCGCAGCCCTGAGCCCCTGAAGGGACAGGCACGCAGTGTCGAACCAGGGGAAAAGTTCCCCTGGCCTCGCGCGATATCGCGAGGCCATGTGCTCCCGCATTGGCGGCGAAGGGCCGGCATACCGGATACCAAGGCCCCTTCGCTGTGCGGTCGAGCGAACCAGAAGCGTGAACTAAATCGCACCCCATGCGCGACGGCGATGCGCTCCGGTCTTTGCGCATGAGTGCGCAGCAAGTCGCGCATGAGCGAACGAGCACGTTCGTCTGACCATCGGCGCATCCCGAAGTGATCGGGAACCCCTTTCCATGGCTCAGGGCATTTCGCCCACCGTTTCCCGAGCAGAGCTCGGAGGTCTGCGGAGTCGCCGTGGTCATGCAATCTTTTATCGAGTTGAGCTATGAATAAGTCTTACAGAAGCATATGGAATGAGGCGCTCGGTGCCTGGGTTGCTGCCAGTGAACTGACCAGGGCGCGAGGCAAAAGCGGGAGTCGACGCGACGGCGTTTCGCTGCCGCCTATGAGTGCGCTGGCTGTTGCTGCGGCGTTGGCGCTGGGTGGTGTGTCGGGGGGGAGCCAGGCCCAAGGCGTGAGAGTCGGGGAGGGCGCGACCTCCGGTGTCGGTGCGACTGCGCTTGTGACGGATATCGCGATAGGGAATGGTTCTTTTGCAAGCTCGACCAACAGCATTGCGATGGGGACTTCCGCTGTTGCAACTTCGATTTCGGCGGTTGCTATTGGACAGCTAGCTCGCGCGACTTCGATACATAGCATTGCGATCGGGGAGCAGGCTAATTCGGCGGCGGCCGATTCCGTGGCACTCGGGCCTAGGGCGACCACGGCGGGCCAGGGTGCGGTGTCAATCGGAGCCGACTCTTTGGGAGGGGGGGAGGCTTCCGTGGCGATGGGGGTGCAAGCCTTCGGCGTGGGCGCCAACTCGATTGCAATTGGATTTGTCTCGCGGGCATGGGCGAACGACTCTGTCGCGATCGGCAAGAGCGCGAACGCGTTCGGCGTTGGTTCGGCGGCGATCGGGCTAACGGCCAATGCGCTCGGTGCCAATTCGTTCGCGGCCGGTACTGCAACCGTCGCTGCAGGGGCCACATCCGGCATTGCGATCGGGAACAACGCAAGGGTCAATGGTGCTTTCGGTATCGCGCAGGGTGATGGCGTCGTTACCGGTGCCACGGGGCGGAACGTCGCCATCGGCTCGGACGGTACCTTCGCCAACAGCAGTTCGGCGGCGGGTGGTGCGGTCGCTATCGGACGGAGGCAGTACGCCGTCGGCAACGGCGCGGTGGCCATCGGCGATCCCAATGCGGCCAACGGCGACGGTGCCGTGGCCATCGGCAACAACAACACGGCCGCGGGCAATCTGGCCAACACGGTCGCCGCAAGCGGTGCCGTGGCTCTCGGCAACTCGAACAATGCGATCGGCCAGGGCGCGGTGGCGCTGGGCAATGCATCCAGCGCGCTGGCTGCGGGTGCGGTGGCCCTGGGTGAAACGGCCAATGCGTCGACCGCCAATGCCGTGGCCATCGGAACGAACTCCAAGGCCGGTGCGACCAATACCGTGGCGATCGGCAACGGCGCGAACGCGGCGACCGCCAACAGCCTGGCGCTGGGCAACGGTGCGCTCACCAGTGGGGCGGCTGCCGCGAGCACCGGCGGCACGACGACGGTGAGCAACGCCACCATTGGTGGAGCGACCATCGGCGGCTTTGCCGGCGCCACCCCGACCGGCGTGGTCAGCGTCGGCGCGGTGGGCGCCGAGCGCCGCATCCAGAACGTGGCCGCGGGCCTGGTGACGGCGAACAGCACGGATGCCGTCAACGGCAGCCAGCTCTTCACCACGACCAGCACTTCGCTGAGCCGGATCGACAGCTTGTCGACTTCGACGTCGACGGGTCTGAGTACGGCGACGAGCAGCATTGGCAGCCTGTCAACTTCGACCTCGTCTGGCCTGAGCACGGCGATCAGCAGCATCGGCAGCTTGTCGACTTCGACGTCGTCTGGCTTGAGCACGGCGACCAGCAGCATCGGCAGCCTGTCGACCTCGACGTCGTCTGGCCTGAGTACGGCGAGCAGCAGCATCGGCAGCCTGTCGACCTCGACGTCGTCTGGCCTGAGTACGGCGACGAGCAGCATTGGCAGTCTGTCGACTTCGACGTCGTCTGGCCTGAGTACGGCGACGAGCAGCATTGGCAGTCTGTCGACTTCGACGTCGTCTGGCCTGAGTACGGCGAGCAGCAGCATCGGCAGTCTGTCGACCTCGACGTCGTCTGGCCTGAGTACGGCGAGCAGCAGCATCGGCAGTCTGTCGACCTCGACGTCGTCTGGCCTGAGTACGGCGAGCAGCAGCATTGGCAGTCTGTCGACTTCGACGTCGTCTGGCCTGAGTACGGCGAGCAGCAGCATTGGCAGTCTGTCGACTTCGACGTCGTCTGGCCTGAGTACGGCGAGCAGCAGCATTGGCAGTCTGTCGACTTCGACCTCGTCTGGCTTGAGTACGGCGACGAGCAGCATTGGCAGCCTGTCGACTTCGACGTCGTCTGGCCTGAGCACGGCAACCAGCGGCATCTCGAGCCTGTCCACCGGTCTGAGTACGACGAACAGCAGCGTGAGCAGTCTGTCGACTTCGACGTCTTCCGGTCTGAGCACTGCGACGAGCAGCATCGACAGCTTGTCGACTTCGACGTCGTCGGGTCTGAGCACTGCGACCAGCGGCATCTCGAGCCTGTCCACCGGTCTGAGTACGACGAACAGCAGCGTGAGCAGTCTGTCGACTTCGACGTCTTCCGGTCTGAGCACTGCGACGAGCAGCATCGACAGCTTGTCGACCTCCACCTCGTCTGGCCTGAGCACGGCGACCAGCGGCATCTCGAGCCTGTCCACCGGACTGAGCACGACGAACAGCAGCGTGAGCAGCCTGTCCACGTCGACTTCGAGCGGCCTGAGCACCGCCACGAGCAGCATCGACAGCCTGTCGACGTCTACGTCGTCCGGTCTGAGCACTGCGACCAGTGGTATCTCCAGCCTGTCCACCGGACTGAGCACGACGAACAGCAGCGTGAGCAGTCTGTCGACTTCGACGTCTTCCGGTCTGAGCACTGCGACGAGCAGCATCGACAGCTTGTCGACTTCGACGTCGTCGGGTCTGAGCACTGCGACCAGCGGCATCT